>Ga0224529_1000378_pt1 | contig 33886 bp, 26 predicted proteins | sample CBST50metaG_FD_179893 | JGI IMG/M metagenome (GOLD analysis project Ga0224529, IMG submission 179893) | Peat soil microbial communities from Stordalen Mire, Sweden - C.B.S.T50 | ecosystem: Environmental > Terrestrial > Soil > Wetlands > Peat | place: Sweden: Norrbotten County, Stordalen Mire...
GCGCCCAGAGACGAAGATCAAGCTGTGGACCGGGGTGCATATGACGTGGGTGCGGCAACTGCGTTTCGAACATCCCGCACAGGAGTCCACACGGCTGGACTATCTGCACGAGGTCGAGCACATGGCCTAGCGGGTGTTGCGGCTGGAGCAGGCGATCACCGATGCGATCAAGCTGGCCACGCCCGAGATGCAGGAAGTGATCAGAGGCCTGCAGGCATTGCGCGGCATCGCGGAGATCTCGGCGGTCACCATCGTATCTGAGTTAAGCACGTTATCTCGCTTCGAGAACGCGCGGCAGTTGATGGGTAACAGCGGAGCTCGTGCCGTGGGCAGCGGCGCTGGTCCGAAGGCCAAATCGCGGAACTGGAACGTAGGAGAGGCCGGTAGGCCGTGGAGAAAGATTGTTTGAAGCGATGCTTGCGCCGAGTCGACGAACAGCGGATGCTGTAGGTATCGATTCGAAATCCATCGTCGACCGCATGTACTTCGCGTTGGCGAGAGGAGTTTGATCGATTGGGTGGTCTCGGTCCTGGAGCAACAAGCCTGCGGAAACGTGGTGCACGCCGTGAACAGCGACATGGCGATCGACTACTGGCTGATCGAGTGAGAGATAGTAGAGGCCGTGCAGGGTGGCAAGAGCCGGGCTGAGCCAGGTCAAATGGTGTTGGACGAGCTTTTCGCCCAACCAACCGGGCGAGACAGGCTAGGATTCTCCATCGCTAACCTCAACAGTTGTCTCAGGATTCGTCGCCCCGCCGGAGTTCCTGAGGCGCCAAGGATGTGACGGGCGACGATTAGAATTCGCGGGGAAAGAATAATTGACGTCAGACAAATCATTTTGGCGAAAGAACGCCACTGCTATCAGATTAAGGCTGGGGAACTAGCTTCGCAGCCCGTGGAGTGGCTGCTGAGGGCGATCCACGAGAGATTACGAGAATTTCGGCAATAGCGCTTCAAAATGCAGCCAGCCTGCGGTTCACGAATCGCAGCAAAAATCCCAGTAATCGTGATATCTAACACATGCACTAATAAGCCTCTGAAACACAAAGGCTTATTAGTGCATCCCGTCTTCGAGATCCCAAATTTTTCCGCTAAAACTGGCGTTTTTACCCCCAGGAGGGAAAATTTATCCGCCAACCTACAGAGAATCCGCGCTTAGATGTCGAGGTTCTTCACATCCAGCGCGTTGTCCTCAATGAACTTGCGGCGCGCTTCCACGTCCTCGCCCATCAGCGTGGTAAAGATGGATTCGCATTCGGCAATGTCTTCCAGCTTGACCTGAAGCAGCGTACGGCGCTCGGGATCCATGGTGGTTTCCCACAGCTGGGTCGAAGTCATTTCACCCAAGCCTTTGTAGCGCTGCACCTGGTAGTCCTTCTTGCCCTGTTCCACGATGTAGGTAAACAGCTCGCGGGCTGTTTGCTTTTCCACCGGCTCGCGCTGGGCGCGGGCGGTACGGCGAGCCTGCTTGGCCTCCGCCTGAACCTCTGCGGCGTCCAGTTCAACACCCTCGGAATTTTCCTCGCTCGCATCGGTGGCCTCGGTCGTGGCCGGAGCCTTGGGTGCGAACTCGATCAGGAAGGGCGGCTCAAGGAACTGCTTGATGAGGATGTACTTGGACATCATCTGGCGGAACTCGGGGCTGGACGCCAGCGTCCAGTCGATGCGGCGCTCAGCGCCCTGCGCGTCCACAAAGCTGATGGACCACGTGTGGTGCTCCTCATCCTCAACCGGATCGCCCACCGACTTGAACTGGTACTCGTCGAACAGCTCAAGCAACTGGACATGAATCTGTGCCAGCTTCTCCGGAACATCGCTCTCCGCCTTGGAAGCGAAATCGGCGCGGTGGATCAGTTCGACGCGGGCCAGCATCTCGGTGATTCTCTCGTTGCGGATGCGCCTGTCTACCTGTTCGACATACCCCAGGTAATCGTTCAGGATGCCCATGAAGCGCGTCAGATCGGCGCCCTCGATGCGGCTGGCCTGCTCGCCATGGCGTACGGTCAACCCCTCGGAGGCACGGTTGACCATGACCTTCACAAACTCGCGCTCGTCCTTGATGTACTGCTCGAAGCGGCCCTTTTTAATCTTGAACAACGGCGGCTGGGCGATGCACACATTGCCGCGCTTGATCAGCTCCGTCATGTGGCGGAAGAAGAAGGTCAGCAGCAGCGTACGGATGTGCGAACCGTCCACATCGGCATCGGTCATGAGAATGATCTTGCCGTAGCGCAGTTTGGAGATGTCGAAGTCGTCCTTGCCGATGCCGCAACCGAAGGCGGTAATCATGGCGCGAATTTCTTCGTGGCCCAGCATCTTGTCATAGCGGGCCTTCTCGACGTTGAGAATCTTGCCGCGCAACGGAAGAATGGCCTGGAAACGGCGGTCGCGGCCCTGCTTGGCGGTGCCGCCTGCGCTCTCACCCTCGACCAGATACACTTCGCAACGCTCGGGATTGCGCTCGGAGCAATCGGCCAGCTTACCGGGCAGGCCGCCGCCATCCAAAACGCCCTTGCGGCGGGTCAGATCGCGGGCCTTGCGGGCAGCCTCGCGTGCGCGCGATGCCTCTACAGCTTTGTTGATGATCTTTTTGGCGACCTGCGGATTCTGCTCAAGGAACGCGCCCAGCCGCTCGTTGACGAAGGCCTGCACGGTACCGGCGATATCGGAGTTGAGCTTGCCCTTGGTCTGGCCTTCAAACTGCGGCTGCGACAGCTTCACGCTGATCACCGCCACCAGCCCCTCGCGCACGTCGTCGCCGCTCAGGTTTTCCTTCATGTCCTTGAACAGCCCCAGCGCCTGGCCGATGGCGTTGATGGTGCGAGTCAGCGCGGTGCGGAAACCGGAGAGATGCGTACCACCATCCACCGTATTGATGTTGTTGGCAAAACTGAAAACCGTCTCGGAGTAGCTGTCGTTGTACTGCAGCGCGATTTCGATCTCGACGTTGTCGCGCATGGCCTCCATGACGATCGGCTTTTCGTGCAGCACCACCTTGCCACGGTTGATGTGCTTCACAAACTCGGCAATGCCGCCAGCATAGCGGAACTCGGCCTTCCGGGCATCGCCGGTCTTGGGATCGGAAGTACGCTCGTCGGTCAGCGTAATGGTCAGGCCCTTATTCAGGAAGGCCATTTCGCGCAGACGCTGGGCCAGCGTGTCGTAGTTGTACTCGGTGACGGTAAAGATGCTCTTGTCGGGCAGGAAGTGGATCATGGTGCCGCGCTTCTTGCTCGTACCCGCCTGGCGCAGTCCACTGATCGGCGCACCGCAACTGTAGTCCTGCTCCCAGGTAAAGCCGTCGCGCCAGATCTCCACGTTGAACTCCTGGCTCAACGCGTTCACGCAGCTCACGCCCACACCATGCAGACCGCCGGAAACCTTGTAGTTCGATGCATCGAACTTGCCGCCGGCATGCAGCTTGGTCAGCACCACCTGCACGGCAGGCATCTGCTCGCCGTTGCCCACCGACATCATGTCCACCGGAATGCCGCGACCGTCGTCAACCACCGTGACCGAATTGTCCACATGGACGATGACATCGATTTTCGTGGCGTAGCCGGCCAGACACTCGTCCACCGAGTTGTCCACCACCTCATAGACCAAGTGGTGCAGGCCCATCTCACCGGTTGAGCCGATGTACATGGCCGGGCGCAGGCGTACTGCCTCAAGCCCTTCCAGGATTTTGATGTTTTCGCCAGTGTAGCTGTCGTTATCGCCGTGGATAGGAGTGCCGTTCAGACTTTCAGTCGCCATAGGGTTCCGTTCGCAGGCCTTCGCTGTGAGCTCAGTCGGGATGCAGTTAACCCTGTGAATCCAGGATGGAATCCAAAGGATTAACCGCTTGAAATACGGGGTTTCAAGCGAATTCGCCTAGGTCCATTTTAGCATGCGGAGTAGGTGCGGAAGTGCCCAGGTCAAAGCTTCAAAAATGGTTACCTTAATCTGGTTACTTTTGGGTCACGTGACGCTAGTAACTTATACCGTAACTAGTTGTGCATATATAAGAAAAAAATAGACTTATCCGAATTTATGCACTACTATTCGAGAGTGCAAGGAACGCTCTTCCCTGTCAATCTAAATCGCCAAGGGGTTACCAACTATGAAACACGCAATCCGCATTTTTGCTCTCTCCGTTGTCGTTGCCGGTGTCGCCGCTGCTGCCCTTACCCCCAAGTCCGCACCTGCGGTCCCGAGCCGCCAGTCGGCCACTGCCAGCCTGCCAACGCCGGAATGCGGACCTCGCATTTGCCCGGTCGGCAACTAGGTGTCTGTCTAAAGAGCTAAAAAATAACACCAAAGTGCCATGGTCCCTGCTGCTTTCCGGTTGAGCAGCAGGGGTTTCAGCGCTATTCTGAGAGAGTTCTTGGAATGGCGAAAGGCCTGTTATGTCTTCACAGACCGCGATGACCCTGATGAGCGTGGTTGAGTTTGCCCTTTGGGCCGTGCTCGGCTTCCTGTTCTGGACCAAGAAGCTGCAGCGCCGCTTCCCGGCGATGGGAACCTACGTGGCGCTGCACGTGGCATCGATCCCTGTGCTCGTCGTGCTTTTCCATGGCCAGGCGCAGCATTGGTTCAACGATTACTGCTTCGCGATGTACTTCTTTACCTACTGGGCGGTATTCATTGCCAGTGCGATGATCCTCTATTTTGTCTGCCTTGAGGTCTTCAGTGCTGCGCTTTCCGCCTTCTCCGGACTGATGAAGTTTGGTATCGTCGTTTTTCGCTGGGCCATCCTTGCCTCTGTGATCGTCACTTTTTCCTCCATCTCCTTTGCGCATAAAGGATTAATGCTTATCCCGGATATTGCCAACGCATTGATGCGCTCGGTGAGCATTCTCGAACTATGCCTGCTCGGCTTCCTTTGCCTCAGCATGAACGCATTGCGTCTTCCGGCTCGCGACATGGCCTTCGGAATCGCCCTGGGCTTTGGCGTGATGTCCGCCAATGACTTCATTCAGTCGTTGTTCATCTCGATTCACAGTTCGTTGACCGCTCCCTGGCAATTCGTCTATGAAGCGATGATTCTGGTAGCTATAGGAACTTGGACAACCTACTGCGCGTTGCCGGAACCGGCCCGTCGTCCGGTCGTTATGCCAGCCAACTCCACCATCTACCGCTGGAACGAGATTGCCTCCGCACTGGGCCACACCGGAACTCAGGTGGCCGTCCAGCAGCCGGCCAACGGCTTCTTCCTGACTGATGTGGAACGCGTTGTGGAAAAGGTCCTCGCCCGGAACCTGAAGGACCGCGAATCCGAGTCCTGAGTGAAGCAGCAACTCCGCCCAGGGCAGGGTCCGGAACACGCGTGAGACGAGTCACGGCACGAGAGACCGCGGCAGTTCATACTTTATCGATGAAGCTCTCCCCCTGCGGACTCCATCCATGCGCCTGAAGGCAAACAAGACGTGGTCCCAGCATCAACTCGCCCTCAAACTGAGGATAGAGAAGCAGCATGAGTCTGGGCTCCTCTCCTGGGAGCACCGGCGGCTGCTGATTCACGCGGCCAAAACAGCCCTCGCGGCTGGTCTCTGCTGGGCCTTGGCTCATCTGTTCGGGCTGCACGACGGCTATTGGGGCGCCATCAGCTCCATCATCGTTCTCCAATCCAATGTCGGTTCCACCGTAACCGCCTCGCGCGATCGGCTTCTTGGCACTTTGATCGGGGCCGTCCTGGGCTTTTCGTTTTCGTTGTTCGGCGTACTCCCGTGGAACTACGTTCTGGCCATACTCACAGCGATTATCGTCTGCGGTTTGTTGGGGTTGCGCAGCAGTTCGCGGCTGGCCGGGGTCACCATCAGCGTTGTGATGCTGGTGCAGCAGGCCGGATCGCGCCAGAGCCTGGCGCTGGACCGCGTCACGGAGGTGGTCCTGGGCATCATGGTGGCCCTGGCCGTAACCACACTGGTGCTTCCCGACCGGGCACGACTGCGACTGCGCGAAGGCCTGGCCCAGGAGTTTCTCGTGCTCGGCGCATTTTTCGAAGCCACGTTGGAGGGATTTCGTGGCGCTCCGGCCGATAACCTGCCCGCATTGCGCGAGGATGCTCTAGCCATCTTGCGGAGTAACAACCAGCTGCTCCAAGCGGCGCGCAACGAACCCTCCGGCGGTCCGGGCTGGCGTGAAGGCCTGGGTACGCTCTCCCAGTTTGGGCGTTCCCTTTTCGATGCCTTGGTGGCGCTCGAATTCTCTGTCAAGGACAGCCACGAAGACGGCTATGCGCAGCAACTGGAGCCGGCCTTGGGAAAGCTCGCCGTGGACATTCGCACCGGTTTCCACCATGTGGCCGGGTGCATTCACACCTGGCGCTTCCACGTCCCACCGCCGGGGCTGAACCTCGAAGAGGATATTGTCCAACTGGAGGCCCGCATGAATGCGGCGCGGCCCACGGGAATCGCCTTCTCCCAGGCAGAAATCCTGCGCGCCTATGCGGTGCAGTTGCACCTTAAGCAGATTGCACGGCTGCTGCGCGCCTCGCGCGTTGAAACCAGCAGCGCCGTCGGTCAAACGCAGGAATAACTTTCAGCTCTGCTACGCAAAGAACCTGCGCAACGCCGTGACGCAATCCCCGATCTCCTTCACCGAAACCGCATAGCCGAAGCGCAAATGCCCCTCCCCCTGTGCTCCGAAAACCGAGCCCGGGATGGTGGCGATGTGCGCCTTCTCCAGCAGAATCTGTGCTGCAATGCGACTATCTTTGTGGATTTTCTCCGCGCTGGGGAAGGCGTAAAAGGCGCCCGCCGGCGTCTCGCACTCCAGACCGACTTCGTTCAGGCCGGCCACCAACAGGTCGCGCCGTTTGCGATACTCCTCGCGAAGGCGCGCCAGCTCAGCCTCGGGAGTTTTGAGCGCCTGCAACATGGCGTACTGCACCGGAGTGGTGACGCCGTTGGTCGAATACAGCACGACCTTGCGCAGCGCGGTCATGAAGGGCTCTTGGGCTACCGCGTAACCGGCGCGCCAGCCGGTCATAGCATAGCTTTTTGAAAAGGTGAAGCTGGTAATGGTCCGCTCCGCCATGCCCGGCAGGGAGGCAATGGAAAAGTGCGTCCCTTCATAGACCAGATCCTCGTAGGCCTCGTCGGCAATCACCACCAGATCGCGCTCCAGGGCAAACGCCGCAACCTCTTCCGCTTCAGCGCGCGTAAAGACCAAGCCGCTGGGATTCTGCGGCGTGTTGTAGTAGATGGCCCGCGTTTTAGGCGTAGAGAACTGCTCCAGTGTCTTGCGGATTCCGTTGCGCCGCGCGGAAATGGTGGGCACCAGCAATGGGCGCGCCTGCGCCCCCATCACCAAGTCGATGATCGCGGCCCAGCAAGGCGAAAAGACCAGCACGTCGTCGCCGAGATCGAGTACGCTCTGAAAAGCCGCATACAACCCCTGCGAACCACCCATGGTGGCGATCACCTCATCTGTCGTTGCGTGGATACTGTTCTTTTTTGCCAATTTGGCCACCAGCGCCTCGCGCAGCGGCAGCAGACCCGAAGATGGGGCATAGTGGGTCTGGTTCTCCACCAGCGCCTTGATGGCCGCGTACTTGATCGGGTCCGGGGTCTCAAAGAATGGCTCGCCCATGTGCATGGGATGGACCTGGAGGCCTTCCGCACGCAACTCCACCACCTTGTTGCGGACTTGCACAATATTGGAGAAGCCTACCTCGTCCAGCCGCTTGGCTATCCGTATTCCGCTCTGCCTCGTCGTCACGGTTCCGTTTCCTTTCGTACTGGATCGGGGAAAAGTATTTTTAACATATCTGCGATGGGTTGAACATCTCAGACTGCGAGCAACTCCGTGTAAACCGCCATGCCCACTACGGCATCGGCGCCCAGCGCATCCAGCGCATCCACTTCCTGCTGGCTGCGGATGCCCCCAGCCACAATCAATTGTCTCTTGGTTAGCTTGCGCAGGCGCGCTGCGGTCTCAATGGGAAAGCCCTTCATCAACCCTTCGCCGTCCACGTGCGTATAGAGGAAGGCACCGGCGTAGGGATCGAGCTGCGGAATCGCATCGTCGGGCGTCAGCTCAACCTGCGCCTTCCAGCCCTTCACGGCAATGCGGCCGTTCTTGGTGTCGATGCCCGCCACCACATGCTCCGCACCTACGGCCGCAGCCAAGTCAGAGGCAAACTCCGTATTCACAGTTCCCTGCTCCGAGAACAGCGCCGAACCAATAATCACGCGTTGGGCTCCGGCATCGAGCACCTGACGGGCACGCTCGATGGAGTGGATGCCGCCGCCGGCCTGCACGGGCAGACGCTTGGCAATCTGGGCGACGAGTGTTGAATTGTCGCCCTGACGCATAGCCGCGTCCAGGTCAATCAACTGCACCAGGGGAAACTTGGAAAACTTTTCGATCCAGTATTCGAAGTCGTCAAAAGCCAGGCACAGTTTTTCGCCCTGCACCAGCTGGACAATCTGCCCGCCCAGCAAATCAATGGAAGGAATCAGCATGGAAGCCTCACGGAGACGCCGGCCCTGGCCAGCTCTTCTTTGAGCGAACGCGCGCTCGAAATGCCAAAGTGAAAGATGCTTGCGGCGAGAGCTGCATCGGCCTTGCCGCGTCCGAAGACATCGACAAAATGGGCTACGGTTCCAGCTCCACCGGAGGCAATGACGGGAATGCCGACCGCCTCGCTGACTGCCGCGGTCAGTTCGCAATCGAAGCCGGTGCGCATGCCGTCGGAGTTCATGGAGGTGAGGAGGATTTCGCCTGCGCCGCGATCTTCTGTTTCGCGCGCCCACTCGACGACGCGGCGGCCGGCCAGCTTGCGCCCGCCCTGCACATACACCTGCGCGTCGCGCACCGGATCGGTAGCCTCGGGATCGCGCCGCGCATCAATGGCGACAACCACGGCCTGCGCGCCAAAGCTGCGACCGATGGCGTCGATCAGCATGGGATCTTTCAACGCCGCGGAGTTTACGCTCACCTTGTCAGCACCGGCCTCGAAGACCTGCGCCGCATCGTCGGCGGTGCGAATGCCGCCGCCTACGCAGAAGGGAACGAATAATTCACGCGCGGTGCGGCGCACGGTATCGAGCAGCGTGCCGCGGCCCTCGTGGGTCGCGGTAATATCCAGCAGGACAATCTCGTCCGCGCCTTCGCGGGCATGGCGCGCCGCCTGCACAGCCGGATCGCCAGCGTCGACGATGTCTACAAACTGCACGCCCTTGACGACACGGCCATCGCGCACGTCAAGACATGCAATGATGCGCTTGGTAATCATTCGGTTCCCTTCCCCGCTTCATTCCAGGCAAGAAAATTGCGAAGAATCTTCAGGCCGGTCGCGCCGGATTTTTCCGGATGAAATTGCACGCCCATCACGTTGCCGCGCTCCACGGCCGAAGCGAATGGCTCGATGTAGTGCGTGACGGCGGCGGTATTGGCAGTAACTGGAGCTTTGTAGGAGTGCGTGAAGTAGACGAACTCACCCGGCTCCACATTGGCCAGCAGGGGCGAACCCTTACGCACTTCAAGGGAGTTCCAGCCCACGTGCGGAACTTTTTCCGTGCTCTCGGCAAAATGCTCGCACTGATCAGAAAAATGCGCGAGGCCCGGTTGCTCGGGCGCTTCGCTCGATCCAGCGTAGAGCCATTGCATGCCTACGCAGATGCCGAGGAAGGGCACGCCGCGCGCAATGGCCGCGCGAATAGCGGGCGTGAGGCCCGTTGCATCGAGCCGCTCGGTCGCCGCGAAGTGGCCCACGCCGGGCAGGACAATCCGCTCCGAGCTCTCGACCAATGCAAGGTCGCCGTCGGTGACAATCGTCTCCGCACCCAGATGCCGCAGCGCCTTCAGCACCGAGGTCAGGTTACCTGCTTTGTAATCGATCACGGTTACGCGCATCAGAGCAATCCTTTGGTGGAGGGAAGCATCTCACCGAGTTGCTTGTCGCGCGAGCAGGCTCCGCGCAGCGCCCGCGCAAAGGCCTTGAAGATGCCCTCGATCTTGTGATGATTGGAACGACCGTACATCGTCTTGACGTGCACGTTGGCGCGCGCGCCGCGAGCAAAACCCTCAAAGAAATCGGTGACCAGTTCGGTTTGCAAGTCGCCCACCAGGCGCGTGCGCACCTTGGTGTCGACAGCGAAGGCGGGGCGTCCACTCAGGTCCACAGCGGCAATGGCGAGGGTTTCATCCATCGGCATCAGAAAGTAGCCAGCGCGCATGATGCCGCGCTTGTCGCCGAGGGCCTTGTCGAAAGCCTCTCCGAGCGCGATGCCCACGTCTTCCACGGTGTGGTGCTGATCCACGTCGAGGTCGCCATCGCACTTGAGTTCCAGGTCGAAGGCGCCGTGCCGCGTGAACAGTTCCAGCATGTGATCGAAGAAGCGGATGCCGGTCGAAATCTTGTATTGGCCGCTGCCTTCAATCTTCAAGCTGATCGCGATTTTTGTCTCGGTGGTGTTGCGCTCAAAGCTGGCCGCGCGCACAGGAGCACTGGTGCCCCCGCTCCCAGAATCGGGACCGGGGGCACCCGCGGTGCTTTTGGGAGTCTTGGTCATTGCGCCTCTTTCGTGGCCCGCAGGGTGGCCAATGTCTGGTTGAGCGCGGCAACAGCCTGCCGCATCTGCTCGCGCGTTCCAATGGTGATGCGCACGCGCCCATCGCAGCCGGGATCGCTGGAACGATCGCGCACCAGCACTCCTGCTTCATGCATCAAGCGAGCAAACTCCGCGTGCTGCGGGCCGATTTCGGTCAGGATGAAGTTGGCCCGGCTGGGCCACCGCCGCACTCCGGCGGCATCGAGAGCGGTTTCAAATTCCGTACGCGCGGCCTTCACCTCGCTGACATACCAGTCAAGATAGGACTCATCTTCCAGAGCCGGAGGCAAGCAGGCCAGCGCCAGCAGGTTCACGCTGTAGGGCGAAAGCACGCGCCGCAGCCAGCGCATCAGGTCCACGGAGCCCGCCAACAGACCGACGCGCAAACCGGCAAGGCCGTAGGCTTTCGAGAAGGTGCGCGCCACGATCAGATTGGGCAGAGTGGAGATCAGATCCACGACCGTCTCGCCGTAGAAATGGAAGTACGCTTCGTCCACCAGCAGAATTGCCTGCGGAGCTTTCCGCGCCAGTTCCACAATTTGTTCGCGTGTGGCCACAGTGCCGGAAGGGCTGTTGGGATTGGCGATGGCGATGATTTTGGTTTTGGGCGTGATGGCGGCCAGCAGGCGCTCGAACGGAAACTGCAAATCGTCGGCAGCCAGCACCGGCACCACACGCGCATCCGTTCCCGATGCATAGACCTCATACATTGTGTACGTCGGCACGGGCAGCAGCAGTTCGTCGCCTTCATCGAGAAACGTCTCGAAGAGAACGTGAATGGCCTCGTCCACACCATTGGTCAAAGCCAGTTGCGCGGGCGCAAGACCAAGATGCTGCGCAACGATGGCTTCCACCGGCTCACGCTGAGGATAGCGCGTCATGTCGCCGGTTGTGATGCGGCTCAGCGCCTCACGCACCTTGGGCGAACAGGCCAGCGTGTTCTCGTTGAAGTCCAGACGGAGCACATCGCGGCTACCCAGCGGCGGGTGATACTCCATCATGGCCTGCACGCGACGGCGCGGCTTAACAGTTTCGGCGACGGTACTAGGCACGGGGTTTCCTCCTCTGTAATCTAGCGCGAATGGCTTCGGCGTGGCCGGTGAGGCCCTCTGCATCCGCGAGCAATGCGGCTTTGGGGCCGAGCTCACGAAGCGCCTGCAATGAATACTCCTGCACGGTGATCAGCTTGACGAAGTCGTTGACGCTCAAGCCGCCGCGCACGCGCCCCATGCCACCGGTGGGCAGCGTGTGATTGGGTCCGGAGATGTAGTCGCCCATGGGCTGCGCGGACCAGCGACCCACAAATACCGAGCCTGCGTTCTGCACCCATTCGAGATCTTTGGCCGCGTCCACGGTGAGGTGCTCGGGCGCCAGACGATTCGTGATCGCTCGCGCCTCGTCTACAGTAGCGGCAATAATGACCAGGCCATTGCGATCGAGAGCCTGACGCGCCACGGGATTGTTGCGGCTGCGCAGTTTGGTCTCGGCGATCACGGCCTTGGCCAAATCTGCGTTTGTGGTGATGAAGATGGCCAGCGCCTCGGGATCGTGCTCGGCCTGCGCCACCAGGTCGGCGGCAATCGCGCCGGCGTTACCGCGCTCGCTGGTGACCACAATCTCTGTCGGCCCGGCCAACATATCGATAGCGCAATCAAAGGCAACCAACCGCTTGGCCGCCGTCACATACAGGTTGCCCGGTCCAACAATCTTGTCCACGCGCGGAAGGCTCGCGGTTCCGTAGGCCAACGCGGCCACAGCGTGCGCGCCGCCCAGGCGATAGAACTCGGTAATGCCCAGCAAGTGCGCCGCGGCCAGAGTTTCCGGCGCGGGCTTGGGCGAAACCACCGCGATGCGCTCCACACCTGCCACCTGCGCGGGAATCACGGTCATCAACAGCGTGGAAGGCAGTGGATGGCGGCCGCTCGGCACATAGCAACCGACCGCGCACAGCGGGCGCACAAGCTGCCCAGTCATGAGGCCATCCACTGGTTCGTCGCTCCACGATTCCGGCAGTTGCCGAACGGCAAACGCGCGAATCTGCGCGGCGGCTGTCGATAGCGCCTCCTGCATGGCGGGATCAATCGACTCCCACGCGGCAGCCATCTCCTCCGGCATCACGCGCAGAGCGGCCTCGCCAGCCAGCCCGTCGAACTCGGCCGCATAACGCAGCAGTGCGCGATCGCCCCGCTTGCGCACATCGGCCACAATGCGCCTGACAATGGGCAGGACACTGTCCAGCGCCGCGCCGCCCCGCTGTTCCAGCGCGGAAAGCACTTCCGCAGTCTGCTGCGCGCCGCGTCCTTTGGTCCGGATCTGTTTCATGGTTCGCGTCTCTCTTGTTTCTGTGGCTAGTTCATTCTCATTGTTTTTGTGATTCGAGCTTCATGCTCGCCCACCCTAGCCGCAAAAACAAAAACGCGGCGAGGGTGGGGCACCCAAGAATTGGTACAAATAGGAGCGGCTAGTGTGGTGTCCGAGATGTTCTTTGAAAAACAACAGCAGATCCTTCGACTCACCACCCCCAAGCTGAAAAACGCTTGGGGCCCCGTTCGCTCAGGATGACAACCCTTGTTTGGTTGCGAACTTTAGGGATGGGACCCTAGCCGCAAAAACAAAAACCCAGTTACAGCACGACCTTGTTCAGCGGGTATTCGACGATGCCGGTTGCCTTGGCTGCCTTCAACCGCGGAATCACGTCGCGCGCTATGCCCTCTTCCACAATCGTGTTCACTGCCACCCACTCGGAATTGCTCAGCTCAGACACGGTGGGCGAATTCAACGCGGGCAGCACAGCCAACACGGTCTGCAGGTCTTCGCGCTTCACGTTCATCATCAGCCCCACCTGCGACTGCGCATCGATGGCGCCGCGCAGCATCAGAGCAATCTGATTGATCTTCTCCACCTTCCACGGATCGGTCAGGGCGTTCTTGCCTGCAATCAAGTGGGTCTCACTCTCCATTAGCGTGTCGATGATCTTCAGGCGGTTGGCCTTCAGCGAGCTGCCCGTCTCCGTCACTTCCACAATGGCGTCGGCCAGCATGGGCGGCTTTACTTCCGTCGCGCCCCAACTGAACTCCACCTTTACGTTCACGCCCTTTTCGGCAAAGTAGCGCTTGCTGGTTTCTACCAGTTCGGTGGCCACAATCTTGCCTTCCAGGTCCTCGGCCTTTTCAAAGCCGCTGCCCTCGGGAACAGCCAGCACCCAGCGCACCTTTTGGCGGCTCTGCTTGGAGTAGGTGAGCGAGGTGATGCTTGTAACATCCAGCCCGCTCTCCTTGACCCAGTCAATGCCGGTCAAGCCTGCATCCAGGACGCCGTGATCCACATAGCGCGCCATCTCCTGCGCGCGGATCAGCATGCATTCCACTTCGCTGTCGTCGATCGAGGGAAAGTAGGAGCGGCCGTTCGCGTAGATGTTCCATCCGGCGCGTTTAAAGAGAGCAATCGTCGCATCCTGCAAACTGCCCTTGGGGATGCCGAGTCTGAGTTTGTTAGCCACGAGTTACCTCTTTCTGATCTTTAGCTTCCGAATTGGATTCCGGGTTGGCGGTTGCGCACGCGATCGGCTTGGTGAAGCAACTGACGGTGCCCTCGTGGCACACCAGCCCATCGCCCTCAACCACCACGCGGAACAGCAGCGTGTCGTTGTCGCAGTCGGTTGCGGTGGAGACGACGCGCAGCCGGTTGCCGCTGGTCTCGCCCTTCATCCATAGCTTCTGGCGGGTACGGCTCCAAAAGGTAACAAAGCCGGTCTCCAGGGTTTTGGCATAGCTGACGGGGTTCAGAAAGCCCAGCATCAGCACTTCGCCCGTGCCTGCATCCTGCACAATGCCCGGCACCAGGCCATCCATCTTTTCGAAATCGATTGTTACGGTCGGGGTGGTCATCTTTTTCCTTGTTCTTGGTTAAAGGTGGGGTGGGGGAACGCAAAAAAGCCCGCTGGCGTGAGTGCCGGCGGGCTTGGGTATTTCTTGAGATCTCTCTGGCCGTTTACATCAGGCCATGGCAGTCCGCCGGCATGGGGGTCCCGTGATGATGGTGGTGACCGTGATTGCGGTGGCTCTGCATCTGATTAAAAGGCTATGTGAAAACCACGGCGGTGTCAACCACAACTCACCTCAATTCTCTGAGCCATGCGCCCGGCCGCTCTCAGTTCCCGGACGCTGGCTCGGGTTGGACAGCGTCTTGAACCTTGCCCTTTTGCATCAGATCGATCACGTGCTGATACAAACGGTTGCGCACGCCGAAGCGCTCCGAAGCGCGAGTCACATAGCGCACCTGAATCTCGATTCCTGAGGTGGACGGACGCAGATTCACGACCGGCTCCGCGCTGAACCGGCTCAGGCCATCGTCGCGCATGCCGCGTTTCCACTCCCGCCCCGCCGCGAGGGCGCTCTCTTTGGTTTCCTTCTGTACCGCCTTGTGGATGCTCTCGACCATGGCCTGCGCATCCTCGCTGGCGGGCAGGTTGACGGTGATTTCATCCCACATCCACTGGCCGGTGGTGGAGAAGTTGAAGAACTGTCCCTTGATCGCGAAGCTGTTGATGAAGGTGATGCGACGCCCGGTCGGATGCCCTCTCTCCGCCAAATCCCCGGTTTCAAGCAGGGTGGTGCTCATCAGGCCGATCTCGGTGACCTCGCCGCCCACGCCGTTGATCTCAACCCAGTCGCCAACGCGCATGCCGTGCTTGCCCATCAGCACGAACCAGCCGAAAAACGCCAGGATAAAGTCCTGCAAGGCGATTGTCAGACCGGCGGTGGTCAAGCCCAGAACCGTGGTCAATTGCTGCGGCGAGCCAAAAATCACCAGCAGAACCATCACCGCGCCAAGCACCTGCACTCCCAGTTCCAGCACGGTGCGCAGCGTATGCCGCTGCGTGTGGTCAATCGCGGGAAGGGCCAGCAACCGCCGCACCAGCGCGTCGCAAAGAACCGTGCAGATGAGAATGAAGAGGATCTGCGCCATGGACTGGAGGATCAAGTGCCCCAGGGTGCGGTGCTGCAAAAGCACCTGGGCAGACCACTTGCTATAAACGTCGGCAAGCTGCTGCTCGGTCTGGATCCGATTGCCATCGATGCTGAGGAGTTGGCGCTCCGCGCTCCTGTCGCGCAGGTTGGCAAGCCGGGTGGCACGATCCGGCACATTGCTTCCGGCTGCGGCAATCGCCGCATTGGACTTCGCCTCCAGCGCATTGTGTTCGGCGGTCAAGCTGACGATATCGCTCTGCGCCTGCTGGATTGCCTGCTGGATCAACTGGTTACGGTCGAGTTGGCTGTTCCAGGCCTTCAGCCGGCTGGCCAGCGTGCCGTGCCGCCTGGCGGATAGCACCGCAATCGGCCGTTCGCTGTGCGACTCGGCGTCGAACTTGGTCATGGTTGCTTCGTGCGCGGTCAGCTCGCTCTGAATCTGGGCGCGGGTGTCGCCCGACGCCCGATCAAGATCGTCCTGCACATCGGCCAGTTGGTCGGAGTCGAGGCTCAACTGCGCTTTGGCAATCTCCAGGTCGTCATTGTCGGCAGCGGGCTGGGCAGCATCTTTTGCCCCACTGGCCGGGGCGCTGGAAGCAGGCGTCAAAGCCTGTACCTGGGCCTGGTCCTCTTTCACCAGTTGCTGAAGTTGCGCCACCTTCTGTGAAATCGCCAGCGTTTCGCCGGTAAGGTTACGGCGCTGCACCTGAAGACTGGCCAAGCGCAACGCTGCGCTGAAGGCCTGGTCCACTTCGTGATCGGCCAGACGCTCGGCATCGCGCGCGTACTCCGTCTCCTCGGCGGTCACAGCCAAAGGCGCCAGGGCCTGGGCCGTTTGCCAGGGGCGCATATCGACGACTGTCTTCTCAACGCCAACATAGCGGCGCGCTTTGCCATGCCCAAGAAAGGGAAAATTCATCATGGCGTCGCGCGTGGTCCAGGAGAAAGCCATGCACAGGACCATCAGCACGACCAGCACGAATAGAACGATGAGCCTAGCCCGGCCAAAGATGCGAATGCCGGCGGCGCCGTTGGGGAGGGAAGCACCGGAAAGGATTGCCATAAATCCATTGTTGCAGGTCGGGCAGCCGGCAAGGAACTCCTAAGTCGTGACACTTTGCCAACTCATCGCCCCGGCCCCACAACCCTCCGTGCCCAGACTTTGCGACTTTTCTCTCATGAAAAGGTGCGCAGAAGTATGAAAGCGCAAACCTTCGTCGGCCCCTGTTCCCTGAAGCCTTACTCTTCTCCCAACTCGTAAGGAATTCCGAACCGCCCAATCTGAATCAGCATCTTCTCGTTCGGCGGCCAAATTCTGAGGCTCTCCACGCGGTTGGTCCCGGCCATGCGGTGCGCCTCGGTGGTGCCCACCAGCGCCCCGGTTGCCGCCCGGTTGAAGTGCACGCTCAGCGCGGCCTCCCCGGCGCGGTCCCAGCCAAACACATACTCGCCCGGCTGGAGCTGCACGGTGCCGATCCGCACCGGCGCCTGCACCACCAGGTAGTGCGAGTACTTGCCGTTGGCCGAGTAACCCGCGGTAATCAGCACCACTCCGGCGATGTAGTGGCCGCGCCCGTTCACAATGCCCGAGGCGGTGCGCATTTCGGTCTCGATGTGTTCCCGCTCCACCGGGGCGCGGGCGGGCAGCAGCGAGGCCAGTTCCCCATCGGAGGCCTGCCGCCACGCGTTGCGCTGTCCCTGCGCCAGCGGGCCAATCAACAGCAAAAACAATGCAAAAACAACGGATTTCTTCATCGGGTTCCGGGTCATGGCTTGGGCTTTCTCAGGGATTCGAGCGGAACAATGCCGCGTTGAATGGCGGCAGTAGCGGCTTGGGTACGGTCGGTCACGCCCAGCTTGCCCAGCAGGCTGTTGATGTGGGTCTTCACCGTGGCTTCCGAAATTTCCAGCTCGGTGGCGATCTCCTTGTTGGCCTTGCCGTGCACAATCTGCTCCAGCACATCGAACTCCCGCGGAGTCAGCTCCTCGGTGCCCATGCGTTCGGCCAGCTTCTCGGCAATGGCCGGCGGAATATGCGACTTGCCCGCATGTACCGCGCGGATGGTGTCAATCAACTCTTCCGAGGTCATGCCCTTCAGCAAGTAGGCGCGCGCGCCTGCCTGCAGCGCGCGATAGATGTCCTCGTCGCCGTCGTAGGTGGTGAGCACAATGAAGCGCGCGTGCGGCGTCTCCATGCGCAGCCGCTGAATCACGTCCACCCCGCCCATCCGCGGCAGCCGCAGATCCATCAGCGTCACATCCGGCTGGCATTTGCGGAACTGGGTAATGGCATCCACCCCATCTGCGGCCTCGCCCACCACTTCCAGTCCGTCGACCACGTTCAACAGAGCCACCAGTCCCTGGCGCACAACATGGTGGTCTTCCACAATTAGTACGCGAATCGATTCCTTGGTCACCCTTGCTCCTTCATCTGCTCTTTGTGCTCTCTCGGCGCCGGCGCCTGCAGGCGGACGGAGGTTCCCGCACCCGGCTCGCTGCTCACTTCCAATGTGCCTCCGATGGCCGCTGCGCGCTCTCGCATGCCGGTCAGCCCGTAGTGGCCTTGCGGCGATACTGCCTCTTCGCCGGCCTCGAATCCGCTTCCGTCATCCCGTACTTCCAGGGCAATCGTGTCCGGTCCGTACTCCAACTGGACCTTGAGTCCCTTGGCCCCGGCGTGCTTCTTCACATTATGGATGGCCTCCTGGGCCACACGCAGGATTTCCTGTTCCGTGCCCGGCGGCAGCGGCCGGTAAGCGCCGTAGGTGCTGAAGTTGGACTCGATCCCGTGGCCACCTACCCCCTCCACAATGCGGCGCAGGCGCACCGGCAGGGTCTTCTCTCCCGAGTCCTGCGAACGGAGCGCCCAAATCGACTGGCGCGCATCGGCCAACCCCTCGCGCACGGTGCTGCGCGTCAGGTCCAGGTGGCGCGCGGCGGCCTCCACCTTGTGTTGGCGCAGCAGTTCGGCCAACAATTCCAGTTGTACCGAGATGCCCACGTAGCCCTGCGCCAGGGTGTCGTGAATCTCCCTTGCAATCCTGCTCCGCTCACCCAGCACGGCGCGGAACTCGCTCTCGGCGCGGCGCAGACGGCGCTTCAGAAACAGCATCACCAAGCCCGCCGCGGCCAGCACCAGCAGTGCATAGAACCACACTGTCTGATAGAAATGCGGTCGCAGTTCGAAGGCCAGGGCGGCGCCCTCGGTGTTCCACACACCGTCGTTGTTGGATGCCTGCACGCGGAAGATGTAGCGGCCGGGGCGAATGTTGGTGTAGTAGGCGGTGCGGCGCGCGCCGGCCTCGGTCCAGCCGCGATCGAACCCTTCCAGCATGTAGCGGTACCGCACCTTTTGCGGTGCAGCAAAGCTCATCCCTGCGTAGTCGAACTGGAAATGCACGTGTCCGGCGGGAATCCGCACATAGACAGCGGCTGCGTCTTTCGAGGGAGAATTCTCGGCGCCGAACGACTGCGAAACATCGTCCACCGCAAACCGTTCCAGGGCCACAGGCGGCGGAACCGCATTGACCGGGAAGTGGGCCGGATCCACCTCGACCAATCCCTTGGGCGTAGCGAACCACAGGTGCCCGTCGTGCGAGCGCCATGCCGAAGGGTGGCTGTTGGTGGCCATCTCCCGGCTGCGCAATCCGTCCGCCACACCAAACTCGATCCAGTGCGAACAGCCGCCTGCCATGTCGCAGTCGCAACGGGCAATCCCGTTGCCGGTGGCAAACCACAGATGCCCGGAGTTGTCCTCCAGAATGGCGCGAATCGTCGTCTTGTCCAGACCGCCATGCATCACCGCGGAGAACCGGTGCCCGTCCCACAGATTCCATCCATGGTCCTGCGTGCCAATCAGCAGCGTCCCCATGGCGCGCGGCAGCAGCGCCGTAACCACGTTGCTTGAGAGCCCGTTGGCGGTGGTGAAATTGGCAATTTTGCCGTTGTGGATGCGCGAAAGCCCCGCCAGCGTGGCCACCCACAGGTCCCCGCTCGAGTCGCGGGCCATCGCGCCCACCAGGTCGCTGCCCAGCCCGTTCGCCTGGGTATAGGTCTCCATGTGCTGCCCCGGGAGCCCCCCCGTCCAGTGAGTCAGTCCGCGCCGCGTGCCGATCCACAGCGACCCATCGGCATCGACCAGCAGCGAGCGGATAAAGTCATCGGGCAACCCGTCGGCAAAGGTGAACGACGCAATCGAGCCTCCGCGAATCCGGTTCAGCCCGTCTGGAGTGCCCACCCAGAGGTCGCCGTTCGGCGCCGCAGCCAGCGACAGAATCACGTCGCTCAGCAATCCGTTTCGAACCGTGTAGTTTTTCACCGCGCCATTGCTCCGGCGCACCGCATTCAGGCCGCCACCGCTGGTGCCCACCCATAGCGCGCCGGCCTTGTCTTCTACCACCGTGGTGGTGCCGTCAAACGAGAGCCCCTCGCGCGCACCCAAATTGCGAAAACGCTGATCGCGCAGAATGTGCAGCCCGCCGGTCTCGGTTCCGGCCCAAAGATTGCCTTCGCGGTCTTCCATCAGCGTCAACACCGAGGCCATTGCCAGCGGATCGGTCACCGGCAGCTTTTGCAGCTTGCCTTCCGCCCACCGCGCCAGTCCTGCATTGGTGCCAATCCACAAGCTGCCCTCGCGGTCTGCAAACAGTGCCTGAATTCGGGTACCGGGCAACTCCTTGCCCGCCGTGAGCCGCGCTACGACGGAATCCCCGCGCAGCACCTCCGCCGTTCCCTTGGTCGCCACCGCGACCCCGCCCTTGAGGGTTTGGATGAACTCGGCGCCTTCTTTGAGGAATGCTGGATCGAACTGATGCTGCAGTGCCGGCGCGCCCCAGTGGCCCTCCGCGTAGCGGATCGCGCTCTCCCGCGTCATCAGCCACACTTCGCCTTGTCCGTTGGTGGTGACTGCGGTGATGGCGCCGGCCTGCAAGCCGGTCTTGGCCGTTGCATCCACAAACCGTCCCTGTTCGTTGAGCCACGCCAATCCTTGATCGGTCCAAACCCACAGCGTGCCATTCGCGGCTTCCACCAGCGCCAGCACGCCCGTCCCCGGCAGTCCGTTCGCTGTGCCGAAGGACGACACTGCACCGTCTTTCCACCGGGCCAGCCCGTCGCTGGTTCCAATCCACAGCGCTCCGTCGCGCGTCTCCAGCAGGCAGCGAATGTCGTTGCCAGGCAGCGCGGGGCTGGAGTTCTGATCGAAAACCGCAAAGCTGTTGCCGTCAAACCGGACCAGCCCCACTTCGGTACCCAGCCAAACAAAACCCAGCCGGGTTTGCACCATGGCCCCCACGGTGTTCTGCGGCAGCCCGTTTTCCATCACCCAGGTCTGACGGCCATAGTTGGCCAGAGGCGTCGAGGGCTCCAGCGCCAGCGTTTGCAGTGATCCAGCTGCAAGCAGCCATGCTGCCAACCAGCTTCCCACCGCGACTTTCGAGTTTGCGCGAGTCATCTTCACGAGAGCGGGTGCAAGCTGCCTTGCCTAACTCCGGCAGGGCAAGCCTGTGCACTTCCACAGTAATTCCGCGGATGCCAAATTGCACTGGACCAAGACTAACGCAGTCGCGTTGGATCGTCCCCGATTCTCAACCTATTGATGGATGCTCCTCTCACTCCAATGGGCCAAGACGGCGTGTACGGTCGCAGATACTCTGTGAATGTCTCTTGAACTTGGCCTCTCGACTGTGACTTTCGGGTGGCGGCTCTCCTCGCTGAGCCGCCACCCAATTCCTTTTTAGGGAACAAGTCTGCGCTGGGGCTCCCCTTCCATCTCCGCTAATCCCACCCCTTCCAAGGCCCACAGGCCTCCCCAACTTGCCAGGCCTATGCGACGCCCACTATAAGGGACTGCAAGCAGCGGTACTGCTGCCCGTTCGCGTAGATCTTTAGACCCGCCTACACGTTCTGATCCGATTCTCAGCAGACGAGGAAAGAGATGATTACCCGCAGAGATCTATTTGTCGCCTTGATCGCCGTTGCCGCCACGGCCGGCGTCTTCGCCGTGGCCGACCAGAAGCCTGTCATGGGTTCCGCCGTTTTCGATTGGGTTTCCGTTCCCGCGAAGCCCAATGCGGTCGGCACCGTGCGCTCTTTCTTCCAAACGCCCACTGCCACGCTGGAGCAGTTGGAGCTGCACGTCACCACGCTCAATCCCGGCCAGTCCCCGCATGCACCGCATCGCCATCCCAACGAGGAACTGCTCATCATCCAGAAGGGCACGGTTGAAACCCTGTCGAACGGCGAGTGGAAGCGCGTTGGCCCCGGCTCGGTGATCTTCAACGGCTCGAATCAGTTGCACGGGCTGAGGAACGTAGGCACGGAACCGGCCGTCTATCACGTCATCAACTTCAAGACCGCCGCCACGCCCGCGCCGCTGCCCGAAGGTACGGCAAAGCCCTAAGGTGGTTGGTTGGCCCCACAGCAAGGAGGATTTGGTGAATCCGATTCCGGTCTTGCTGCTTTCCCACCCATCGCAAAAAACGCGATGGATGGGGCACACAGTGTGGTGCAGCTACAAACGGTCAGAGAGCTAAGGGTTTGACTCCGCCGCAGGCGGCGCAGCCATTGGTCGCAAGGCTTCGGCGGTCAGTTCGTCGGCGCGGCGCAGGCCGGGAAACAGCGTGGCCCACATCCCGGCAACCGCCACCGCACCCATGCCGCCCAGAATGGCGGCGCGGACCGCTCCCCACCACTGCGCAGTTAGCCCGCTCTCAAACGCGCCCAGTTCATTGGAGGCGCCGACAAACAGCGAGTTCACAGCGCTGACCCGGCCGCGCATCTCCGGCGGGGTGGCCAGTTGCACCAGCGACCCGCGGATAATGACGCTCACGGCGTCTGCCGCGCCGGAGCAGGCCAACGCCGCCAGCGACATCCACATGCTGCGCGACAACCCAAAACACACCGTTGCCACGCCGAAAAGCGCCACGGCAACAAACAGGTGGCGCCCCGCATGGCGGACCAAGGGAAACCGGGCCAGCACCAGCGACATGATTACCGAACCCACCGCTGGAGCCGCTCGCAGCATGCCCAGCCCCATCGGGCCCGCGTGCAGAATCTCATGGGCAAAGATGGGCATCAGCGCCACCGCTCCGCCCAGCAGCATCACAAACAGGTCCAGCGAAAGCGCTCCCAGCAGCATGGACGAGCGGCTCACGTAGTGGAACCCCGCCAGCACGACCTTCAACGACGTTTCCCGCTTCTCCATCCGCCCCGGCCGGATGCGCAGGCTCACCACCAGCACCAGGAACCAGGCCAGCGCCGCCACGTTGAAGACGTAGACGATGCCCGCGCCCTCCAAGCCCCATCCCGTCATCAGCCGGCCCAGCGGCAGCGTAAACAAAAGCCCGCCGATGGCCGGTCCGGTCACGTTGGCAAACTGGAAGATCGCTCCGCCCCAGGTCACGGCGTTCACGAAATGCTTTTCCGGCACCAGTTGCGGAATCAGCGAAGTGCCCGCGGGCCCGGCAAAGGCGCGCCCTGTACCGATGAGAAACAGCACGCAATAAATCGGGAAAACATTCTGCGAGCCTCTGTGGGCCAGGCCGACCAGCGCCATGGCGCAGATCATCTGCAGGCCGTAGAACAGCAGCAGAACCCGCCGCCGGTCGAAGCGGTCAGCCACATGTCCCGCGGCCAGCAGGAAAAGCAGGCTGGGCAAAAACAGCGCCAGCCCGCTATAACCCAGGTCGATTGGCCGGTGGGTGATGGAGTAGATATGCCAGGCCACGGCCACAGACTGGGCTTCAGCACCCAGAACGGCCACGATGCGCGCCATTTGGTACCGTCTGAAGTCGCGGAAGGCAAAAGCCTCCATGCCGCGCCGGGGAAGATTTTGGGAAAGGGTCTGCATCCTTGCTTTAAGGTTATCGTGTTTCTTCGTGCGCAAGGACAAAAGCGGCCCCACTCGTCCGCTGCGAATTTCTCTTGCCAGTGCCCGCGGTCGTCGGTAACATTGCGATCACGCCCGCCGTTCAGCAGGCAAGGAGAGGCTGGATCGGCAAAACCTGAATCCCGGAAACTACCGCCCGATGGGAGTCATTGCCAACCATGCCTGACACAATCGCCCCCTCCCCCGCATTTGTTCCGCCTGACTATCTCGCCGAAGCCCTCACGGATGCCGAACGCCTGCTTCACTACGCCGCCGAATCGGGCCTGACCATCGACGACGTCACGCGCGATTCCGTTCTCCACGCCCGTGCCGTATCGAGCAGCGCATGGACTGAAACAGCTGCGGCCAACCTGCTCACGGCGCTCACCAAGCTCGCCGCGCTCGTCAAGCCAGTGACAGCCACCAGCCTTGAGGCCTGCCAGAACGACATCAAGCCCACCGTCCGAGGCTACTTTGTAGCAGCCATCTGCCTGGCCGTCCTGATTGTTCCGTTTTCGGTGGCCAGCTTTCTGGCCTCCGCCATCTCGACCACCATCCGCAACGACGTCGCGATAGCCAACGATCTGGCGGTAAAGCTCGATAACCAAACTCGAGTTCCGCAGACGACGGCAGTGGCAACACCTCCCGTGCCAACACCAACGCCTGTTGCAGCACCGAGAGCATTCGCGGAAAGGAAGGAACTGCTGGCTGCAGAGGTTCCGGCACAAACGGTTCCGCGGCCTCGTGCTCAATTTGTTCCCTGCTTTGTCCCCTCTGTTCCGGTACCGCCGGCCCCTCTTCCGCAAGGCGTCAATCAAAGCGAGGTCATTGCCGAACTCCAGCAGTATGCCTCCACCATCCGGTCCATCGATGCGCGCGCCCGGCAGTTGAATGTGCTGGTTTTCCGTATTGAGGGAGACCCCTGCGCCGGCATCCGCAACAAGCCCGCCGCCCTGCACCAGGTCTTTGAACTGCCCGCGGGATTGCCGAATCTGGCCCAGGCTTCCGACGACCGGACGGCCGTCTATCAGGAAGTCCGCTACTTTGCCCAGAGCCTGCTCGACGACACGTCCTTCTTCTATGGCGCCATCACCATCTGCATCTTGCCCGCACTCTATGCCCTGCTGGGAACCTGCGCTTATCTGCTCCGCAACTTTGAGCAGCAGATGAACGCTCGGACGTTCATCCCCTCCAAGGCCAACTCCGCGCGTTTTCTCATCGCGGGCATCGGGGGCACCGTCGTCGGATTGTTCAACAACTTCGCCATCACCCAGGGAGCCTCTGTCCCGCCTCTGGCTATCGCCTTCCTGGTGGGCTACGGGGTGGATGTGTTCTTTGCCTTCCTTGAGGGGCTGATCCAGACCTTCACCCACAGCCATGAAACCTCAGCTCCAGCCGGAAAACCCTAGGCCTACAGTTGTACTTGCCCCAATCGGCCTTGATCCGGGCCTGAAGGCCGCGCTCTTTGGGCCTGTTTCAGGGGGTTAAAACCCCCTGCTCCCTCCGGGCTTTCCTATCTACAACTGTAGTACTAGGCATGAAGCCAGCTGTATGGCTTTAGGAATGCCCCTGCGCCCAGTCGCGCGCGCGATCGAAGTGCTCGCGGTCGCGCCACACGTTGCGCGCCCATTTATCACCAATCTGCTCGAACTGCTGCCGGGCAAAGGCCGCATCGCGGAACTTCCAGGCCATGTAGGCGATACGGTTCTTCAGCCCGCCGGTGTTTCCGTACTGCGCGGTCAGCGACTGGTAGCCGCGCTGAATCCGCGCCCAGTCCATCTCTTTCACCGGGAAATTGCCATTGCTGCGCGAGATCAGAACCGTGGCGATATGGAAGTAGATCTGATCGCCCTGCTCGCCGCCCACATTGTCCGCGGCGGTCTTGGCAAAGGCCGAGGCGTCTCCCGGCTTTCCTTCCCACTTGGGCAGCAGGTAATTCGCATATTCCTTGTAGAAGCGGAAGTAGCTGGGCTCGAACTGGGCGGCCTGCTCGAAGGTCTCCTTCATGCGGATTGCGTCCCAACCCTGGGCCAGACCCACAATCATCCTCTCGGAGTACCATCCCGGGCACCGCTCGTGCAGGTTGGCCGCGGCCTTCAGCACCGAGTAGGACTCCTGAATCCGTTCATTGAACAGGCGCCATCCCTCCGGCGTGACCGTGTTCACCTCGCCGTTGCCGCGCGCCACCCACGCCCAGCGATGCAGGCTGGTGGCCAGGGCAACCCGCGCGGTGATCGACTCCGGACGCTGCGCGATCCAATGCTTCAGGTGTTCAAGATGGTCGCGAGTGTCCTTGTCGGTCAGTTCCGGCTTGTCCAGCGCGCCGTAAAAAGCTGTCAGCTTCCATCCCCCGCCGTTGAAGCGGCTCTTTTCGCTGCGGAACTGGGCGGCCATGCGGTCGAGTTCCTCGAATTTCTCCTCGACGAGATCGGTTTCGATCAGGCGCGTCCAGTGGGCTCCATGCAGAGCGGATTCATCCTCCTCGGCCGCGGCGTCGCTTGCGGGGGCCTGAACCGGCTGCGCAAGGAGCGGTTTTGAGAAGAAGACGAGGGTTGGAGCCAGGACAAGAAGGGCGGCAATTTTAGAGACGGGCACGAGCGAACCTCCCAGAACAACACCATGCTAAAGTGTCCCTCCAGACGGAACAAGTTGACTCCGGAATCAATACCCGCAGCCCGATCCGCTATCCTGAATCTTGGAACCCCTCTCTCAATCTGGTCGTCCTGCTCCCGGCCCATGGGCCGCGGCAGCGGTCGCGCTCTGCGGCGTGTGCGCATTTCTTGAGGTTTATTGCACTCAACCGCTGCTGCCTCTGCTGACCCGGCTCTTTCACGCCTCCAAGACCGGTGTCGGATTGACGGTCTCAGCCACCACGCTCGGCGTAGCCCTGTCGGCTCCCATCTTTGGCGCGCTCACGGAGCGGCTGGCCCGCAAGCGGGTGATTGTGGCTTCCCTCATCGGAGTGAGCATTCCGACCATCTTGGCCGCCACCTCCACTTCGCTGGCCCAACTGGTCTTCTGGCGCTTTCTCCAGGGCATCCTGGTTCCCGGCATCGTGGCCGTGGTCATTACTTACATCGGCGAAGAGTGGCCGGTGGACCGCGTGGCCCTGATCATGGGCTTTTATGTCAGCGGAACCGCGCTCGGTGGCTTCATTGGCCGGGTTTCCAGCGGCATTCTAGCCGACCGCTTCAGTTGGCAAGTCAGCTTTCTCACCCTGGGTGCGGCGTCTTTGCTCGGAGCGGCGGCGGTAGCGGCCTGGCTGCCCAAGGGGCGTCGCCGTCTGCCTGCGCCGGTCAGCACGGGCGACCATGTCTCGTTCCCCTACCAGGTGCAGGGACTCCTCCGCAATCGCCGCCTGGTGGCCACCTTTGCCGTTGGCTTCAACGTCCTGTTCTCGCTGGTAGGCGTCTTCACCTGGATCACCTTTCATCTCAGCGCCGCACCGTTCTCGCTCTCCACCACCGCCCTCAGTTCGCTGTTCTTCGTCTACCTGATTGGCCTGGTCGTCACCCCGGCTGCGGGCTTCCTCATCACCAAGGTAGGCTTGCGCACCGGGATTGCCAGCGCCATTTGCTGCTCCATGACCGGGGTGCTGCTCACGCTGGCTCCGTCCCTGCCGGTCATCATTCTGGGGCTGGCGATGCTTTCGACCGGCGTCTTCATCTCGCAGACCGCCACGCAAAGCCACCTGCGGGTGGCCGCGCCTCCGGGCACGCGGGTCACGGCGGCCGGACTCTACCTGACCTGCTACTACCTGGGCGGCACGGCAGCCGGCGTGGTTCCCGGCGCCTTCTGGGCTCTGGGCAAGTGGCCGGCCTGCGTGGGCTTCATCGTGGCCATGCAAGCCGTCGCGCTGGCCATCGCCCTGGTGGGCTGGCGTCCGCCAAAAGCTACCGAGAGAGAGACAGTCCCATCACCCGGTTCCCCATCACCGGCGAATCCTGCATAATCAACAAGGGGCCTTGCCCCCAGCGTGGAGACTTTTGCCGACTGAGCCGGGACCCCGGCCACTTTCGCACCCCGAATCCATGAACCCCGGCGGCAGCGAGCGGAATCTAAAGCACAAGGCCGCAAATTGTTGCGGTTTCTGAAAACTCCACATCCGGGGAATATCCCCCAGCCAGCGCTCACCGCGCGGCAGTTCCCGGCCAGTGAAACACAAGAAGAGAACAGAGGAAGAAACTTTTGTCCGAATTGCGCCCCAAAGCACCGGCTCCGGCCGGCGCAGCAACAACCCTGAAAAAGGTTGACAATCCGAACCCCGGCCCTACGGTGCAATGGAAGCCCAGAGTGAATCCCTGGCTCATCGCCATGACCGTGGCCCTGGCTGCCTTCATGGAAGTGCTCGACACCTCCATCGCCAACGTGGCCCTGCCCCACATTGCCGGCAGTCTGGGCGCCAGCACCAACCAGGGCACCTGGGTGCTCACCAGCTACCTGGTCTCGAACGCCATCGTGCTCCCCATGGGCGCATGGGCCTCCAGCGTCATGGGGCGGCGCAACTTTTTCCTGTTTTGCATCGTAATTTTCACCGTGTCGAGCTTCCTCTGCGGAGCCGCCCCGTCCTTGCCCATGCTGCTGGTTTTCCGCGTCATGCAGGGAGCCGGCGGCGGCGGCATGCAGCCCATGGCCCAGGCCATCATGGCGGACAGCTTCGAGCCGCAGAAGCGCGGCCAAGCCTTCGCTCTTTATGGTCTGGTCGCGGTGCTGGCGCCTTCGATCGGCCCCACGCTGGGCGGCTGGATCACCGACAACTTCTCTTGGCGCTGGATCTTCTTCATCAATATTCCGGTCGGCATTCTGACCTTTGTGCTGGTCAGCCGCATGGTCGAAGATCCACCCTGGATCAAGGCGAACCGCTCGCTGCTGGGCAAGATGGACTACCTGGGTCTGAGCTTCCTGGTCCTCGCCATGGGCGGCCTCCAGATCATGCTCGATAAGGGCGAGGAGTACGACTGGTTCGCCTCCAGCTACATCCAGTTCTTTGCCTTCCTGTTTGTCTTCGGCATGGTGGGGCTGATCGTGTGGGAGTGGCGACACAAAGCCCCTCTCATCAACCTCAAGCTCTTCCGCTTCAAGAACTTCGCCATCTGCTGCTTCCTGATGGCGCTGGTCGGCGGCGTGCTCAACGCCAACACCGTCCTGCAGCCGCAATTTATGCAGCAACTGCTGGGCTACAGCGCCACCACCGCCGGGCTGGCGCTGACCGCGGGCGGCTTTGTGCTCCTGTTTGTCATGCCCATGGCCGGCTATGCCACTGGCAAGGTCTCGGCGCGCACCCTGGCGGTCATCGGCTTCAGCCTGTTCGTCCTCACCTTTCGCTATGCAGCCAACGTGACCACCCTGCAGATGACCTTTCAGGCCGCATCCTGGCTGCGCGTGGTGCAGATGATGCCCATTCCTTTCTGCTTCATCTCCATCACCACGGCGGCCTATGTGGGCATGCCGCAGGAGGAGAGCAACCAGGTTTCGGGACTCATCAACTTCGTGCGCAACATCGGCGGCAGCATCCTGATCGCCCTCACCAATGCACAGGTGACCAGCCGCGCCACCTGGCACCAGCAGCACCTGCAAAACGCCATGACCTCTGCCAGTTTCGCCTTCCAGCAACAAACGCAGGCGCTGGGCGGCTTTCTGGGCAGCAAATTCGGCGCGGCCAACGGCCAAGGCATGGCCCTGGCCTCCATCTATAACCAGCTCAATATGCAGGCCCAAACACAGGCCTACCAGGACGTCTACATGGAACTGTCCTGGATGTCCGTAGGCCTCGTGCTGGCGGCCTTTCTGCTTAGCAAGAACAAGCCGGTCCAGGGAGCCAAAGCGGAAGCCATCCATTAGTCATGGACGGGGGGTGCTCAATGCTGTCCCCCTCCGCTCCTGCTCTGCAACAAACTCCCCTTTTTCGCATCGAATTTGCATCAAAATCCCGCCGCGCGGCGTCAAAGAGGGGTAATTTCCCGGCCCGCCGGCTTCTCCATGACCGGAAAGTAATATGTCCTTCCGATCATGGAGAAGGCGGCAGGAAAAGTGGTACGCTCAGCACAGGTTAGACTGATTGGCGACCTGTGGTTATCTGTGGTTCGGTGCACTGGATTGGAAATGCTTTTTCAAGGCTCGGTCCCGTGCCGGCATGGAGCACTTCCAGCTTCCTCTGAAAAGAGGATTAAGGTACTCAAGGACTCCAGCAAGGGCGAGTTCGGCGTTTTGCCAGCCTCTTCGCGGTTGATCCATCCCTTCCGGCAAGTTCCGGAAGGGATCACCGCAAATCGGCGCCCAGAAAATGGGATTGGCAGCGACGGTTTTCTTTCCGATACAGTTCTGGCAAGTTGAAAGCTTGGACGCGATTGCTTGAGAACAGTCAGCCGTCGTAACCCTGCAGTGATCGGCGAAGGCGACGGTTGAGGGAGTATCCGTTTTGGGATTGAATCTGGCAGCATTGGGAACTCCGAAACCCGTGGTAAAACTGGCCGCGCAAGCAGACGATCGCTCTCCTTCGAAACTGCGCAAGGCCGGCCGTATCCTGGTCGTCGATGACGAGGCTCAGGTCCGCATCATGATCGGCGCCACGCTGGAACACCAGGGATATGAGGTGGAGCTGGCCGGCAACAGCGGCGAAGCCCTTGAAGCGCTGGAACTGAACACCTTCGAACTGGTGCTGACCGATATTGTGATGCAGGGCGGAAACGGCATCGCCCTCCTGGAACGCATCCACGAACTGCATCCGCACCTTCCCGTCATCATGGTCACGGCCGTTCACGATATCGGCGTGGCCATCGACTCGATGCGCCGCGGAGCGTATGACTATCTGCTCAAGCCCTTCGAACGGGAACACCTGGTGGCCACCGTGCAACGCGCTGTGGAACACCGCCATGCCCTACAGGAAAGCCAGAATTACCAGCAGAGCCTCGAGCACGTGGTGCGCGCCCGCACCGAAATGCTCCGCCAGGCCATGGAAGATCTGGAGCACTCCTACGACATCACCCTCGAGGCCCTCGGTGACGCGCTCGATTTGAAAGACTCCGAAACCGAAGGACACTCCAAGCGGGTGACAGCGTACACCATCGCGCTGGCCCGGGCCTGCGGCATCTCTCCCTCGCAGATCAAGGTGATCGCCCGCGGCGCCTTTCTGCACGACATCGGCAAGATGGCCATCCCCGACGAAATCCTGCGCAAACCTGGCAAGCTGACCCCGGAAGAGCAGGAGATCATGCGCGAACACTGCCCGCGCGGCTACCACATGCTGCGCAAAATCCCTTTCCTGGCCGAAGCCGCCGAAATCGTCTTCACCCATCAGGAACACTTCGACGGATCCGGCTACCCCAGCGGGCTGCGAGGCAGCCAGATCCCCATCGGCGCCCGCATCTTTGCCATCGCCGACACGCTCGATGCCATCACCAGCGACCGCCCCTACCGCAAGGGGCGCAGCTTCGACGCCGCGCGCGAAGAGATCCTGCGCTGTTCTGGAACCCAGTTCGATCCCGCCGTCGTAGAGGTTTTCCTCAAGATTCCCACAGAGCTCTGGCAGGAACTGCGCGCAGAGATCACCAACCAGAACAAGCGGTTCTCCACCTTCGACATGGCGAGCTCACCTCTGCCCCCGGCTTAGACCAATGCCACTCCTGTCTGCCGCAAAAGTCGCTTTCCACCTGCCCTCCGTGCCAGAATGGCGCGTCGAGAGCGGCGAACTGGTGCGCAACGTCAAGTTTCAGGATTTTGTCGCGGCCCTGGGATTCGTCAACCGGGTCGCCGATCTGGCCGAAGCGGCCGGCCACCATCCGGACATCGACATCCGCTACAACCGGGTCCGACTCGGATTGGCCACACACGACGAAGGCGGACTGACGGAGAAAGACTTCAGCCTGGCGGCTGCCATCGACAAGTTGCTCTGACGATCCGACTTCCGCTCAGGATTCGTCTTCTGCGTCGTCAGTTGAATTTCCGTATTGTGGATTTGTGCCACTGTCTTCCGCCTGACGGAGCGATGTGAGGGTCTTCCGGTACCACCATGCGGCAGCCAACCCTCCGGCCAGCACCGAAGCCGCGGCAATCACTCCCAGCTTGAGCCAGCCTGAAGGACGCCGATCGTCCATTTTACTTGTGACGGAAGATGAAGATTCTATAGGGTTTTCCATCAGAATAAAGTCCCTTGCCCGGACGGTTTCAGTTGCTGTTTCTCTCCGCCGATGTCATGCAATTAGATGCAGGGTCTGAGGAAACGATAGCTGACCTCTCCCAAATAAAAATTTTGTTTTTTGTATTTGCTTTCTACCGAATCTATGCTAACGTGTATATATTCCAGTTGAGGAGGTGGCAGAGTTTGCCTCTCCAATACGGGAAGTAGTTTGCGTCACTGGCCTCCCGGCACGAACAGCAAGACCGTTCGTGCCGTCTTTTTTTGCGCCAAAAACGCGGTGTTTCCCTTCCCTGCTTCACCGGTCGTCCTACCGCCAGCCCCCGCCGTGTTTCAGTTTTGTTCTATTCGGGTTCCAGTTTAAGATGATGAGCAGAGAGTGCTCCCATGATGAATGGTAAAAACCGCCGCTGGGTCCTGGGTCTGGGTATCTTCGTTCTCACTGCCGCAAGCTATGCGCAGTGGTCGAACCCGGCCGACGATATTCCCGCTTATCATCCCTCCGCCCCGCTCAAGGTGAGCGCTCTGCCGCCCATCCTTTCAGGTGCCAAGCTGACCGGCCAGAACTTCCGCTATCCCTGGCAGGTGCATGTTTACCAGCAGGCGATCCGGATCGGGAACGTGCTCTACCAGCTGCCCTGCAACTGCCGCTGCGACCGCGCTCTGGGACACACCAGTCTGCGTAGTTGCTATGAAGGCTTGCACGGCACCGAGTGCTCCACCTGCGCGAAGGAAGCTTTCTTCGCCTCCAGGCAGATCAAGGTGGGCAAGACGGTGGCCCAGATTCGCGAAGCAATCAATCGCCATGAGTACGAAAGCATCGACCTCGAAAAGCAATAGCGCTGGCTACGGCAAAACCCAATTTGGCGTAGAATCTTACTATGCAGCACGAGCCAGTTGGCCCGGCTCGCACCTGGGCATCTTCCAGTAGTTTTGCGGAGGATGCGAGCATCACGGGGGCGTCACGGTTTCGACGGGATCGATTGCGGCTTAGGAGTCATGTCAGGGTGTGGGCACCTGCAATCGCCTGCAAAAACAAAGTTGCCAACGATAATCTGGCACTTGCAGCTTAATTAAATAAGCTGCCGTCTTCCACGGCTTTGCCTACGGGCTGTGAGCGGACGTCATACAGTGGGCTGGCATAAGCAGCTCGGTCCGTGTTGCTTGCGCGAGATCATCGGACTAGTTCCCGTCGCATCTTGTCCGTTCTGAGTGCCGGGGGCGAAACCAAAAGGAACCGGGCAAAGCATGAACACTCCTGGCTGACAGCGATTTCGGACGCGGGTTCGACTCCCGCCGCCTCCACCATAATTAACCGCATTAGTTTCATAGACATACAAAAACGCTAGATTTTCACGTACGATACGCGTACGATAGCTCCATCATGTTGACGCTCTATCGTCGCCATTTGAAGCGCTGCTCGAAAAAAGACGACCGCTACTGGAAACGGTGCTCTTGCCCCATGTGGGTTGAAGGTACGGTCAACGGCACCTATATCCGCCGCAGCCTGCAAACTGCGAGCTGGGAGCGAGCACAAGGACTTGCACTGGAGATCGAGTCTGCGGACGATCCCAAGAAGCCACCTGCGAAAAAAGAAGAGGCCATTACCATACAGCAGGCTGTTGACGAATACCTGGCAGATGCCAAAGCCCGCGACCTTGCGGAGTCAACGCTCGCAAAACTGGATACCATTTTCAGAAAGCAGCTCTTGGGCTGGGCAAGGTCCGAAGGATATACCCTGCTGAGCGAATTGGACCTGCGTGCGGTTCAAGCGCTTCGCACCACCTGGAAAGATGGCGGGCTGGCAAAGAAGAAAAAACAGGAGCGCATCACGGGCTTTTTCTGGTTCTGCATTCGTGCCGGATGGATTGCGACCAGTCCGACGCACAATCTCAAGCCAATTACCGTCCATCAGAAGCCCACGGACTACTTCTCGCGCGAAGAATACACGAAGATTATCGAGGCCACCTACCGGCTTGATGACGGAATGGAGCGTGCCTACGACATCGAAAAACGAGGCGAGCGCATACGCGCCTTGACTGAACTGATGCGCTGGAGTGGCCTGCGAATCCGAGATGCGGTTACGCTTGAAAAAACGCGGCTTCTGCTGAACGACGATCTTTTTCTCTATCAGGCAAAGACTGGTGTACCGGTGTACGTTCCGCTTCCTCACCACGTCGCCGAGAGACTTCGCAACATCCCCCCCGGCCCCAAGCCGAATCCTCGTTACTTTTTCTGGAGTGGGAACGGCGATCCGAAATCGGTGGTGGCAGATTGGCAGCGTAGCTTCCGAAGATTGTTTGAAATTGTCAAACTGGAAGCGGCTGACGGAACAGCGAAGAGATGTTTTCCGCACATGTTCCGCGATACATTT
>Ga0224529_1000379_pt1 | contig 33874 bp, 22 predicted proteins | sample CBST50metaG_FD_179893 | JGI IMG/M metagenome (GOLD analysis project Ga0224529, IMG submission 179893) | Peat soil microbial communities from Stordalen Mire, Sweden - C.B.S.T50 | ecosystem: Environmental > Terrestrial > Soil > Wetlands > Peat | place: Sweden: Norrbotten County, Stordalen Mire...
TCAACGAGCCCCAAGGCAGTACCATCGGCGTACTCATCGACGGCTACGCGTGGAAGAAATCGTTCCCCGATGTTGCCCTCAATGGTGGCCTCGCCGAGACGCAGAGCATGTCCGCAACCTACGCGGGCGATACTCAAAACGATCCTTCCACGTCTGCCGTACTCACGCTGCCTGGGTCGGGAACAATCATTCCCACCAAGCTCGACTGGGCACCGGTCACAGCCACCGCCATCTTCGGAACGTCTCTTCCCGCCAGCGTCTTTGACGCACAGGTTGAGAACAGCATTGCCGGAGCAATCATCTACAGCGCACAGTCGGCCACGGCATCGAATATTCCGATCGAGGCGGGCTCATCCCTTCCCGCCGCCGGGACCTACACACTCGCTGCTGCCTTCACTCCCAGCAATCCCAGCGACTACGCTCCAAGCACTGCCAACAGTCTCTTCACCGTCACCAAGGCAAACGTCTCAGAAGCTCTCAACGCTTCGGTGGCTCAAACTGCCGTCACCCTGACAGACAAGGTGCTCTCTGCGACTAGCGGGACACCCTCTGGCGTGGTCAACTTCCTGTCCGGAACCACCTCGCTCGGTGCTGCAAGTCTCGACGCCACAGGAACCGCAACGCTCATCACCACCAGCCTGCCTGCCGGTACTTACACCGTCACGGCAAACTACCTCGGCGATACCAACTTCAGCACCGATACTTCAGCGGGAGTTTCAGTCGTCACCGGTTCTCCCTCCATCGCGGTCACCTCAGCCTCGCCCTCCATCACCATTGTCGCGGGCAGCTCCGGCACAGATATGCTCACGGTTTCGCCGCAGTTCGGCTTCTCCGGAAACGTCGCCCTGCTCTGCGCCAACCTGCCGGCAGGGGTCACCTGCACCTTCAATCCTCAAACAGGCGCGGTTGGTGCTGGCTCCTTCCAAACCACCCTCACCCTATCCACCCTCTCTCCGACAGCGTCCGCAGTTGCCAGCAACACGCATACACAAGCCGTGGCCGTCACCCTTGCCGCCGTTGGAATCGGATCGTTGTTCCTCATCCTTCTCCCCGGCCGGCGCAAGCGGATTACCTGGGCGGTACTGATTCTTGCTACCACTGCCTCCGCCCTCACCTTCGGCTGCGGCGGTGGCGGCGGAAAGAAAACCACGACCCCAACCGGACCGCAGGCCGACACGCTTTCCCTCAGCTCTTCCTCCGTCAAGGCGGCAAGCGGCAGTTGGACTACCCTCAAAGCAACTATTAGCGGCGCCAATGCAGCTTCGGCAACCGGCACCGTCACCTTCTATGACGGCGCGGCGATCCTTGGCAAGGCAAATCTGAGCAGTGGTTCTGCCTCACTCACCATCAACACTCTCAGCGTCGGAATCCACACCATCACCGCCGGATATCCTGGCGATGCCCTCAACCTCACAGCCTCAACCCAAACGGCGCTTCAGCAGGCCATCACCGGACAAACCAGCTTCAATGTGATTGCATCGTCAGGCGCCGTCAGCCAGACTACGGCTGTCAGCCTGACCTTGCAGTAGACCAAAACGCGCGATCGCAGTGGAGGTGGGCGGCTCTTTCGTCCACCTCCCTGAACCGCAGCGGCAATCGGTTCACCGCTTGTCCGCCGTCCCGGCAAACACCGCACCTTGGGTGGTTTTGCTCTTCTGCAACTTTCACATTTGCTGCAGAGGTTGGCCTCTCTCCTCAGATCTCGCCAATCGCCTCAGCCATAGGACAGCCATGTCATCAGAATTGAGCCATCGTACTGCCATCATGCGCCGTAGTCTCGCCTGCTTCTGCTCTGTGCTCGCCCTGGGATTCTCCCTGGCCGCCTCTGCCTCCACCCCGCCTCAAAACGTCGCACCGAATCGCATCACTCAGACCGTCGACGATGCCGTCCGCGTCAAGCTCAAGGGGAATGTGCACCCCTTGGCCACCGCCGCCAATGACCGCGGCCCAGCCGAGGCATCCATGCCAGCCTCGCGTCTCACCCTCCTGCTCAAACACAGTCCCACCCAAGCCCAGGCCGCTCGCGAATACATCAACCAACTCCAGGACAAGAACTCCTCCAGCTACCATAAGTGGCTTACTCCGGAAGAGTTCGGTGCCCGGTTTGGCCCTTCCGACCAGGACATCGAAACTGTAACTGCCTGGATGCGCTCCCAGGGATTCACCATCAATCGCGTTGCCAAGGCCCGCAACCTCATCGAGTTTTCCGGTACCGTTGGTCAGGTCCAGAGCGCCTTCCATACATCCATTCACAGCATTGTTGTCAACGGGCAAAAGCACTTCGCGAACACCACTGACCCGGAAATCCCTGCGGCACTGGCTCCCATCGTCGCCGGCATCACACAACTCCACGACTTCAACCCCAAGCCGCACAGTATTCTGGCACCCAAGGCTCACCTGTCCGCCAATTCCACTACTGGCAAGCAAATCACATGGCTTGATCCAAACGGTTACAACGCGCTCTACTTCACGCCAGCCGATGCTGCCATCCTCTACAACACCCCAAACAGCACGCTCAATCCCTCCTATAAAGGCACCACCTACGACGGCACTGGCGTTACGGTGGGCATTGTCGGTGACTCCAACTTCACCATGCAGGATGTCTCCAACTATCGCGCCTTCTTCCTCAACGACACCACCAGCAACAACCTGCCTAATGTCATCATTGATGGCAACGACCCCGGCGTGACCGGCGACGCAGCCGAGGCTCTTCTCGACAACGAGATCGTCACCGGACTCGCGCACGGCGCCAAAATCAACTTCTACACCGCGCAAGACACCGATCTCCAGTCTGGACTTTTCCTCGCCATCTATCGCGCCCTAGACGACAACACCGTCGATATCCTCAACGTGAGCTTTGGCGGCTGCGAAATGTTTCAGGGTCAGGCTGGCAACGAGCAGATCTACTACCTTTGGGAGCAGGCCGCTGCTCAGGGCATCTCCGTCACCGTCTCCACCGGCGACTCCGGCTCGGCTGGCTGCGATAACTCGAACAGTGTTAGCATCGCCCAGGACGGCCTTGCCGTCAATGGCCTCGCATCCACGCCCTTCAATGTCGGCGTCGGCGGTACTGACTTTTCCGCCCTCACCGCAAATTACCCCTCGTCATTCGGCCAGTACATGAACCCCGCGGGTAGCGTCGCTCCCTACTACGGCAGCGTGGCAGGCTATATTCCCGAGTCCGTCTGGAACGACTCCACGATGTCCAACACCACCCTCGATCAGAATGTGTTCTCCAGCTCGAACAACATCATTGGCGGAGGAGGCGGCGCCAGCAATTGCAGCAGCGTCACCTCCAATGAACAGTGCATCTCCGGGTATCCCAAGCCGGCCTTCCAAGGAAATCTCACCCCCGCGGATGGCGTTCGCGATCTTCCCGATGTCTCCCTGTTCGCTTCCAACGGCTTCAATCTCGCCTCGTGGGCCATCTGCGCGGACAGTGTTGCCCTCGGCTCTTCTACGCCGGGCACCGACTGCCAATTGTCCAATGGGGTTCCTACTGCTTCCACAACTCTCAGCGGTTTTGGCGGCACTTCGGCCTCGGCTCCGGCCTTTGCAAGCATGTTGGCCATGGTTAGCCAGTCCATCGGTGGCCGCCTCGGCAATCCCAACCCCGTCCTCTACCAACTTGGCGAGATGCAGCCGACCGCCTTCAACGACGTCACCATCGGCAACAACTCCGTCGACTGCTACACCGACACGCCCGATTGCGGCGCCAACAATTTCCTTACCGGCTACAACAGCGGCATTGGATACGACCGGGCCAGCGGTCTCGGCAGCGTCAATGGCAGCAACCTCGTTTCCACTTGGCCGACCGTCACATTCACTCCCTCAACTACCCAACTGGAACTGGGCAATGGTGGCGCTCTCGGAACCAGCTCGATCGTAGTCACCCACGGCACATCCATCGATTTCAGCGCAGCCGTCAACCCCGGGGCGTCGGTCACCGGAACCGTCAACCTCGTTACCGACAGCGATGTATCCGCCATGCCCGGCTCTGGCTCTCCGGGCGGCTTCTATCCGGTCAACAGCGGTCCTTCGCAAAACGGAGTCGTAAGTGGGAGCACGAACTCTCTCCCCGGCGGGTCCTATAACCTCTACGCCTACTACGGTGGCGACACCAACTATGCGGCGTCCAAATCCAACCCCGTCCCGGTTGTCATTAGTGCTGAAGACAGCACCACCAAGCTGGATCTCACCTTCTTCGACGCCACGAGCCAGTACTCCATTGGAACGTCCAGCGCTCCCTATGGCAGTTACTTCTTTGCGACCGCAACGCCTGAGGGCTCAAAAGGTGTCGATGGCTGGGCAACCGGCTCTGTCACCTTCCTCAACGGCGCCACTGCGGTTGGCACTCCGGCCAGCATCAGCAGTGCCGGGACGGCATCATTTAATAGCCTCAGTCAAAACGCTCTCCCCGTCGGCAGCTATCAACTCACGGCAGCCTACTCGGGCGACGCCAGTTTTCACGCCAGCACCAGCACACCGGCGACTTTTGCCATCACCAAGGGCCAAATCTCCACGGATCTGTCCACCAGTGCCGCGGCCGTAAATTATGGCGGCTCCGTCACCCTCACCGCGCTCATGACGACGGACAGTATTGGCAACTATCCTACCGGCACCGTCACCTTCATGAGCGGGACCACCGTGCTCGGAACCGGCACCATGGCCTACGGGTATGACCCCTCCACCGGTATCGATATGGTCGAGGGAATCGCGGTCGTTCCCGGAACCAAGTTCGCCAAAAACGGCTTGAACCTCATCACTGCCGTTTATGCTGGAGACTCAAATTATCTGGGCTCCACATCGAACAGCGCAGGCGTCACCGTCTCCGGCGTTCCAACGCCTAAGATCGGCCTCACCGGCCCCGCCACGCTCACCATTTCGGGCCCTGGCACTTCCGCCGACGCGACCATGACCGTAACGCCCTTTGGTGGATTCACCGGCACCGTCAACCTCTCCTGCTCCATCACCGGCTCCAGCCCCACGGACTCGGCGCCCACATGCGAGGCGGCCAGTGCGTCCATCTCCGGCACCGCTTCGGCAACCACCACGCTGACCTTCGCCAGCACGTCCTCCACCACGCCCGACACCTATGCGGTCATCGTTACTGCTGCGGATTCCGCGAAAACCGTAAGCACCACGGCAAACATCTCCCTCACCGTTGCTCCTGCGGCAGCCCCGGCCTTCGCCCTCGCAGCAACTCCGGTGACCGTCATTCAGCCCGCCACCAGCGGTAACTCCACCGTAACCGTAACCCCATCCGGCGGATTTACCGGAGCGATCACCATCACTTGCTCCGGCGTCACCGGCATCACGTGCGCCGCATCCTCGGCCACCGTCGCTTCCGGCGCCGCCACCGCAACTCTCAGCGTGCAGATAGCTTCCTCGGTCGTTCCGGGCAGCTATTCCGTCACCATCACCGGCACTGACTCCACCGGCAAAATCACCGCCTCGACCACGGCTTCGGTCACGGTGCAGGCTGCCCCTGTAGCTCCTTCTCTGGGAATCTCCTCCACCGCGGTCACATTTGCCACCCCCGGAGCCTCAGCCACGTCCACCCTCACCCTCACCCCGCTTGGCGGATTTACCGGCACGGTTACTTTCTCCTGCGCGGTCGCTTCCGGGCCCGCCGGCGCCGTCTCCTCGCCCACCTGCCAATCCCTAACGGCTACCGTCTCCGGTGTATCGCCCTCTACGGCGACCCTGAACCTGCAAACCACATCGACCACTACGCCCGGTGCCTACCAGATCACCGTGAGCGCAACCCAGGGCACCACGGTAGTGGCAACCACCACGGTCGCGGCAACCGTCAATCCGTCCGCAGTCGCGGCTGGCTTCACGCTCTCCAGCACCGCAGTCTCCATCGCAGGCGTCGGTTCCACCGGCTCTTCCACCATCACTGTCACCCCTGCCGGTGGATTCACCGGGCAAGTCAATCTCAGTTGCGCTCTCACCTCCTCGCCAAGCGGCGTCAACGATGTCCCCACCTGCTCTTTTGCCGCCGGGAATAGCGTACTCATCTCCAACTCCGCCCCGACAACCGCAACCGTAACCGTCACCTCCAGCGCCACCTCCAACACCTCCATGCTGGCTCGCTCCGGCGCTGCCGTTCTTGCTGGCCTGCTGCTCTTCTGGGTGCCAGCCAAACGACGCAAGCGCTTGATGATGTTTGCACTGTTGCTCTTCGTCGGCTCCTTCGCCGTCGGATGCGGCGGGTCACCCTCCAAAACCAAGGTGCTGGGAACTGGGACGTTCACCTACACCGTCACCGGAACTGACGCGGCCACCGGCGCCCTGGTCAGCACGACCATCGTCACAGTCAGCGTCCAATAGCTACCAGCAGAAAAAACGGCGAGAGGCTGCATTCATTCCGAATGCAGCCTCTCGCCGTTGTCTTTTTTATCGTTAAAAACACTCTACCGGCGCCCATCTCCGGATTCTCGGCCAAAGCTTCTACTGTGTGACGTGCGTCTCCTTGGGGAACGAGACCGGCAGTGTCAGCCCCAAGCGATTCAGCAGCGCAAGAAATCTGGGGTCCCGGTGCAATGGCTCCAACATCGGATTCGAAGCCAGAAACATCGTGTTGTTGTCGTGCTGGTCCGCCAGTGCCTGCAAGTTCGCCAACGCCTTGTCATTGTTGCCCATCGCGGCATACCACTCGGCCGGCACAAAGTCATTTGGATGACGCACAATCACTTTGTCCCCCGACTCGATCGCCTTCACCCGCACCTTGGCATAGGCCTTCACGCCGCCGTGTTGGAAGGCCTCCCAGCCATGATCTTCCAACGCAACCCGGCCGCTGTCATTCTCCTGCTGAGCCATCGTGCGCCACTCGTCGATCGCCTCTTTGTATCGCCCCGACGAGTAATACGACCACGCCAGAAGGTCCCTCGCATGGGGCGACGTCGGTGCCAGTTTGAGGTACATCTTGGCCGAGTCGATCATCAGATTGTATTGCCGTGCCGATCCCGCGCAGAAAGCCTGCACGGAATACACTGCCGGCCAGAGCGGCTCCTCCGCACGAGCCCGATCGACCTGCTGAAGCGCTTCTGTAAATTTCCCGGCCGACACCAGCGTCGACGAAAGCCAAGCCCGGTAGGTGGCACTATGCGGCTCCAACTCCACGGCCTGCCTCAGTTCTCCCTCAGCTCGAATCAAGTTCCAATCCAGCCTCGCTACTGTTGCCCCCATAATCGCATGGGCCTCCGCCAGGTTAGGATCGTGCTTCAGTGCCTGTTCTGCATAGTATTTGGCCAGCGGCAAGTGCTCCACATATCCCCGCGTGTTCGTCAGGTTCAGGTGAACCGCGGCCATCCCCGAATACGCCCTGGCAAACCCGGGGTCCTTGTCGATCGCTGCCTGGTACAAGCGCAGCGCCTGATTCTCCGACTCTCCGCTTCCCAAAGCGGCTGCGTCCCGGGCCTTCAGGTAGTCGTTGTACGCCTCCGCATCTTCGGTGCTGCCGTTCGAAGCGTGCAGCGGCGCGCTTGCAAGCTGCAACTCTGAGAACAAATCCCGTTGCACACGCCCCCGTATCGAAAACAAGCTGTCCTTGGGGCTGTTGTACTGGAACGATGCCAGGTGTGCCATATCCTTGGCACGCACCACTTCCAGTTGCAACGTGCAACCCTCCTTGTCCAGCACGAAATGTCCCATCAGGAGCACATCCAACTGAAGCGAATTCGCCAACTTTTGCAGGGCGGCAAAGTCCCCGGCCGATCGATCCAGAGAGTGCTCGGCGGGCAATTCCACATTGGGCAATTGCGACAGATTGTCCATCAAGTCCAGCCGAAAGCTCTCCGACAACTGCGCTGCGCCCTCGCCCTGTGCATCGAAGGGCAGCACACCCATGCGCACAATCCGGCTCTCCCGATGCTGCCTTGCCACCCGCCAATACGCAGCCGACCCCACCACGCCAGCCACGATCAACACTGCCGCGGCAACCAGCAGAACCTTGCGATAGCGGCGGAAGAATGGCACAGAACCCGTGAACCCGGCCGACGCCTCAAGGGCAGCCGCCTGGGGTACCACAGCCAGCGCCACCTCTACCCGCGCAGGGCTCTCTGCAACCGAATTGACCAGCGCCATCGGAGCTTCGGCCCGCTCCACCGTTACCTCGGCGCAGAACCGATACCCTCGCGTCGGAAGTGTCTCGATGAACCGCGGATTCCGAGGATCGTCACGCAAAACCTCACGCAACTGGTTGACTGAGCGGTTGATGGCGTGATCGTGATCAAGATGCTCGCCATCCGGCCACAGCAGCTCGCGCAACTCATCCCGCGTTACCACCGAGCCCGCTCGCTCCAGCAGAATCGTCAACAACCGGGACGTTTGCCTGCGAATGCGCTCTGTGTGGCGATTCCGCGTGAGTTCGCCAGTCTCCACGTCAAAAGAAAAAGCTGCGAAGACATATCGTTTGATATTGCCTGCTAGCGTTGGATTGTCCATGGGTTTACAGCTCTATTGTGGGAGGCCCCGGGCATGTAGTCAAGCGATTGACTAGCCCATAGGCTCCAAACCTCGCCCGGCGGATCTTTCTTATAATTGCTGTAACCTGCTCATGACAAATCAATTGGCATGCGACAATCTGGAGATATTGGCCATTGCGAACCGTGCTCCTACTCTCCAGATTGACACCATCCCGCTCAGACCGGCTGTCGCGCGACCGTTGAACTGGGCCCAGGGAAGGAGTCAGCCCCGGGAGTGAGTAGCCCTTCTGCCTCCAACTTCCCGGAGCGGAGGAATGCGGCTGCAGCGACAGGCTGCAACGGACGCGAAAAGAAGTAACCCTGGATGAGGTCACAGCCGCCCAGTTGCAGTGTATTCAGCTGCTCGGCTGTTTCGACCCCTTCCGCCACGACGCTCAGGCCGAGCGTGTGGGCCATGGAAAGGACGGCTTCCACAATGGGCCCCGTGCTGTCGGCATCATGCAGCTGCTCAATGAATGAGCGGTCGATCTTCAGCACATCGATGGGCAGGCGATGCAGATAGCTGAGCGAAGAGTAGCCGGTACCAAAATCGTCGATGGCGATCCGAACGCCGAGCCGCTTCAGGCGCTCCATCTGACGGGCGGATTCGGTGAAGTCGTGCATCACGATGCTCTCGGTCAGTTCGAGCACCAGCATTTCGCCGGGCTGGCCGGTCTCGGTGAGGATCTGAGCGACAGTATCGGCAAAGTCGTCGCGGGAAAACTGCAAGGCCGAGATATTGACGGCAATCGACGCGTCCGGATGTCCTGCCTTCTGCCATTCCCGGCTCTGGCGGCAGACCTCGCGCAGTACCCATTCGCCCAACGGCACAATGAGCTGCGTCTCCTCGGCAATGGGGATGAAATCGCAGGGAGGAATATTGCCCAGGCGCGGAGAACAGAAGCGCAGCAAGGCCTCAAAGCCGCGCAAAGAGCCATCCGGCAGGCACAGTGGTTGATAGGCAACAGTGAAGCCACCGGTCTCCAGAGCATGGTTCAACTCCGCTTCCAGTGCGCGCCGCTCGGCCGGCTCGCGATCCATCTCGGGACTAAAGGAGCGGAAGCCACTGCCGCCGAATTTGGCAGCGTACATGGCCTGATCGGCATGTTGGGACAGGCTGTCGCCGGTCTGGCCATCTTCCGGATAAAGCGAAATGCCGATGCTGGCGGTAATAGCCAGTTCCAGTTCATCGATCTGCATGGGCTGCGCGAGGACATGGAGCAAATCTTCGGCGACCGCCTCTCCCGCCTCGCGGCTGGAAGTTCCTTCGATCAGAACCATGAACTCGTCTCCGCCCATACGCGCCAGAGTGTCGCTGGAACGAAGCCTGCCGCAGAGCCGCTGCGCTGTCTTTTGCAGCACTGCGTCGCCCACCGGGTGACCATACTGATCGTTGATTTGTTTGAAGCGGTCCAGGTCGATCCACAAGACGGCCATCCCCTGGCTGGTTCGCGCGGCTCGTTTGATCGCGCTCGAGATGCGATCTCTCGCCAGCCGGCGGTTGGGCAAACCGGTCAGACTGTCGTGATAGGCGTGATCGATCAGTTGCGCCTGCAACCGGCTCCTCTCCAGCACGAGCGCGGCCATGTGTCGGGCCATCTCCAGCATTTCCAGGTCCGTGGCGGACGGTTGCCACTGCAGGAGGCTGTACACGCTCAGGGTTCCTAAAGCGTCGGAGTCGGCTGCAATAAACGGCGCCGACCATACGGACAGCAATCCGTTGGCGCGGAGCAGTTCACTCCAGGGCTTGTGCACAGCTCCCAGATCCGCGACCATGTAGGGTTCTCCGTTCGTAATCGCCACACTCTCAGGAGCTCCGGCAAAGTTTGTGGAGATGGAGCCAAGATGGTGCATCAGCTTGCCGCTCAATCCGGAGCTGGCCATCAGTTTGAGCGATCCCGAACCCAGGGAGTGAACGGCGCAGGTCCAGGTGGAGCGATATTCGGCTACGGTCTCGGCGAGTATTTTGAAGATGTCGGAGATAGGCTCATTGCGAGCTACCATCTCCAGCATGCGGTTGCGGCCCCGATTCAGCCGCTCCGCGCGCAGCCGTTCCTTCACTTCCGCCTCCAAAGCAAAGGTGCGCGCCTGTACTCGCTTCTCCAGTGCTTCCCGTTCCGCCCGCAACTCGGATTCCATGAGGAAGCGCGCCAACTCCTCGCGGCGAAGATGGCGGTAAAGCTTGATCGCACTGACGAAGGCCAGCACGATCAGAAGACAGGCGAGCGCTTCGCAGGCATTGTTCCAAAAACTGATTTGCCGGACTTGATAGAGGCGGCTGAAGTTTTCGTCTTCCTCGCGATCTACGCCAGTCCGCAGTGCGTCCAGAGTCCGCTCCACGTGAGCAATGGTAGCCGACAACGCTGCCGCACCGCGCACCCGCACCTGTCCGCGCGGGCTTTGACGAAGAGTCCGCCACTCGGCGTCCATTTCAGCAAGCGACCGCTGCAGGTCTTCCACCTCGCGGGGAAGTTCAATCGAAGTATTCAATAATTGAGCGGACTCCGTTGCGGAATCGATTTCTGCTGAGATGGGGCCGCTCTGTTTGTCATCCGCAGCGAATGTCCGGACTGCCTGGAGGATGTGGTCGAGGCGTTCGGAAAAACTGTCGAACTGCCGCCGCTGCTGCGCGAGTTGTTGATGACGGACAACCACATCATGACAGACGCGGTACACATGGCCGGAGATAGCCAGACCCAGTCCAACCGCGATCAACTGGATCGCAAGCATGGTGAGAAGCCGTCCGCTGGCAATGGAAGATGGAGGCTGATTGCGATCAGCATGGGTCGAGCTAGGCAATGAGATTGGTCCTGTTTGTCTGTCGTCTTTTATAGAGTACCTATATGACAAGGAGATAAAGATGCCGGGCTTCCCTGGCTATTTTCCCGTTCGTCAGCCTCAGCCGTGAGCGCTGCGAATGTGCTGTCGAGTGGGGCCATGAGGTCTCATTGCCGCTGCTCACCGCGCCTGACCCAGGAGCCGAACCTCGCCACCGAAGATGCTTGCGCTCTTCGCGAAGTGTCCTCAAAAAACAGGCGGACACTTCGCAATTCAATCCCCATACGCAAACCCGGAATCTGGTCAACAGGGGAAGAGCAGCCGCACGAAGCTTGTTACTGAACGTCCAGCGTGAGGGTTGTCGAGTGCGACAGCGTGCCCGAAGTCGCAGTTACCAGCACAGTGTAAGTTTTCTTCGATTGACTGGAACTCGATCCGCATCCGCCTATTCCGGCCATGGTGGCTATGCCCACTGCCAGCAAAAGCAAAAGTGAAATGGACCGGCGCACCTGCTTGCCGGCGCGGCGCAATTTGCCTGCAAAGGGCAACAACAGAAGCCCTAAAAGCGCCGCCGGAAACTTGCGAAGGGGCACGTCTTCCTGCTTGAGGCTCGCTGTCGCGGATGGTAACTGAATGGACAGAGAAACATCGGTCAGCGGTGTATTTGCGGGGAACGACCACGAGGTAGGGGAGATTTTGGCCCAGGTGGAGGGGGTAATGGCAGCCGTTGCGCCTGTCGGCATTCCACTTACGCTCAAAGTAACGGGTGAAGGAATGACCGTGCCGGCAGTGGGAAGAAGGGAGAGCGTATAGGCCGCAGTCCCACCTGCATCCACTGTCTGCGTTGTGCCGCTACTGCCGCCGCTGCCTCCGCCTGCGGTGGTTGTGGTAACGCTGAAGTCCAGTATTGACTGGGTCAGCGTACCGCTGGCGGAAGCAATGAAGTTTGTATCGCCACTATAAGCCGTGGTGATTGAGTGATTACCGACTGCCAGAGAGGAGGTTGTCAGCGTGGCGATGCCGCCCGAGAGCGGACTCTGGCCCAGCGGAGTGGAGCCATCCAGAAAGCTTACCGTTCCTGTTGCACCGTTTTACGAACATTTTCTTAAAAAGGAATCATATAACCGTCTCATTACCAGTGGGATGCGGACACCTATGCCTGGCAGGGGCACGTATCTGCCCTTTGAAATGCCCCTTTTGGTCGTGGAATGCCCGACGATGAAGAGCTGCTCCAGGAGTTCTTGCCCCCTGTATCGTCCCGCAATTCCGCAGCGAGGAGGCCGGTATCCCGTCTCTGCCTCCATGACGAAACGCTATGGGAAACGATATATTGATAGGGAACCTGGGAATCTTCGCCGCGCATGGAGAAGATCCTCCCGCCGAGGCCTGTAGCTACGCTCACAAGGCACCGGATGTTAGCTCTTTTGCCCTGAGGTCCCCGAGGCCACAAAGCTCGGGCCGTCCCTTCAGGAGCATGCGCCAAACTGCCAGGTGGCTTGCCTTGGATCTTCGATCGGGACCGAGGGTCGTATGTACTTTTCCGTTCCGCTGGGCCATAAGGTCGTCGCGTTTGTCATCGCGGTTGCAACCGCCAGTGGCATCTATGCCTTTCTTCGGTACCGGGAGGCGCAAGTAGCCTTCGCCGCCCGGCTTTCCTTCGACTCCGCCGTGGCACAGCGGCTGGACCGCGGCAGCACGCGCGTTCCGCATCCCGCCGTCGTCCTCGGCCAGTCCATTCTCAGCGACGCCGTTGTCGCGAGGCTCGTTTCCCAGGCCCACGTCGCTTCGTTCTCCTCCGCCCACGCCATTGGCGAATTCCGCACCCGCCTGGAACTGAGCCAGCCGACCGCCGGGCTCCTCCTGGTCCGCTATCGAGATCCCGATCCGGGCCAGGCCGCCGAGGCTGCCAATGCGGTCGCTCAAACGCTCGCAGGCTGGTCATTTTCGACCGCCGGCGATCCTGCTCCGGGCGCAAACGCCCAATCCGGCCCCACATCCGCGCCCGCATCAGCCGCCACCGCACAACATTCCCCCGCTGCCGAACCGTCGCTGGCTGCCGCCTTGGGGCAGTTGCAGGCTCAGCTTTCTGACGCCGATCGACGAGTCGCCAAAGAGTCGTCGTTTCGGTCCGAACGCGATCGCCAAAAATACCTTGAGTCCCAGGTCCGCGACGTCCAGCAGAAGCTCGATGATCTGCGCAGCAGGTTCGCCCATGCAGGCTCGGCCTCGGGCACGCAAGCCCGCTTCGATGTCATTCAGCACACCCTCGCTCTCTTCTGGCCTTCCGCCGCCGGGATCAATACCGCCGGTACTTCTGAAGCGCAGCTTGACTATGAGCGCAATCAGCTCACCACCGTCCTGGGTGTCTTGGAACAGCAGCAACGGGCCGCCCAGCGCCTGGAGGCCGCCAATTCTGCCACTGCCAATTCTCCGTCACAGCCCCTGGCATCGCGGGTGCAACCAGCCCTGGAAGCCGGCGTGGCCTCTCCACTCGCTTCCGGTGCAACCCGGAATCCCCTCCATCTGGAGCACTTGGCCGGACGCCCCACGCCGGTGGCCTGGTGGCCTTCAGTTCTCATGGGCTGCTTCTGCGGCCTGCTCTACTGGGGATTAGCCTTTACTCGCTATCACTCCTCCCGCGAGTCCGATGGCCAACTCGCGGTCCTCGAAGAAAACGCCACCTCCGGGGACCGCCTGTTCGACACCGAAGCGCCTGTCAGAGTTGGTTCCCGCGCAGACTGGACCGAAGCGTATCCCGCCGAAACTGCCTCCGACAGGCGTAACGACTCTCCCTTCGATCCGGAGTCCATTTTTGCCCGCGCCCCGGATGCGTCTCCATCTTCAGAGTCCGTGCAGCGTGCGACGGAGGGCACCGTTCCCGACGACCTGCCGGAGACCGCTGCGGTTCCGGCTGAAACCGAGTTGGCTGAAACCGCTTCCGGCGCCGATGCTGTTGCTCCCCTGCGCGCTCCAGAGGAGCGGGACGAAGTGTGCCAGGAGAAAACTGTTGGGATGGCCGACTCCTGGGAAGAACAAATCCTCAGGAATCTGTCGCAAACCTCCGTTGCCCGCCGGTTGGATCCGCAGTCCATCACCGAGGAGGTCGCTGCCGCCAAAGGTCCCGCCCGCGACGTGGGAACGCCTTCGTCAGAGCAGGGCCGTCTCGCCGGTTGACCGGCACCCGTGCTATCGAAGCCCCCGCTGCCGATGCAGCCAAACCCCTGCTGGTGGTGGTTCTCGCCCGGCATCGGAAGGATAAAAACCCGCCGTCTCCACTCACGCACCTGGCTGCCCGCGATCGCTGCATAACTGCCGAATTAAGTGCGAGCCTGAAGCGCTTCAATCCTGTGCGCTTCAGGCCGTCCGCTGAGAACAAAGCGTTGCGGGTATTCACGGGGGCTCCCTTGTGGCCAATTCAAGTTCGGGGACCTACCCGCACCGGTCATTCTGTTCTTTGTCCCTGAGGGCCTAAGATCCTCGTGGTACCCCGCTATCCGAGAAAAGCGCTTGATCATCCAACGCATTCTCAAAGGAGCCCCCGGCGTATCTCAGACGCATCGATCGAACAGTCGGAGAAGATCGACTATATAACTGGAGCCGGCCTGACTCTGGTTGGGCCCGCTGAGGGTTGAAACTGCCGCAAGATCCGAGGCTGACATGCGGAATTGTCCGCCAGCGACCGCTAACAGCCAGTCAGAGAGTTAGTAACATGGGTACTTTCAATACCGGCCAGGGAACGGGTCAATTCGTCCAAGCTAAAAGTGGCAATTGCCGGGATCTGCCACGTCAATCCGGCGCGCACTGCCCGCTGGAATCAGCTGGACGGCGATGGCTTTGGCCTCCACCGAGCCTTCGTTCCGGAGGATATGCGTATGTTCGCCGCCGGGATCGACAAACGCCATTCCCGCCTTGTATGCGTGCGGCTTGCAATCGGGATCGAGCCCCTGGTATTCCGTCACCGTTCCGGCGGTTACGATGATCAGGCTGTGCCCTGGATGCGAGTGCCAACCGGTACTTCCCCCCGGCTCCCAGACATTGCTCTGCACATACATGTCAGCCGATTCAGCCGTCTCTTGCAGTGACCGCCAAGCCAACTCGTTTCCTTCCGCTGTCAGGCCGCGAGGATGCGAGCTGATGACAGCGGTTTCGCCAAGCCGTCCAACCGCAAGCAACGTACTCTTGTACCCCTGCGCCGTTGTAGCCAGGACACTTTCAGGACGATAGAGAACCGTGATCACGATAGTGGTACTCAACACCAAAAGACAGTTTTGTCTCCTTCGCATGTCGGTCTCCTTTGCTCATCGCAGCATTAGATGCGCGGGCGAAACCGGACTCCTGGGCACGACCCTGCGGGCGGTATGGGGCAGATCTGCGTCTTCGCCTCTGCTTGTCTTTGAACGAATCGCCCGATGTCACCCGTCCACTCCACCTGCTTCAGTCCCATGGCGCTTCGAAGCTGTGCGCTTCCGTTGCGGCGGATTCAGTTGGCGATCTATACCCGGAATGACAACACAGCTCCCGGCGCCTAAGGTCGGCGAACTTATCGATCTCTTCCGATTTCGACGAAATCGACGGGGGATATACGTACGACGCCGTGAATGGCTTGCGAACCGAAATGCTTCGCCGCGGGCCCGCTGAACAGCAGCGTGACGTTCGATGCCGGGACCGGATTTGGTCCCGTATCCCCTCCGGTGATGCAGACCTGCAGCATCGAAGAAGGCGGATCCGTCTCAAAGGGCGCCAGACTCCCATTTCCCGTCAAGAGGCTGACCGTGTCCTTCAACTGAAATCCTGTCGTGGTGGCAGGGGGAAGGTACGCCGGACAGCCGGACATGTCCCAAGTGATCTTGGCGTTGGTCAGCCTGATGTGGTGCGTGTGAGGGTTCTGAAGAGGCTGCGTCGGATCGACAGCACCTTGCGGGGTTTGCCCATAGCCGGACATCGTCATATCCGCCGAGAAGTCCGCTCTGCCCCTTCCCGGGTGGACCTCCATGGACCACTGACCGTGCATTTCCCACGGGCTGCCCTTAACCGTCGCATTCAGCGGCGAATAGTCGTTGATCAGGCCACTGAAATGCACCGGCCCGCGTTCCTGGGCCAGAGTACAGATGGCTGAAATCAATAGAAGCAGTGAGAGCCCGCCTATCGCCGAAATCAAGGTTTTGCTTTGCACGATGGAACCTCCGGTTTCGAAATTCGATTCAGATGCATGGACACAGTGGGACACTTTGGCAGCCTCCATCAAGCGGTAAGTTGCGGAATGGCGGCCCTTGGCTCAACTCACCGTCGAATGCAGCTTTTTGCCGTGCCTTTGCGGACAGATGACGCTACAATTTGGGTTCCCAGGGTTCGTCACGACTGCGGACCAACCAGGAGACCGCGATGGGCGAGCCCGCTTCTCGTACACCGCCACCGGAAAAGCCACTGGCAGACCGCCTTGGGTCGTGGAAGGAAATCGCGGCATATCTCAAGCGCGACGTGACTACGGTGCAGCGCTGGGAGAAGCGGGAAGCGATGCCCGTTCACCGTCACCGGCATGACAGGATGGGTTCGGTCTACGCATTTCGGGCCGAATTGGATTCCTGGATGCACAGCAGGAATCTTCATGCGGGACAGGAGAATGGCGAAGATGGCATATCGTCCGACTCGGCTTTAAAACTGTCGCAGCCTGCGACAGCAACCTCTCGATTCAGATGGTGGTTTGTTTTGCTGCCTGCGGCAGCGGTATTAGCCGCGCTGGTCATTGTCGCAATTCTCTGGATTCGGAAAACGGATTACTTCTGGCGCAGCCCCATCGAAGGCGCTCGATTTCAGGCGATCACCGACTTCGGAGGGGTGGAGCAAGCCGCCGCGCTGTCGCGAGACGGCCATTTCATCGCATTTCTGTCGGACCGGGACGGAAAGATGGACGTCTGGGTAACGCAGGTCGGCTCGGGCGAATTTCATAACCTCACCCATGGGAGTGTCTCCGAACTCGCGAATCCATTGATCCGGGACCTGGGGTTCTCGCCCGATGCGTCTCTGGTCACATTTTGGCTTCGTAAACCGAGCGGCTCGAGCGCCGGCAACATAGGAGTCTGGGCAGTGCCAACTTTAGGCGGCGAGCCCAGGCCATATCTTGAAGGGGTGGCCGAATTCGATTGGTCTCGCGACGGCACTCGTCTTGCGTATCACACCCCCGCCTCCGGGGACCCGCTCTTCGTGGCGAATGCGAGTCGACGGCCAGAGGATGCGCCCATCTTCACTGCCCCTGCCGGACTTCACACTCACTTTCCGTCATGGGCGCCCGACGGGGCGTTTATCTATTTCGTTCAAGGCTCCCTCCCGGACAAACTGGATATTTGGCGCATCAGGCCAGAAGGCGGAGCCGCCGAACGAGTCACCACGCAGAATGCGCAGGTGAGCCATCCCGTCCTTCTGGATCGGCGAAGCCTGATCTATCTCGCCAGCGATCCTGACGGTTCAGGACCGTGGCTTTATGGCATGGACGTAGAGCGCCGCATTCCTCACCGCCTGACTTCTGATCTTGACCGATACACTTCCTTGGCGGCCAGCGCTGACGGTCACCGCCTGGCTGCTACGCTTGCGAGTCCACGGAGAACGCTGTGGCGCCTGCGGATCGACGACTCAACCACGAACGCGCCGGCGGCAGTTCAAATCCCGCTCACGAGCAGCACAGGGTTCTCTCCGCGACTGGGACCCGATTATCTGCTCTATGTGTCCGCCAGCGGCACAGGGCAAGGCATCTGGAAACTCGCCCACGGAACCGCTACTGAGTTGTGGAGCGGGCAGGGGGCGCGAATCCTTGGCGGCCCGGCGATCGCTCGCGATGGAAGGCATGTCGCGTTCTCAATCCAACAGCACGGGCAGACGCTCTTGTGTGCGATGAAGGACGACGGTACCGATGCGCACATCGTTGCCGACTCGCTCGACCTGCAAGGCGACCCGGCATGGGCGCCCGACGGCCGATCGATCACCACGGCGGTCAACGATCATGGCACGCCACACCTCTTCCGCGTGCCCATCGACGGCCGCTCTCCCGCGCTATTTGTCCGGGAATCATCGGCCGATCCAGCTTGGGCGCCCAACGGCCAATTCGTCGTTTACTCGGGGCCGGATATCGGCACCACATTTTCTGTCAAAGCCGTTTCGGTTGAGTCCGTACCGCACTCCCTGCCGCCCCTGACCCTGACTCGCGGAGCTCGCCACTTGGCTTTCCTACCCGGAGGCCGCGTACTCGTCGTGCTGCGGGGTGAAATTCAACACAAAAATCTCTGGCGGATCGATCTGGAGACTGGGGCTGAGCGACAGTTGACCAGCTTCCCACCGGACTTCAACATTGGCAACTTCGATGTTTCCCCCGATGGCCGGGAAGTTGTCGTGGAACGAATGCAGCAGCGCTCCGATGTGGTGCTGATGGATCTTCCCAGACCATAATTTCGCCTCAACCAAAGGCCGCCGTACCGCGGCCTTTGCTTCAAATAATCTTGCCAATCGACACGGCAATGGACGGCATTTAGCGGTATGTCGTGGTGCCGCGACTCGCTGCTTGACCCAGCCATGAAGAGTTCGCGATGGTACCCGCAGCGTCGCCTGCATGGGCAGCCCGCTTGCACATCGGCGGCTCTCACCATCATCCGGAGGGAAATCCATTGAAACTCAACGGCACATTGCTCACCTGTGTTTTCACATGCACAAGCGCATTCGCGGCAACGGATCCATTCGTCGGAACATGGGTATACAACAGCGGAAAAAGCCCGAAACCAACCATAACGTATGCGATCAAGGATCTCGGTGGCAACCGCTACGCCTTGACCGGAAGCACCGGAACAACGATCGAGGTGAAAGCTGACGGCATTCCAATTGAGACGCCAACTGGAGCGACCGTCTCTTTCAACAGGCTCGATGACCATGATTGGGAAATGGTCCGGAACGATGACCAGAACATGGTGCGTACCTACAACATTTCGCCGGATGATACGACCCTGACGCTCCACGATGTGTACACCAGCAAAACCGGGACTCATTATGAAACGATTGTGAGATACGCGCGGCGCTCGCCAGGCAACGGCATTTTCGGGGAATGGCAGTCGACTTCAATCGAGGAAAAGACGTTGGAGGAGGCGCCAAGGATTGTTATCACGTCTTTCGGAACCGATGGGCTGAGTTTTAGCGTACCGGCCGACAAGCATCTGAGCGAGTTGAACTTTGATGGGAGAATGTACGCCGATAGCGGAGCCGGCGACAAGAAAGGCCATTCGACATCGGGAAGGCGCGTCAACGAACACTTCCTTCAAATCGAAAGCCAGGTCGACGGCAGGCCGGAATATAGCGAAGAATACAAGGTGTCGGACGACGGCAAGACGCTGACCATTGTCGGCAGGTACCCGAATTCCTCTGTCGTGTTTACGATGCTGTGGGATAAACAGTGAGGCGGCGGCTTTGACGCAGCGGGTGGTCATGGAAGTTCGACGCCTGCATTCACAAGATCGGCTTGCGCATGGCCCTGGCGCAACTCGTTGCTCGGCTTTCAGGATCGTCTAACGCCAATCTGCTCTCGTCGTTGCCGTGCCAGAGCGCGAGCTGCGCGCGGAAGCCTCGAATGCGCGCCCTTGGAATCGTGAGTTGTACGCAGATCGCTAGAACAGCTTCAGCCGAATGACGAGATACTTTTTCGGGTCCTCGCGGATGCTTTTCACGAGTTGCTGGGTCTGGTCCAGGGTCTGGTCTGCGTGGTCGTAAAGGCTGCGATTCTGGACCAGTTGGCCGATCGATCCCTTGCCTTCGTCGATGCCCTTCAGGATGCTGTCGAGGCGGGTGACGGTGTCGTCGAGTTTCGCGGCAAAGGCCGGATCCTTGGCGATCTTGCCCAGTGCGCCCTTGCCGGCGTTGATTTCCCCAACCAGTTGATTGGCATTGGCCACGGCGGAATTCAGATTGTTGTAGAGCGAGTCGTCCTTGAGCAGCTTGCCGGCCGTGCCCTGGCCCTGATCGAGGCCGGTGGTGATCTTGTCCAGGCGGTCAATGGCCGAGTTGGCGCGGGTGTAGAGTGTATCGTCGTTGATCAGCTTGCCGAGCGAGCCTTTGCCCTGGGCGATGGAGCCTGACACGGTCTCCAGGTCAGTGGCGATCCTGGTGATCTTTTTCGCCAGCGTAGGGTCGTTGATCAGCGTCCCCACCGTGCCACGGGTGGAGTTGAGTGTGTCGGTCAGGGTCTCGATTTTGAGGAGGAGGTTTTGGACCTGCTCGATGGAGACCTGGCTGGTTCGAATCACGTCCTGAATGGTCGGCGAGCCGGAGGCTTTTAATTCAGCATTTTCGCCAGGGGCCGGGCCGGTGGCGTGGGCCGAACTGATGTCGATGTAGCTGTCGCCCAGAACGCCTGCCTGGGCAATCGAGGCGGTGGAATCGATGTGCAGAGCGCTGATGTATTCGTGACCCACCCGCATGGAGACCTCGACCGGTGTCGGGTTGCGGCTGGGGATCACGCGGACATGGATCACGTTGCCGATGGTCACGCCTTCGAGGGTGACTGGTGCGCCATCCTTCAGGCCGGCTGCGTTCAGAAAATAGGAACGAAGCACCAGCTTGCGGGCAAACAGCCCACCTGTCGAGCCGGACATGAGAATGATCAGCCCAACCAGGACGGCCATGGCCGTCACGACCAACACTCCCACCCTCAGTTGCGACCACTGAATCTCTTTGCGGCTTGGCACGGTGCTCCCCTCATTGAAAATGAGCCGGTTAACGCCTTGAGAATACCAGAAGCGGCGGGATTATCTCCCATCCTCGAGCACCACGCTGGCCATGGCCAGATCGGTGGTGTGGGTAATGGAAAGCGCGGAGCGGGCCGCGCCCAGCCGAGCGGCAAATTCGGCCGCACGCCCGTGAAACTGGAGCGTGGGTCTTCCGCCGGCCTCCCGCACCACCTCGATTTCCAGCCAGTTGACGCCGTAGCTGATGCCTGTTCCCAGGGCTTTGGCTCCGGCTTCCTTGGCGGCGAACCGGGCCGCAAAACTCTCCGCGGACTTGCGTTTTTTGCGCAGGCAATAGGCTTGCTCTCCAGCAGTGTACACGCGGTCGAGAAACCGCTGCCCATAGCGTTCGATGGAGTGCTCGATGCGCCCGATCTCCGTCAAATCGATTCCAGTGCCGACGATCATGTTGTCTATGAAAGTACATCATTTCGATTCCTCGCGTGTGCGCCCTTGGCCCGCCAGTGGACGGCGCGATCCTGAGCGGGCAAGAGCGCCCCTTCCAATTACCAGCGAAACGACGCGAGGGCTCTCAGCGGGGAGGTTTGTCTCAAAGCCGGTCAGCCGCCGTTCGACTCCGGCACAAGGTTTATGCTCGGCTGCTTGCCTCCGATAAGGCGAATGTGAGGCAAACAGTGGCAAGTCGCGACGCAGCGCAAACCATGGGCATTCCTTGGGCCATGCAGATGAAGGCTGTTTCTGTCGAAGAGCCTTCGCATCTGGTCCAAACGCTCACCGGTGCAATATTGGGCTGTGGCGGGTGGGTTCTGAGCCGCGGCGCAAGCGACACTGGCATGATCAACATGCTGTTCGAGTTCGAGCGCCGGGCCTGCGTCGACGTCTACAGCGTTCTGATCGCCGCAGGCCTGGATCTGAGCCAAGCCGGGCACATCCGCTTCACCGAACTCTGCCGGTGCACGCGCAGCCATCCGCAGGAATGCGGCGCCGAGATTGCCAGCGTCGATCTTGAGATTCAGACGTTTCCGGTGGAGACGGCGCAGGCCCTACGCGCTGCCCAGGTTGCATAGCTGAGCCGGCCTTACCCGGCCTCAACCAATCCATAGCGGCGCTGCCAGGATTCCTTCAGCCTCGCCCACACTCGTGCGCGCTCGGCTTCCGTTGCTTCGTTGCCGCCCTCTTTTTCCGGAGACGGTGCGTTGGCGAAGCGGGCAGCCTCCACCTTGGCCAACTCCAGCAGTTGACGGTCGCGCACCAAGTTGGCCACGCGGAAGTCGGGCAGTCCCGCCTGCCGCGTCCCGAAGAACTCGCCCGGTCCGCGCAGGCTCAGGTCCAACTCCGCCAGTGCAAAACCGTCCTGGGTGCGGACCATGGCGTTCAGCCGCTCCTCGCCCTGCGGCGAAACCCGCGGCCCGGTGATGAGGACGCAATAGCTCTTGGCTGCTCCGCGTCCGACGCGCCCTCGCAATTGGTGCAACTGCGCAAGGCCGAACCGCTCCGCGTGCTCGACGACCATCACGGTCGCATTGGGTACGTCGACGCCGACTTCGATAACCGTTGTGGCCACCAGCACATCGATTTCGCCGCGCTGGAAGCGGCGCATGATGACCTCTTTGTCGTCGGCGTCGAGCCGTCCGTGCAGCAAGCCCAACCGCAATCCGGCAAGCGGGCCGGTGCGCAGCTTTTCGTGCATTTCGACGGCCGACTTCAGCCCAGATTTTGTTCCCGGATTGGCTTCCTGCGTGCCGCCGGGGAATAGTTCCGCTGTCTTGCCCTTGCGGCCGGCTTTACGCTTGGGTGCCCCAGGTTCCGCTTTTGTGACCTGGGATGCAGCTGCCGTTTCAGCCCCGGACTCGGCATCGTCGTGCGAAAAATCCAGTTCCGGCTCGTCGTCCTTGCTGCCCTCAATCACCGGGTAGACGATGTACGCCTGGCGGCCCTTGGCCACCTGCTTGCGCACGAAATCCCACACTTCGTCCGACATTTCGCCGGGTACGCGCCGGGTGACGATGGGCGTGCGTCCCGGCGGCAATTCATCCAGAACGCTGACGTCGAGGTCGCCATACAGCGAGAGCGCCAGGGTGCGCGGAATCGGCGTGGCGGTCATCACCAGCATGTCCGGCTCCGCCTGATTTGGCTTTTTCATCAGCTTGAAACGCTGCAAGACGCCGAAGCGATGCTGCTCGTCCACCACAACCAGGCCCAGCCGGTCGAACTCGACTTTTTCTTCGATCAACGCGTGGGTCCCGATCACCAGTTGCGCCTCGCCGCGGTTGATCTCGCCTCGCGTGGCGCGCTTACGAGCCTCGTCAAGCGAGCCGGTCAGCAGCACAATGCGCGGCTTGCGCGATGACTTTTCCAGCAGCTTGCGCATGGCCAAAAAATGCTGCGTGGCCAGAATCTCGGTGGGCGCCATCAACGCCGCCTGGTAGCCGTTTTCCATGGCCACCAGCATGGCCTGCAGCGCGACGATGGTCTTGCCCGAACCCACATCGCCCTGCAGAAGCCGACGCATGGGGCTGGGTTGGCGCATATCGGTGACAATCTCTCCCAGCGCCCGCTTCTGGGCCGTCGTGGGATGGAAGGGTAGCACTTCGCGGATGGCCTCGCGCACCTTGTCGTTGGTGGCAAAGCCGATGCCCGTGCGCTCCCGCATGCGGCGGCGCTTCAGTTCCAGACCCAACTCCAGAAAGAATAGTTCTTCGAAGATCAGCCTCCGGTGAGCGGGCGTCGCCGAGCTTTGCAACTGGACGAAAGGCGTGCCCTCGGGTGGAAAATGCACTTCGCGCAGCGACGATTCGCGGTCGGGAAGACCTAGGCGGACCATCATCCGTAGCGGCAGGCACTCCGGCATTGCGCCACGCAGGCTCTCCAGAAGATTGAAGATCGTCTTCCTCTGCCAGCGCGAGGCCAGCCGCGGCCCGCCCAGCGACTCGTAGACCGGCGTAATGCGGCCCACTTCGAGCATCTGCGTCACCGCGTCGTCCGTGGCGTCGGGCAGAATCTCGAATTGCGGCTGAATCATTTTCAGGTTATTGCTGGAGCGCGACGGCTCGACTTTGCCGTAGACGGCCACCGTCTGGCCGGCGTGAAATTTACCCTCCAGATAACTGCCGTTGAACCAGATGCACTTCAGCGCCAAACGCCCTTGCCCTACGGCGAGCTCGAAGATAGGCATGCGTCGCGTGCGCAGCAGAGTCGAGCCGCGCACTTCGGCGATGACGCTGGCCATTTCGCCGGGCTGCAACTCGTCCAGGCTGCGCGGGCTCTGGCGATCTTCATAGCGGAACGGCAGGTGATACAGCAGGTCCTCGGCCGTCTGGATGCCCTTTGGGGCGAGCATCTCCGCCACTTTCGGACCCACGCCGCGCACGTACATCACCGGAGTATCAAGGCTTGCCACACTCCGGATGCTAAATGCCTTGCGTCCGGCGGGACAAACTAACGCGGAGGACGCGGGCGGCCCGCTTGAGCCGGGGGTCCAAGCAAATCTCCGCCGCAGTGGCCGACCGACGACTTATTTGGTTTCCGGCTTGCCGACGATCAGATCGTTGTTCCAAAGCGCCAGCACAACATCGATCTGGCCGCTCTCCTGCTTCCCGCCGTCTTTTGTAACCGCTTGCCACAGTGCGCTTCGGGACCAGCGCTGCGTCCCTTCCGTCAGCAGTGCAACGGCATGGACGGCGTAGTCCTTGTTGTCTTTCGACGCACCATAGTCGCCTGTAGTAATGCCTTTGACCAGCCCTTCTTCGCAGAGACCGAGAAATGCCCCGCGCGGGCTGTTCTTGAGCCGCGCCACCGGGCTGGTTGGGTACAACTTTTCGAGAGCGTTCTCCCATCGAGCGACTGGACTCAAGCCGGAAGGCCCTTGTTTTGCTGCCAGAATTGCTGCTTCACCGTATCGATTTGCCATCATGGACCCCCATCTTGCACAGAGTGCGATTCTACTAGCATCCTGCAAAGGGCACTTCATTCCTCGGTGCGTCACACCGGGAACCCTTCGCCTCCTGCCTGCGTATCTCCCTGACGGAGAGGTGTGCGTAGAGGAGCTTTCGGCGACCGGCCCATCATTGCGGCTGTCCTCCGCTGCTTTGCTACACTGCTCCATAGATCGGCCACCCATTTATCCGGACCCAGGCTGCACGTTGAGTGGCGGGAGAGCAAATGCCAGTTGTCGAACTCGCGGGAGTCACCAAGGCCTACGAGAGCAAGGTTGCCGTCCGCAACCTGAGCTTATCCATTGAGGCGGGCCAGATGTTCGGACTGCTGGGACCGAACGGAGCAGGCAAAACCAGCTCCATTCGCATGATGATGAGCATCACGATTCCGGACTCGGGCCGGATCAGCCTGTTTGGAAAGCCCTTCGAGCGCAAGAGCCTGGAGCGCGTCGGCTACCTGCCCGAGGAGCGCGGCCTCTACAAGAAAATGAAGGTTATCGATCAACTGGTTTTCTTCGGCCAGTTGCACGGGCTGACGCCGGAAGAGGCGCGCAAGCGGGCCATCGATTGGGCCAAGCGCATGGAGATCGCCGACGCGCTGCTCAAGAAGACCGAGGAACTCTCCAAGGGCATGCAGCAGAAGATCCAGTTCATCGCGTCCCTGCTGCATGATCCAGGGCTGATCGTCATGGACGAGCCGTTCTCGGGCCTCGACCCGGTGAATGCGGTGCTGGTGGAGCAGACGCTGCTTGAACTCAAGGACCAGGGCAAGGCGATTCTGTTCTCGACTCACCGCATGGACCAGGTGGAAAAGCTTTGCGACTCCATTTGCCTGATCAACGACGGCATGGCTGTGCTGGCCGGCCGGGTACGCGAAATCAAGGCCACTTACGAGCGCAATCGTGTGATCGTTGAATTCGAGGGAAACGCCGACTTCCTTCGCAGTGCAGAGATTGCCGAGGCCAAGAACTTCTCCGGTCACGCCGAAATTCGCCTGCACCCTCACGGCGATGCGCAGAAGCTGCTGCACGAAGCCGCGGCCATGGCCACTATTTATCGCTTTGAACTGGTCGAGCCGTCGCTGGAAGAAATTTTCATCCAGACCGTGGGAGGCAAATCCAATGCATAACATCGCTCTCATTGCCCGGCGCGAATATCTTGAGCAGGTGCGCGGCAAGGCCTTCCGGCTCTCGACCATGCTGGTGCCCGCGGCGTTTTTATTGATTATCGGCATCATGTACATGGCCAACCGCAACGCGGGTGGCAACAAGCACCTGGTCATCGCGAGCTCCGACGCCGTGCTGGCCGAGAGCATTCGCGCCCAGTTGCAGGACACCAAGGACGCATCTCCCAGCGACAAGCCGGATCAGGTGGAAGTGTTGACGCCGGTGACGCTCGGAGACCACGCCGCGCTAGTCGAGCGAGTGAAGCGCAAGGAAATCGACGGCTTTCTGTGGATCGATGCGGCGCCCGGCAAGGAGCCCTCGGCGCAGTTCGATGCGCAATCCGCAGGCGAAATGATTACCGGCGAAAAGCTGGAGTCGGCACTGAATCGCGCCGTGGTGCGCGAGCGGCTGGCCACCACGGGCATCAAGCCCGGCAATGTGGACGCGCTGCTCAAAAAGATCGAGATCGAAACCAAGCAGGTGAACACGGAGGGCAGGGAAGTCAAGAGCAACGCCATGACCTCCTTCTTCAAGGGCTATTTGATGGCCATCCTGCTGCTGATGACCACCATGATCTACGGCCTCAACGTCGCCCGCTCCGTCATTCAGGAGAAGACCTCGCGCATCTTCGAGGTCATGCTGGCCATTGCGAAACCTGGGGACATGCTGGCCGGCAAGTTGATCGGCACCGGCCTGGTGGGGCTGACGCAGATCGGCATCTGGGCTGTCGTGGGCGGAGCGATTGCCGGATCGGCCTTGGCGGGACCTATTCTTTCCGGCAGTCTGTCCATTCAGTTTTCCTGGGCTGAAGGCATTCTTTTTCCGATCTATTTTGTGCTCGGGTACCTGCTGAACGCATCGCTCTTCGCGGGCCTGGCAGCCACGTGCGAAACCGAGCAGGAGTTGCAGATGTTTACCCCGCTCGCGGCCTTGCCCACCTGGATCAGCTTCGGCATGATCATGATCGTGGTCAACAATCCCAACTCGCTGCTGTCGATTGGGGCATCGCTCTTTCCGGCTACTGCGCCCATCATCATGATGTTGCGCATGGGCTCGCAGACGCCGCCGCTGTGGCAGTTCGCGGCTTCCATCGGTCTCATGCTTCTCAGCATCTGGGGCACGCTCTGGTTCTCGTCGCGCCTGTATCGAATCGGCATTCTCATGTATGGCAAGCGCGCTACGCTGCCCGAGATTCTTCGCTGGTTGCGTTACAGTTGAGCGGCGATGGAGCGGGGTTAGCGGAGTTGGCAAAACCGCGCGAGACCAACGCCGCTATCGCCGCTAGCCCCGCCAACTCCGCTCCTTCCGTTAAAATCAGTTGAGTGACCGTCCTAGCCAGCCCCAGATTCACCTTTGGCCAGCGTCTCGTGCTGGCCGTGGTTCCGCGCGTGGTGTGGGCGCTGCTGTGGATCGTCAGCCGCACCTGGCGCTTCGAGGTGATTGCTGAAGACGGCGTCGTTCCCGTGCTCTTTGGCCAGAGGCCGGGGCCGGAAATTTACTGCTTCTGGCACCAGTGCGTTCTGCCCTGCACGGTCTACTTTCGCCACTCCCGCGCTGTCATTCTGATCAGCAAGAGCTACGATGGCGAACTGATTACCCGCATCCTCAAGATGTTTGGCTTCGACGCAGTGCGCGGCTCGAGTTCCCGCAGTGCGCGCGAAGGGCTGCTGGGTCTGAAACACGTAATCGAAACCGGCCGGACGGCCATCTTCACCGCAGACGGCCCGCGCGGTCCCATCTATCAAACCAAGATGGGCCCCATCAAGCTGGCGCAAATGACCGGCGCGCCCATCGGCTCCTTTCACCTGGAACCGGAGCACGCCTGGGTCATGGGTTCCTGGGACCGCTTCCTGGTTCCCAAGCCATTCACCCGGATTTGCGTCAGTTGGGCGCAGTGGACGCGCGTCTCCGCAGAGCTTTCCCCGGAAGAGTTCGAGCCCAAGCGTGAAGAGTTGAACGCGGCCATCGAGCGCGCCCGGTTGCGGGCTCTCGACTACTTCAAAAGGGCGAATGCATGACCGGGTCTGAAGAGAAAACCGTTGTGAACGGCCTGCGCGTTGCCGATTTCGATTTTGATCTGCCCGCGGAGTTGATTGCGCAGCAGCCGCCGGCTGAGCGCGGCCTGAGTCGCATGTTGCTCGTGGACCGCGCGAGCGGCTCTCTCCGCGACGCGAGCTTCGCTGAGTTTCCCGCGCAATTGAATTCCGGCGACCTGCTGGTGCTGAACGACACCCGCGTCATTCCGGCGCGGCTTTACGCGCGGCGTACCGTGCTCCGTGACCGTGAGAATCCGACCGGCCGCATTGAAGTTCTGTTGACCGAGCCGGCAGGTGAGAACCGCTGGCGCGCTCTTGTAAGACCGGGCAAGAAGGTCGCGATTGGCGAACGTTTGGTCTTTCCGGCGCCTGACGGCGACGTCGTGCTCGAAGCCGAGGTGCTGGAGCGCGGCGAATTCGGAGACCGTCTTTTGGAGTTCAAACCGGTAGACGATTTTTTCGCGGTGCTCGAACGCATCGGCCACATGCCGCTGCCGCCCTACATCCGTCGCGACGATGCGGACGCGGATCGCGAGCGCTACCAGACTGTGTTTTCCCGCGAACGCGGATCCGTGGCCGCACCTACCGCAGGCCTGCACTTTACGCCACAGATCCTCGACGCACTGGCCGCGCGCGGAGTAGAGATTGCGCGCGTCACGCTGCACGTGGGGCTAGGCACGTTTTCGCCCCTGCGCGTGGAACGCGTGGATGAGGTGCGCCTCCACCGCGAACGCTACACGCTCTCTGCGGCTGCCGCGGAGGCCATTAACCGCGCCTCCGCTGACGGCAGGCGGATTGTCGCCGTCGGCACCACGGTGGTGCGTACGTTGGAACACTGTGCACAGCAGGCAAAGGGCTGCCGTCTGCAATGCCACTCCGGCGTCACGGAGATTTTCATTTCGCCCGGTTTCCAATTCCGTCTCGTCGGCGGCTTGCTGACCAACTTTCACCTGCCCCAGTCGAGCCTGTTGATGCTGGTTTCAGCCTTTGCCGGACGCGAGCAAGTCTTGGCAGCCTATCGCCATGCTGTCGAGCAGAAATACCGCTTTTTCAGTTACGGCGATTGCATGTTTCTGGGCTGATTCGTCCTATGGCTTCGTCGCCAGAATGAGCGGCGACGGGCCATGCGTGGCCAGCGTGCGCGCATCCGTAAATCCTGCTTCGCCGAGCCAACTGCTGATCTCCTCAAAGGAAAATGTGTCGCCGCAATCGGTGTTCACGAGCATATTGAGGGCGAAGGTCAAGCTTTGCGGCGGGCCAGTTCTCTCGGCATTCACCAGGAACTCGGCAATTGCGATCGTCCCGCCGGGAGCCAGTGCCTGCGCGGTTTTCTTGAGCAGCGTCTTGCTGTCTTCCATGCCCAGGCTGTGCAGGATGTGGCCAAGCGTCGCCACGTTGTGCCCGCTCCCGAAGCTTGCCTTGAGCAGATCGCCCTCCTGGAAAGTGAAGCGCTCCGCCAATCCGAAGCGGGAGGCCGTGTTGCGCGTTATCTGAATCACGCCCGGCCAATCCACGGCCGTCACGCGCACATTCTTTGAGCTTTGCGCCAGAGCGATGCTCCAGACTCCAGAGCCGGCAGCAAGATCCAGAACGCTGACCGGCCCATCCACGGCGTTCAGGTCGAGGTGGCGGGCCAGTTCGTTGGCGATCGGATAGCTCATCGGAAAAAGATCAGAGACAAACGACTCGAAGAATTCGCTGCCTTCCTGCTCGGAATTGGCCGATTGCGCCGGCTTGCCGGTCGTCACAATCTCATTCAGCCGCAGCCACCGGGGAAGCAGATGTTCGCTGGTGTGGCGGATAATCCCACCCTGGAACTCCGGCTTGGTGCTGACCAGAAAGGCGGCGCTATCCGGCGCCAGCGAAAAGTTGCCCGAGCTGTCCTTGCGCAGAAAATCAAAACCGACAAGAAAATTCAGAATTGCTCGCAGGCCTCGTTCCGAGGCGCCAGTTGCCGCCTGGATCTCGTGGAATGACTTCGGGCCGCCGTCCAGCACGTCGAAGATACGGTGGCGAATCGCCGTCTCAAGAACGAGCGGCGGGGCAAACCCCCAGGCGAACTGATAAATTCGCTCGGGAGTCACGGGGGCAATCACTGCTGTTGTCATTTTGACCTCTCAGTTATGGGGAATCGGTTGGGGAAACCGCTGCGAAATCATACCAGAAACAAGAGTTGCCGTCGTCGCCTGTTTCCTGGTCCCCGAGCTCCGATCCCGCCCCCCTGTTAAACTCTGTAGCGTGCCAACTGAATCCAAGCCTCCAGTATTCCTGCTCGACACCATGTCGTTCATCTTCCGCGCCTACCACGCCATGCAGCGCTCGCGCCCCATGTCGACGCGCGACGGGCTGCCCACCGCGGCCGTCTACGTTTTCGTAAACATGATCAAGAAGCTGCGCCAGGATTTTCAGCCGCTCTATTTTGCGGCGGTCTTCGACGTGAGCGGCGAGGTCTTCCGCGACGAGCGGGCGCGCACTATGGGCCCGCTGCGCAAGTGGAATGGGAAGACGCAGTGCTTCGACGAGATCAGCTACGACGGCTACAAGGCCAATCGCGCCGCCATGCCAGAGGATCTGCGCCGGCAGATTCCCTATATCCGGCGCGCTCTCGAAGCCCTGCGCATTCCCATTCTTGAGGCAGTAGGCTTCGAGGCCGACGACGTGATCGGCACGTTGGCCCGCGAGGCCGCCGAGCGCGAGCATGAGGTCTTCATCGTCAGCGGCGACAAGGACATGATGCAGTTGGTTACGCCCACCGTGAAGGTTCTCAATCCGCAGAAGGACAACCTGATTCTGGACCCCGCCAAGGTTCTGGAAGTCTTGGGTGTGCCGCCGGAGAAGGTGGTCGACGTGATGGCGCTGCGCGGCGATAGCGTCGACAACATTCCCGGAGCGCCGGGCATTGGCGACAAGGGCAGCGTGGACTTGATTGTCGAGTTCGGCAGCGTGGAAGCGGTGCTCGACCGCGCTGCAGAGGTCAAGCGCAAAAGCTATCGTGAGTCGCTGGAACAGAATCGCGACGCCGTGATTTTATCCAAGGAACTGGTCACCATTGATTGCCATGTTCCGCTGGAACTGGATTTGGCGGCGATGCAGACGCAGGAGCCGGACCTCGAAGCCTGCCGCACACTGTTCACCGAATTGGAATTCACGTCCATGCTGCGCGACCTGGCGCCTTCTGAAACGGGGCCCACCGTCGAGTTGATCGAGGAGCCGACGGACCAGCAGGCCGCCGAGTTTTATACCGCAGCACGTGCGCAAGGCTTTGCTTTCGCGCTCGATGCAACCGAACATCCGGCAGACGAAGCAGATGACGCAATGCCGCAGACGCTTTCGCTGCTTGACGTTCTCGAAGAGGCGGAGAAGAAGACCCGTTCCAGCGTGGGAGTTTGCGCGAATCCTGCAACGGCGCTGTGTCTGCCCCTCACGTCTGAATTGCGCACTCTGCTTGAAGATGCCGCGGTGCCCAAGCGGGTGCACGATTGGAAACTTGCTCTGCACGTTCTTGGCGGGCTTGGCGTTCAATTGCGCGGCGCAGTGGACGACACCATGCTGCTTTCCTACGCGCTCAACCCCACCCACTCCACCCAGTCGCTAGCTGACGTGGCCGCGCGTCATGGGCAACCGGCGCCTTCCTCGCTCGCTGCGGGCGCTGCCGCCATCCATGCGCTGGTACCGGCCTTGAAGATTGACGTCGCCAGGTTGGGAGTCGCATTTGTCTACAGGGAGATCGACCTGCCTCTTGCGCCCGTGCTCTTCCGTATGGAGCAGGCCGGCGTGCGCATTGACAAACAAATATTGATCGACCTTTCGTCGCGGTTCGAGAAGGAAATCGGTCGGCTTGCACAGCAAATTTACGAGATCTCCGGTGAGAACTTCAACATTGGCTCTCCGAAACAGTTGGGAGAAGTGCTTTTTAACAAGCTGGGGCTACCCGCTCCGTCCAGACGAGGCAAGACCAAGTCTCTGTCCACTGCTCGAGACATTTTGGAGCCTCTGGCTGAGCAGCACGAAGTCCCCCGCTTGGTACTTGAATATCGCCACCTCTCCAAGTTGAAGTCATCCTATAGCGATACTCTGCCGCATCAGACGGATGATCAATCACGAATTCACACGACCTTTCAATCTGCATCCGTGTCCACAGGTCGCCTATCATCCTTCGATCCAAACTTGCAACAGATTCCCATTCGGACTGAGCTAGGCCGGGAAATTCGTGCTGCCTTCGTCGCGGCACCCGGTATGCAACTTTTGTCGGCGGACTATTCTCAGATTGAATTGCGCCTGCTGGCGCACTTCAGCGGCGATCCGTTGCTGATGCGGGCCTACCAGAACAACGAGGACATTCATACCCTCACCGCCAGCGAGGTCTTCGGCGTGCCCGCCGCCGAGATGGACAAGGAGACACGCGGCCGCGCCAAGGCCGTGAATTTTGGCATCGTGTATGGCATCTCGCCGTTCGGCCTGGCCGCACAGTTGGGCATTCCGCAGGCTGAAGCAAAGGCGTATATCGAACGCTACTTTGAGCGTTACGCGGGAGTGCACGCGTTCATCGAGAAGACACTGGAAGAGACAAGAAAAGCGGGCAGCGTGCGCACGCTCTTCGGTCGCATCCGGCCCATTCCGGACATTGAGAGCCGCAACGGAAACCAGCGCGGATTCGCCGAGCGCACGGCCGTCAACACGCCGCTGCAAGGCACTGCCGCCGACCTGATCAAGCTGGCCATGATCTCTATCGACCGCAAACTCACCGAGCGCGGTCTCAAGACCCGCATGGTTCTGCAGGTTCATGATGAACTGCTCTTCGAAGTCCCCACCGAGGAGACGGTCGAGATTGAAACTCTGGTGCGTACGGAGATGGAGAGCGTGGTCAAGCTGAATGTGCCGTTGGTAGCTGACCTGGCATTCGGGCCCAACTGGCGGGATATGAAATAGCGGGTCCTACACCTGCGCGGCAAGGTCGGCTGAGAAGGTGGGAATGAAGCCCAATCGCTGCCAGAAATCGCTGACCAAGGCGACGGTCTCCGGGGCAGTGCGGGAGGTGGTGCGGAGGAGGATTTCTGCGCCGCTGCGCGTCCGCGGTTCCTCGCTGAGGGATGCTGAGCCGGAAGCTGCAACTGCCGAACAATTGCCGGCCAGGGCGCTGGCTTCGGAGGCGATGGCGATGCACTTCTCGGGGCGATAGGTGCAGTTGGCCAGGTCGGCGATGGAGAGGTGCGTGGTAGGCGTGGCAAAGACTGTGCGCGGCGGCGCCATGCGGTCCAGGAGCCAGAGGATCTCAAGCTTGGACTCCAGCTCATCGGGCACGCAGTCGATCACCATGTCAGCGTCGCGGACAGCGTCTTCGATGGTGGAGACGAAGGTGACGGCGCCGTAACCAAGAGCCTGCGGACTCAGCTCCTGGCGGAGAAGTTCCTGCGCGTGGTGCAGGTTTTTGGGCATAACGTCTTCAAGCAGCACACGGAAGCCGGCGCGCGCGGCTGCAAGCGCCAGCCAGCGACCCAGCGGGCCGGCTCCAATGATGGCGACAGTTGTGGGCAAGGGCCTTTACTTGGCGGCGAGAGCCTGGGCCACGTCTTCTGCGTTGGGCTTGGCCTGGAGCAGATGCTCTGCCACGCGGGCGCGCTCTTCAGTCGAGAGCGTGGGGACGGTGGCCAGCACCCGGCGCAGGGTCACGGCAACGTCGTCAATGTAGTTCATCAGGCGGATGGCTTCTCCGGACAGCGGCATGGGTTTCCTCGAAATTTGAAGTTCCGTATACATTGTAGGCGGTGGGGT
>Ga0224529_1000383_pt1 | contig 33644 bp, 27 predicted proteins | sample CBST50metaG_FD_179893 | JGI IMG/M metagenome (GOLD analysis project Ga0224529, IMG submission 179893) | Peat soil microbial communities from Stordalen Mire, Sweden - C.B.S.T50 | ecosystem: Environmental > Terrestrial > Soil > Wetlands > Peat | place: Sweden: Norrbotten County, Stordalen Mire...
GCTCAATCGTGCATTCTTATGAATGTCCATTTGATTCCCTCCAAAAAAACTAATTGCTCGACACAATCAGCTTCTCCGGTTTGAATCAAATGGACAACCTCTTGAAACTTCACAGGTGCCCCATATCTGGCGCAGTCATTCTGCGCAAACAATATCTTCGGCGCGGAAGCCGTACCCCAACGCCGATTCTTGGGTCCATCAAGCGTGGCTTTGCATCGAACAAGCAGGTGCACCGTCCCGGAAATTCACTTTTGGAAGAAAGGCTCCAGGAACGGAATAGTATAGCCTGAGGACAGCCTCCAGGGGGTTGTCTTCATTCCGCGACAAGCCCACGGGCGGACGCCGGCTCTCATACAGGTGAATGAATGCACATCCGTTTTTGTTTTCTTTCCGCAACGCTGGCGGCGGGCTTCGGCCTGCTTGCCTTCCCCTCTGCTGCTCCAGCGCAGAATCCGGGATCAGAGCTGATTGCCGCAATGGAACTGCCCGAGGCTCCACGGGCGCAGCAAACTCCGGCCGGCGGGCAGATCAACCAGCAGGAACAGCCGCGGACCCCACAAGTTTTTCTGGCCTTTGATACTTCCAGCCGCGGCGATGCAATCCCGCTGACGGCAGGGCAGAAGTTGAAGCTGGCTTTGCGTTCCGCCACGAGCCCGTTCGCCTTCGGCAAGCCATTCGTGGTGGCCGGCTACCACGAGGTTCTCGACCAGGATACTGGTTTCGGCTGGGGGGCCGAGGGGTACGGAAAGCGAGCTGGCGCGGCCTATCTCAACTCCTTTGACAGCACCATGATCGGCGACGGCATTCTGCCCTCGCTTCTCCACCAGGAGCCGCGCTACTTCCGGCTGGGTTACGGCACGGTGCGTCACCGTGGGCTCTACGCCGTCGCCCAAGTCTTCCGCTGCCACCACGACGGCGCGCGCCAGTGGGAGCCCAACTATTCAAACCTCGGCGGAAACCTGATCGCGGGCGCGCTCTCCGATCTTTACTATCCGTCGGATGAAACCGGCGCCGGGCAGGCGATCAGCCAGGGAATGACTTCGATTGCCTGGAGCGCGGCTGGTCCTCTTTTCGCGGAGTTCTGGCCGGACATTTCGCGGAAGTTTCTGCACAAGAATCCGACGCACGGCCTCGACGCCCAGGCGGACGCGGCCAAGAAACAGGCGCAAGAGCAACAGAAGTAATTCCGTCGGCGCGTTGCTCAGCCCTTCCGGCGCTCCTCTCGCGCAATTTCTCCACCCAGCTTGATCGCGTGCTGATTCAGCTCCATCCAGCGCGGCTTCACCATCTTCCGCAGAGCCGCCTCGATGTTCGCCGTTTGCAGCACCCCGGCGATTTCCAAGAGCGCGCCCAGCATTACCATGTTGCACGCGCGCGGGTTGCCCAGCTCATTGGCGATTTGCAGATAGTTGCGCGCCAGCACATGGACGCCCTTCTGTTCGCAGTCGGCCGGAAACTCCTCGCCGTTATAAATGACCCATCCGCCCGGCTTCACGTCCTTCACGAACTTCCGCAGCGAAGGCTCATTCATCGCAACCAGCAGGCTGGGGCTGGCCACCATCGGCGAATCGATGGTGTGCCGGGAGATGCGCACGTGGCAGTTGGAGGTTCCCGAACGCATCTCCGGCCCGTAGGACGGCAGCCAGGAAACCTCGAAGCCCGCGTCCAGACCGGCTTCGGCCAGAACTTCGCCCAGCAGCAGCACGCCTTGCCCGCCAAAGCCCGCCACGCGCACGCGCAGGTCCAGCTCCGCCGCCGCGCCCTCCGGCGGCACCGGATGGCCCTCCGGAAGATTCTCTTCCGCGACGCCGAGAATCTGTGGAATCTGGTCGAGCGCGGGCTTCGCCTCGGGCGCGGGCCGCGGCTGCGCGTCTTTGTCGCGAGCGCAAAAGACGCCCAGCGGAAATGTCTTTTCAAGAACATCATGCACCCAGAGCTGCGCCTTCACCGGGTCCATCTTCCAGATTGTCGGGCAGGGCGCGAGCACTTCGATCATCGAAAAGCCCAGTCCGCGCACCTGATTTTCCACGGCGCGCTTGATGGCCCGTGAGGCCTGCATAATCTGCCGGCTGTCGCCCAGGCTCACGCGCTCGATGTAGACCGGCGCCTCCAAGGTCGCCAGCAGTTCGCTGAGGTGCAGCGGATAGCCTTCGTTCGCCGCGCTGCGCCCGTAGGGCGTAGTCTCGGTCTTCTGCCCAATCAGCGTCGTCGGAGCCATCTGTCCGCCGGTCATGCTGTAGATGGCGTTGTTGATGAAAATCACCGTGATATTCTCGCCACGATTGGCCGCGTGCAGAATCTCCGCCGAGCCGATGGCAGCAATGTCGCCGTCGCCCTGGTAGTCGATCACGATGCTGCCGGGCAGGCTGCGCGCCACTCCGGTGGCCACGGCCGGCGCGCGTCCGTGGGCGGCCGAAATGTTGCCCACGTCGAAATAGTTGTAGGTAAAGACGCCGCAGCCGACCGGGCCGACCAGAACCGTCCGGTTCTGAATGCCCAGCTCGTCGATGGCCCGCGCCAGCATCTTGTGTACCTGGCCGTGTCCGCATCCGGGGCAGAAATGCGTCTGATGCTGCAACTCATCCTTGCGCTCAAAGCGCGGATAGAAGCTCTTCGCCCGGCTCTGCGACACCGCGTACTCATTCACGACTGCGCTAGACATGGACTGCCTGCCTTTCTTCCGGCCGCGCCGCGGACGGCATTTTTCGCGCCAGCGCGCGCACAAACTTGAGCACTTCCTGGTGCGACGGCACGTTCCCGCCCATGCGGCTCAAAAACTCTACCGGCCGCGCGCCGTTGAGCGCCAGCCGCGCATCTTCCAGCATCTGTCCGTTGCTCAATTCGACCACGACAAAGACTTTTGCGCTCTTAGCCAGCCGCTGAAAATGCGGCTTCGGAAAGGGGTAGAGCGTAATCGGCCGCAGCACGCCAACCTTCAGCCCGTCGGCGCGCGCCTCCGCCGCCACGGCCTTCAGAATTCGCGCCACAATGCCGTAACCCACCAGCACAATCTCCGCGTCTTCGGTCTGCCACTCCTCGGCGCGCGTCTCCAGCTCTTCGGCGCGATGATACTTCGCTTCCAGATGATTCAGATGCGCTTCCATCTCGTCGAAATTCAGAAAGAGCGAGTTGATCAGATTGCCGCGCGTTTCCTCGGTTCCCAGCACTGCCCAGGCGGGCGGTTCGTGCTGGATGGCCGTCTGCGCAAACGCAACCGGCTCCATCATCTGCCCGATAAAGCCATCGGCCATCAGCACCACCGGGTTGCGATAGCGGTCGGCCAGTTCGAAGGCCAAAGCGGTCAAATCGGCCATCTCCTGCACCGAGTACGGCGCCAGCACGAGGGTCCGGTAGTTGCCGTGGCCGCCGCCTTTCACCACCTGGTGATAGTCGCCCTGCTCGGCGCCGATGTTGCCCAATCCCGGCCCGCCGCGCACGATGTCGGCAATCACGCAGGGCAGCTCTGCGCCCGCCATGTAGCTGATGCCTTCCTGCATCAGGCTGATTCCAGGGCCGCTCGACGAAGTCATTACGCGCACCCCGGCCGACGATGCGCCGTAGATCATGTTGATGGACGCGACCTCGCTCTCAGCCTGTAAAAACACGCCGCCTGCCAGCGGCATATAGCGCGCTGCCGCCTCGGCCACCTCGGTGGCTGGCGTGATCGGGTAGCCGTAGAAAGCGCGGCATCCGGCCAGGATCGCGCTCTTGATAATCGCCTCATTGCCCTTCATCAGTTGCTTGCGCATTTGCCCGCTCCCACAGTGCCCGTTTCCACGCTGCACGCCGCCTCAGCCTGGCGCGGCACAAGTTTCAAAACCGTAATCGCCCCCGGCTCCGGGCAGACCATGAAGCAGAGGCCGCAGCCCGTGCAGCCCGTGCCCGCATACTCCGCCGTGCGATAGCCGTAGTGATTCAGCCGCTCGTTGATCGCGATCACCTTCGACGGACACGCTTCCACGCAAAGTCCGCAGCCCTTGCACTCATTCACGTCCACGCGCATCTGGCCGCGGTCCGGTTTTTTCAGCTCGCTCATTTGCTGCTCCTTTGGCGGCGAAACCTCGCTCAAGCAGAGACGATTCTCGGCTGCGCCAAGAGACGCAGCAGTGATATACGTCACATTCTACCGCTTCGCCCGCATGAGGAAAAAAGCAAAAATCCGGGCGCTTTTGAGCGGAAAATCCCCTCATTCTCCGCACAAATTCAACTCAATATTGAATGCGTTTCCGGCGTGTTTGGATGCGCTCGAAGTTGTCGGTGCGCGGCGGTTTGAAGGCAAAAGAACAAGGCGCGGAATGGAAGATAATAAGCATAGATAAAGCACATAAAATCAATGCGATGCCTTGGCATTTTCCCGCTTGCCGCCGAATCTGCGTCCGCTGGACTCTGCGGCTCGCTCTCCGTCCCGGCGGCGATTCTGGCCGGGCCACGCGCGCCGCATTTCACTCTGGTAAACCGCGTGCGGAAGAGGACCCGCGCGCCGCTGTGATTCCATAAGTCCGACACACTCTGATGCACTCCTTTTACTTATGCCGCCTTGTTTTTACGGTGAAAGTACCCAGAGGTCCATTGTCCTGCCTGACGCGCCCCATTCGTCACCCGCGCCGGTAATATGCTCGGGCACAGGCAACTTTAGTAGACTTGACGGCAGAATGTTTCTTCCCAACATCATGCCCCGCCGCTTCCATTGTGCATCCATTTTTTCCGCGCTTGCCGTGGCGCTGGCGGCTGTTGCAGCTTCGCCGCTGGCCTTTGCGCAGGGTACGCACCTATGGACCCAGTCACGGCTGGAGGAGTTTGAAAAGGGCACGCCGCAGGGGGTCGCGCTGACCAGCGACGGCGTTTTGCGCGAGGGGCCGGGCTTGACTGAGCGGCTCACAACGCCCTCGACGACCGTCTGGTCGGTGGCCGCGGACAAGCGCGGAACGGTCTACCTGGGAACCGCATCGCCGGCCACGGTGCTGCGCGTGGGGCCGGACGGTAAGGCCTTCACGCTCTTCGAGACGAAGGATGTGGCCGTGCAAGTGGTGCGGCTGGGACCGGATGGCGCGCTCTACGCGGCCACGCTGCCCAGCGGCAAAGTCTATCGGCTGAAGCCGGACGCGACCGCCAAACAGGACGAAAGCAGCGCCACGGTGGTATTTGATGCCGCGAACTTCGACGAGAGTGGTTCACCGGACAAGAAGGCGCACTACATCTGGGAGATGACCTTCGACGCTGCTGGGCGGCTCTACATCGCCACCGGCGGGCCAGCCGCGGTCTATCGCGTGGATGGGGCCAAGCCGGGAGCAAAGCCAGAGCTCTTCTTCAAGAGCGACGAGCAGCACATCCGCGCGCTGGCCTGGGACGCGAAGGGCAATCTGATCGCCGGCTCGGACGGCTCAGGGCTGGTCTATCGCATCAGTTCGGACGGCAGGGGCTACGTGCTCTTTGAAGCGCCACGGCGCGAAATCACTTCGGTGGCCGTAGCTGCCGACGGGACCATCTACGCGGCCAGCGTGGGCGATAAGAGCCACAATCCGCTGCCGCCGCTGCCGGTGCAGAGCGCCAGCGCAGTCAGCATCACCATTGTGCAGCCGGGTTCGTTGCAGGCGGCCAACGCCAGCGCCTCCGTGCCCGAAGGCAGTGAGATTTACGCGCTCGTCGAGGGCCAGGCGCCGCGCAAGCTCTGGTCCGGCAAGGACGAAATTGTTTACGCGCTGGCCGCGCAGCCGGAGGGCCTGCTGGCTCTGACCGGCAACCGTGGCCGCGTCTTCCGCATCAACAAGGACGGCAGCTACGCCGACATCGCGCACCTGGAGGCGCAGCAGGGGCTGAGCCTGGCCGCCGCGCCGGAAGGCGTTTTGATCGGCACGGGCAACACCGGCAAGCTGGTTCTGCTCAGCCGCGCGGAAAAGCACGAGTACGCAAGCGACGTACTGGACGCCGGAGCCTTGGCCCGCTTTGGCCGCGTCGAAGCTGAACCCGGCTCGACGGGCTATGAATTGCTGACCCGCACCGGCAACGTGGAGCAGCCCGCGCGCGGCTGGTCTGACTGGCAGCCGCTCGTCTCTGGCGCGGTGGCCTCGCCCGCCGGACGCTTCGTGCAGTGGAAGGCCGTGCTGCGCGCCGATGGAAGGCTGGGCGGCGTGGGCGTCAACTACCTGCCCGTCAATGCCGCGCCGGTGGTGGACGACCTGGTGGTTGTGCCCGGCGCACGCTATAATCCTCAGGCGCAACTGAGCCAGCCGCCGACGGTCAACATCGCTTTCCCCGCCCCCGCTCAGGCCGGAATCACCATTGACTCCAGCGCTTCCACGCCCTTGCAGGCCGCCAAGGACCGCACCGCCGTCACCGTCCGCTGGGCGGCGCACGACGACAACGGCGACGACCTGACCTTCGCGCTCTATCTGCGCGGAGACGGCGAAACGGTCTGGCGGCCGCTGAAGGACCAACTTACCGACAAGGCGTACAGCTTTGACGCCGCGCTGGTTCCCGATGGCGGCTATCAAATCAAAGTCGTCGCCAGCGACGCGCCCTCACACACGCCGGGCGACGCGCTCACCGGCGATAAAATCAGCGAACGATTTGAGGTGGATACCACGCCGCCGGTCGTGGGCGCGCTAAAGGCGAGTCTGGAACCGTGCCTTCATTGCGCGGAGAAGATTCGCATGAGCTTCGACGCCGAAGACGCTTTCTCGCCCATTGCCCACGCGGAGTATTCGCTGGACGCTGGGCCGTGGCAGTACATTGAGCCGGTGGGCGGGCTTTCCGATTCGCGGCGCGAGCACTATGACATTCAGATTCCCGTGCCCGTGGCGGCTGGGACTGGCGAACACCTCGTCGCCGTCCGCGTCTACGACCGGCACGACAACACAGGCGTAGCCAAGACGGTGATCGCCGCCGAAAAGAAGTAGAAAATCATGCGATTTGAGTTATACATTGCGGCGCGGTATCTGAAGGCCAAGCGGCGGCAAGCCGTTGTGAGCGTGGTCACCACCATCTCCATCGCCGGCGTGGCGGCGGGCGTGGCGGCGCTGATTATCGCGTTAGCCATCACCAACGGCATGAGGCGCGACCTGCAAGTCCGGCTGCTGGGCGCCTCGTCGCAGGTGGATCTGATGCGCGTCCAGGCGGATGGCATACGCGACTGGCAGCCGCTGCTGGAGCGCCTGCGCCGCGTGCCCCACGTCACCGCCGCCGCGCCGGGAATCTACGGGCAGGTGCTGGTTTCGCGCGGGCCGCGCGCCGGTTTTGCACTAATCAAGGGCATCGTCCCCGCGCAGGAGCGGACGGTCAGCAACCTGCTGGGAACGCTGACCTCTGGCTCGGCCAGCGACCTTGAACCGCAGTCGGCGAACCAGAGTCCAGTCTCCGATTCAGACACGGATTCGACCATTAACACGCCCTATCCGCCGCTGGTGCTGGGCAAGGACCTGGCCGAGACCATCGGCGCGCAGACGGGCGACAGCGTGCTCGTGACTAGTCCCCAGGGCGAACTGACGCCGCTGGGCCTCGCGCCCAAGTACCAGCGCTTCCGGGTGGCGGGCATCTTCCACTCCGGTTTTTATCAGTACGACGCGGCCATGGCCTTCATGCGCCTCAGCGACGCGCAAAACCTCTTCACCGAACCCGACCTGCTCTCCGTCATCAGCTTCAAAGTCGATGACCTGGACCGCGCCCCAGCCATCGGCAAAACTATCGAGCAGGCGGCCGGCCCGGGCTATATGACCACCAACTGGATGGAGCAGAACCGCGAGCTTTTCCGTGCGCTGAAGCTCGAACAGGTGGTCACCTTTATCGTGATCGCGCTGATCGTGATCGTGGCCGCGCTGAACATCCTGATCGCGCTGACCATGATGGTGATGGAGAAGACGCGCGACATCGCGGTGATGATGAGCTTCGGCGTCGAGCCGCGGCAAATTCGCCGCATCTTCCTGCTGCAAGGCTTTCTGATCAGCGTGATCGGCACCGCCGTGGGCCTTGCTCTCGGCTACTTCGCCGCCTGGGCCGGCGGACACTATCACTTCATTCATCTCTCGGCCGAGGTCTATTCGATTGACACGCTGCCCTTTGCGCCGCGCCTGATCGACGGCGTGATTGTCGCCGCGGTTTCCATCGGGATTTCGCTGCTGGCGACGCTCTACCCATCGCACACGGCCTCGCACGTTCTGCCCGCCGAGGCGCTGCGGTACGAGTAAGAAGGTATATAAAACGAACCTCTGAGCTACTTGCAAAATTGCCTTCAGACTGAAGATATGCGTCTGATCAAAGTTTGCAATCTCCATCGAATTTTGCAAGGCTCGATTTGCAATGGATTAAGCGCACCTCCATACCCCCGATGGGTATAGGGGGGGAGGGGATAAGCCTTTTGGTCGATACAGGCGGGAGCGCACTCCCCCGCTTATTTCATTGTGCACTGCTGATTGAAAATGATCTGCAAACCGAACCTTTTGCAAAATTTCTATTGATACAGCAAGAAGCGTCAGGGCACGATTTTAATTTTGCAAGCGGCTACTCCGCTAACACACGCGCCACAGGGAAAACTTAGGCTTCCTCAGCAAATTCTGGGTAATTGCTCGCCAATCTGCGTTGGAATCACGCGATTGGCGCCCATCGCGGTGTGCGCCACCAGCATTCCCTTGTGCGCGGCGGTGACCGTGCCGATGCGCGCGGCTTCCCTGCCCAGCGGATGCGCGCGCAGTGCGGCCAGCACCGCCTCCGCCGCCTCTGCCGCGACAAAAAAGACCGCCTTGCCCTCGTTGGCCACGTAGACCGGGTCCAGGCCCAGCAGCTCGCAGGCCGACTGCACTGCGGGCCGCACAGGCAGGCTCGGTTCGTCGATCTCAACGCCCACGCCGGAAGCCTGCGCGATCTCATTCAGCGTGGAGGCCAGTCCCCCGCGCGTGGGGTCGCGCATCGTGTGCACCGCCGCGCCGGCCGCCGCCAGCACATCGACGATCATGCCGTTCAGCGCCGCACAATCGGAGCGAATCTCGCTCTCGAATTCCAGCCCCTCGCGCACGCTCATAATGGCCATGCCGTGGTCGCCAAGCGTGCCGGAAACCAGAATCGCGTCGCCGGGCCGCGCGCGCTCCGGCCCCACCGTGACGCCCGGACGCAAACTGCCCACGCCCGCCGTGCAGATGTAGCAGCCATCGCCATGGCCGCGCTCGACCACTTTGGTGTCACCAGTGACGATCTTCACGCCCGCCGTGGCCGCGGCCTTCGCCATCGCCGCGACAATCGCCGCCAGTTGGTTCAGCGGCAGTCCCTCTTCCAGGATGAAGCTGGCGCTCAGAAACTTCGGCTCCGCGCCGCTGACGGCCAGATCGTTCACCGTCCCGTTCACCGCCAGTTCGCCAATCGATCCGCCGGGAAAGAAGAGCGGCTGCACGACGAAGGAATCGGTGCTCATCGCCACCCGGCTGCCGCCGCCACTAGGAAAAAGATCGAGCAGGGCCGCGTCGCCAAGGTTTTCCAGCTCGGGATTGCGAAAGGCGGGCAGAAACAGGTGTTCCACCAGCTCATTGCCCAGCTTGCCGCCGCCGCCGTGCCCCATCACAATCGACGGATAGTCGGCCAGCGGCAGCGGACAGCTCCAGTTGGAAAAATCGGGCTTTTCTGACTTTCTCTCTTCTGACATATTCAACTCCAGCTATCATAGCTTTGAATGGGCACGACTTTACAGGCTGCGAAAAAAACCGGAATTGATGGCGAAATAATTGGAGAGCGTCCCTCAGGGGCTAAAGCCCTCGTTGATTTTAAGCGATTTTCGGCACGACTAAAGTCGCGCCCTGACGCATCTCGCTGTATCGATAAAAGATTGCAAGAGGTTTCTTTGAAGGGTACGGGCTTCAGCCCGTACATCCAACCAGCCCCAAAAAACGGGCTTTAGCCCCTGATGGATGCTTCCCGAGAAACCGCCTCACGACCTATCCTTTCCCGCGCCCGCCAGCTCGTCGGCCGAAAGAAAACGTCCGTAATTGTAGTAGGCCGCGCAAGCGCCTTCGCTGGAAACCATGGGCGCGCCCAGCGGATGGCGCGGCGTGCATTGCTTGCCGAAGGCCGCGCACTCCGAAGGCTTGATGGCTCCGCGCAACACATCCCCGGCGCGGCACAGCGGCGACTCCTCGGTATGAATGCCGGTGATATGGAAGCGCTCCTCGGCGTCAAAGTCGCGGTAATCCGCGTTCAGCCGCCAGCCGCTCCGCGGAATCACGCCGATCCCGCGCCATGCCCGGTCGGTGACCTCGAAGACCTCGGCGAGCAGCTTCTGCGCGGGCCGGTTGCCCTCGAAGGTGACCACCCGCTCGTAGGCGTTTTCGACCTCGTGCCGTCCGGCCTCCAGTTGAATCACCGTCCGGCGAATCCCATCCAGCAAATCCAGCGGCTCAAAGCCGGTCACCACCATCGGGACTTTGTACTTCGCGGCCAGCGGCGGATACTCCCAGTAGCCCATCACGCTGCAAACGTGGCCGGCCAGCAGAAAGGCCTGCACGCGATTGCCAGGCGACTCCAAAATGGCGCAAATCGCCGGCGGAACAAGCACGTGCGAGACGAGCAGCGAAAAGTTCTTGAGGCCGCGCCGTTTGGCCATGACGACGCTCATCGCATTGGCCGGGGCCGTGGTTTCAAAGCCCACGCCGAAAAAAACCACCTGCTTTTCCGGGTTCTTCGCGGCCAGTTCCACCGCATCCAGCGGCGAGTAAACGATGCGCACATCGCCGCCTGCGCCTTTGACCTGGAAGAGGTCGCCCGCCGTGCCGGGAACACGCAGCATATCGCCAAAGGAGCAGAAGATCACCCACGGCTGGGCGGCAATGGCCAGCGCTTTGTCGATCAGCTCCAGTGGCGTGACGCAGACCGGGCAGCCCGGCCCGTGAATCATTTCCACCCCGGCTAGCAACATCTGGTCGATGCCATTCTTGATGATCGAGTGGGTCTGCCCGCCGCAGACCTCCATGATCTTCCATGGGCGCGTGGCAATCTGGCGAATCTCCCGCGCCATACGCTGCGCGATCTCGCCATTCCGGAACTCGGTCAGGTACTTCATTTCGCTGGGAAAACTCCATGCCGGGTGCCCCAGGTCCGGATTTTCGGACCTGGGAAACCACAAACCTCAATCAGCCTCACGCTGGATGCCCCATCCATTTCACGTTCTTTGTGAAATGGATGGGAAACCACAGAACTTAATCCGTCTCCAGCGCGCCCATCTCGCGGAAGTCCTCGAGCGTCAGCCGGGCCGTCTCCTCGTCAATTTTGGAGAGCGCAAAGCCCACGTGGACAATGGTATAGTCGCCCACCGCCAGATCGGGCACGTATTCCAGACAGACCTTCTTGCGCACGCCGCCAAAGTTCACCCAGCCCATCCGCAGGCCGTCCGTGGTGAAAATCTCCTCGACTTTTCCCGGTATCGCTAGACACATGGCTCCTCCATTATGACGGGTTGCGGGTGACGCGCATAGAGGCCTAACTCCGGGAGAGGATGCGCGCCACAACGTCGTAGTCGTGCGCCTCGGTAATTTCGGCCTGATAGAAGCATCCGGCTTCGAGCGCATCGAGCGCGCCAAAGTCGTTGATGTAGACCTTGCCGTCGATTTCCGGGGCGTGGAACTGAGTGCGCCCCTCCCAGAGCAGCGGCGTCTCTTCGCTTTCGCCCTCGGCCAGCAGATCCAGCTTGCGGCCCACCCATTGCCGTTTGGCCCGCTTGCTGATCGTCTGTTGCAACTTCATCAGCCGCCGCCGGCGCGATTCGATGGTGCGCTGGGGAACTTTGCCGTCAAGCGCGAAGGATGCGGAGCCTTCCTCGTCGGAATAGCCGAAGACGCCGAGCCAGTCGAATTTCGCTTCGCGGACAAAATCCTCCAAAAGCTCAAAGTCGCGCAGCGACTCGCCGGGGAAGCCGACAATGAAGGCCGTGCGCAGAACGACGCCGGGGATGGCGGCACGGACTTTCTTGATGGTCTTGAGAAAAATGTCGGCGCTGCCACCGCGTTTCATGCGCTTCAGAACAGCGGACGAGGCGTGCTGCAGCGGCAGATCGAGGTATTTGCAGATGTTGTCGTGTTTGGCGATAACCGCCAGCAGCCGGGGCGTAATGCGGTTGGGGTAGGCGTAAAGGAAGCGCAGCCAGCGCAGGTTGGGAATGGCGGCCACGGCGTCAAGAAGCTCGGCCAGGCCATCTTTCATGCCAAGGTCTTCGCCGTAACAGGTTGTGTCCTGGCCGATGAGGGTGATTTCCCTTGTGCCACGGGCGACGAGCTGACGCGCCTCGGCAATGACCGATTCCGGACGGCGCGAGCGAAATTTGCCGCGCAAATTGGGAATCACGCAGAAGGCGCAGGGGTGATCGCAGCCCTCGGCAATCTTGATGTAGGCCGTGGCTGTGGGAGTGGTGAGCAGCCGTGGGCTCTTTTCATCATAGAGATAGGTCGGCAGTTGACGCGCCGCGCCCTGCCACGCATCGCGGCTGAAACGGCCCTGGCGCTCGCGCAGATTGCCTTCGGGGCGGGCGGCGGCCGCAGGGGCTAAAGCCCGCGTCGATGGCTGGCCAGCATTCAGGGGCCTGAAGGCCCCTGCTCCCTCCGCGTGGCCATTTTTCGCCGCCTGTTTATGCGTGCCAGCGCGCGATTCCTGGCCGGGGCGAATGCCGGCCACGTTGGCGCGAAGAATATTGAAGGGCGAAACGGCGGCGGGCGCTAGGCCGACGGCTTCGAGAATGGATTCCAGCTCGCCGGTGCCAACGACGGCGTCCACTTCCGGGATGCTCTTCTGGATTTCGTCGCGGTAGCGCTCAACCAGGCAACCGGCGACGATCAGCTTTTTCGCTCGTCCGGAGGTTTTGTAGCGGGCCAGTTCCAGAATCGCATCCACTGACTCCTGCTTGGCCGCGTCGATAAAGCTGCACGTGTTGACGATGAGGATTTCGGCCTCTGCGGGGCGTGCGGTCAGCCGCGCTCCGGCGCGGTCGAGCAGCCCCATCATCACCTCGGAATCAACCAGGTTTTTCGGGCAACCCAGCGAAATAAAGCCCACGGTCGGGGCTGTGCGGCTGGAGATTTTGGTCACAGTTTCATTGTACCGGGATGAAAAAGAGATGCCGTGACGGAGGTCGAAGCAAGCCAGCGCAACTTTAGCAACCTTTTTTGCAGCGGGTCATAATGGCGGAGTGAAGCTGCTCGCGCAGGTTGTCCGGAAGGTCGTAAATCTCGTGAGAGCGATAGATCTCGATGGTCTTGAGGGTGGTGTCAAGAGTCACCTTGCAGTGGCTGCAATGGTCCAGATGCGTGTGCAGTTCAGCGCGGGTTTCGGGGCTCACCGAGCCGTCAATGATGTCGTCGAGAAGGGCGAGAAACTCTTTGCAGGTCACTTTTCAATCCCCCTCGTCCGATGGAAGTAACGGCTCAGGCGCTCGCGCAGTTGCAAACGCGCGCGCAGCAGGCGAGACTTGACGGCGGGAATGCTAAGCCCTAGCGTTTCTGCCGTTTCTTCCGTCGAAAGACCTTCCACATCCCGCAAAACGAACACGATTCGAAATCCCTCCGGCAGCCCCTGAATGGTCTTGCGCAGAATATCGGCCAACTCGGCCTGATTGTAATTCTGCTCCGGATTGGGCGCCCAATCAGCCAAATCGCGGGGAACGCTGCCTTCTTCGGTCGCGACGTCCTCGTCAATTGAAACCATCTTGCCGGTACGCCGCTTGCGCAGGCGCATCAGGCTTTCGTTCACCGCAATCCGCACCAGCCAGGTATAAAACTTCGAGTTGCCCTGGAACTGCTCCAGCTTCTGGTACGCCTTCAGAAATGCGTCCTGGGCCACATCCTCCGCATCCTCGCGATTCTGCGTGATGTGCAGCGCGATGCGAAAGATCTGACGCTCGTACTTGCGCACCAGTACGTCGTAGGCCGAAATATCACCCCCACGCACCTTTTCGATCAAGGCTACGTCGGGATGCGGCTCGAATTCGTCAACTGCTGATTGGATGATCGCCATGGGCCTTGGATGCTAATAATTGGCTGCGAAATAATAACCGGAACCCGCGCGAGCTGCGCATTGAGTCCATCACTGCAAGTGTAATGGACGATGGGGCGGGAAACCAAACAGAAAATGGCGCTTTCCGCGATCCGGCTGAATGTTGGATTCGTCCCATTTTGTGGTAATTCGGTAACGCCAGTGGTTCGCACGGGCCGCATCGGCGTAAAAGCAGCTTAAAGTGAAGGAATGAGGGATGTTCTTTCTACTGCTTTCGTTTCGCGTCTGACTTGCCGCTGCCTGGCCGGTTCGCTGTTGATGCTGATGGTTCTGATGCCGGGCGGAGCGCAATCCGCGGCAAACTCTGCGAATGAGTCTGCCGACGCAGCCGCCCCGACCGCAAAGGCCAGAAAGGCCGCGAAGAAGCCGTCGCCAAAGACCGTGAAACCGGCCTTGGCGGAAAAAGAAGACGCGCAGCCCGCCCGTCATGCGACCAAGGCCAAAGAAGCGGCCAAGCCAGCAGCTTCAGCGGAAGATAAGCCAGCCAAGACCAAGGGAAAAGCTGGCAAGAAGGCTGTAAGCCAGACAGAAGAGGCGACGACGGAAGCCCCGGCAAAAGATAAAGCAGCCAAACCGGCCAGCCCCGCCGGTAAAAAGTCAAAAAAACGTGTAAAACAGGCGAGCACGGCGGTGCGCAGGGAGCAAACGACGCGCATCAAGCTGGCCTTCCAGGCCTCGGCCGAGTTGCGTCCGATGGCACAGCAGTTGTCCACGCTGCGCACGGCGGCGGCTTACGCGGGCGTGGCCCAATACGCGCGTGCCCACAACGGCGAAGCAGCGGCGGCGGCCTATCTTGCGTTGGGCCATGCGGCATTGCAGGACAAGCACTACGAGGAGGCGGCGGCCTACTTTCTTCAGGCGCGGCAGGCGGGTGAGGAACTGGCCGACTATGCCGATTTTCTGGGCGCGCGCGCCAATCACGCCACGAACAAGGACGCGGCGGCCGAGGCGCTGCTGCATGGCTTTGCCGCGCGCTATCCGGAGAGCATTTTTGTCAACCAAGCGCCGGAGCTGGAAGCCAACACGCTGCTGGGCCTGAAGGACGCGGATGGGGCCGAGCGTGTGCTGGCCGCCGCTGCGGGAACCGGCGCCGCTAGCCGTCCGGGCTTCCAGCTTGCACAGGGCGAGGTTGAGTTCATGCTGGGGCGGGAGGCTGAGGCGGCGCGCATCGACAGGAGGCTGCTGCTGAGCCATCCGCTGAGCGCGGAGGCGGGACTGGCGCGGGCGCGCCTGGCCGCGCTGGGCGCGGAGGCGAGCCTCACCACGGCGGAATTGCGCAGTCTGGGCGATGCCTATTACAACGCCGGCCACTACGGAGACGCGGTCGAGCAATACCGCGCGCTGGCCGGCAATCCCAGTCTGGACGCCGCCAGCCGCAACAGCTTTGCCGTGGATGCGGCGGCCTGCGAGCTGAAGCTAAAGCGGCTGACCGAGGCCGAGGCCGAGGCGCTGCCCGACACGCCGGACGAGGGGGGCGCGCGCCGGCTCTATCTGCTGATGGAATTGGCAAGGAATCGCAGCGATCTGGACCGGCAGAAGAGCATCGTGACGGAGATGGAGTCGCGCTTCCCGCAGAGCCAATGGCTGGCCGAGGCGCTCTTCTCCAGCGGCAATCTGTACCTGCTGCGGCGCGATTACGCGACGGCGGCCGAATACTACAGCTACCTGGCCACGCACTTCCCCGCCAGCAAAAAGGCCTCGGCGGCGCACTGGAAGGCGGGCTGGCTCAGCTACCGGCAGGGGCTTTATGCCGATGCGGCGCGCCTCTTCGACGAGCAGATCCGGCTCTATCCGGCGTCCACTGAAACCGCGGCGGCGCTCTATTGGCGCGGACGCCTCTACGAAACGCAGGAGCACAATCCGGCCCGCGCGGCGGCCAACTACCGCGCCGTGGCCCGCGCCTACCAGCACTTCTTCTACGCGCAGATGGCGCGGCAGCGGCTGGCCGCGATGGGCGGTTCGACGGCGGCGGCGCAGCCGGTGAGCGAGGCGCAACTGGAGCGATTTCAGGAGCCGCCAGCGCCGGCGCTGGTGGAAAACTTCCCCACCGACAGCCCGCACCTGGCCAAGGCGCACCTGCTGGCCAACGCGGGCTTGAACGAATACATTGCGCAAGAGATTGCCGCCGATCCGGACTCTTCCTCCTGGAGCGCGCTGGCCGAAGCGCAGATTTACGCCTCTTATGGCGAGACTTTTCGCGCCATGCGCGCGCTGAAGCGGGCTTTGCCGTCCGCCAATTCCGCCGCGATCCACTCCATTCCGCTGGCTTATTGGCGGATTCTCTTCCCCGAGCCGTGGTGGGAGACGATCAAGGCCGAGTCGGCCAAAAACAACCTCGATCCGTATCTTGTTGTCTCGCTGATTCGCCAGGAGTCGGAGTTCAACCCCTCGGCCGTCTCTCGCGCCAACGCTTATGGATTGATGCAGGTGCTGCCCCCTGTGGGGCGGGAGCTGGCGCGCCAGGAGGGAATGAGTTCCTTTGAAACTTCCCAATTGCTCGATCCCGCGACCAACATTCGCCTCGGCGTCCGCTACCTGCGCCAGACCATAAGCCGGTTCGGCGGAGTAACGGAGTACGCGCTGGCCGCTTATAACGCCGGGGACGCGCGTGTTGCCGATTGGCAAACCGCCGGGCCGTATCAGGGCATGGACGAGTTTGTCGAGTCCATCCCCTTCACCGAAACCCGCGAGTACGTCGAGGCGATTCTGCGCAACATGGAAACCTACCGGGCCATCGACGCTTTGGCCGGTACGCGCGGCAAGGCGGGACAGTAGGTCTCTGACCGCTTGGTTTCATACCATTGAAATCGAGGTGTCCCTGGTCTCAAAATCGAGACCAGGGGCACCCATTATTGCTACTTTTTCATCCGGTCAGATACGTAGAGATCGTCAGGCAGCGCCGCTTCCGTGGCTTTCGGCGCGGGCCGAGCGCGCATAGACCCACAAATAAAAGACGCTCATCGCCAGCAGAATAGGTGGCACGGGAAGAATCTTCTCGATTTGTCCCAGATGCCCAAGCGTAGACAGGCGCAAGCTGTGAATGACGCCTAAAGCAATGACCCACGACAGGTCTCCGGTCACTACAACCCCTGCGGCATTCACCAAGGCGGCAAACTTTCCGATGCGCCCCCCTTCGGCCCAGAGCAGCGCGCAGGCAGGAACCGTGAGCAACAATAGTTTGGCGTCAATTTGCCGATGATAGACAGGCAATAGGGTAAGAGGAGCTATGGCCGCCAACGCCAGCCATGTTCGCTTTGACGAGGGAAGTGAACGCAGAGTCACGAACGCCCATGCGAGCAGGAGCGGCACACAGATCAGATAGCTGGCCAAATTGTAGAAGCGTGGATCGTTTCGGAAGAGGCTTAGCACCGATTGCAGATCGATGATGCCTTCGGGACCCATGGCGGCAAACCGAGGATCATTGAGACTGCCATGCCCGGAATACACCAGGATATTGGCCTGCATCTCCTGCATCCAGTGCGGCGCTGTCAGCCAGACCAGAAAAACGGCTGGCAGACTGATCGCAATCGTCACAAGGAGCGTCTGTAGAGCCCGTTTCCGGCAAACGCCGCCCGCCAGCAGGAAATAGAGCCAGACCAGGCCAGCCACTTGCGGCTTGATTGCGAGGCTGGCGGCAAAACATAGGACGCCGGCCGGGATAAACCGCTCCCGCAGAAAGCACCAGACGGCCACCGCGCAAAGGCTGATCACTATTCCAGCCGCATTGCCCGTAATGATAAGAAATTCACTGTTGGCAAGCAGAAAGCCAATCAAAGCCCCGGAGAAAACGGGCGCATAATCCGCCCCCAGATTCCAAATCAAAAAAGATGCGAAGATGAGGCTCCCGGCAGTGATCGCTATCCAAAATATGTGCGCCAGCCCCCACGGCAGCATCGCGAGGGGAACCGTGAAAGTAAATGCGGTCGGCGGGTATGGGTTTTGCGTCGCAACCTGGCGCGGCTCTTTGGTATCCGATGGGTGGTCTCCGCCCTCTGCCCGGTAGACGCGCAGCACTTCGCTTTCCGTGTACGGGTCATGATGCTGAAGCAGGCACCGTGCGGGATAGTAAAGCCCTCTGAAATCTGTCAATGGCGCGGAAACGACAGGCTCCATGGCCAGCCCTAGCAAAAGGAACGCCAAACTTCCGATCAGCAAAAAATACAGTCCGTCCCGCCGCGCTCCTGTCACCTTCAATCCCCTTCAGAAGCGGTTTGAGAATCCAGCCGCCGAATCGCTTCCATGATCGCATACGAGGTCATGGCGCAGCCAAGCGCCGGGCCGTCAGGCCCTTGGTTCCGAAAAAAATCTCTTGCCCGCTTCCGCAACCTGAGACTGATAATATGCTTGCAATGAATTCCAACGACAATATAGCTCCATGCCTGACGGCGGTGATCCCGGTCTACAACGAATCGGGCACCGTGGCCGAGGTCGTGCGAGCGGTTTTGGCGCAGCCTCCCGTCCAGCAACTGGTCATTGTCGATGATGGCTCGCGGGACGGCGCCTGGGAGCAGCTCCAGGCGCTGGCGGAAAGCGACCCGCGCATCAAGCTCGTCCGCCACGCAGTGAATCAGGGCAAGGGCGCGGCCTTGCGCACCGGAATCGCGCTTGCAAGCTCGGAAATCGTCGTCATTCAGGATGCGGATCTCGAATACGATCCGGTCGAGTATTGCCGCCTGATTGACCCCATACTCAACGGCAAAGCGGACGTGGTCTACGGCTCGCGGTTTCAGGGCGGCAGTGATGCCCACCGCGTCCTGTATTACTGGCATTCGGTCGGAAATCGCTTCCTCACCATGTGCTCCAACATGGCTACAGACCTGAACCTCTCCGACATGGAAACCTGTTACAAAGCCTTCCGCCGCGAGGTCATCCAGCAAATCCGGATCGAGGAAGACCGCTTCGGCTTTGAGCCGGAGATCACGGCCAAAGTCGCCCGGACAAACGCGCGCGTCTACGAGGTGGGAATCTCCTATAGCGGCCGCACTTATGCCGAGGGCAAGAAAATCGGCTGGCGGGACGGCTTCCATGCGCTGTGGTGCATTTGGAAATACAATTTCTGGCGGCGTAAATAACCGAGGCTGGTTTCATCTTCATCCGCAAGACGGCGGAAGCCCCTATGCGCGATGCTATAAGTAGACCAAATAGAAAATAGGGAGCTGCCTTTTGGATCGTTTTACCGGAGTGCTGGGAATTCTGGCCGTGCTGGCGGCGGCTTGGCTGGGCTCGACTGACCGCAAACGCATTCGCTGGAGCACGGTGGCCTGGGGACTGGGCCTGCAACTGTTCTTCGCCTATCTTGTGCTGCGCTTCAGCTATGGCCAGCAGGCGCTCCAGTGGGCTGGCGACCTGGTCCGGTCGATGCTGGCCTCGACCTACGCCGGGACCAAGGTTCTCTTTGGTCCGCTGGGCGTTCCCGGCGGCTCGATGGGCTCCATCTTCGCCTTCCAGACGCTACCAACCATCATCTTCATCTCCGCCTTCTTCGCCGTGCTTTACCACATCGGCCTGATGCAGATCATCATCCGCGTCTTTGCCTGGGCGATGCTGAAGACCATGCGCATCAGTGGCGCGGAAAGCATGAACGTGGCGGCCAGCATCTTCATGGGCCAGACCGAAGCGCCGCTCACCATTCGCCCCTTCCTGGCCAAGACCACGCGCAGCGAGCTGATGACCATCATGACCAGCGGCATGGCCCACGTTTCCGGCGGCATCATGGCCATGTACATCGCCCAGGGCATCGCGCCTGAGCATCTTTTGGCCGCCGTCATCATGACCGCTCCCGGCACCATTCTGATCGCCAAAATGCTGGTGCCGGAAACCGAAGTTCCCGTCACCGAGGGCCGGGTCGCCATCCCCAAGGACGAGCTGCACAAGGATGAAAACCTGCTTGGCGCCATCACCCGCGGCACCATTGACGGCGGCAAGCTGGCCTTCAACGTGGCCATCATGCTGGTCAGCTTTCTGGCGCTGGTCGCGCTGCTCGACAGCTTTCTGCTCTGGACGCACGGCCTCTACTATATGCACTGGGTTCCCGGCTCGCTCGGCCAGATTCTTGGTTTTGTCTTCGCTCCCGTGGCCTGGTTGATCGGCGTTCCCTGGCGCGACTGCGGCGCCATCGGCAACCTGCTGGGCACACGCATGGCGCTGAATGAGGTAATCGCCTACATCGCTCTGGGCGTGCAGAAGGCGGCTCTCGCGCCGCGCTCGTTCACCATCGCCACCTTTGCGCTTTGCGGCTTCGCCAATCTGGGATCGATCGGCATCCAGATAGGCGGCATCGGCGCGCTGATTCCCGAGCGCCGCAACGACCTGGCCCGGCTGGGCTTCCGCGCCATGCTGGCTGGCACCATGGCCAACCTGATCTCCGCCGCCATTGCCGGGATGTTTCTGGGGTAAGATTGCGGGAATGTTATGGAGTACAAAGACATAACTTCAATGAATCACAATTGCGGGTAATAGAAAGTTTCTTTCTCCAAGGAAAATCGAGTAATGATAAAATGCAGGTGTGGAGGTTCTTGACGTGAGTACAGAATCCAGTCCGCTGACTCCGAAGACAGGGATGCGCGAGTCCTCCATCATTTCTGAGAATCAGATCGAAACACAGCTTCAGCCTGCCGTCTCCGTCGAGATCGAGGATCAGGCGGAAGCCGCGGTCATTCATCGGGCCGCAGAGGTCCTTGGCGACCGCTCCGACGCCATGCGTTGGCTCGGGACTCCGGTGCGCTCCCTCAACTATGCGACTCCCATCTCCCTGTTGCACGATTCCAAGGGTCGCGAGGACGTCCTCATCGTTCTTGGACGATTGGAACACGGCGTCTTGTGATCACGCTCTATCGTCTCTCTTCCAAGCTGTTTCCCGCTGACAGCGGAATCGGCGCAGCCAAATACGGAGGACGCTGGAACCGGATCGGCACGGAGGTGATTTACGCCGCCCAAACGGCCTCCCTGGCCGCCTTGGAAGTGCTGGTGCATTACAGCGTTCTACCCAAAGACCACGTGCTAACGGAAATCCAAATACCGGATGCGCTGGAAATATTGCAATGGGAAGAAGATGTGCTGCCCGCAGGATGGAAGAGCGCAGTTCCTGTCTCGGATACGCAGAACCTGGGTGAAATGTGGGTTCGCGAAAGGCGAGCTGCGGTTCTTTCAGTCCCCTCCAGCATTATTCCAAAGGAGAGGAACTTCATCATCAATCCGGCGCATCCAGATTTTCGACAGATTAGATTTCTGCCGCCTCTTTTCTTTCAGTTTGACCCTCGTCTCAAGAAATAGGGCGAAATGGCTACAATTCTAGTGTCCTATTTCTGTCGAAGACCTGGTCTCTGACCACAGAATTTTGTACCACTTGACAAAGAAGCGCGGATTGGGAAACCCGCGCTACAGTCGGCCAGAAGGCCGGCGCTACATTCCGGATGGGTACATCTTTATGCTGTCATAGACTTAGTGACAAGCAGCCTGATCCTGAAATTCATGATTTTCCGTCATGGATACAAAACCTCGCGCGCAACTCAAAATCTGTTCTTCAAGAGGTGTGCTATGGAAGGCGTCCGGTGATATAAACGTGACCTGCTTGCGCATCGCAAGGTAGAGTTCACTCAGCTTTTGCATATTGTTGAATTCAGCAGAGAGCAGTGGGAACGCGCTTTGGTCGTCGTCCGTAGATGCGGCGGAGGAGGCAAGGGCCAGATTCTTTTCTGCCAGCCTGTGCTGTGCGGAGACCCAGTCCTCCGCTATCGGAGTATTATTCTGGACCGCGTTGACGATCGCGATGCGCCATTCCCGGATCACGCTGATCTCTTCGATGCTCGCCTGGGTGAAGGCTCTTGAGAATCCCGCCTTTCCGTGGGGCGCAGGTGTCTCCGCATTTGAATCCGCGGGATGAAGCGTCAAAATCGTATGATTGGCTTTGAAAGAAAGTGCTCCCTGAGTCAGGCGCGCAAGAGCCTCAATTTCGACATACGACTTTCCATTGATCTGCAGAATCTGTGCTTCGCCGGCGTGTCCCGCGACGGTGAATAGGGTAGCCTTTGGTGGCGTTTGCGCGCGATTCTCTGCCGGCAGCATCAGAAGAACGGTGAACATGGCCGCAACCACGGCAATTATCGTTTTCATGGGATTCTCCCCGCTCATGCCCTATCAGTCTCCCATTGCCCAGTTCCGCATACTGTTCAGTCTTGCGCACCATTGGCTGGGGTCCACGTCTCACCTGCCGTGTTTTTTCCCCACGCATAGCCTCGGCGCTGTAGAATTCCGTCAGCGCAACGCGAGGTGAAACCATAACCTATTTCGACCAAGTCTCTGAAGCGGTAACCTTCCTGCGGATTATGCTGGGGCCGGTTGAGCCGCGCATTGGCGTCGTTCTCGGCTCCGGGCTGGGTTCGGTGGCCGACGCGGTCACCGAGCAGGTGACCGTACCCTACGCCGAGATCCCCCATTTTCCCCATCCCACCGTCAAGGGCCACAGGGGCAAGATTGTGGCGGGATTTCTGGGCGATGTGCCGGTCATTTTCTTGCAGGGGCGGGTACATTTTTACGAGGGCTACACGCCGCAGCAGGTCACCTTTCCCATGCGCGTGCTGGGCGCGCTCGGCGTCCAATCGGTGGTTCTGACCAACGCCGCCGGCGGCATCAGCGAGGCCTACCACCAGGGCCAGCTTGTGGCCGTGGCCGACCACATCAACTTCATGGGCTGGAACCCGCTGGTGGGGCCAAACGAGCCGCTCTTCGCCGTCCATCCCGGAGCCGCGCCACGCTTCCCGGACATGACCGAGGCTTACTCGAAGCAGTTGCGCGCGCTGGCGAAGAAAGCCGCCGCCGAGGAGGGCTTCGCGCTCGACGAAGGCGTCTACCTCGCCCTCAGCGGCCCCAGCTTTGAAACGCCGGCCGAGATTCGCGCCTTCCGCTCATGGGGCGCCACGCTGGTCGGCATGTCCACCGTGCCGGAGACGATTGTGGCCCGCCACATGGGCATCAATGTGCTCGCCCTCAGTTGCGTGACCAACATGGCCGCCGGCCTGAGTTCGACGCCGCTGAGCCACGTGGATGTGATCGAAACCGGGAAGAAAGTGGATCAGCTCCTTGCCCGCCTGCTGCGCCGGATCGTGCCGTCGATGGCCTCTCTGGTTGAAGCGCCGGTCGCGTAAGAATCGACTCCACAGGCCCATTCCCATTCATCCCGCATTGGCAAGTTACCCAAGTTTTCATCGGGGAGTGATTTGATTTTGCATTTGTACCGATAAAATGAAAGCGTGATACTTTTCTCCACGGAATCGATGAAGCAGAAAATGGTGGCGTGCCTGCTGCAGGGCGTCTCGCCACGGCGGCTGGCGCTAACGCTGGCGCTCGGCTTCGCCATCGGCTGCATTCCGGTGATTGGCGTAACCACGCTCCTCTGCTTTGCCGCGGCCTTTGCGCTGCGCCTGAACTTACCCGCCATTCAGGCTGCGAATTGGACCGCCATGCCGCTGCAAGTGGCGCTGATAGTTCCCTTTGTGCGCATGGGAAGGCTTTTTGGCTTCGGCTCCAGCCACGCCGTCGCGGCCGGAACCTTGCTGCACAGCTCTCCCATGGCGATTTTGATGCAGATGGGAAGCCTGACCGGACAAGCGATCCTGGCCTGGCTGGTGATCGCCATCCCGGCTGTGGCGCTGATCACCGTGACGTTGACCGCCGTACTGCGCCGGATTCCCGTGGTGGCTGGTTCCGCCGACTGAGACGGTCGTCAGGGATCAGGGAACAGGGATCAAAAAACAAGTCTCTAACCGCATGATCTTGTGCCCTTGAAATCGAGGTATCCCAGGTCTCAAAATCGAGACCTGGGGCACCCGGCATTTGTAAAAAAACGGCAGCAAAGCCCGCCCCCGTCAGATCTGCATGACTTCGGCTTGCTTCTTCTGCGAAAGCGATTCCATGCGGAGGATCTCCTCGTCGGTGATCTTCTGGCTTTCTTCGAGCGAGCGCTTCTCCTCGTCCTCGCTGATCTTCTTTTCCTTGGCGAGCTTCTTGAGGGCTTCGTTGGCGTCGCGTCGCACGTTGCGAATCGCGGTGCGGTGCTCCTCGAGCACTTTGTTGAGATGCTTGCAGACCTCAACGCGGCGCTCCTCGGTCATCGGCGGAACGGGCACGCGCAGCAGCTTGCCGTCGGAAATGGGATTCAGGCCCAGGTCCGCGCTGCGTATGGCTTTGTCAATCTCCTTGATAACGCTGGGGTCCCAGGGCGCAATCACAATCAGTTGCGGCTCCGGCGACGAGAGCTGCGCCATTTGGCTGATGGGGGTTGGCGTGCCGTAGTAGTCCACCTTGATCTGGTCGAGCATATGCACGCTGGCGCGGCCCGTGCGCGTGGCGGCCAATGCGGCCTGGAAGGTTGCCACGGCCTGATCCATCCGCCGCCGGAGGCTGACATGAAGTTCTTTGAGCGCCGGAATACCGGCCATATACGACGTTGCCATTGGATTCGTCCTCGTGATGCGTCTTACTACAACGGCCATTCTACTAAAAGTCGCGGCGGAAGCGCAGTTTGTGAACCTCTGCCAGCCCATTTATCGGACGCAACCGTCATTTTTTCGGGCGCTCGACAGCCTGCGGAAATCCTCGCTGTATTGAAATGGCACAATCTTACTTGCCGTAAATCGCACAAAATCGACAAGACAAACAGAGAATAGTCCGCTTTTTGGCAAATTCCACTCTGGCACAGCGCGCACTTAAATTGGGCTTAATGTGTCGCGGATGCTTCGCCGATATAGACTTTAGAGGCTCTATAGCTGAGTGCCGGTTCGACTGGATGTGCGATGAAGCATTTGATTCTGGCGATAGCCGTGACCCTGGGATGTACTACTGCGGTCTGGGCAGCAACGCCGGCTACTCTAACCACATTGCGCGCAATTCACAACCTCACCAATGCCGAAGCCAGCAAGGGGCTGCCCGTCGACTTCGAGGGCACGGTCACCTTTTCCCGCCTGTCGGAACATACGCTTTTTGTTCAGGATGGCGGCACGGCCATTTATGTTCACGCCCAGGCATATCTCCGGCTGCTTCCCGGCGATCGCATCCGGGTGCAGGGAAAAACGCAAGCCAGTTTTCATCCCGACGTGGCCAGTGATCGCCTGACCCTGCTCCACCACGGCGTTCTTCCCAAACCCGCGCCGGTCACCTATAACGAATTGGTCCGAGGCCAGCGCGACTGCATACTGGTCACCGTTCGCGCCGTGGTGCATTCCGCGGATATGGAATACCGGAGCGATGTGCGCAACCCCAGTCTGCCCAAACATTCCACCATCCACGCACAGATTCTGGTGGACAACTCTCCTGTCGATGTTTTTATTGACTCCGAGGATGCCAGCGCGCTTCCAACTTTGCTGGACGCCGAGGTCGAGCTGACCGGAGTTGCCGGTATGCGTTTCGACGGCAAGATGCAGCCGACCGAAGTTCAGCTCAGTGTTTCCTCGCTTGCGGACGTAAAGCTGCTGAAACCCGCCGCCGTCACACCTCTCTCGCTTCCGGTGACGACGATGGATCAGATTCTCTCCAGCTATCGAGTGCAGGATTTCACCAAGAGAGTTCACGTGCAAGGAATCATCACCTATTACCAACCAGGGCAAGCCGTAGTGCTGCAGAATGGCTCGAAAAGCCTCTGGATCGCCCTCCGGACCTCCAGAGCCGACTTGCACCTCTACGATCAGGCGGACGCCACCGGATTTCCCGCCGTCCAAGGCGGATTTTTGGTCCTGACCGACGGCGAAGTCCACAATAGCAACGCGCCCTCCGGGGTTAATCCGCAACCGGAAGCCTGGCAGAAACTGGCATCAAGCGCCCGTATATTCGATCTGGTCTCGATTGAGGGCAAGGTGGTAACCGAGGTCCGTGAAGGCTTGCAAGACGAGTACGTGATCTCCTCGGACGGCAATCTATTCACCGCCATCCTGGATCAGGATGAAAGCAGGCCTTTGCCCATGAAGCAGATTCCGATCGGCTCCACGATCCGCGTCACCGGCATCTGCGTCCTCGGAAACTCCAACCCATTCCACGGCCATATGTCCTTCAACATACTGCTGCGCACTGCGAACGATATTTTGGTTGTTGCCCGTCCGTCGCTGCTGAACATTCAGAACCTGGTGCTGCTGGTTGGCTTGCTGTTGACCGTGGTGGGCATGGTGGGCGTCAGGGGATGGGCTCTCGAACGCCAGATGCGCCGCCAAACGGCCGTCATGTCGGCGCGCACGGAGGCCGAGGCCGAACTGGAACGGCGGCGCAGCCGCATTCTCGAGCAGATCAACGGAAATGAGCCTCTGGCCGCCATTCTGGAGCAAATCGCCGGTCTGGTCTCATTCAACCTGGGCATAACGCTGTGCTGGTGCGAGGTTGCCGATGGCGCGCGGCTGGGCAATTACCCCAAGGATATGGACAAGCTGCGCGTTGTCCAGGAAGAGATTGCGGCCCGCACGGGGCCGGCGCTAGGCAGGTTGCTGGCCGCCTTTGACGCCAAAACTCCACCCCGGCCCTCGGAGAAGGAATCCCTGGTCATCGGCACGCGGCTGGCCACGCTGGCCATTGAAACCCGCCGGCGCGATGCCGACCTGCGCCACCGCTCGGAGTTCGATCTGCTCACCGACGTTCACAATCGTTTTTCTCTCGAGCGGCGCCTGAAAAGACAAATTGACCTGGCGCGCCATAGCGCCGGCATCTTCGGACTGATATATATCGATCTGGACCGGTTCAAGCAGATCAATGACCTCTACGGCCATCACACCGGGGACCTCTATCTGCAAGCGGTGGCGGCGCGGCTGAAGCAGCAATTGCGCCCCGGCGACCTGCTGGCGCGGCTCGGCGGCGATGAGTTTGCGGCACTGCTGCCGACGGTGCGCAACCGCGCCGCGGTCGAAGAGGTCGTTCGGCGGCTGAAGCACTGCTTCAACGATCCGTTTGTTCTGGAAGAGCACACCGTGCAAGGCACGGCCAGCTTCGGCATCGCCCTCTACCCGGAGGACAGCGCCTCCGCCGACAGCCTGCTGAACGCCGCCGACGCGGCCATGTACATCGTCAAGAAGAACCACCGCGTATGCGGTAGAGCCTGACGCGGGAAAGGCCATTGCTCCGGCCCGCCCGTTCCCCCCACCTTTCTGGCAGCCAGCGCCGGGGCCGACACCGCTGAACGGCCATCAAATAGCGTACAATTCCCGTATCCGGACTGTGGAGGCTCGCCCTGTTTGCCGCACTTGAGAACTGTTTGAATCCCGTTGCAAAACTGTGCTCCATTCAGCTTGGGAGAGTGGCCGCGTGCGCGGCCTTCGCCCCAACCGGCCTGCGCCACTACCTGAAAATGCAGTACGCCGATCAGACATTCAAGGGCCTCTACCACTGGAACTGGTTTGATCTGTCGATGCTGATTCCCTATTTCGCGGTGATGATCGCGCTGTCGTTCTACGGCGTTCATCGCTACACCATGTGCTACGTCTACTACAAGAACCGCGATAAATATCATGCCGACCCACCGCAGCACTTCCAGGAGCTGCCGCGGGTGACCATTCAGTTGCCCATCTTCAATGAGCAGTTCGTAATCGACCGGCTGATCGAGGCGGTCTGCGGCATGGAGTATCCGCGCGAGAAGCTGGATATTCAGGTGCTGGACGACTCGACCGACGAGACGCAGCAGGTGGCCCAGAGCGTGGTGGATCGCTATGCGGCGCTGGGCCATCCGGTCACCTACATCCACCGCACCAACCGCTACGGCTACAAGGCCGGAGCGCTGGCCGAGGGCCTGAAAGTGGCCAAGGGCGAGTTTGTGGCCATGTTCGACGCCGATTTTGTGCCGCCGAAAGATTGGCTGATGAAGGTGATTCACCACTTCGCCGAGCCGAATATCGGCATGGTGCAGACACGCTGGACGCACCTGAACCGCAACTACAGCCTGCTGACCCAGGTGGAAGCCATCCTGCTGGATGCGCACTTCGTCATCGAGCAGGGCTCCCGCAGCCGCTCAGGGGAGTTTTTCAACTTCAACGGCACCGCCGGAATGTGGCGCATCCAGGCCATCACCGACGGCGGCGGCTGGCAGCACGACACGCTGACCGAAGACACCGACCTCAGCTACCGCTCGCAGATGGCTGGCTGGAAGTTCAAATACCTGCCGGAGGTCGAGTGCCCCTCCGAGCTGCCGATTGAGATGTCCGCCTTCAAGACGCAACAGGCGCGCTGGGCCAAGGGCCTAATCCAGGTCAGCATCAAGATTCTGCCGCTGGTCTTCAGCTCGAAGGCGACCAAGCGCAACAAGTGGGAGTCCATCCAGCACCTGACGGCCAACCTGAGCTACCCGCTGATGATTATCATGACGGCCTTTCTGATGCCGGCCATGATCGTGCGCTTCTATCAGGGCTGGTTCCAGATGGTGCTGATCGATTTTCCGCTCTTCACCGCCTCCACCTTCTCGATTGCGGTCTTTTACCTGGCGGCCGAACGCGAACTCTTCCCAAAAACCTGGTGGAAGACATTTTTCTATCTCCCGATCCTGATGGCGCTGGGCATTGGCCTCACGGTCACCAACACCAAGGCGGTGATGGAGGCGATCTTCGGCATCAAGAGCGCATTCGTACGCACGCCGAAGTACCGAGTGGCCAAGAAGGGCGAGAAGACCCATGCGGCCAAGTACCGCAAGCGGCTGGTGTTGGCACCGTGGATCGAGATGCTGATTGGCGCCTACTTCATGGGCTGCATCCTCTACACCTTCTCCAACCACAACTACTTCACCGCGCCATTCCTGATTCTGTTCGTGATCGGCTACTGGTACACCGGGCTGATGAGCCTGCTGCAGGGCCGCTTTGACCGCTGGCGCACCGGCGCCCCCGCTCCCGAATCCAGCCCAAAACCGTTCCCGGTGGGCGTGTAAGATGGAGCGAAATCACACCTGTCCAAGATAGGTGGAAGGGTTTTGGACGGAGGTTGATTGGACAGGGCATAGTGCTGCGAACCCGTGCTTTGGCAAAGCGGCTGATCGCCAATATCAAAGCGGCACTAAGCCCAATAAATAAAGTTGTGGAGCCGTATCCCGCAACCGGCAAGTAGAAGCCCCTGTTGACGCTGTCGGAACCAGGATCATCTCCCGCCGGCCCCAGGAACTCCTTGATTCCTGTGCCCTGCCGGCCGTTTTTAGGGCTATTCGCTTATTCCACGGCAAACCACATTTTTCGCGCTAGCATTCATTTTCCTTTCATCTTGCTTTGATATTCGTAATTTTGTCCGGCCCCGGCTTGATTCGCGCGGCCGGAATCGATCTTTATATCATCCTATGGAGACTATGCAATGGCCGATCTGGCAACCGCAGTCGAAGCACTGCCCCAGGGGGCGTCGCTTCTCGACAGCAAGATGAAACCGACCTCGGCGCGGTTCAGCAGCGCGGTGGTCATCACGGCGCTGCTGGGCGGCCTGCTGTTTATTGGCTATCACATCGCCCAGGATCTGGGGCACATCGCGATCACCAGCGTGTGGCCCTTCGCGTTGCTGGGCGTGGCGCTGCTGATCGCGCTCGGCTTCGAGTTTGTCAACGGTTTCCATGACACGGCTAATGCCGTGGCCACGGTCATTTACACGCACTCGCTTGAGCCCAACCTGGCCGTGGTCTGGTCGGGGATGTGGAATCTGGCGGGCGTGCTCACCTCCAGCGGTGCCGTGGCCTTCGCCATCATCACGCTGCTGCCGGTCGAGCTGATTCTGCAAGTCAGCTCCGGCGCGGGCTTTTCGATGGTCTTCGCGCTGTTGCTGGCTGCCATTATCTGGAACCTGAGCACCTGGTGGCTGGGGTTGCCGGCCTCCAGCTCGCACACCATGGTCGGCTCCATCATCGGCGTCGGCATCGCCAACCAGTTCATGAATGCCCACTCCGGCACTTCGGGCGTGGATTGGGAACAGGCCATCAAGGTCTTCAAGGTGCTGCTGGTCTCGCCGCTGGTGGGCTTTGGCTGCGCCTTTCTGCTGCTGCTGCTCTCCAAAGCGCTCATCAAGTATCCGGCCCTCTATGAAGCGCCCAAGGACAACACGCCTCCACCGTGGCCAATCCGCGGGCTGCTGGTGCTGACCTGCACCGGCGTCAGCTTCTTTCATGGCTCGAACGACGGCCAGAAGGGCATGGGCCTTATCATGCTGATTCTGATCGGCACGGTGCCCACGGCCTACGCGCTGAATCACGCCGTCACCGGGCGCGATATTCAGCAGTTCATCGCCGTCAGCGAGCAGGCTGGGCAGGTCCTCGACCGGCACGTGGACAAAAACGGCATTCTGGGCAGTGACGCCCGCGCCGAGGTCACCGACTATATCCGTACCAAGAAACTCCAGCCGGACACGGTGCTGGCGCTGCGCGAGCTGGTCGAGGATCTGAACCACGAAGTGGCGCTCTACAAGGAATTCAAGCAGGTTCCGGCCAAGGACCAGACCAACGTGCGCAACGATATGTACGTGGCCAGCGAGGCCCTGCGGCTGATGCAGAAGAGCAACAGCCCAGCTTTTACGCCAGCCGAAAACGCGGTGCTGAAGAACTACAAGGGGCAGGTCGACAAGTCCACCAAGTTTATTCCCGACTGGGTGAAGGTGGCCGTCGCGCTGGCCCTGGGGCTGGGCACGATGGTCGGCTGGAAGCGCATCGTGGTCACGGTGGGCGAAAAAATCGGCAAGGAGCACTTGACCTACGCGCAGGGCGCCAGCGCCGAACTGGTCGCCATGTTCACCATCTTCGCCGCCGACAACTTCGGGTTGCCGGTTTCCACCACCCACGTGCTCAGCTCGGGCGTGGCTGGCACCATGGCCGCCAACCACAGCGGCTTGCAGTGGTCCACCATCAAAAACATTGCCGCCGCCTGGGTTTTCACGCTCCCGGCCGCGGCTCTGCTCTCCGGTTCTCTCTTCTGGTTCTTCCGGCTGATCGCCGGATAGGACGGTCTGCTCGCTTGGGCTTTTCAGGGTGTCCGGTAGCTCCGGACACCCTTTTTATTGATCCAGATGACCAGCGAGCCGCCTATGAAAACGCAGACCGGCTCGATTTCCGGTACCATAGCAAAGGTACCTATTGCAGAATGAGCCTTAAAGCCAAACTGGAAGCTGTCATCTATGCCGCTGAGGAGCCGGTCACACTGGCCCAGCTCTCGGCTCTCTTTGCCGACGACGCCTTTGAATGGAAGGCGCAGCAGAAAACTGCGTCCGCCGCAGAGGACGCCGATGCCGCCCAACCACTGGTGAACGGCGAGTTCGCCTACCTGGAAACGACGCCGGAGCCGTCCGAGCCTATCCCGTCCGAGACGGCCGGGGATTCTTCTCAGGAGCAGGCAGGCGAGGCTCCGCCAGAAGCAAGCCCGGAGGCTGAACTTGCGTCCAGCCCCGAGCCGGACGCCGAGGTTGTTGTGGAATCCAGTTCCGAGCCGGACACCGAGACCAGCGATGCTGCCGTTCCTCCGGCAGCGGAAGAAGCGCCTGCCGAAGCCGTGAACGATCCGGCAGCGACCGAGGCTGCCGCCAAGCGCGAGGCTCGCCAGCACGAACGCGAGGCTCGCGCCATCCTCCACCAATTGCTGGACGAAATCATCGCCTCCTGCGCTTCGGACGACCGTGGCGTCGAAATCCGCGAGATTGCCGGCGGTTACCGCATGGCCACCAAGCCGGAGTGCCACGACGCGGTCCGGCTCTTCGTCAAAAGCCTCAAGCCGGTACTCAAGCTCTCGCTGCCGGCGCTCGAAACCCTGGCCGTGGTGGCCTACAAGCAGCCGGTCACCGCGCCCGAGGTCAATGAAATTCGCGGCGTCGATTCCTCCGGCGTCTTCGGCTCGCTGTTGACCCGCAAGCTGATTGCCACGGCTGGCCGCAAACAGGTGATCGGCCGCCCCATTCTCTACAAAACCACGCGCGAGTTTCTACTGCGCTTCGGGCTGAAGGACGTCTCCGAACTGCCCTCGATGGAGGAGTTCGAGAAGATTGCCGCCAGCGAACTGGCCGAGCCGGAGCCAGCCGGCGCGGAAGACGCCGAGCAGGAACCCAAGCCTACTCCCGGCTCCGAATTCGACGAAACCGCCAGCGAAGAGGCGGAAGACACTCTGGCCGAAGGCCTGGAAGAGCCAGCAGAAAACACTGAACCCATTGAGCCCGCCGAGACGGCGGTCAGCAACGAACCCACCAACACGGCAGCGGCCGCTCCTGCTGAGACTTTCTCCACAGAGCAGGCAGAAACCGAGAATTCCCCCCATGGCGAAGAAGACAAGCAAGATCAAGAAGAACAATGATGCGCTGGTTGAACCGGCGGCTGCAGAAGCCGTCCTGCCGGAGCAGAAAACCGCGCCCGTAACCGAAGAAGTTGAGACATCGGTTGAGTCCGAAACCACGGCGGAAATTGCCGCCGTGGCGGCAGCGCCCGCGGTGAAAAAGATCAAGACCAAAGCCAAAACCAAGGCAAAGGCAAAGACCAAAGCCAAGGCAAAGGCTAAGCCTGAAGCGGAAGCCGCGCCGGAGCCAGAAGCCGCTCCGCTGGTCGATGCGATTCCGGATGCAGAGTCCGAAATCGCGCCTGAGCCGGAAGCGATTGCCGAGCCGGAGCCGGTAGAGAGCCCCAGCTCCGAGGCCACTGCCGAACCGGCGGACGAGTCCGAGCCAGAATCCACGCCGCGCCCCCCGGCCAAGCTGGAACGGTTGCAGAAGATTCTTGCGGCGGCCGGCGTGGCCAGCCGCCGCCACGCCGAGGAGATGATCGAGCAGGGCCGCGTGCAGGTCAACGGCAAGGTTGCCACCGTTCTCGGAACGAAGGCCGACGCAGCCCGCGACCACATCCGCGTGGACGGCAAGCTGCTGCAAGGGGCCGAGCGCCTGCGCTACTTCGTCCTCAACAAGCCCAAGGGCTTCGTCACCACGGTCAAGGACCCCGAGGGCCGGCCCACGGTGATGCAATTCTTCGACAAGATGAAGGAGCGCCTCTATCCCGTTGGCCGCCTCGACTACCAGAGCGAGGGGCTGCTGGTGGTCACCAACGACGGCGAACTGGCCAACCGGCTCACCAAGGCTGGCTCCGGCGTGGAAAAGACCTATTTGGTGAAAGTTGCCGGCCAGCCCACGGAAGAGCAGCTCAACGCGCTCCGCGGCGGCGTCTCCATCGAGCGCGGCAAGCCCGGCTCGCCCCAGGTGCGCACCTCGCCGGCGCGCATTCGCCAGGTCCGCCAGGGCGACAATCCCTGGTACGAAGTGGTCCTGATCGAGGGCCGCAACCGCGAATTGCGCAAAATGTTTGAAGAAGTTGGCCACTTTGTGGAGAAAATTCGCCGCACCGGCTACGGCCCGCTGGTCCTGGATCAGGAGCCGGGCAACCTGCGCGAGCTTGCGCCGGAAGAAGTAGAGCGGCTGCGCGCGGTCGCCGAAGGCAAGCGGCGCACCCTCAAGGCAAAGGAAGTTCGCCGCCGCAACGCGGCTGATGCCACGGGCGTGCTGCCGACGGTCGCTCCCAAACCCAGCAGCCATCCGCGCCCGGCCAGACCCTTGGCGGCGAAACCATTTGCTGCAAAGCCATTTGCGCCCAAGCCATTTGCGCCCAAGCCATTTTCAGACGCTGCCGCTCCCAGCCGGATGGCCAGTCGTGGCCCAGCCAGACCAGCGGCAGGCCCACGCCGCGCTAC
>Ga0224529_1000388_pt1 | contig 33233 bp, 29 predicted proteins | sample CBST50metaG_FD_179893 | JGI IMG/M metagenome (GOLD analysis project Ga0224529, IMG submission 179893) | Peat soil microbial communities from Stordalen Mire, Sweden - C.B.S.T50 | ecosystem: Environmental > Terrestrial > Soil > Wetlands > Peat | place: Sweden: Norrbotten County, Stordalen Mire...
GATAGGCAGCGCTCGACAGCCAGCAGAGCCTTGAAGGCCGCCTTGCGCGCCGCGGAAATCGCTGCCGGGCGATTCCTGGGCGCGGTCTTTGCTACGCCCGCCGTCTTCCGCGTGGTCATTAAGCCACGCTTCCGAGGCGCGTAGACGTCGTCAGCGCGGCCCCGTGCAGAAACTCGGCCACCGGGAGGCGTTTCTTGCCTTCAATCTGAACTTCGAGCAGTTCAAGCCAGGTGTTTCCGGCGCAGGCAACAAAAAAACGGCAGCTTTCGATGTAGGCTTGGCCGGGCTCAGCCGAAGCAGGAGCGGTAAAGGAGGAAGCCTCCGCGAGATCCATGCGATGCACAATCAGCTTCCGGCCGGCGAGCGTGGTGAATGCGCCGGGCCAGGGTTGAAAGCCGCGCCAGCGATTTTTCAGTTCCTGCGCGGAGCGTGCGGCAAAATCCATGCGCCCGTCTTCGCGGCCGAGCTGCGGAGCGAAGCTGACGCCCGCGGAAATCTGCGGCCGGGGCTGAAGGCTTCCGTTGGTCAGGCCCTCCAGCGTTTCGATCACCAGCGGTGCGCCAGTCTCGGCAAGCACGTCGAACAAATCCGCCGCAGTCTGCTCCGGCGTGATCGGCTGCGTTTGTTGCAGCAGAATGGGGCCGGTGTCGAGGCCCTCGTTGAGCAGCATGGTGGTGTTGCCGGTGATGGCGTCGCCCATCGCCACGGCCCACTGGATGGGCGCCGCGCCGCGATACTTTGGCAGCAGCGAGGCGTGCAGATTGATGCAGCCCAATTGCGGCAGCGTAAGCATCCAGGGCGGAATCAGGCGGCCGTAGGCCACGACGACGATAGCCTCGGGAGCAATCGCTTCAAGCTGCGCGCGAAACTCCTGATTGTTGCGAATCTTTTCCGGTTGCGTGACCGGGAAACCGGCAGCCAGGGCGGCCTGCTTGACCGGCGGGGCGGCGAGTTGACGGCCGCGCCCGGCTGGCCGGTCGGGCTGTGTAACCACCAGCGCGATTTCATGGCCCGCCGCTTGCAAGGCCTTCAGCGTGGGTACGGCAAACCGCGGAGTACCGCAAAAAACCAGTTTCATGGCTCTACCACTTGCCTTCGCGTTGCAACTTGCGAATCTTGCGCAGCACCAGATCGCGCTTGAGCGCGCTCATGCGATAGATGAACTGGACGCCGTTGGTGTGATCGATTTCATGCTGGAAGCAGCGCGCCAGAATCTCTTCGCCATCCTTCTCGAACCACTTGCCCTTCTCGTCCTGGGCGCGGATGCGCACCTTGGCCGCGCGCGACACCTTCTCCTGGATGTCGGGAAAGCTCAGGCAGCCTTCGTCGCTATACTGCTTGCCCTCGCTCGCAATGATCTCCGGATTGATGAGCACGAGCCTGTCGGCGGGTGTTTTGCCCCCGCTCACATCGATGACCAGCAGGCGCTTGGAGACGCCCACCTGCGGCGCGGCCAGGCCCACGCCCTTCTCGGCATACAGCGTCTCAAACATATCCGCCACCAGCTTGCGCAACTCCGCGTTGAATTCGTTTACCGGCTCGCCGGGCCGCGCGAGAATCGGATCGGGATATTTCACAATTTTCAGAATCATATCAGTCGTTGAAAACGAATCAGCCTTTCCTTGCAATGTTTGCTATTTGTTCCAATCCTTGCCAAAGATCATAGCGGTCACCAGTTTATCGCCAAATCAAAGCCAATACCTTTCCCATCGCGCTAGAACTTCCGTATCTGTTCGATGTATCCGGCAAAATTCCGTTGCAACTCGACCAGCGAATCGCCGCCGAACTTCTCCTGCGCCAGGCGGGCGACGGTGAGCGCCACCATGGCCTCGGCCACCACGCCGGCCGCCGGCACGACGCTTATGTCACTGCGCTCGTAGTTGGCGCTGGTCTTTTCACGGCTATCGAAGCGCACCGATTCCAGCGGCTGGCGCAAGGTCGAAATCGGCTTCAAATAGCCGCGCACCACAATGTCTTCGCCGTTCGAGACGCCGCCCTCAATGCCCCCTGCGTTGTTGCTCGGGCGGGTGAAGCGTGTCGGCTGGCCATGATTCTCGACGGCGTATTGAATGGGGTCATGCACCTCGGAGCCGAAGCTGGCGGCGGCGGCCACGCCGTGGCCAATCTCGACCGCCTTCACCGCCTGCACGCTCATCACCGCCTGGGCAAGCTGGCCGTCCAGCCGCTCGTCCCAGTTAGCGTAGCTGCCCAGGCCGGCGGGCACGCCATGCGCCACCACCTCGAAGACGCCGCCAACGGTGTCCTTGGTGCGCGAAACCTGCTCGACCTCTTCCTTCATGCGCGCCTCAGTCGCCTCATCCACGCAGCCCAGGATCACGTCGTTGCGGGCGTCAAGCGCGGCAATCTCTTCCCATGTGGCTTCGCGTTCCAGAGCCACATGGCCCACGCGGATCACGTGGCTGGCCACCTGAATGCCGAGCGAGCGCAGCAGCAGCTTGGCCAGGGCTCCAGCGGCCACGCGCGCCGTCGTCTCGCGGGCCGAGGCGCGCTCCAGCACGTAGCGGGCCTCGGGGAAGTTGTACTTCAGCGCGCCAGCCAGATCGGCGTGGCCGGGCCGCGGCGATGCCACCGCCTGATGCAGCGCCGGGTCGCCGGCCTCGACCGGCAGCTTCGTCTGCCAGTTCTCCCAGTCATGGTTGGCAATTTCCAGAGCAATCGGCGTGCCGATGGTCTTGCCCTGGCGCACGCCCGAAAGAATGTGTGCCTTGTCGGTTTCAATCTTCATGCGGCCGCCGCGTCCATAGCCCTGCTGACGCCGCCACAGTTCGCGGTTCACGAATTCCAGGTCAATCGGCACGCCGGCCGGCAGCCCGGAGACCAGCGCCATCAGCGCCTCCCCGTGCGACTCCCCGGCAGTTGAGAAACGAATCATGGTACTTCGATTGTAACGGGAAGATGAAGAAAGCAGGGAACAGGGATACGGGAACAGAGGTCAAAGAACAGAGATTAAGTGCTCATCAGTCCAGGCGGCAGAAGCTAATTTATGGTAAGATTTCCTTGTTTCCTTGAATGAGGCGAATCATGCTGGCCAAATTGACCGTCAAAAACCAACTTACCCTTCCCAAGGCGGTCATCACTCGCTTTGCCGGGGTCGAGTACTTCGACGTCAGCACCGACGGCTCCGCGATCACGCTCAAGCCGCTGCGCTTGAGCAGGGCCGATGAAGTGCGGCAGTACTTGGCAGACCTTGGCATCACCGAGCAGGACGTTACGGATGCGGTTGCATGGGCGCGTGAAAGCCGGTGACCGGCCCCCAGCGGCAGCGGGTTGTTTTCGACACCAACGCGGTTGTTTCGGCGCTTGTATTCACAGATGGACGCTTGTCGTGGTTGAGGGAACACTGGCGAGAGCGGCGCGCGATAGCTCTCGTATCCCGCGCAACAGTTGCAGAATTGAAGTCGGTTTTAGGCTACCGCAAGCTCAAGCTGAGCGCCGAATTCCAATTTGAACTGCTGGGGGATTACCTCGGCTATTGTGAAACCATCGAAGTGAAGAAAATCTGTCCGGTACAGTGCCGCGACGCCAAAGATCAGCCGTTTCTCGATCTGGCGCAAAGCGGCAAGGCGAACATGCTCGTGACGGGCGACAAGAATTTGCTGGCTCTGGCCGGACAAACGGCTTTTGTCATTGAGACGCCGGAAGAGTATCGGCAGCGCCTGAAACATAGACCTCGATAGCACCTGGTGCTATGTTGCGAATATGCCTCGGGTCAACTGACTTGATCGAGGAAAACTTGCGGGTGGAGATGTGTCATGGCGAAGAGTAAATACAAAAGCGACGCCTTTGAAGCAATCCACAGTGCGGTATCCGGGATGTATCGTGCTGGAACCATCGACAAGGCTACGATGCGCCGTTTTGACGCATCCTGTCTCTCGGTTCCCACGCCGCTCAAGCCGCGCCGCATCAAGCAGATACGCGAGAGCCAGCACGTCAGCCAGCCGGTCTTTGCCCGCTATCTCAACACTAGCGAATCCACGGTGGAGAAGTGGGAGCGCGGCGCAAAAAAGCCCAGCGGCATGGCCCTCAAGCTACTGAATATTGTCGAAAAGCACGGGTTAAAGATGCTGGCGTGAGGGAGTCCGGTTGGCATCGAGTCTATTCCAGGTTATATTACTGGTTATAGACGGAGGCACTGATGATCGCTCCTGCGCAAAAACTCGCACTCAAGAATTACCGCAAGCGGTTGAGCCAGCGCGGCATGGCGCGGTTTGAAGTCCTGGGCCTCTCGAAGGACCGCGAATTGCTCCGTTCGCTGGCGCAACGGCTAGCCGAGAACAGCCCCGAATCCGCGGAGATACGCACCGCAATGCAGCGGAGAGTCGGTACAGAACCGGCAAGCAAGGGCAGGATTCTTGCTGCGCTGCGCCGTTCTCCCCTGGTCGGCGCTGAACTCAATCTGGCTCGTCCGTACATCGCTGGCCGAAGAATCGAATTGTGATGCGCTACCTGCTCGACACCAACATCATCAGCAATGTCACCAAGCCGGCGCCTTCCGAGCCGCTTCTCGCCTGGATTGCGGAGCAGCCCGACGAGGATTTGTTCATCGCCTCGCTGGTCGTTGCCGAGATATGGTTTGGAGTGCTGGATAGCCCGCCAGGAAAGAAGCGGGTTCAGTTGGAGAATTGGTTTGCCGGTCCAGAAGGACCGCAAGCATTGTTTGCCGGCAGGGTTCTCCCCTTCGACGAGAAAGCCGGCTTGGTCTGGGCGCGCCTAATGGCCGAGGGCGAGAAAGCCGGGCAACCGCGCAGCGCGCTGGACATGATCCTGGCCGCCGTCGCGGAAGCCAACGATTGCATCGTGGTTACCGGCAACGAAAAACATTTTTCCGGACTGAAGTACATCAATCCAATGCGTCCTCGGAGTTGAAGCGTGACCCGATTCCCAGGTCACAAAAGCGAGATATGGGGCACCCGGCAGAGCCGGAGAATTACCCAACGAATTTAGGCAAATTGGTGAAAATATTCTTCCGGGGCCAATCTTGCGGTCATTTCACAGCCAAAGCCCGCGTTTATTTCGCAGCATTGATGGCATGTCTAAAGCCGTGCCCTTTCAAAACCGTACTTTCACCACCGGCTGCTAACCCCTAATCCCTGCCGTCATCCAGCCAGCGTTTGGTGTTGAGTAACTGCCGCTGATCGAGCGACCAGACCTTTCCGGTCAGCTCGCCGGCTGGCTTGTTTTCGCGGATGCACTTATCGAATTCGCTGGTAACAGCCTGCATTTTGGCGTCGAAATCATCCAGGAAGCTGAGGGCCAGCGCCTCGGGAATCATGGGCAGCTTGGGTGAGCCGAACTCCAGTTTGCCGTGATGCGAGAGGATCATGTGCAGCACCAGTGTCTTCAACTTCGGCGGAAAGTCGGGCAGCTTGTCCATGGCGCGCTCGGCCAAAACCGAGCCAATGTGAATGTGGCCCAGCAGGCTGCCTTCAAGCGTGTACTCGAAGCCGCTCACCCAGCTCAATTCGCGCACCTTGCCGATGTCGTGCAAAATAATGCCAGTTAGCAGCAGGTCGCGGTCGAGCAGCGGGTAGTGCTTGGCGACGCTTTCGCCCAAGCCGAGCAGGCTGATGACGTGCTCCAGCAGGCCGCCCAGCCAGGCGTGATGCAATCCCTTGGCGGCGGGCGCTTCGCGGAAGGCCTGGGCCAGCTCCGAGTCGGCAAAGAGCGTGTTCAGCAGCCGTTTCAGGTCGGGATTGGTGAAGCTCTCTACATAGCCGGTAAGCTGACGCCACAGATCGGCCACATCGTAGGTAGTCGAGGGCAGCAGGTCGGACTTCTCCACTTCATTGGGCAGAGCCACGCGCAACTGGTCGATCTTCATCTGCACGCGGTCGTCAAAGTGGCTGGCGCTGCCACGTACCTTCACCACGTCGCCCTTCTCAAAGTCCTTGGCGATGCGCGGGTCCGAGGGATCCCAGACGCGGCCCTCGATCTGGCCGGTCTTGTCGCCCAGGATGAGGTTCAGGTAGGGCTTGTTGGTCTTGCTGGTGCGCTGCTGCTTGACGAGCACGAGGAAAAAGCTGTTGAAAAGCGCGCCCTCATTGAAGCTGGCCACATCGGCGATATAGATGTCCTTCATAGGAATGACGATAGCACATACGCTTCCTGCCACTGTTCCGAAGCTCAGACGCGGGCGAACGGCCGCCCTGGGACGATGCCATGGCCTTCCAGGATGGTGACCAGGCGATTGGCGGCCTTTGAATGCCTAGCTCTTCCGCTCGACCAGGTAGCGGGCGACGGCCTTCAGCCCCTCGGCCCGGACGCCAAACGGCTCAATGGCGGCAAAGGCCTCCTCGGTCAGCCGCGCGGCGTCGCGCTGGCTCTGCTCAATGCCGTAGACGGCCGGCCAAGTGGCTTTTTCAGTGGCCGCGTCCTTGCCCGCTGTCTTGCCCAGGTGCGCCGAATCGACGGTCAAGTCCAGCACGTCATCGACAATCTGAAAAGCCAGTCCGGCCTTGCGGCCAAATAAATCCAGCCGCGCTTCGTCGTCCGCCGTAGCCCCGGCGTAAACGCCGCCCGCCACCACGGCGACGCGGATCAGCGCGCCGGTCTTGGCGCGATGAATGGCCGCGACCAGTTCCGGCGTGGGCTTCTGGTGTTCGCTTTCGATGTCCAGCACTTGTCCGCCGATCATGCCCTCGACGGTGCCGACGGCGTTGGCGACGAGGCCGATGATGCGCACGGTGGCGGCGGGCGGCGTGTCCAGCCCGGCCAGCACCTCGAAGGCGCGCGTTTGCAACGCGTCGCCGGCCAGAATGGCGATGGCCTCGCCGAAGGCCTTGTGGCAGGTGGGTTTGCCGCGGCGCAAATCGTCATTGTCGAGCGCGGGCAGGTCGTCGTGGATCAGCGAGTAGGTGTGCAGCATTTCGAGAGCCGCGCCCAGCCGCTCGATTCCCTTCGGCCGCGCGCCCGCGATGGTGACGGCGGCCTGATACGCCAGCAGCGGACGCAGCCGCTTGCCCCCGGCAAAGACGGAATGGCGCATCGCGCCGTGAATCGAAGCGGGAACGGTGGTGACGCTGGGAAGCAACTGCTCCAGCGCCCGGTCGGTCAGCTCCGCGGCCTCTTGCTTCAGCAATTTCGCATCGACAGACATGGCCTCATGATAAATGAGATCGTCAAATGGGGCAGTCAGATTCTCTGCTGTTTTCGCTCGAAAAGCCAGAGCGCGGCCAGCAGCAGCGCGGCCAGCGCGCTCAGCCAGCGGCTGGCAATCACGTCCGGCGTGCTGGTCCAGTCCACGGCGAGATCAACCATTCCGCGCGGCACGGGTACGGCCATCAGACCATCTTCGCGCGGCAACAGACGGCCAACGGACCGGCCATTCACCGCAATCCGCCAGGACGGATAACTGCGCAGGCGCAGAATCAGGTAGCCGGGATGGCGAACAAAGCCCCGGAGCCGCTTGTGCTCTGGCCCGCCAGATTGCCAGCCGAGCGTGGCGTCGCAACTGTTTTGCCCAGGGGTCCATGCGGGAATGGGCGGGTCCGCATCGAGCGTGCCGGGCAGCGCGCCCAGCACGGCGGCCGAATCGCTGACCAGGCAGGCGTCCGGCAAGCCGCTGGCCACCAGCGAATTGTCAGCGCCGATCGGCTCGTACTCGTCGGTGCCGAGAAAGCCCTGGCCCGCGCGATAGACGCTCAACATCCCCGGCACGGCGTCTTCCTCGTCGCAGCCTTGGAAGAAATTCCTTTGCGCAAAGGAGGTCATCGCCAAAAAAACCGCAAGGCAACTGAGGCCAACGGCCAACCGCCGCCAAATCCGTCCGGATTCGTGGGGCCAGACCGCGGCGGCCAGGAAAATCGCCATCGGCGCTTCCAGAGCCAGCAACCAGCGCCACGGAAACTGCAAAAAGCGCAGCTCCGGCAGCACATTCCACAGCGGATGCGAAAGCGGAAACTGGAGGAAAAGAACGGCCACGGGAATCAGCGCCAGAGGAATCCACCAGCGCCGCCGCCCTGGCAAGCGGCCCCGCAGCCAGCATGCCAGCAGGCCGGCCAACGCGGTGGCGATCATCCCGACGGCGATCAGCGACGCCGTGCGCAGCACGGCATCGTGCAGCGCCAGCACGGGATCGGCGTGAACGGCAAAAAGCCAATTGTTTTCAAGCGTCTGTCCGGGGTCTTCGGTGACCTGATGAATGTCCACCCACCGCTGCTCCCAAGCTGCGGGAATCAGGTAGAACGCCACCAGCCCCATGCCCACCGCCGCGCCCGCCGCCGCGCGCAACACCGGCGCAGTTGAGCGCATCAGCATGGCGCAGGCCAGCGCCACGGCAGCCAGCAGGTAGCAGGCCATCACGCCGACCGTCGGATTGGAAAGCCATGCGCCCGCCAGGGCCAGGGCCAGCGCCGCCGCCGAGCCATCGAAGGCACGCTTTATTGACTCGGCCCTTATCAATTGCAACACCGATTGGGTGCCCCACCCTCGCGACGCCTTTGTTTTTGTCGCTAGGGTGGGGTCGTATGATGCAAATCTCTTGGGCCGGATCAAAAGACCGTCGCCGGAGGCGTTGCGATCGCGCAGCGCGAAAAGCAGCACCAGCGGAATCCACAAGCCGCCGGCCAACTCCGCGAAGGCCGTCCGCTCGTAGGCCGTGAAGAGCGCATAGCCGGAAAAGATCGCCACGCAGCCAGCCAGCGTGGCTGCGCCCTCCGCCAGCGCCTGCCGGGCCAGCGCCCGCGTCGCCAGCCCCGTACCGGCCAGCAGCACCCAGGTCAGCGCCATGGGAACCAGCGCCCACGGCAGCCATGCGCCGAGAGCCGCGCCCAGCATCCAGGTCAGCGGTGAGTAGAAAACAAAGCGCGGCTCGCCCGCGCCGTAGTTGGCGCTCGGCGTCCAATGCGGGTAGAGGATTCCGTGCCGCCAACTGTTCAGGCAATCGAACCAGGAGACCAGATGAAAGTCGAAGTCGTGGCCGCAGGAGTTGCCGTGCAGCATTTGCGGCGCGATGGCCACCGCCGCCGCCAGCAGGATGACAGCGGGACCGGCGCAGCGGCGGATTGCATTCTCATATTTCAAATATCAAACCTGAGAGCCTCTTACAATATTCCATGAAAACAGCATAAAGCGTCAGGGCACGACTTTAGTCGTGCCAATAGAGCAACAAAAGGACTTTGGGCTTTACAGGCTGCGGAAAAACTCGTGGAAAGTGTTTCAAGGGGACGCATTGCGTCAGGGCACGACTTCAGTCGTGCCGCAAATGCTTGATAAAAAAAGGTGGGCTTTAGCCCCAGAGGGATGCTTTCCGCCAAATTATCCGAAAGGCAGCCTTTTTCCGCAGCCTGTTTAGCCCCTGTCGCATTTTTCAGACATTTACAACTCAGCAGCCTGTAAAGCCGGATTCTAAAATTGCCCGTTTACGGCAGCCAGGGCTAAAGCCTCGGCCTGCCAATACAGGCCCACGAAAAGGCCGGCGGATCTCGTCTTAAAAGCCGCTACAATCAAAAGAGTGAGCAATTCGTTTGAAATCGGTCCGGTTCACGTCGGCGAAGGGCGGCTTTTCCTGGTCGCCGGCCCATGTGTGATCGAGTCCGAGGCGCACGCCCGCCGCATGGCCGAGGCCATTCAGCGCATTACCGCCGACCTTGGCATTCCCTACATCTTCAAGGCCAGCTACGACAAGGCCAACCGCACCAGCGTGAGCAGCTTTCGCGGGCCGGGGCTGGTGGAGGGCACGCGCATTTTGGGGCGGCTGGCCAAGGACACCGGCCTGCCGGTGCTGACTGACGTGCATGAGCCTGGCCATTGCGCGGTGGCCGCCGAGGCCGTGGACGTGTTGCAGATTCCGGCCTTTCTCTGCCGCCAGACCGACCTTCTGGTGGCCGCGGGCCAGACCGGCCGCGCCGTCAACATCAAAAAGGGCCAGTTTGTGGCTCCGTGGGACATGACATACCCGGTCGAAAAGGTGCGCTCGACGGGCAATGAGCGCGTCTTCCTGACTGAGCGCGGCGCCTGCTTTGGCTACAACAACCTGGTGGTCGATTACCGCTCCCTGCCGCAGATGCGGCGGCTGGCGCCGGTGGTTTTTGACGGCACACACTCGGTGCAGCAGCCCTCGGCGGCCAATGGGGTCAGCGGCGGCCAGCCGGAGTTCATTCCGGTGCTGGCGCGGGCCGCGGTGGCCGCCGGCATTGACGGCCTCTTTCTCGAAGTCCACGATGACCCGGCCCACGCCAAGTCCGATGGCGCCAATGCGCTGGATTTGAAGCTGTTGCGGCCACTGCTGGAAACGCTGCTGGCGATTCACGCGGCAGCCGGGGCGTAATTCCGGCCTCGCTCTATCCATGAAGAACGGCAATTCAGATGTTGCGCTCGGCGGAAAAGAACAATCCGCGGCAGCGCATGGACATGAAAGAAGGAGCAAAATTTGACGGAAATTCCAGATTCCGGGAGCCGGGTCGGGACGGCGGCCGAGGCTGTCAGAGCCGTCGATGTGGAGACGCCGGCCAGACGGTCCAAGTGGTACCGCTGGCGCAAGGACGGCACGGCGCTGGTCTATTATCTGTTGGACAGCGAAGTGCATACCTTCGCCTTCAGCGTGGCGGCCAACGCCATTCTTTCCTTCATTCCCTTTATCGTGCTGCTTTACACGCTGGCGTTGTCGGTCTTTCACTCGCAGGCGATGGTGCGCACGGTCAGTGATATGGTGCGTTATTTCCTGCCCTCGAATCAGGACTTTTTCGTCCGCAACCTGGATAGAGTGGCCATCCTATCCTCGCGGCATGGCGTGCAGTTCTTTTCGCTGGTAATGATTCTGGTCTCTTGCACGGGCATTTTTTTGCCTTTGGAGGTGGCGCTCAACAAGGCCTGGGGCGTGACCAAGGGCCGCAACTATCTGTCCAATCAGGTAATTTCCTTCGGGCTGGCCGCGCTGATGCTGGCGCTGGGCATGGGCAGTGTCGCGCTGAATGCCAAATTGCGCAATGTGGTGGCCGCCAGCTTCAACCCACAGACCAATGGCTTCATGTTTCAACAGGTCAGCTCGATGGTGCTGGCAGTTTCCACCGGCGTGGCTTCGATCCTCTTCTTTTTTTCAATTTATTGGCTGCTGCCCAATCGTAGGATTTCCCCCGGACCGGTTTTCCGCACGGCATTTTTCACCGGAATCATCTGGCTGGTCTCCAAATATGCCTTTGAAGCCGTGCTGCCGCATATGGACTTGGCAGGAATCTACGGCGCGTTCTCTGTTTCCGTGAGCCTTTTGTTCTGGGCCTATCTTTCCGGGCTGATCCTCTTTGCCGGAGCGCAGTTCAGCGTGGCGCGGGCGGGAGCCGAAAGGGCATAGAGCGCCAGACGTGGGGCGCCCTGCCTGATGGCAGTACAGTCATTTTTCATCTTCTGGAACCGGCTGGCCCCGGCTTGCGTATCACAAAACAAGAAGAATTACGGAACGGGAGCAGCTTGCGGCTAAGCGCGAAGCGGCCTGAGGGGTTGCTGTTGCGTCTCTAAAAAGAGCGGAGCTTTGCGTACACTGGAAAGCGGGGGCGGAAAACGGCTTCCTCCGGTGCGGAAAAAGTTTGTTTTGTGTTTTCCGTTGCATGTTGGAACCAGTGGGCCGATCCACAACGGCTCCCTAATAGAAAGCAGGACCATGCTCTTCAGTGAGGCCTTCAAACTCGCTCTGCAATCCCTGTGGGGCAACAAGATGCGCACCATCCTGACGCTGCTGGGCGTGGTGATGGGCGTCTCCTCGGTCATTATGGTCATCACGCTGGTCAACGGCGCCAACCGCTATGTGGCCACGAAACTCGTCAGCCATGGAGCGGACGTGATGACCATTTCGCGGATGCCCGGCGTGATCTTTTCCGGCGAGGAATACCTGCGCTATCAGAAGCGCAAGATCATGCGCATCGAGGACTATGAAGCGGTGCGGGAGGCCTGCAAGGAGTGCAGCGAAGTGGGCGCGCGGCTGGACCGCACCACCACCGTGACCTTCAGCGGTCACTCCAGCAGCGATACTGAGATGCGCGGCATCACCTCGACGATGCTTTCGCTCAACAATATGGACATTGTGCAGGGCCGTGGATTTACCAATGCCGACGATGAGCACGGTACGCATAATGTAATCGTTGGCTACGACGTTGTTGACAATCTGCTCGGCTCGGGCGACCCCATCGGCAAGGAGATTCACGTCGGCGGCATTCCGTACACCATCGTCGGCGTGGGCGACCGCCAGGGCAAGACCATGGGCCAGTCGCAGGACAACTGGGTGGCCGTGCCCATCTCCACCTATCAGCAGAATTACGGTTACAACGATTCGCTGGACATTTACGCCCGCGCCAACGGCGATGCGGCGGCGATGGAGCGAGTCAAGGACGAAATTCGCGTGCTGATGCGCGCCCGCCGCCACGATGCGGTAGGCGCGGATGATGACTTCGAGATCGAAACCAACGACACCTTCATGGACCTTTATAAGCAGTTCACCTCGATTTTCTTTGATGTGGTGGTGGGCATTGCCTCCATCGCGCTGGTGGTGGGCGGCATTGTGATTATGAACATCATGCTGGTCAGCGTGACGGAACGGACGCGCGAGATCGGCGTGCGCAAGGCGCTGGGCGCGCGGCAGCGCGACGTGTTGCTGCAATTTCTGATAGAAAGCGGAACCATGGCGATGGTGGGCGGCGCCATCGGCGTGGCGTGCGGCATCGGCGCGGCCAAGCTGGTTACGCTCATCCTCGGCTTTCCCGCCAGCGTGCAGTTGTGGAGCGTGCTGTTGGGCCTCTTCATGGCGACCTTCACGGGCATCTTCTTCGGCGTCTATCCGGCCAGCAAGGCCGCCAAGCTGGACCCGGTGGCGGCGCTCAGAGCAGAGCTGTGAGGGCAGCAGGGTTAGAGGCTAGGGATGGAAGTTGCTGGATGATTACGATGCAAATGAAGTTGCCGTCAGCATCATGGCCTGCGCGCTCAAGCTATCTATAAGATTTGATTTGTAATCAAGGAGCATGGATGAATACCACAATTCGCACAATAAAGGCTGAGGATTGGGCCGAGGTTCGGCGCATTTATCTGGAGGGCATTGCAACCGGCAATGCCACATTTCAGACAGATGCACCCACGTGGGAAGACTGGGACAAAGGCCATCTTGCCGTATGCCGTTTTGTGGCCGAACGCGATGGCGAGATTGCTGGTTGGACTGCACTGAGCCCCGTATCAAGCCGCTGTGTCTATCGTGGTGTCGCTGAAGTTAGCCTTTATGTTGGCGACAAGCATCGACGTACAGGCGTCGGTACTGCGCTGATGATAGAGCTGGTGCAGGAGTCGGAGAAGAAGGGGTTTTGGACACTGCAAGCGGGTATCTTTCCCGAGAACAAAGATAGCATCGCGCTGCATCGCAAACACGGCTTCCGAGAAGTTGGCCGGCGCGAACGGTTCGGCCAACTCAAAGGCGTATGGCGAGACGTGCTGCTCTTGGAGCGCCGATCGCAAAAGTTGTAGATCGTAGTAAGTCAAAAGAGGCGTTTCAACAGGCAAATAGGAGACTTTTCCGTGCATACTTATCAATCAAAATCAATGCCAAGGCTTACTATTGATACGGCTCAAAAGGTTTGCGCTGTGTTTTCCAACCCTAGCGACAAAAAGAACAAGACGCGGGTTCTTCGACTTCGCTGCGCTTCGCGCAGAATGACAGTCGCGAGGGTGGAACGCCCAATCATGGTGGCAATTGGTAAGCTCGCTCATTGCCGCTCGGAAGGCCTGAATTGCTCGACGATGCGGGGAGTTTGTCGCACGAAGTGGGAAAGATGATTTATTCATTTCTGGAATCGTTGAAGGACCAGATTCAGAAGAACTAATTACTGTCAGCTAACCAGGAGCACCAATGGCGCAAGGACAAGCCCGCGAATCCGTTAAAATGGCCCTCGACACGCTCAAGGCCAACAAGCTGCGCTCGGGGTTGACCATCCTGGGCATTGTCATCGGCGTCACGACGGTCATCACCATTTCGTCGATCATCAACGGCGTCAATAACAAGGTGGAAGACTTTGCCAATTCGATGGGATCCAATGTCTTCTGGGTCTTCCATATCCCGGTCATGGGCGTGCGGCCCACCACCGAGCAGTTGACGCGCAAGAAGCTGACCATGGACGACGCGCTGGCCTTGCGCGCCCTGCCTCACGTGGTCGCGACCGACGGCAGCCTGCAACACGCGGGACAGTTCCATGTCGGCGCAGTCTCCGTGAAATACAACGGCAAAAAGGTGGCGGGGACGATCCTCGATGGCAGCACCGCCGAGGTGGGCGAAGTGAGTGACCTCATTCTCCGCGAGGGCCGCCTGTTTACCGAGGCGGAGGACCAGCGTGCCGCCCACATCTGCGTTGTGGGCTACGACACCTGGCAGGAGTTGTTCGGCGGCGAATCGCCGATTGGCAAAGAGGTAAGCGTCGAGAGCGGTATGTACACCGTCATCGGCGTGCTCGAAAAGCAGAAACAGCCCTTCGGCAGTGGCAAGAATCCTGATGATAATCAAGTCTATTTCCCCATGGGAACCTTTCATAACTTGCACCCGGAAGAGAAGAATGTGTGGGTGAGCGTGAAGTATGACGACCCCAAGTACAAGGCGCTGGTGGAGGAGGAAATTCGTGAGATGCTGCGCGTTCGCCGCAAGGTAAACGTGCAGGCGCCGGATAACTTTGAGATCTTCGGGCCGGACACACTTACCAAGCTATGGGGAGATATAACTCAGTATCTTGTCATTTTCATGATCGGCGTCTCCTGCGTGGGCCTGATGGTGGGCGGCGTGGGCGTGATGAACATCATGCTGGTTTCCGTCACCGAGCGAACGAGGGAGATCGGCATTCGCAAGGCTCTCGGCGCCACCAAGCACACCATTCTGATTCAATTCACCACCGAGGCGGTGACGCTATGTTCGCTGGGCGGAGTGATCGGCGTGCTGCTGGGCTCTCTGATTACTGGGTTTATTAGACTGTTGCCAATCCCGCTTACGCCGAGCCTTTCGATCACATGGATTCTGATCGGCTTCTGTGTCTCCTGCGCCATCGGCCTTGTTTTCGGGATTTATCCGGCCTGGAAGGCGGCCAATCTGGACCCGATCGAGGCGCTGCGGTACGAGTAAAGCAGGGATCAGCCGGGCGTAAAAGAAGGGTACTCTCAAGGATTAGCATTCTGTGGCGGAAACAGACGGCAGGACGCTTGGGTGTTCCGCGATACAGGCTTTTGCCCTGATCCCTGATCCCTGCCTTTCCGCTACACTTACGGCAGGGATGACGCACATTTTCGCACTACTGATTGAGATTTTGACCACTCTTCTGGCGCTGGCCGGAATCGGCTATTTTGTGGCCGCATGGCTGGCGGCGCGAGTCTATCTGGCTGAGCGCAGCGGACCGCTTGCCGACTTCGCCCCCGGCGTGAGCGTGCTCAAGTCGCTCAAGGGGCTGGACCCCGGCATGATCGAGGCCTTTCGCAGCCATTGCCGCCAGAGCTATGCGGGCGATTTTGAACTGCTCTTCGGAGTCGCCTCGCTCGACGACCCGGCGACGGCGGCTGTCCAGCAGTTGCAAGCCGAGTTTCCTGAGCGGCGAATCCGCCTGATCGCGTGCCCGGAGCAGTTGGGAACCAACGGCAAGGTCAGCACGCTGGTGCAGCTTGCCGCCCAGGCCCGTTACGATTTTCTGCTCATCAACGACTCGGACATTACCGTCGGACCGCGCTACTTGGAGCGCGTGATGGCCTGCTTTGCGCCGGCGGAGAGCGACGGCAAAGCCGCTGAAGAGGTTGGCCTGGTGACGGCGCTCTATCGCGGCCGCGCTCACGTTACGCTGGCTTCAAAGTTCGAGGCGCTGGGCATCGCCACTGATTTTCAGGCCGGCGTGCTGCTGTCAAAGTGGATTGAGGGTGGTCTGCATTACGGCCTTGGCTCGACGCTGGCGGTTCGGCGCGAGGCGCTGGACAAGATCGGCGGCCTGCTGCCGTTGGCCGACCACTTGGCCGATGACTACGAGCTGGGCGCGCGCGTGGCCGCGGCCGGTTACCGCGTGGCGCTTGCGGACGAGGTGGTCGAAACCAGCATTGCGGCCTACGGCTGGCGCAGTTTTCTGGATCATCAGTTGCGCTGGGAGCGTGCCGTCCGCGAATCGCGCCCCTGGGGTTACGTCGGCCTTATCTTTACCCACGGGCTGGGCTGGGCGCTGGTCAACCTGCTGGTCTGCGGCGCGAGTCCGCTGAGTCTGAATCTGCTGGGGGTCAGCTTCCTGCTGCGGATGGTGCTGGCCGCGAAGGTGGGGGTTGAGGTGCTGGATGACCAGCAGGTGCTTTCGAGGCTGTGGCTGGTGCCGCTGCGCGACGTGGTGGCCATGGGCGTCTGGCTGGCTGGCTTCGTGGGCAACACGATCCTGTGGCGCGGCCAGCGCTTCCGGCTGAAGAATGGAAGGCTGGAAAAGGTTGGCTAGAGGCCTGCGGTAAAAGTCCAGTTTTGAAAGGTCTCAGCCGGGTGGTCTAAAAATCGAGACCTGGGATACCTAGCATGGGTGCAGCTTCATGCCGCCTAATCCCTAATCTCTGATCCCTGATCCCTGACCACTGCCCCCTGTTCCTGATCCTGGTATTGAAGCTGATAGAGCTTCCAGTAGAGGCCGCGCTGGGCCAGCAGTTGCTGGTGCGTGCCGCGCTCGCGCAACTGGGCCTTGTGCAGCACAAAAATGGTGTTGGCCCGCTGTACGGTCGAGAGGCGGTGGGCGATCAGCACGCTGGTGCGGCCCTCGACCATGCGCTCCAAAGCGCCGCGAATGCGCACTTCGGTGTCGGTATCGACGCTCGATGTGGCCTCGTCCAGGATCAGAATGCGGGGATTGTAGGCCAACGCGCGAGCAAAGTTGATGAGCTGCTTCTGGCCGGTCGAAAGCGACGCACCGCGCTCCCGCACCGGCTCGTCGAAGCCCCCCGGCAAGCTCTCGATAAAGTCCAGCACGTTGACGTCGCGCGCCGCCTGGCGCAGCGCCGGCTCGTCGATGGCCTCATTGCCGAAGCGGATGTTTTCCTCGATCGTGCCGGAGAAGAGGAACGGATCCTGAAGGACAACGGCGAAGTGCCGGCGCAGCTCGGTCAGATCGTGCTGGCGCAGGTCCACGCCGTCAAGCAGAATCTGCCCGGCGGTTACGTCGTAGAAGCGCATCATCAGGCTGGTGAGCGTGGTTTTGCCGGCGCCGGTGTGGCCCACGATGGCCACCGTCTGTCCAGGCTCAACGGTGAAGGAAACATCCTTCAGGATCCATTCGATGCCGGGAATCCGGCCGAGTTTTGCGGCCGAATCTTCATCCGGGGCTAAAGCCCCAATCTTATCGAGCGATTCATTGGCACGACTAAAGTCGTGCCCTTTCAAAGCCGCAGTATTGAAGGCCTGATCCACAGCGGCCTGCTGCTCTGGCGTCAGCTTTTGGTAGGTGAACCAGACGTGGCGGAATTCGATGCGATTGCTGCCGTCGCCGGCTAGCGGCTGTGCGGGGCTGACGATCTCCGGCGCGGTGTCCAGCAGCTTGAAGATGCGTTCGCTGGCGGCCATGGCCGACTGCAGGATGTTGTATTTGTCGCTGATGTCCTGGATAGGCCGCCAGAATCGCTGCGAATACTGGATGAACATGGCCAGCACGCCGATGGAGACCACGCCGTTCAGCACGCCGAAACCGCCGCGCCAGATGACCAGCGCGATGGCGATGCTGGAGAGCAGTTCGACGATCGGGTAGTAGAGGGCGTAGGCGAAGATGGTGTCCTTGAAGGCGATCATGTGCTGGCGGTTGACCACCTCGAAGTCCGTGAAGGCGCGCTCCTCGCGGTTGAACAACTGCACCACGCCAATGCCCGAAACGTGCTCCTGAATAAAGCTGTTGATGCGGGCGATGGCGGCGCGGACGCGGCGGAAGCTCTCGCGCACGTGGTCGCGGAAGATGCGCGTGACAATCAGAATCAGCGGCAGAACGGAGAAGGCCAGCAGCGCCAGCCACCAGTTGATCGTGACCATGATGACGGCCATGATCGACAGCGTAAAGAAGTCGTCGATCATGGCCAGCACGCCGGAGGTGAACATATCGTTGATGGCGTCCACGTCGGAGGTGAGGCGTGTAACAAGGCGGCCGACCGAGTGCGTGTCAAAGAAGCCGACATGCATGCGCTGCATGTGGCGGAAGATGTCGCGGCGCAGGTCGAACATCAGTTTCTGGCCGGTCCACTGCATCAGGTAAATCTGAATGAACTCAAAGAGATAGGCGCTGACCAGCGCGGCCAGATAGAAGGCGGCCAGGCGGGTGATTCCCAGGAAGGGGTCGCGGGGAAGCAGATAGCCGATCCAGTGCGCCAGCAAGCCGCCGGAGTGAACAGGAGCCGCGCCGGGGGCCAGATAGCGGTCAATGGCCAGCATCACCAGGTAGGGGCCGGCCACGTCACTGAAGGATTTGAGGCTGATGGCCAGCGTGGAGACGGCGGCCTGCCACCAGTAGGGACGCAGATAATGGCCCAGCCGGCGGATGAGCTGCGCGTCGTAGAGCTTGCTGGACGGGTCTGTCTCGGGCTTTTTGGGTTCTTCGTCCGCCATCGGTTAGGGCTTCTCTTCCATTGTACGGGGCGTGGAACGAGAGGCCGGAAGACTGCCGGGGATGGCGATTCCGGACGCACGGCTTGAACTTGCGGCGGAGCTTTCCAGACCCATTTCTATTGGGCCTGACCGGCGGAGCTGTCAGGCCGCAACGGCATTTCCTTACTTCACCTATTCAACCGCGAGCTTGCGCCGGGCAGCTTTGGCTGCCGGTTTGGCAAGCGCCGAACGGGGGTTGATGAAGGGGAGGACGGTCTCTATCCTGGCTTCGGCGGATGGCGCCACCGGCGTCATCATGCTTCGGATTTCTGGAAGAAGCGGCTTTTGCGCGTTGTGCTCTGGCAACTGATCGAGGAGAACGACATTCAGCAGCGACTTATTGACCTGAATGCGACCGTTGTAACTGATAAAGCCCAGCTTGCGAAAGCGATTCATGAAGAAACTGACGCGTGAGCGCGTCGTGCCGATCATCTCCGCCAGTGTTTCCTGGGAAATGGGAGGAATGAAGACTTCCCGCTCTCCCGGCTTGCCGAATTCCGCCATCAGCAGCAGAATCCGCGCCAGGCGCTTTTCGCTGGAGTTGAAAAGCTGATCGACAAGATCCGCCTGGGTGCGCATACTGCGAGTCAGCATGAACTTCAGAAAGAAGTTAGCGAACTCCGGTTCAATGTGCATCACGCGCGTCATCTCTTCCCGCGTGATCTTGAGCGCCGTGCATAAGTTGACCGCGGAGGCTGCCGCCAGGCGCAGACCGGGAATGGATGCCAGGGATTCTTCGCCAACGAAGTCGCCGGCAGAGAGAAATGTGATGGTGGCTTCCTTGCCATTCTGCGAGACGACCGAGAGCTTTGCCCGTCCAGTTTGAAGATAGAAGATGGTGTTGGCCGGATCTCCCTGAGAGAAAAAGGTCTCTTTCGGCTCACGCACAATGAGCGTGCGGTCAAGCCCGGCCTTGGAAAGAAAGGCGGCGCAATCGAAGGCCTTGGTTGTGTCGTTGATTGTGTTGTTGGTTGTGTCTTTGATTGTCAAATAGATGTTCCTCCCGGAACGGTTTACCAGTATCATGGATAACTGCGCTTTTGATTCAAGAAGGCCTGGGATGATGGCCATTTTTCACGGTGCGCAGAGGTGAATATCTGTCACTAAGACTTGCGTTCAGCGTATGCCCTGGCATCGGCAGCGCAGCGTTGGTTTCGCTTTCGGCGCGACGGGCATCCAATCAGATACAGGCCGCCTGGCGATTGCAGACACTCCCTCTCAATCCATTTGATTATGCGCGTTTGGCGTCCTCTGTTGTCTGAGCTGTATTGCTCATATTTTGAGGGCGCAGGACGCGGCCTCGATGGCCGATTCGACGGGGGCGGGCGGATTTATCCGAAACTGGAGTCTCTTGCAAAATTACAGAGATCCGGCGAAATGCATCACCACGCCATTCCGCCCGGCGTGGTAGGCTGCTAGCAAACGCAGTCCGCACGGAAGTGGCTGCCGAATTCGATTCTGGCCGGCCTTCCCAGGGCGCACTCAAGCGCGAATCGATTGGGCCGGTTGACACGATTCCAAAAGGACATTTAATGAATTGCTTTCGCATTGCACCTATTCTGCTGTTGACGGCAGCCACCGCGCTGGCGCAGGCGCCCGCGGCTCAAAAGCCCGCGCAACCGGCTTTCGTTCCCAGCTTCGACGCGGCGGCCATTGACAAGACCGCCGATCCTTGCACGGATTTTTATCAGTACGCCTGCGGCAACTGGGTGAAGAGCAACCCGATTCCAGCCGATCAGACGCGCTGGGGCCGCTCCTTCTCGCTGGTCGGTGAGCGCAATCGCTACCTGCTATGGCAGGAGCTGGACTCAGCCGCCACCAACCCCAAGAGCGCGCTCGAAAAGCAGTATGGCGACTACTTTGCCGCCTGCATGGACACCAATCTGATCGAGCAGAAGGGCCTGAAGCCGCTTGATCCGGCCTTCCAGCGCATCGCCACATTGAAGGACGCCCATCAGTTGTCCGCGCTGGCCAGTGACCTCGAGGCCGAGGGCAGCTCGATGCCGCTCTTCAATTTTGGTGTGGAGCAGGACGCAAAGGACTCCTCCAAGCAGATTGCCGGCGTCTTCCAAGGCGGACTTTCGCTGCCCGACCGCGATTACTACCTGGTGGACAACAAGCATTATGCGGAAATTCGCCAGCAGTACCTGGCGCACGTGACAAAGATGTTCACGCTGGCTGGCGACACGCCGGAACAGGCAGGACGGGAAGCGGCGGCGGTTTTGGAGATTGAAACCGCGCTGGCCAAGGCCTCAACCCCGCGCGTCGATCTGCGCGATCCGCAGAATATCTACCACATCTATACTGTGGCCGATTTCCAAAAGCTGACGCCGGAGTTCGATTATTCGCTCTACTTCAAGGCCGTGAAGGTGCGCCCCTTCGACACGCTGAATGTGGCGACGCCTGGCTTTTTCAAGGGTCTGAATGAGCTGATTGCCAAAGAGCCGGTCGCGGCCTGGCAGTCCTACCTGCGCTGGCACACGCTGCACGGCGCTGCCGTGAACTTGCCCAAGGCCTTCTTCGACGAGAACTTTGCCTTCTTCGGCCAGACGCTGGCCGGGCAGAAGGAGCCGACTCCGCGCTGGAAGCAATGCACCCGTATGACTGACAACGCGCTGGGCGAGGCCGTGGGCCAGGACTGGGTGAAGGTGAATTTTCCGCCCGCGGCCAAGGCCAGCATGGATCAGTTGGTGGCGGCTCTGGAAAAGAGCTTGGGCGACGACATCAAGACGCTGCCCTGGATGAGCGACGCCACCAAAAAAGCGGCCGAAGAGAAGCTTTCGCTGATCCGCAACAAGATCGGCTACCCAGAAAAGTGGCGCGACTACTCGGCGCTGAAGGTGCAGCGCGAGGATCTGATTGGCAACCTCGAACGCAGCGCGGTCTTTGAGCGCAATTGGGACCTGGACCACCTGGGCAAGCCGGTCGACGAGAAGGAGTGGGGCATGACGCCGCCGACGGTCAACGCCTACTACGATCCGTCGATGAACGACATCAACTTCCCGGCTGGCATTCTGCAGCCGCCGTTCTTTGACTTCAAGATCGATCCGGCGGTGAACTTTGGCGGCATCGGCGTGGTGATTGGCCATGAGATGACGCACGGCTTCGACGACGAGGGCTCGCAGTTCGACGGCCACGGCAACCTGCGCGAGTGGCAGACGCCGGCCGACCGCAAGGCCTTCACCGCGCGGACCGATTGCGTGGCCGATGAGTACAGCAGCTTTGAGGCTGCCGCGGCCAAGGGCGATGCCCCGGCGCAGAAGCTGAACGGACGGCTGACGCTCGGCGAAAACACCGCCGACAACGGTGGCTTGCGCATTGCCTACATGGCCTTGCTGGACACGCTGGCGGCCGAGGGCAAAAGCATCAGCGACCAGATCGGCGGCTACACCGAGGCGCAGCGCTACTTCATCGGCTTTGCCCAGGTGTGGTGCCAGAATCAGACCGAGCAGTCGGCTCGCGAGTCGGCGCTGGTGGACCCGCACTCGCCCGGCCGCTGGCGCGTGAACGGCAGCGTGCGGAACTTCGACCAGTTCGGCAAAACTTTCGGCTGCGCCCAGGGCAAGCCCATGTTTCCGGCCAACGCCTGCCGGGTCTGGTAGAACAGCTCCCGCTCCGGCTTCCCTGGCCGGAGCGGGCTCTTCATTTGATGATTAATCCGGTATGAAACCAGTTCATTGTGCTCTCCCTAGCGCCGTGGCGTTGACGTTTTCCGCTTGGCGCGCGTCTAAATCGCAACCAGTTTCAGGCCAGGGGGCGGCTGTTGGCCGCGCGCAAGGCGGAAATTGTAAGGGAAAATACGATGTTTTTCCCTTCCCCCAGTGAAAACTAGGCACAAACAGCCCTTGGCTTTTACAATGCAACAGGGACCCGTCCCAACCCAGCTATGCTGTGGAACTAGCAAACTTGGCGGCGCACGCCTGACCAGGATGAAGGAATCGCATGAAGTTCATGAAATACGGCAAGGCCCTTCTGATGAGCGCCCTCTCTGCTGGCGTGATCCTCAGCTTATCGTCTTGCGTCCAGAGTTATACGGTTGGCTACTTGTATGTGACGGGGACGGTGACGTCCGAGTCCAATGGCAACGGCATCATCAGCGGATTCAAGATTGATCATAATACTGGTAAGCTTACCAGAATCAATGGTTTGCCAGTCTCTTCCGGCGGCGCGAACCCGGTTCGCGCGCTGCTGTTCAATGGCGGACACTTCGTTTATGTCCTCAACCAGGGCGCCAATGCTTCGGGCGGGTCCGTCTGCACCGCTGCCGATCCCTGCAAGAATGCCAACATCACCGAGTTCGTGGTGGGAGCCAACGGCATGCTGACAGCGGAGGCGACCTATCAGACGCAAGGCGTCAACCCCTTCCGCCTGATCGCCGACTCTTCGAGCCACCTTTTCGTGCTCGATCATGATTCCCCGGACAACAACTCCGGCGCCACCGGCAGTGCCAATGGCTGCTATCAGGCACTCAGCGGCGCGACAAGCTGCGGTGACATCACCGGCTTTTCGATCAACACTTCCACGGGCCGGCTGAGCCTGATTCAGAATCTTCAGGTGCAGGTGACCAACACGGCGAGCGGCACGCAGAATCTGACCTATTTTCCGGTTCCCGCAGACCCCGTTGACTTTACCTTTGCCGACAACAACATCCTCACATTGACCGGCGCGCCGGGTAAATCGGATGCGCCGCAGTCGGTTTTTCCTTACGCCTTCAACACCTCTAGCGGCCAATTGACCCGAACCTTAAACACCGCCGATTCGATTGGCGATGTTTATGAGGCCACGGCCATCATCTATAGCGGCAAATACGTCTGGGTGCTTGATAATGAACCAGGAACTACGAACGCGAAGAGTCAGATTCTGCCTTGGACGGTGAGTACGAACGGCTCGTTGACGGCGCCCAGCCACGGCCCCATCGCCGATGACCTGAACCAGTCCAACCCCATCTATCTGCAGGTGGAGAACGGCGGCAAGTGGTTCTACGTGGCCAATCAGGGCAGTTCCACCGACACGACCGACGCGCTCAGCGGCATTGCCGGCTTTATTGAGCACAGCCCCTTCGATCCCGAAGAGATTAGCGGAACGCCTGTCGGCTTCGGCGCTGGAGCTGGCCCGGTCTGCTTGGTCGAGGATCCATCAAATCAGTTCTTTTATACGGCCAATTTCGACAGTTCAACCGTAACGGGGCAGATGTTCGACCCAACCACCGGCCTCCTGAGACCGCTCTCGGAGACGTCGAAGGCCTCTTCCAGCTATGCGCTGACCGGTCCGCCAAGCTGGTGCTTTGTGGATGGGCATACCGATTAACCTTTGTTTTCGGATCGCCATGCCTGGAACCAAGGCCGGAGCGGCGGCTGGCCTCGGTTCCGGCCTCGGTTCCAGGCATGGATGAATGAGCAGCTAGACAGAACGCAGCCGAATGCTGGGCACGGTGTTTTCCCCGGCGTGCCATGGGATTCGATTCCAAACCCGATTTTCCGCTGGCTCAGGCTTCTGGCCGGCTGATGAAAGATGCGCATGAAGTTCAACAAATCGAGGCAACTGCTGCTGGTTTCCGCGGTAAGCCTGCTGGCCGCCGGGCTGATGACCGCCTGCGGCACGGATACCACGGATTTCGTTTATGTAACCAGCGCCAAGGCCGCGGGACCCAATAACTACGGCGAGATCAACGTCTTTGAGATCAACAAGGTCTCCGGCGCGATGCGCCAGATTCCCTCCTCGCCCTTCTTTTCGGAAGGACGTAATCCGGTGGCCGAAGCCGTCTCCAGTGACTATGCCGATCTTTACGTGGTGAATCAGGACGACAACACCATCGTTCAATTCTTCATCGGCAGCGACGGCAAGCTCTATCCGCAGAGCACCGTGAATACGCCGGGGCTCTATCCGCTGGCCGTGGCCGTGAATGGATCGAACCTGTTTGTTTTGGACACCTACCAGCCAGAGAGTAACTGCTCGACCGCGGCGCCGTGCTCGGGTTCGGTGTCGGTCTTTCCGATCGATGCCACCTCCAGAGCATTGGGAAAGGCCATCACCAATGCGGACAACGGCGCGAACTACTGGCCGCTGGCGCTATCGAGCAGCCCCAGCGATATACTGCTGCCGACCGCGATCAACGTCGTGAAGTCGGGCAAGTATGCCTATGTGACCGCCTACGACACCTCGGTGACGCCGAATAGAGGATATATTTTCGGCTTTGCGGTTGGCGCTGGTGGAGTTCTGACCCCCCTTGCTAACAGTCCTTTTGCCATCACAGGTGGCGTTCGTCCTTCGGCCATTGCCAGCGATTTCAGCAGCGGCTACCTTTATGTGGCGGATTGGAAGAGCGGCAATGTTCACGCCTATGCTGTTGCCGCCTCGTCGGGCGACCTGAGCGAAATCAGCGGCAGCCCGTTCGCGGCGGGCAATCAGCCCTCCACGATTGTGGTTGATCCCAATTACTCCTTCGCCTATGTCGCCAACGCGCAGGACGGCAACATAAGCGCCTATTCCATTGGCAGCAACGGATCGCTTACCAGCATTGGCACGTACACCGCCGGCGTTCAGCCGATGGCCATTGGCATCGACCCCTCAACCAGCCACTTCCTTTTCACCGCCAACTATCTTAGCGGCAACGTATCGGGCTTTGAACTGAACACCACCACCGGCACGCTTACCAACTCACAGCGCTCTCCGTTCGCATCCAATGCCCAGCCGACGGCCGTGGCCGCGGTGCCACACAAGTGATTTTTGGCGCGCGGCCTGTTTTGACGCGCTCCAGCAATACCCCCGCATCGAGCTCCGCGCGGGGCAACTTAAACGGTTTTTCCTGGGCACGCAACCTGATCGCCCACGATGAAGGAAACGCATGAAGTTCAGCAAACCGAGCCAGCTTTTTCTGGTCTCTTCCATCGGCCTTCTAGTAGCCACGCTCCTGACTGCCTGCTCGACCACCACCACCGATTATGTCTACGTGGCCACTTCCGCCGGCATCGAGGCCTATGCCGTGGATTCCCAGTCGGGCGTCCTGCGCTCCGCCGCCGACACCGTAACCTCCGGCGTGGATTCGATCGTGGCCATGACCGTCTCCTCCGACGATGGGAGCCTCTACATCGCCAACAAGGGAGACAACTCCATCGTCCGCTACTCCATCGGCTTACATGGCGGGCTGACCAAGGTGGCCTCGGTCACCGCCGCCGGCACTCCGGTGGCGCTGGCGGTGAATGCCGCCGGGACGTATCTCTATGTGGTCTCCGGGACCACTTCCGCGACCCTGACGACGTATTCTCTAGCCAGCGGCGCCATCGGCAGCGGAACCTCGCGCACGCTGACGGTTCCCGGCTACGCCAGCGACACACTGGTTCCGACCGGGGTCACGGTGATGGGCAACGATGCCGCTGTTTACGTCGCGGCCTGGGATCAGTCGGCCTACAACCCTGGCGCACCCTCCGGAACGGTATTCAGCGCCGCCAATTCCGGTTGGGTCTTCGGCTTCGCAATTGGTTCGAATGGCACTCTGACCGAGGTCGCAAGCACCCTTGGGAATGGCGCTTTCGAGGCCGGCGTCAGGCCTTCCGCCCTGGTTACCGATCCACGCTTTCGCTTTCTCTATGTCACCGACTATGCCTCCAACCAGTTGATCGGCTACTCGATTCTGAACGGCAACACGTTGAGCTTCTTCAAATCCACCCCCTCCAAGACCGGCAACGAGCCCTCGGCCATCACCGTTGACCCGCGCGGCAAGTTCATCTACGTGACCAATCTGCTGGACTCCACGATTTCGGCCTACGCGATCACTCAGGCCACCGGCGATCTTACGTCCGTGACGAATACCTCTGGCAGCCAGCTCAACGCCACTGACCCCCAGCCGGTCTCCGTGATCGTGGATCCGGCGCTGGCGCGCTTTGTCTACACCGCCAACTACCTGGGCAACTCCATCTCCGGCTTCCGCCTGGATGCGACTGCGGGCTCGCTGACCGCCACCCAGGGCACGCCATACAACACTGGTTCAAAACCCGTCTCGCTGGTCGCCATTCCCCACGGCAACCATGCCAGCGAGTCGGTTACGCCGTAGCAATGGCTTCGTCAGACAGAACTACCCATGCAATCAAAAAGCCCAGCCCCGTCGGCTGGGCTTTTTGCTGCTTACCGGGATTTAGCCCAATGCCGTTTACTGAATGGGTTCACCCAGGATCTTCGGGTGCCCCACCCTCGCCGCGTTTTTGTTTTTGCGGCTAGGGTGGGAGCTAGGTCGATGCATCTCCATGAAATGCTGGGTGCCCCACATCTGGCGCAGTATTATCGCGCCAAATGTGGGAGACCACAAACCTCACGTCTCCCTTCGGTGGGTTCAACTTTCGCATAAAGCCAACAGAATCAGCATCGAAAAAAACCGTCTGTATTGGCGATGTACCCGTTTTCAGACCTATTGAGTGTATCTGGAGATACACTCAATAAGTTTAGGAAAATGGATCGCCGGCCTCCTGGCCGGCTGTAGCGCGGGTTTCCCAACCCGCGCTTCCCTGCCTAGTGGTACAAGATGATGCGGTCAGAAACCTAGGTGTTGGCGTTCAGCAACTTGCGCAATTGCCGCTGCGCGGGCTTCTCGATGGTGTAGAGCGCCACCAGCGCCATGCAGATCAGCAGCACATAACTGATCCATGGGTCAAAGCGCGCCAGCCTCAGCACGTCCAGCACGTGGCTGGCGTGGAGGATGTTCCACAGATTAAAGTGCAGCAAATAAAGGCTATAGCTGCTCATGCCAATGAAGACCAGCGGACGGCAGCCGATCACGCGGGCCAGCACATTGTCGCCGGAGAGGCCCAGCACGATGCAGGCGAACAGCGGCATCAGCAGGCCGTCGTGGATGATGGCGTAGGGCACCAGCGGCCCCAGCATCAGCAGGCCGTAGATGCCGGCAAAGCCGCCCAGGCCCAGCCAGAGGCGCACGCGGTGCTCATGCGCAATCATGCCGTTCAGGTCGGCCAGCATCACGCCAAAGATGAAGCTGAAAATGTGCGCATACGGGGTGTATTTAAGCGCCCACAGCCAGGGGCCATAACTCCAGCGGTCCGGATGAGCAATTCCATCCGGATTGAAGAGCATATAGAGAGCGCCGGGAATCATGCCCAGCATCCAGATGCCGGTCATCTTCCAGAGCAGCGTGCTGATGCGCCGTGTTTCCTTCCAGGCCGCAATCCAGGGAAAGATGAAGTAGTAGAAGGCCTCGGCCGACATGGTCCAGGCCGGCGTGTTGAGGAAGGTGGCAATGGTTGGAACCCAGCCCTGCAGCATCAACGGCGTCAGTACCACGCCCACCCAGAACATCCCGTGCGTATGGCTCGCGTATTCCTTGGGCAACTGCTCCCAGGCTAGCAGCAGGCTGAGCAGGTAGATGGGATAGATGCGCGAAAACCGCGCCTTCCAGAATCGCTTCTTCTCCAGTTGCCCGGCGCGCGCCTTGGCGTTGTAGTTATAGGCAAGCACGTAACCGGAAAGCAGAATAAAGTAACTGACCGCGACATAGCCGGCATTAATCACCGGCGCCAGCAGCAGCTTGAAGTGCAGCGTCGGCGCGCTGTATACCGGCACACGGAAATCGTACCGGAAGTCAAACCAGTAGGGGTTGGCAAAATGGAATAGAACAATGTTGACGGCCGCAAAACAGCGCAAGCCAGTCAGCGCATTCAGCCGGGATGGCCTACGGATTTCCACTGGGATCGAGACTCCTCCGGGAGATGAACAGTGAACAGTATTTACGCCGTCACCAGCGAGCCGATCTTTTCGCCCAGCACCACCCGGCGGATGTTTCCCGGCTGGTTCATGTTGAAAACGACCATGGGCAGATTGTTGTCCTTGCACATACTCACGGCGGTCAGGTCCATCACCTTCAGCCCCTGGTTCAGAATCTCCATGTAGGTGATCTGGTCGTACTTGACCGCGTCCTTCACCTTCACGGGGTCGGCATTGTAGATGCCATCCACCTTGGTGCCCTTCAGTAGCACCTCGGCCTTGATCTCCATGGCGCGCAGGCTGGCCGCCGTATCGGTGGAGAAGTACGGGTTTCCGGTGCCGGCGGCAAAGATGACCACGCGGCCCTTTTCCAGATGGCGCTGGGCGCGGCGGCGAATATACGGCTCGGCCAACTGATCCATTGCCACAGCGCTCATCACGCGGCACTGCACATTGCGGTGTTCAAGGGCATCCTGCAGCGCAATGGCGTTGATGACCGTCGAGAGCATACCCATATTGTCGGCGCTTACGCGATCCATCGCCTTGGCCTGCTCGGCCATGCCGCGGAAAAAGTTGCCACCACCGACGACAATGCCGATCTCCACGCCCAGCGCATGAATATCGGCGATCTCGCCCGTGATTCCGGCGATCTTGTCCGCATCCAGGCCAAAACTGCGCGCTCCGGCCAGCGCTTCGCCCGACAGCTTGAGAACAATTCGTTTATACATACGTAGACTAGTATCGCATGGCTGAGGCCGGCATATTCGGATACAGTTTGAAGTGGTGGATAACGCTATTCCTAGGAGGGTCGTGAAGGCTGGCGCCCGACGGAGAAAATCTCAGCGGAATGACTCAGTGTCCTATTTCAATACAGCCAGCAGCGGATTCTTCTATCGGATCCCAACCTTGGAGGCCTTGCGAGGGCTTTCCAGAAGCGACCATTCATCTTTTTCCCGCGGGGACTCCGGAAGAGGCCAGACGTTGTCCTTATGCGGCGGTTCTCGAACGGGCATCTTCTCTTTCCGCCTTCCAAACAGGAAAAAACCTTTTTTCTTCTCTGGAGTGGCGGGTAGGCCGCAGGCGGTTCTGGCCATCTGGCGGATCGTGTCCGAAATTGGCGACTTCTGCAGCACAACCGGCCGTGCAGTATTCTGCGTGCGGCGCGCGTTGGCATAGTCGTCGGGAATCTTCCAGAGTGCGGGCCGTGTGAGGGCCTTGGAAATCTGCTGCTCATCGAAGAGCAGCGCGTGCGGCGTATAGCGGTTAAGCACGATCTGGAGCTTGCGACCGCGCGCGGAAAAGATCTGGGTAATCAGGCGATTGGCGTTGCGCAGTTCGGAGACGCCAACTTGCGTGATTAGGTAGAAGATGGCTGACTCGTCATAGATCGCCGTCTCGCTCAAGTCCATTCGCGATCCGGCATCGACCACCACAAAGTCAAAGCTCTGCCGGGCGACGGCCAGCAGCTTGTCAATGGCGTCGGTCGAGGCCGGAATCGAGGAGAATTCGCCGGGAGCGGCGAGGACGTTCAATCCCGAGCTGTGCTTGGCCAGCAGCGAACGCAGAAAATTCCCATCCAAACGGGCGGGATCCTGAAAGGCGTTGGCCGTCGAGTACTCGGTGACCATGCCGAGGTTGATTGCCACGTCGCCCAGTGGGACGCCGAAGTCGATCAATAGGGTTCGCTGGCCGGACTCCTGCGCCAGCGCGACGGCAAAATTGGAGGCGATGGTCGTCACGCCGCAGCCACCTTTGGCGCCGAGAAAGACGAACAGCTTGCGCGTGGTTCTTTTGCCGTGAGCGCTGGAGGCATGGCGGATCGAAACCCGCGCCAGGGCGCCGATAATGTCGGCGCGAAGCAGCGGCAGAGTGAGAAATTCGCGCGCGCCGGCGCGCATGAAGCGAATCGCCAATTCCAGATTGGTCTGCGCGGAGTAGACCATTACCGTGGTCGATTGGCTGGCGCAGAGGCTCTCGACCACATCGAAGGCGTACTCGACGTCGCTGTCGATGCCGATCAGAACGGTGTCAAAATGCTTCTCCAGCATCCGGGGTAGATCGTCAAGATCAGCAGGGAAGCAGGCAAACTCGCGCGACGCCGTGCCGATAAATCCAGCCAGGGTATCGGCCACCTCACGGCGGCTCTGATCATCCGGGTCCATGATCGCCACCGACAAAGCGGCGGAGCCAGAGCCAGAAGCATCGGAGATGTGGGCAAGATTTGACATTGTGATTTCAGCTTCCATTTAGAGCGAAACCAGAGTAACTGCGCCCTGTTGAGATTTGCGCTGGGATGCCACTTCTTCCACCCCGCGAACAAGAACCCGTTCGCGGGGATCCTGAACCTGATGACAGCCTCAACTTGAGCGTTGTGGTTCCGGAATACATCAACGCAGGTTTCGCTCTACTGCGTCTGAGCAAAATTAACCGAAACTTCCGTTGTGGAAGTTGCGGAGCCGGGCTCAAATTTCCATTTGCGCACGGCCTCCTCGGCGGCAATCGACAGCATACGGTTTCCGCTGACTGTTTTTACCGCGGTTACCTTGCCCGCCGGATCCACAGTGGCCTCAATCCGGACTTCACCGGAAATTCTCATGCGCTTGGCAATCTCGGGGTAGACGGGCGAAACCCGCGTTTTGACGGCGCGCTGCTCGGCCATGGCGGGCAACGCAAGCGCCACCATCAGCGCCAATGCAGCCACCTGAATCAGGCGTACTCCCATGCGCCGCAAGTTGCTGGAACATAGCTTCAAACAATCACTTTTCATTGGAAACCTCCAAAATCCAAACCTTCCACTAGAGGTTATCGGCATTAAAGGGGGTTTCCATTAGGACTATTCAAAGTATGACTCAAGGCTGCATGACGCGCAAAAGTGGCTGAAAAAAGAATTTCAGAGTTAAAAACCGCGTTGATTCTGCTGGATTTATGCGCGGGTTGAAGCCAACGCCTGCCTCCAAATGAAGTTTTCTGCTGCCCGCTCAGCCTTGCCGCCCGACCGCGTCGAAGGTCAAGTCCTGGGCTGCGGAGTGGTGCTGGTCGCGCCATTGTTCAAAAAGGCGTCCGTAGCTGAGCGTGCTGTACTGGGTCTGATCGACGCCCAAACGGACGGCGGTGCGGTCAATCCACTCGGCGGGGCCTTCCAGCTCGGCATAGTTTCCGATGGGGGTCTCGTCCACCACGCAGTGGCCTTCGCCATCAGTCCACTCGGCGCGCCATTTTTCATAGCGGAAGGAGGGAACCAGGCCCAGCGAAAGGAAGATTCCGGCCAGCGCCTCGCCGTCGGTGACCCCGGTTTCGGTCTCGATGCGGTGTTTGTGGCGGTCTTCGCCAAGGCCGTCGGAGGGCAGGCCCTTGTGCGTAACGGTCCAGCGGCCGGCATAGCTGCGGATGCGCAGAATCTCCGTGCGGGCGCGCAACTTCCGTTCCGGCGTGTCGTAGAGGACATTGGACTCGAAGGAGCGCGGAGTTTGCAGCGTGAAGCCGACGGATTCCAGCCGCCGGGCAAGGCTGGCCAGGTTGTCCACGCGGAATTTGATTTCGGTCTCGATGGGCATCGGTTGCAGTGAGTATACGGCAAGCGGCAGTATCGGGTCGAAGGACGACAATAAAAGCATGAAGACTCTGCGATTGGTTGTGGACCCGGCGCACTTGGAGACCGCCGAAGCCGGGCGGGCGCTCGATCAGGCGGCGGAGATTTTGCGCGGCGGAGGCTTGGTGGCGCTGCCCACCGAGACCGTTTATGGCCTGGGCGCGAATGCGTTCGACGCGGAAGCGGTCAAGCGAATTTTTGCTGCAAAACAGCGGCCGAAGTGGGATCCGGTGATTGTGCACGTGGCCGGGCCGAACGCTGGCGAGGCGATGATGCAGGGCCTGGTGCGCGACGTTCCCGCGGCGGCGCGCTCGCTGATGAATGCCTTCTGGCCAGGGCCGTTGACGCTTTTGCTGCCGCGCACGGAGGCCGTGCCTGATGTGGTGACGGCGGGACGTCCGCTGATGGGCGTCCGCATGCCGTCGCATCCGGTGGCGGCGGAGCTGATCCGGCGGGCCGGGGTTCCGGTGGCCGCGCCCAGCGCCAACACCTTTGGCCACACCAGCCCTACCACCGCCGCGCACGTGCTGGCTGACCTGGACGGGCGGATTGACGCGGTCGTGGATGCGGGGCCAACCGAGCACGGAGTTGAGTCCACAGTGCTCGATCCCTGCCAGAGTCCGATGATGATCTACCGGCCAGGCGCGGTGACAAGTGTCCAGATTCGAGACACTGCGGGGGCGGTGGAGGTTTTTCATGACACAGCGGCTCTGGCTGACAAGCCGCAGGAGGCGATGCCCGCGCCGGGCGTGGGGCTACGGCATTATGCGCCCAGGGCGCGGCTGCTGCTGATCGAGGGCGAACTGGCTACGATGGAAGAGCGGCTGGCGGCGGCGGCGGCGAAGCAGGTAGGCGAGCGGCTGGGCGTGATGCTGCCAGCCGAGCTGGCCGCGCCGCGCGGGACGGCGGCGGTCTTCGCCTGGGGACGGTGGGCTGCGCCAGCGGAGATGGCGCGCACGCTCTACGCCGGGCTGCGCGCGCTGGACAATGAGGGCTGCACGGTGATTCTGTGCCCGCTGCCGCCCGCCGCGGGCATTGGCGCAGCGATCCGCGACCGGCTGCTCCGGGCGGGAAAAAGGGTGTAAGGGGCCAGGGATAACTAGACCAATGCTGGGCGCCCCAGCCTCGGCGCGTAATTGTTTTTGCGCCTGTTGATCCGGCCCAAAAGATTTGCATCGTGCGATCCAACCCTAGCGACAAAAACAAAAGCGTCGCGAGGGTGGGGCACCTGTGAAGTTTCAAGAGGTTGTCCATTTGATTCAAACCGGAGAAGCTGATTGTGTCGAGCAATTAGTTTTTTTGGAGGGAATCAAATGGACATTCATAAGAATGCAC
>Ga0224529_1000389_pt1 | contig 33228 bp, 31 predicted proteins | sample CBST50metaG_FD_179893 | JGI IMG/M metagenome (GOLD analysis project Ga0224529, IMG submission 179893) | Peat soil microbial communities from Stordalen Mire, Sweden - C.B.S.T50 | ecosystem: Environmental > Terrestrial > Soil > Wetlands > Peat | place: Sweden: Norrbotten County, Stordalen Mire...
CGGACTCCAGCCCATCTCCAACTGCGTTTGCAACAAACAACGCTCTTCCAATTTCAGATGCGTATACGACTTGCCCATGCAACATTATCCCTTTCAGGTTTGTTGCACTTGGACTTTGAGCGCGGCATCCTTCTCATAGTCGATCTTCTTACCAAAATCAATAGGCATCGATCCTCCTCGATCCGTCTTGATCTCTGACCCCTGATCCCTGTTTCTAAATCATTTCCACGCCCCAGAGGTCGTGCAGGTGCAGCACGCCTTCGACCTTGTTCGCGGCGTCCACCACAATCAGCGAAGTAATCTTGCGCTCTTCCAGAATCGCCAGCGCCCGTGCGCCGAGTTCGTTGGCGGAAATAGTGCGCGGATGGGGGTTCATCGCCTCGCCAGCCGTCCGGCTGAGCGCCGCGCCGCCTTCGCGCTCCAGCAGCCGCCGCAGGTCGCCGTCGCTGATCACGCCGCGCAACTGGCCCGCTTCCTGCACGGTGGTAACGCCCAGCTTCTTCGAGGACATTTCGTAGATCACGTCAGTCATCGAGGTCGAGGGCGCGACCACCGGCACTTCATCGCCCGCGTGCATCAGGTCGCGGACCTTGGCCAGCCGCTTGCCCAGCTTGCCGCCGGGATGCAGCTCGGCAAAATCCTCGGCGCGGAAGCCCTTGCGCAGGCTGACGGCGATAGCCAAGGCGTCGCCGAGGGCCAGCATCGCGGTGGTCGAGGCGGTCGGCGCCAAGTTCAGCCCGCAGGCTTCGCGCTCCACGCTGCAATCCAGAGCCACGTCGCTGGCCGAAGCCAGCGTCGAGCGCTGATTGCAGCAGAAGCTGATCAGCGCGTCACCCTTGCGCTTGAGCGTGGCCAGCAGGCGCAGAATCTCCTCGGTTTCGCCCGAGGCCGAAAGCGCGATGACGACGTCGCCCGTCATCAGCACACCCAGATCGCCATGCACCGCTTCGGCCGGATGCAGAAACAGCGCTGGCGAGCCGGTGGAACTGAGCGTGGCGGCGATCTTCTGCGCAATGATGCCGCTTTTGCCCATGCCGGTCAGCACCACGCGGCCACGCTCCTGGCCGCAGCGCAGAATCAGCTCGACGGCACGCTCGAACGCCGCGGCCATTGGCCCTTCCAGACGCGTGGCCAGCGCTTCCAGGGCCGCCACCTCAGTGCGCACCAGCGCTGCCGGAGCGAGCGCTGCCGGCGGCACGTGGCCCGCTTCATAACTTCCAGAACGCGATGGATTTTCTGCTTCACTCATCGGATTTTGATGGTATCACCTGCGACGTGGGCAACGGCCTCCATCTGGTCCGCTCGTACAATAGAACAGAGGCGAATCTTCTTGAAGCGTAACGCACTGGCCGTCACCGCCGTTCTGTTCGTCCTGGCCTTCTTTGCCGGGCTTGGGTGGACGAATCTCAAATTCCGCCAACGGGCCGCGGCAGCTCCGGCCAAATTGACTCCGGTTGCCGTCGGGGCCACGCGGCAGCCCATTTCGCCGCTTCAGGGCAAACCCGCCCCGGCCTTCACACTTGAAGACCTCAGCGGCAAAAAAGTCTCCCTGGCCGACTACAAGGGCAAGGCGCTGGTCATCAACTTCTGGGCAACGTGGTGCGTGCCGTGCCGGATCGAGACGCCCTGGCTGATCGAGCTACGCAACCGCTACGCGGCGCAGGGTTTTGAGGTGCTGGCCATCTCCGCCGACGACCTCGACCGTCGGAACCCCGCCCGGCTGAGTGGCGAAAAGCAGCAGATCGCGCGTTTTGTCCAAAAGATGCGGATGCCGTACCCGGTGTTGCTTGACGCCGACTCGATCAGCAAGCCCTACGGCGGCCTTGACGCGCTGCCCACCTCATTTTTTGTGGATCGCAACGGAACCGTGGTGGCCGCACAGTTGGGCCTGACCTCAAAGGACGAGATCGAAGCCAACATCAAGAAAGCGCTGGGGAGAAAGAATTGATGATTGTGACGAGGCAGGTAATTCGCGTGGCCGTTCTTGCGGCTATTGCCTTGTGCGCCGCGCTGGCGCAGGCGCAGGGACCGCTGACCGAAAGAGCTGGCCGGCAGGCTGCAAAACCGGCGGCCGTCGAGTATCTTTACCCCGAGCAGATTACCGTTCCGGCAGGCAAGCCATCCACGGTCGCGCTGCACTTCCGCGTCGCGCCCGGACGGCACATCAACTCCCACACGCCCGGCGATGCGGATCTGATTCCCACCACGTTCTCGATTCCAGAAGGCTCCGGCGTGCGCCTGGAAAAGGCCGTCTATCCGCCCGGCGCGGAATTTTCGCTGCCCATCGATCTCATGACGAAACTCAGTGTTTATAGCGGCGAATTCATTCTCCGGGCGCGGATTGTGGCCACCACCGGCAATCATCTAGTGGAGGCCCAGCTCCGCTATCAGGCCTGTGACAACAACGCCTGCGCGCCGCCAGCAACGATTACCGCAGCCATTGATGTAATCGGGAACTGATCGCGGTTCTGCTTGCGCGGCATCTGCCGAAACAGGGCTTGCAATCGCAGGCCGCGCCCTGCCACACTTGAAGCGTGGCCACTCAAACGATCGTGATCCTAGATTTTGGTTCGCAGTACACGCAGTTGATTGCGCGGCGCATACGCGAGCTGAATGTTTTTTCCGTGGTGCTGCCCTGCACGGCGCCCCTCAACCAGATTCAGGCGCTCCAGCCGCTGGGCATCATCCTCTCCGGCGGGCCGTCGTCGGTCTACGACGCGGACGCGCCGGCCGCCGACCCCAAACTGCTGGAACTGGGCGTGCCGATCCTGGGCATCTGCTACGGGCTGCATTTCATCGTTCATCACCTTGGCGGCAAGGTGCTTTCCGCCGGCGGGCGCGAGTACGGCCACGCCGAAGTGACCATTGAAGACAGCGCGTCGCCGCTTTTTGCCGGACTGCCAAAAACGATCGCCGTCTGGATGAGCCACGGCGACGAAGTGGCCGCGCTGCCCGCCGGCTTCCGCCGCATCGCCGTCAGCGCCAACGCCCTGGCCGGCATCGCCAACGACGAGCGCCGCATCTGGGCCGTGCAATTTCACCCCGAGGTGCATCACACGCCGCTCGGCCCGCAGATCATCAAGAATTTCGTTTTCTCGATCTGCGGCGCGGCGGGCGACTGGACTCCGGCCCGCTTCATCGAATCCACCGTGGCCTCCATCCGCGAGAAAGTGGGCTCGGGGCAGGTCATCTGCGGCCTCTCCGGTGGCGTGGATTCGTCGGTCGCGGCGGTCCTTGTGCATCGGGCCATCGGCAGCCATCTCACCTGCATCTTCGTCAACAACGGCGTGCTGCGCAAAAACGAATTTGCATCGGTGCAGAAGAATCTGCGCGACAAACTCGGGCTGAAGATTGTCGCCGTTGACGCCAGCGAGCGATTTCTGACGAAGCTGGCCGGCGTGACCGAGCCTGAGAAAAAGAGAAAAATCATCGGCGCGGAGTTTATCGCCGTTTTTGACGACGAGGCCAAGCGCATTGCCCAGGCCAGCGGTGGCGTGGATTGGCTGGTGCAGGGCACGCTCTATCCCGACGTGATTGAATCCAGCAGCGTGAAAGGCCCCAGCCAGACCATCAAGAGCCACCACAATGTGGGCGGCCTGCCGCTGGGGATGAAGCTGAAGCTGATCGAGCCTTTGCGCGACCTCTTCAAGGATGAAGTCCGGCGTATCGGCCGCGATCTGGAGATGCAGGAGGAGATCCTGGGCCGTCAGCCCTTCCCTGGGCCGGGGCTGGCCGTACGCATCCTGGGCGAAGTGACGCCGGAGCGCGTCGAGCTTTTGCAGAATGCCGACGAGATTGTGATTGACGAGATCAAGGCCGCCGGGCTTTATAACTCGATTTGGCAGAGCTTTGCGGTGCTGCTGCCGGTGATGAGTGTCGGGGTCATGGGTGACCAGCGCACCTATGCCTATACCTGCGCGGTGCGGGCCGTGCATTCGGAAGACGGCATGACGGCCGATTGGGTCGAGCTGCCCTACGAAGTGCTGAAGCGCATCTCCGTCCGCATCGTCAACGAGGTCCGCGGCATCAACCGCGTCGTCTACGACATCACCAGCAAGCCGCCAGGGACGATTGAGTGGGAATAACCAATAGCGGTAGGGGGTATCACTGAACTCCCAGGTCCGATAATCCGGACCTGGGGCACCCGCCCACCTTCGTAGGATGGTCAGGTTTTTGAAAACTCAGGGGGCATTACCCGCCATTGAGAACGTCATCCAATAGATTGTATTTTCGCATTGCCTTTGTCGTAAAGGATCAAATTGATAATAAACGGATCAATGCCGACATTATCTTCTCCAACCAATGTAATTTCAGCTGTCAAATCTCCACATGGGAGCGGCTGACAATCAATGGTGAAAATAGGAGATAGATCATCACCCTTATCTGGATGCAGGAATGGCATTGCCCAATGTCCATCTCCGAAGACAGCAATCAGAAGACATTTCGTGCGGTTCACTTGAATGTTAACAGTCTCATTCTCGCCTTCGTAAAGCCATTTAGGTCGATCTGTTTCAGCAACTTCTAATTGTTCTTTGTTATGAAATACAAGTCTTGCCCGCACGTAGTCGAGATCACCAGTTCTCTTGCCTGGAATACTCTTATTGAGAAAGCAAGCCTTTAATCCTGGCACTCCGATCGGAATTGGTCGTAGGTCTGACGATGCCCGAGAACGAGTGGTAGTATCTTCAAACATTCGTTGAAACTCTTGCTCGTTGTCAGTTCTAATTGGCTTCACTGAAGTCAGCTCAACATTATGCGGAATTGGTTCAGCTTGCATCATCGGTCGAGTGACCGTATTAGGGTGAGGAGAAGAGTTGTAAATATTTACTGTGGGACTTGCAATAGCAACTGGATTCGCATTGATAACTGGAGAGACGGTTATTGTTGGGTTCGCTTGCTGTTTCGTACTTACAGCTTGACTCATATCCTTTGCATATGTGACTGGTTCGGCAAAAATTGAATTCTCTTCGGTGTCACCCTGGCTCATAATGTATGCGTGAAGCAATATAACACAGATCGTAATTGTTAGTAACAGGAATGGAGTCTGCACAAACAGACTTGCAATTGGCTTGGCAAAGGAAAATATTCCGCCAGAATGAGCATCTATAAACTCATTAACAGACGTGAGTATACGGTGCTCCAGCAATAGTTTTGAGAAGTCGAGAATAAATGAGAGAATGACGAACGGCCATGCACGCTTGCCGTCAGATTTTAGATTACCGACAAAGTTCGCCATTATTTCCTCCGCGCATAGGATAGCGCATAAACCTCAATCGCCAATCCGAGGCTCCCAATATCAGATTGCCGACAGCGGAAGATCGCCTGTCAAGGCTTTGATCCCAGATTTAGAACCTGTTTGGCGTGCTCTCCGGCAAGATGGCCTATGCGTTTGTCGAATGTGGCGAGGATCAGATCATCTTCAATCGCCATGCCGAGCAGGTAAGCATCTGTGACTTGCTTGTGACCGTGCAGACGCCGGCGGGTGGCCCCGGTCTCGATTTTGAGACCGGGGAGACGGTGAACGTCGATGGGTAGTTTTTCGTATTCTTGACGGTCGCCGAAAAACTCAATAACAAGACAAGAAGCGTCAGGGCACGACTTCAGTCGTGCCAACAGTCGCCCCCAATAGACCCAGGGCTTTAGCCCCTGCGTTCTTTTGTTTCTTCAAGTACGCCGTTCCAGACGGATACTCCTCCGGCCTGTTCGCCAGACCCGCTTTCACCGGATTGTTGTCGATATATTCGCGATGCAGTTGAAAGCTCCGTTCATCAAGGACCTGCTCATCCGAAAACCCGCGCTGCCATATCTCGCCGTGGAAACCAAGTTCCTTTCCGGCTCGGAAAGAAAAGCTGCCTTTAATCAATTGCATCGCCTTCTCAATGCTCGTCTCGCCCGGAACAGTCATCAGAATATGGACATGATTCGGCATAATCGCGAAGTCGTGAACCGTGATTTTCCCAGAGCGCATATAGCTTCGAAGAACTTCGATCAACAGGCCCGCCATTCGATCCGTCTGGAAGAGTGACCTTCCGCCTGCTGTTCGCGTTGTTACAAAGAAGGTCCGCGCGCAATAGGAGGCGTTTGATGGGTCCGAAGCTCGTGAAGGCATCGACATCGCAGGGGCTAAAGCCCTCCACTTTTTATAATTGCTTGCGGCACGACTGAAGTCGTGCCCTGACGCTTCTCAGTTTACTCGAAAGTCATCTCGCCACCTCAAGCAAGAGGGCGGGTGGCCCATTTCCGTATCCCGTCCAACCAACAAATATGGGCGCGCCAGGTCCCGATTTTGAGACCTGGGAGGACCACCAAGTCGAATGGCGATAACAGCCCATTGCATAAATTCAGCCAAAATCCAGAAAAAGCAGCCGATTCTACCCGCCGCGAACCTCTCCTCGGGTGGTCAGGATCAGAACCTGTTTGGCGTGCTCTCCGGCAAGATGGCCTATGCGTTTGTCGAATGTGGCGAGGATCAGATCGCCTGCAATCGCCATGCCAAGCAGGTACGCATCTGTAACTTGCTTGTGACCGTGCAGACGCCGGAAAAAGGGCTTGGTCAACGTGCGCCAGTTGGCTGCGCAGGTGTGGTAGTGGTAGCCCGGATGAATCTCCATCTGCTCCAACAGCTCCGTGGACTGCATTCTTGCCACAAATATGTAAATATGCCACACTATAAAAAAGGTGACAAAAAATGACCGAGACGGTAGTCTTAGGCGAGAGTGGCAGAATTGTGCTTCCAGCGGCAATTCGGAGAGAGCTTGGCCTCAAAGCCGGGGACCGATTGACTGTGAGCAACGATCAGGGGTCGATCCATATTCTGAGCAGGAAAATGGCCTTGGCCAGCATACGGGCAGGAATTATCAAGCAGCGTGGAAGCCTCGACGGGATTCTGGATGAGTTCCTGGCGGAAAAGCATGAGGAAGCCGCGCGTGAATAGTGTTGTGCTGGATTCCGCCGCCGTTCTGGCGATGATTCAGGGCGAATCGGGTGGAGAACGGGTCGAAGCGCTTCTTGATGCGGCGGAACTTGGGGCTGACGTGCAAGTCGCCATCAGTTCCGTGAACTGGTGTGAAATCCTGACGCGGATGCAGCGGGACAACAAGAACGTGACTCCGGAGGAGCTGTCGGCCGTGCTTGCCAGAGTGAAAGTGATTCCATTTGACAAGGCCGCCGCTGAACTTGCGGCCAGATTTGCTCTTGTGAGTCAATCCCTCTCGCTCGGAGACCGGGCCTGCCTTTCGCTGGCCAAGGCTCGCAGGGCGACAGCTTGGACGGCGGACAGAATTTGGACCCAATTCAAGCTGGATGTGTCGGTTGAGTTGATTCGCGGCTGAGCGCCTCCGGCCTTCATTCTGCATCTATTCACCTGCCGCCTGCGCCTTCAGCGCGGCGACGTCGCGGGTGAGGGCGTCGAGGCGGGCGAGCAGCTCGGCGTGGCGCTTGTCGGCGGCCGAGGGGTCAAAGGCTTCTACGGAGTAGCTGCCGTTCGGCTCCAGCTCGCAGCAGCGCACTTGATCGACGTCCTCAAAGCCCTGGCGATGGATGACCTCGATCAGCTCCTCGCGGGTGAGCGACTCGTGCTTCAAGGCGCGCTGGTCGATCTGGCCGTCGCGGACCAGCACGGTGGCCCGACCCTCGAAGACGCGCGTGAGCCGGCGGGAACGGAAGAGCAGCCGCACCACCAGCCAGTTGATGGCCAGCAGGCTGAATGCGCCGATGACGCCGCCGGTGACCGAGTTGTCCTCGCCGATGATGGCGTTCTGCACGGTGTTCGAGAGCGAGAGCAGTACCACCAAGTCGAAGGGGTTGAGCTGGCCCAGCTCGCGCTTGCCGAAGATGCGCAAGAGCAGCACCAGCACCAGGTAGATGATGGCCGGGCGGGCCAGCTTCTCCAGAATCGGAAGCGGCAGCAGAAACATATGGTTGAAAATGAGTGAATGGAACATGAAACGAGGATAAGCGGCTCAGCGCCGCTTTTCCAGCCGTAAAACCACATCGACTGACCGAGTATTGTCGTTCAAATGCAGGGTATAGCTGTAGTTGATGGTGGCAAAGACCCGTTCGAGCGCGGGATTCACGTCGTGAGTTGCAAAGAAACCGCGGATGGCTCCTTCGTTGAAGACCACGCCCACGGGCATTTTCCAGGCGGCCAGCATTGCGGCGCGCAGATCGTCGCTGACGTTCTGAATGGTCAGCGTGCCCATCGTATAGACGGAACCCGGTTCGGCCGTTACGGTATAGCTGGCCGTGCCCTGGGCGCGATCGAAGCTGGCGGCTGGATGAACGACGGCTTTCATAAAACCCTTGTTGCGGTATTGGCGCTCGATGAACTGCCAGTTCTCGCGCACGTACTGTGAAGTGGCAATGTCACCTGGATGAATGTGAGATTGTCGGTCGAAATCCACTTGCGTAACAAGCAGATCGGGCGCGAGATGAATGCCTGCAAGCTTGTACTGCGCGCCAGTTGAAACAGATACCAGAAAAGGAATGCGAACGGCATCCGGCGTGACCACCGGAGCATTCTGCGGCGCGGCATGAATTTCGGCTTCCAGATAGCCTTTGTCGCGGTAGTAGTTGCCCAAGTTCGTTTCAATCTGGCTGGGACTTCCTTCCGTGTCATAGGCCGAACCGGTCAGCTTGGCGAGAACTTCTGCCGCTCCTGCGTCAAGCGGCTTCGGCGCTCCATCGAGGCGAATCTCGCCCACCTGAACCGGCGGATCGGTGACGGTGTAGCTCATCGCTGTAACCTTAGCCAGCTTTTGGTCGGTATAAGGCAAGGCCGCGACGGTGGCTTTGATGCCTTCGGCCGCAAGCATTTCTTCCAGCGCCCCGCGCACGCCTTCCATGATTCCTCCATCGGAGGGAACCTTGCCGTGGAAGAGCGGGAAGCGGACGTGCAGCGCGGCCTCCAGCTCCTTGCCCGGCGCGAGCGGCAGATTGTCCAGGAGGATGGGATAGAGATCGGTGGCGGGAACCAGCGTATAGACGAGATCCACGCCGTCAAATTTGAAGCTGAGAGTCTCGAAGACTCCGGTGTCCATCAGCTTTTGGGAGTGCCCCTTCATCTCGTCATAGTTCAGCACCGCGCCCTTATTCAGCCACGCGGCAGCCAGCAGTTCCTGGTCGGAGTATTCCGGGGCGCCCTTGAACTGGATGGTCTTGGGCCGAAACTTCTGTGCGGAGGCGGGCTGGATGGCACAGAGAAGAACGCCGGCTGTCAGGAAAAGAAGAAGCTTGCGATTCATGATAGAGAAAGAGTAGCAAAAACAGCGGAAGGCGCGAGAAAGATTCTGCTTTTCCGGCGATTTTCTATAAATGAAAAAATGTTTCATACAAAGCCGCTGTAGGCCGTTTATGCGCCGACAGCAACCTTGTTTTTGAAATACTCCAGCGATTTTTCCAGGCCTTCCTTGAGCGAGATACGCGGCTCCCAGCCGAGCAGCGCGCGCGCCCTGGTGATGTCGGGCTGGCGGCGGGTGGGGTCGTCTTCGGGCAAGTCTTCAAAGCATAATTCGCTCTTTGAGCCAGTAACTTCCAGCACCGCCTGGGCGCATTCGAGAATGGTGAATTCATGGGGGTTGCCGATATTGACCGGGAAATGCTCCTCGGAGCGCGCCAGGCGCAGAATGCCCTCGATCAGGTCATCCACGTAGCAGAAGCTGCGCGTCTGCATGCCGTCGCCGTAGATGGTCAGAGGCTCGCCGCGCAAGGCCTGCATCACGAAGTTGGAGATGACCCGGCCGTCGCTCGGAGCCAGGCGGGGTCCGTAAGTATTGAAGATGCGGACCAGGTGAGTGTTCACGCCGCGCGAGCGGTAGTAGGCCATCACCATTGCTTCGGCAAAGCGCTTGGACTCGTCGTAGACCGAGCGTGGCCCGACCGGGTTCACGTTGCCCCAGTAACTCTCCGGCTGCGGATGTTCGAGCGGGTCGCCATAGCACTCCGAAGTGGAGGCGTGCAGGAAACCAGCATTGTACTTGGCGGCGATCTTCAAAACATTTTCCACGCCCACCGAACCCACGCGCAGAGTTTCGATTCCCAGGCGCAGATACTCCGGCGGGCTGGCCGGAGAGGCAAAGTCAAAAACGTAGTCTACCGGGCCAAAGTCGAAGTGCTCGCAAATGTCCTGCTCTTCGAAGCGGAAGCGCGGCTCGTGGCTGAGATGCGCCAGGTTTTCCCGGCTGCCGGTGCATAAGTTATCGACGCCAACAACGGTGTCGCCCTCGCGGAGCAAACGGTCGGTAAGATGGGAACCAAGAAATCCGGCGGCGCCGGTGACCAGTACGCGCATAGTCAAAGTTGTACACTCCCTATAATCTGAAACGATTCGTTAGCGGAGTTAGCCGCGCTTCGCGCGTGTTATCGGTGCTAACTCCACCAGCTTTGCTAACCCCGCTAACTCCGCTCCTATCTTCTACACCAGCAGCTTGCGCGGCTTGCCCTGCTGCGCCAAGTAAGCAGCGGGCCGGCCCACGCTCACATACGTGAAGCCATGATCGATCATCTCTTTGGGCTTATATAGATTGCGCCCGTCAATGACAATGGGGAAATGGACTGCCCGGTTGAGGCGCGTCAGATCGATTTCGGCAAACTCTTTCCAATCGGTCAGGATCAACACCGCGTCGGCGTCTTGCGCCGCCTCATAAAGATTCGCGGCATAGCGGAGCGTCTCGGAAGGCGGCAGCACCTCCTTGGCGCGTTCCATGGCCTCCGGGTCATAAGCCGTGATAAGGACGCCAGCTTCCAGCAGTTTTTTAATTACTTCGATGGCTGGCGACTCGCGGATGTCGTCGGTATCGCGTTTGAAGGCTAGGCCAAGGGCGGCGAGCCGCTTGCCGCGCAGCGTCCACAAGGCCGAGCGCACCTTGTTGAAGAAGACCTCCTTCTGGATTTCGTTGACCGTGTGGATATCGTCGAGCAATTGGAAGTCCACGCCCTGCTGCTGCGCCACCCAGTGAAAGGCGGCCACGTCCTTGGGAAAGCAGGAGCCGCCATAGCCCAGTCCGGCGTGCAGAAACTTGGAACCGATGCGGCTGTCCATCCCCATGCCGGCGGCGATGTCTTCAATGTCCGCGTCCACGGATTCGGCCAGGTTGGCTACGGAGTTGATAAAGGAGATTTTCAAGGCCAGAAAGGCATTAGAGGCATGCTTGATGATCTCCGCGCTCTGCGCCGAAGTGACCAGCAGCTTGGCCGGATGCTGTGCGTTGCAGGCTCCTGGCAGTGCATCCGGTTGGGCGTAATAGCTGCCCCCGGTGAGTGGCTCATAGATGCGCTGGAGCAGTTCGGCGGAGCGCTCCGTGTTGGCTCCCACGACGATGCGGTCGGGATGCAGAAAGTCCGTCACGGCCGTGCCTTCGCGCAGAAATTCGGGGTTCGACACCACATCGAAGCTCTGCGGATTCACGCCGTAGCGGAGCAGCACGCGGCGAATCCACTCGTTGGTGTAGACCGGCACCGTGCTCTTTTCCACGATGACCTTGTAACCGTTGATGGAGCGGGCAATCTCCGAGACCACGGCTTCGACGTAGGAAAGATCGGCGGCGCCAGTTTCGCCCTGCGGCGTGCCCACGGCAATGAACACTGCCTCGCTCTTTTCGACGGCCTCGCCCAGATTCTCGGTGAAGATCACGCCGCGTCCGCGGTGCTTGGCCAGCAGTTCAGGCAAATGGCGCTCGAAGATGGGCACGCCGCCTTCGCGGAGGATATTCACCTTGGCTTCATCGTTGTCCACACAGATGACCTGGTGCCCTATTTCGGCAAAACTAACGGATGCGACGAGTCCCACATAACCGGATCCAATAACACAGATGGAAACTGGCTTTGACATACGCTAACATTTTCTCCTTGGCGGAAGTTTTCCGAAGTGGCCGCAGGGGCCTGGCAGGAGAATCAAGCAGGCCATACGCCTTGGACGCGATAACTTAATTATTTTCTATGCTACCCGTTCGGGGAGGGTGGAGCAAGCCGCGTCGGAATGCGGCGTCCTTTAATTAACGCCAAAATCACATTGGGGTTGGACGGAAATGCGAGCTGTTTTGGACACCAGGCCGTCTTGCCTGTCTGGTAAAGTGAAGTTGCAGCCTCTGGCCCGGAGCTATCTTGCGCAAGGACTTGTAACTGGCTGGTTTTCTGATGAGCAAGAGGTGAATTATATGGCCAGCGTCTCACTATCTGGTGATTCCGAATGGGCTCCTTTTCGAATTGCGCCCAGTTTTTCCGAGCGTGTTTGGGGCTGCCGGGATCTTCATCCCTGGTATGACAAGATCGCCACGATGCAGCCTATCGGCGAGGCCTGGCTTACGGGCGATCAGTGTTTGGCCGCAAGTGGAGCGCATGCTGGCCAGCCGCTGGGCGCGCTCTTTGCCCAGTTTCCGCAGGCGCTGCTAGGACCGGCGGCTCCAGAGAGTGGCCAGAACAATCCCTCGCCGCTGCTGATCAAAGTGATCTTTGCCAGGGAAAAGCTGAGCGTGCAGGTGCATCCGGACGACCAGATGGCGCAAAAATATGGCGATCCGCGCGGCAAGACCGAGTGCTGGTACGTGCTGGCGGCGGAAGAGGGCGCGCAGGTGGCCTGCGGACTCAAGCCGGGCGTCACGCTGAACGAGGTCAAGGCGGGAATCGAGGCTGGCACGCTGGAGCAGAGCCTGAACCTGCTCGATGTAACCGCGGGGGAAGTGGTTTTTGTGGCTGCGGGAACGGTTCATGCCATCTGGCCAGGATCGATTCTGCTGGAAACCCAGCAGAACTGCGACCTGACGTACCGGATGTACGACTACGGGCGTGGACGCGAGCTGCACATCGCAAAATCCCTGGAAGCCACGCGCCTCACGACGCGCGCCGGAAAAGTGCCGCCCAAGGCGTTGGCCAATCGGACCATTCTGGTCGAGGGAGATTATTTTCGCGTGGAGCGCATTCCGGTTGCCGGCAGCCGGACCAGCATCAGCCTGGCGAGCGAAGGCGAGACGGCGCCGGGCCTGCAGTACCTGTTTGTGGCTGCGGGAGCGGCGAAAATTGCCGGGCAGGGCTTTGACGCGGTGGAACTTCCCAAGGGAGGGATTGCGGCCGTTCCCGCCTCTTCGCCAAAGTTTGCGGTCGAGGATGCGGGCGGATTGGAGTTGATTCGCATCACGCCGCTTTGGCCGGAGGGGAAGCGATGACCGAGTCTACTGGGGAGAGCCGGTGGCGGTACGCCTACGAACAACATTTCGGAGACGGAATCGCCAATCCGGGATTGGACGCCCCTTCTGGGAACACTGAGAGAAGCTGAGAAAACTTTGTCTTGCATTTTCCGATCATGTATGTATACTGTCCATACGGAGAGTGTCATCGGTGAGGGGAGAAGATGCCCTGCAACTTTTTTAAGGAGCCGCAGAATGCGTATTAAGTCTTTCCTTGGGCTGACTTTTGCACTTCTTTTTGCTGGCATGGCAGATCGCGCTCTGGCTCAATCCGTTCCGGCAGCATCGGGGGGAAGAGCTTCGGATCCGCCTCTCGCCATCGGCGCCGGTATCTCCGGCTACAACCCCGACCGGGGGGGGGGCCACATCCTTGGCGGCACGCTATGGATTGACTATCGCCTGCCACGGGTACCGGGAATTTTGCGGGGAATCGGCATTGAGGTGGAGGCTAGCGATCTCAATTACGGTCGTTCCTCGTCTTTGTCGTCCCAGTCGCCGAATTTGCGGCAGGACTATGCCAGAGGTGGAGTGATTTACTCATGGCCCCACTATCACAACTTTCGCCCTTACGGAAAATTTGAGATGGGATTTGGCAATCAAGACTCCACGTCCAGTAGCGGACACCGTATCAATGATTCCCGCACGGTCACCAGCATTGGCGGCGGAGTAGATTATCGGATTTTCCGGAGTGTCTGGTTGCGGGCTGATTATGAATACCAGAAGTGGCCCGATATGTTTCATAAGTATAATATTTATGGCGTGTCCAAGCCCGCTGGATCGACTCATCCTCAGGGCATCACCGTCGGCGCGCTGTACCACTTCTGAAATCCCGCTTTCCGCTGAGGGCTGCGGGAATGCGGCATATCGGCGCGAGACGTTGCCTTGTCGATGAACGCGCGCAATTTTCTTCAGGAGGACTCAGCCATCGCTACGGCAGCAGAGCTTCAGAAACCCTTCATTACCCGGTCCATTCTTGGGGTTAATGTTGCCGTCAGCAGTTACGAGGAAGTGGCTCAGCGCAGTCTACTCTGGTGCCGTGAGCGGCAGTCCCGCGCGCTTTTCTTCGCCAATGTCCACATGATTATGGAAGCCCATGATGATCCGGCTTTCTTTCGTATGCTCAATTGCGCCGACCTGGTCAACCCCGATGGAATGCCTCTTGTGTGGGCGCTTCGCGCGCTTGGGGAGCAGAGCGCGAAGCGGGTATACGGCCCGGAAGCAACAGCAATTCTGCTGGTCGAAGCCGAGAAAGCCGGAGTTTCGGTCGGTTTCTACGGCGGGAGCCAGTCCACGCTTGATGCGCTGGTTGCCGTGGTTCATCAGCGCCATCCGGCTCTCAATGTGGTCTATGTCGAAAGCCCGCCCTTCCGTGCTCTGACGCCGGATGAAGATCAGAAAATCGTCGAGCGAATCGCCGCTTCCGGTGTGCAGTTGCTTTTTGTAGGCCTGGGATGCCCTAAACAGGAGAATTGGGTTATCGAGCATCGCGGCAGGGTTCCCGCCGTGATGTTTGCCGTGGGAGCTGCCTTCGACTTTATTGCAGGCAGCAAGCGCTGTGCCCCCGTGTGGATGCAGCAATTCGGACTCGAATGGGTGTTTCGCCTTGCGTCCGAACCTCGCCGCCTATTTTGGCGTTACTTCAAGCACAACCCCCGCTTTGTCTTTCTGTTTCTCTGGCAACTTATCGCCGGGAATGTTTGACGGGAGCTTCGCGCTTGCGCGAGCATAGGCAAGCAGCCGTCTCCCTGAGTGTTTGATGTTTTCGATTAGAATAGTGCAGACGATTCGTTCGAATGTTATTTAGCATGGAACGGCAGCGAATGGACGTCTCTGTCTTCGGCGGCTGCGCGCGGAGGCTGGAAGGATGAAAGACCAATGCGAAAGGCTCTGATAACCGGCGTTACCGGTCAGGATGGCGCCTATCTGGCGGAGTTCCTGCTTAAAAAGGGCTATGAGGTGCATGGCATCAAGCGCCGCTCCTCGCTCTTCAATACCCAGCGCATCGACCACCTATACGAAGATCCGCATTCCAAACACCCGCGGCTGGTGCTGCACTATGGCGACATGACCGACTCGTCGAGCCTAGTGAAGATCATTCAGGAGGTTCAGCCGGACGAGATCTACAATCTGGCCGCGCAGAGCCATGTGAAGGTGTCCTTCGAGGAGCCGGAGTATACGGCCGACGCCGATGCGCTGGGCGCGCTGCGCATTCTCGAGGCGATCCGGCTGCTGGGGTTCGGCGGCAAGACGCGCTTTTATCAGGCTTCGACCTCGGAGATGTTCGGCCTGGTGCGCGAGACGCCGCAGTCGGAAACGACGCCCTTCTATCCCCGCTCGCCTTATGGCGTGGCCAAGGTATATGGCTACTGGATCACGGTGAATTATCGCGAGTCCTATGGAATGTATGCCTGCAACGGCATCTTGTTCAATCACGAGTCGCCCATCCGCGGCGAAACCTTTGTGACCCGCAAGATTACCCGCGCTCTGACTCACATCAAGGTGGGCCTGCAGGATTGCCTCTGGCTGGGCAACCTGGACTCGTTGCGCGATTGGGGTCACGCGCGCGATTACGTGGAGATGCAGTGGATGATGCTGCAGCAGGAGACGGCCAAAGATTACGTGATCGCCACCGGCGAGCAGCACAGCGTGCGGGAATTTGTATCGATTGCCGCCGCCGAGTTGGGAATGCATCTGGAATGGCGCGGCCAGGGGGTCGAGGAATACGCAGTCGATGAGCGCGGCGAGACCGTGGTGCGTGTTGATCCGCGCTACTTCCGCCCGGCCGAGGTGGCGACGCTGCTGGGCAATCCCGCGAAGGCGCGCCGTGAGCTGGGTTGGACGCCACGAACCTCGTTCAAACAGTTGGTGACCGAAATGGTTGCCGGAGACCTCGAACTGGCCAAGCGCGATCTGCTGGTGCAGCAGCACGGTTTCAGGCCGGCCGGCGGATTCCGCGATTAAAGGAGGATTGATGAAGAAAGAGAGCCGTATCTATGTGGCTGGGCATCGCGGGCTGGCTGGCTCGGCGCTGACGCGCAGCCTGCAGCGTCACGGTTTCAGCAATTTTGTCTTGCGCACGCACGCCGAGCTTGACTTGCAGCAGCCCGCGCTGGTGGACGCATTTTTTGCCGCCGAGCGGCCAGAATACGTTTTTCTGGCTGCGGCCAAGGTGGGCGGCATTCACGCCAACAGCATTTATCCCGCCGATTTCATCCGCGACAATCTGCAGATTCAGACCAGCGTGATCGATGCCGCTTATCGTCACGGCGTGAAGGGGCTTTTGTTTCTCGGCTCCAGTTGCATCTATCCCCGCGACTGCCCGCAGCCCATCCGCGAGGAGTATCTGCTGACCGGGCCGCTGGAGCCGACCAACCGGTCCTACGCGCTGGCCAAGATCGCCGGCATTGAAATGTGCTGGTCCTATAACCGGCAGTATGGAACGCGCTATCTGGCGGCGATGCCCACCAATCTTTACGGCCCGGGCGATAACTATAACCTGGAAAACTCCCATGTTCTGCCGGCGCTGATCCGCAAGGTCTACGAGGCCAAGCGCGCGGGGCTCAATGAAGTGGTGGTTTGGGGTACGGGCAAGCCGCTGCGCGAGTTTCTCTCCAGCGATGACTTTGCCGACGGCTGCGTCCACCTGATGACGCTCGACGACGAGCGTTATGGAACGTTGCTGAACGACAGCGTTCCACCACTGGTGAACGTTGGTTCCGGCAGCGAGCTAACCATCCGCGAGCTGGCGGAGACGGTCTGCCGCGTGCTGGGCTTTACGGGCAAGCTGGTCTTCGATGCTTCCAAACCCGACGGAACGCCGCGCAAGCTGATGGATTCCAGCCGGTTGCGCGCGCTGGGCTGGCAGCCAAAAATCGATCTGGAAACCGGCATTCGACAGGCGTTTGCAGACGCAAAACCAGTTTTGGACCGCAATCTGGACCGGCTGGCTTAATAGGCAGTGCTTTCCGGCCATCCTTCTTTCCGTGATGGCCGCGGGTTCCCGAAATCGATCTTTTGAGAGACAATAAAGACCATAATGAGCTATCGATTCGCACTTCCAAATGAACTTCGCGGCGCCGTAGGCAAGGCTGCCGCTGACTGGACCGCTAACAACAAGGTTGCACGCTTCTGGCAGAAGGACGCGAGCCTGTGGACCAGCGATGGCGAGCAGAACTGGCTCGGCTGGATCAACATTGTCGAGCGGCAGCAGCGGGATCAGGCGGCCTTTGATGCACTGGCCGCCGACGTGAAAGCCGCCGGCTTCAAATATGTTTTGCTGCTGGGCATGGGCGGATCGAGCCTTTGCCCGGAGGTGCTGGCAGTTACTTTCGGTCAACAGGCGGGCTTCCCTGCCCTGTACATTGTGGACTCGACCGACCCGGCGCAGGTCAAGGCCGCGCGCGACAAGGTCAATCTGGCCGAGACGCTGGTGGTTGTGGCCAGCAAATCCGGCTCGACGCTGGAGCCGAATGTCCTGAAGCAGTATTTCTTTGAGGAGATGAAGCAGGCCGTGGGCGCGGAGAAGGCTGGCAGCCATTTCCTGGCCATCACCGATCCCGGCTCGAAGATGGAGCAGGTGGCCAAAGCCGACGGATTCCGGCACATCTTCTACGGCGACCCGCAGATTGGCGGCCGTTTCTCGGCGCTCTCGAACTTTGGCGTGGTGGCAGCCACGGTGGCCGGACTGGACTCGAGTAAGCTGCTGGCCGAGGCGGCCAAAGCAGTGGCATCGGCCAAGCTGGCCCCGGTGGAGAATCCCGCCGTGCAACTGGGCCTGCTGCTGGGCTCGGCGGCCAACACCGGACGCGACAAGATCACCATCTTCACTTCGCCGGAAATCTACGACCTGGGCGCATGGATGGAGCAGTTGATCGCCGAATCGACCGGCAAGCTGGGCAAGGGCATCACGCCGGTGGATCGTGAGGCGATTGCCGGTACGGAAATCTACGGTGACGACCGGATTTTTGTCTATATCCGCTATATCCGCACGGCCGACGGGGCGGCGGATGCGGCGCTGGATAATAAGGTGGCCGACTTGGAAGCTTCCGGCCATCCGGTCATCAACATTGTGATTGAGGACCTCTACGAAATCTTCGGCCAGTTCTTCACCTGGGAGGTGGCGACCGCTGTTGCTGGCTCGGTGATGGGCATCAACCCCTTCAACCAGCCGGACGTGGAGTCGGCCAAGATTGAAACCCGCGCTCTGACCGCGGAGTACGAAAAGACCGGCAAGCTGGCCGTGCGCGAGCCGGTACTGGTGGACGAAGGCCTCAAGGTTTACGCGACCGCGGCCTATGCCGCCACGCTCAAGGCATCTGCGCCCAGCCAGACGCTGGCCGGGCTGCTCCGCGCGCATCTTGACCAAATTCACGCGGGCGACTACTTTGCCGCTCTGGCCTTCCTGCCCAACTTCCCGCAGTACGAGGCGGCGATTCAGGGCTTGCGGCACAAGGTGCGCGACAAGAAGCGCGTGGCCACCTGCCTCGGCTTTGGACCGCGTTTCCTGCACTCAACCGGCCAGGACTACAAGGGCGGCCCCAATACCGGCGTTTTCCTGCAAATTACCGCCGATCACGCCGTCGATGTGGCCATTCCGGGGCAAAAACTGAGCTTTGGCGTGGTGATTGACGCCCAGGCCGCCGGCGATCTGGCGGTGCTGGAGTCACGCGGACGCCGCGCGCTGCGGATTCACCTGGGAGCCGATGTGGCCGCCGGGCTGAAGACGCTGGCCGCCGCCGTGGATCAGGCGTTGAAGTAAGGGCTGTGAAAGGTGCAGACCGGCGGCTTCAGCGCCATCGTTAAAGCCTGTATGGAATCCTCACACCGGGATCATCCGCGGGAAAATCGCGGGTGTTCCGGGTGATGAGGAGGCGTCCGGCGGTTTCGGCAGTTGCCAGGATGATGGCGTCCGGCAGCTTCAGCTTTCGCTGTTTCCGCACCGCGAAAGCCCGCTTTACTGGATCACGTGAATTGGCACGCCTATCTTCAGTCCTTGCGAGACCTGCAAGTGGAACACGCACTCCGCGACTTTTTGCCAGCTTCCGGGTCTAAGCTATTACCCAGAGAGCGCAGGAGCTCCTGGGAAAAGTAAATTCATTTCACTTTCGAGGTCTGTTTATGTCACTTTCTTGTCAGACGCCGCTCGCGCGGCGCACATGCCTTCTGGGAGCTGCGGCAATTCTCGCGCTGGCTTCCGCCAGCGCCCAAACCTCACTCGTCCCCAGCGCATCGAGTCCAACACTGCTGGCTGCGAACGAATCCAGTTCCCTGGCCTTCCCGCTGGCGAACGAAGGCGCGCTCGGAGGTTTGGAGGCGCGTCCTGCCGGCGAATCTGGCGGCGGCGCGGGGCAGGGGGGAAACGGCTGGAAGTATAAGGCTTCCCACGACTTCGCGCTTGAGTTCGGCGGCGGCTTCAACGCACCCATAGGCAACGACACCTCGACCAGCGGCGGCGGACCCTTCATCACTTGGGGCGGCAACTTTACCGTGGGCGCCGGGATGAACTTCAACAAGCGCTTCGGCTTGCTGGCCGAGTACCAGTTCCTCGACAACAAGCTGCCCGGCTCCATGATCGCCGAGATTGGCACGCAAGGCGGCCACGCGCATATCTGGTCGTTCACCCTCGATCCGGTCATCGACCTCTTTCCCGCGCGTACCAACAGCGTCTATGTGACCGGCGGCGGCGGCTTTTATCGCAAAGTGACCAGCTTCACCGATCCGGAAGTGGGCATCGATTGCGACTATTACTGCGAATACTATACCGAAAACGAAACGGTCTACCACTTCTCGTCCAACCAGGGCGGCCTCAACTTCGGCTTGGGCATCACCCACCGGCTGGGCGGCACTTACGGCAGCGGCAAGATGAAGCTCTTCGCCGAGGCCCGCTACCTCTTTCTGAATACGCCCAAGCTATCCACGAAGACCTTTCCCTATGCTGTAGGAACCACCGAACTGATTCCGGTCACCTTTGGCGTGCGCTGGTAAGTGAACGGTCAACTCGCTGATTGCAGACAGCTTTTACACGGTTTTCCCTGGTTTCATTTTTTGAGGCCGGGGATACCGTGATCCTCCCTGCCGGGCTACAGAGCCTACAGCAAAATTGCTTTTTGCTTATAGCGTCTCTTGCAAAATTCCATTGATACAGCAAAAAGCGTCAGGGCACGACTTCAGTCGTGCCAAAAAGAGTGACAAAATGACTTTGGGCTTTAGCCCCTGCTGCATTTATCTTCAGCCATTTGCAGCTCCGCAGCGGCTATAGCGAAACCAGAGTTGATGTATCCCGAAACCACAGTTCTCAAGTTGACGCGACCATCAGGGAGCGGCAACCCGGCGCAAAACTTCAACAGGACACACCTACTCTGGTTTCGCTCTAATGCCGGATTCCTTATTGGTCATGATCGGCACGACTGAAGTCATGCCCTGACGCAATTAGTAGCCAGAAGGTAATTTGCAAGAGGCTCTGCCGAATCCCCATCCCAGGAGCCTGACCCGCCGTCCATCCAGAGCGCCAATGGAAAATTTCACAATATGGTACGCTAGGCCATACTGTGACCCATGGCACTGGCGCAAGCGACGGAGGGGCAGACAATATAGATGTGAGGCTTGCCAGTTATCCCTGCGCAGGCCGGGAGAGAATACTGATGAGCAATTCCGAGCCACAAGCAGCGGCTGGCGCCGCCGACTACCATGTTTTTACGAAGTTTCTGGAACGCTGTAAGAATCTGCCCGCCATCACCGCGGCCGTTTGCTGGCCGCTTTCCGACGTGGCGCTCAAGGGCGCCGTGGAAGCTGCCGCCGAGGGGCTGATCAAGCCCACGCTGGTTGGCGACGAAGCCAAAATCAAGGCGTTGGCCGCCAAACTTGGCGTCGATATTTCCGCTCTTCCCATCCTCCAGGCCGCTTACGAGGCCAAGGCCGCCGAGCTGAGCGTGGCCCTCTGCCGCAATGGCGAGGCGCAAGCCATGATGAAGGGCAGCCTGCACACCGACATTCTGATGAAGGCCGTCATGCAGCGCGAGACCGGCCTGCGCGCCGGCGGCCGCCGCATCAGCCATGTCTTTGTGATGGACACGCCAGCTTATGCGCGCACACTGCTGATTACCGACGCGGCCATCAACATAGCGCCCGAGTTGGAAGACAAGTTTTACATTGTGCAGAACGCCATTGACCTGGCGCATGCGCTGAACATCCCGCAGCCGAAGGTCGCCGTGCTGTCGGCGATGGAGACAGTGAACCCCAAGATCCAGTCCACGCTGGACGCGGCGGCTCTCAGCAAGATGGCCGATCGCGGCCAGATCACGGGCGGCATCGTCGATGGGCCGATGGCCTTCGACACGGCGGTCAGCGCTCATGCGGCCGAGATCAAGCACTTGGTTTCGCCGGTTGTTGGGCAGGCGGACATTCTGGCTGTGCCCGACTTGGAAAGCGGCAATATGCTGGCCAAGCAGCTCGAATACCTGGGCGGAGCGCAACTGGCCGGCATTGTGCTGGGCGCGCGCGTTCCGATCATCCTGACCAGCCGCGCGGATTCGGCCAAAACACGGCTCACCAGTTGTGCCGTGGCCGTGCTGCTGCACTATGCCGCTCACCCACAGAAGTAAATAAATCTCACCCAAGCTGAACATCGAAGGGCGCCATTTCTCCAAGCGGAATGGTGCCTTTTTTTTGCTTCATAGCGTATAGCGGCAAACGGAGCTTTCGATATTCCCTTCAATGATTTTGGCTGAAGTGAGCAATATTAACCAGACAGTCGCCTCAGGAACTGGAATTCTATTTTAGGTGCAGTTGCCCTGTTTTAAGTGCAGTTCCGGAACGATTGGATAAGAAGCATCGCAGAAAAAAACAGCGAAGCTATCAACCTGTATACCGGATGGCGGCAGCACTCCTTTACCTCGCCTGAGACGGCGCGATCTATACGCCGGATTCTCTGACGAGATTGCTGTTCTGCCGAAACATCCTCCCCAGGATGCTATGAATGCGTTGATGCGCCAAGCCCGCGGCTCGGAATAGCCGCGGGCTCGGCGCATCAAGCAGAATTTCTTCCTTGCCTATACACCGGCGCGCGGCCCGGCCTTCTCAGTCGTTCAGGACCACATTCAACAGCGATTTATGCACGTGAATCCCGCCGTTATAGTCGACAAATCCCAGCTTGCGAAAGCGATTCATGAAGAAGCTCACGCGCGACCGCGTCGTGCCGACCATCTCCGCCAGTGTCTCCTGAGAGATTTTGGGAATCAGCGTTTGCGGTTCGCCTTGCTGGTCGAACTGCGCCATCAGCAGCAGAATCCGCGCCAGCCGCTTCTCGCTGGAATTGAAGAGCTGATCGACCAGATCCGCCTGGGTTCTCATGCTGCGGGCTAGCAGGAACGTGAAAAACAGGTCGCTGAAGTCGTGCTCCTCGCGCATCACGCGGATCATCTCCGCACGCTCGATTTTGAGCGCCACGCAGGGAGTGATGGTCGTGGCGGTCGCCATCCGCACCCCCGGCGCTCCCGCCATCGACTCCTCGCCAACAAAGTCGCCGGCCGCAAGCATTGCGATCGTCGCCTCCTTGCCCGCGTTGGAGATGACCGTGAGTTTTGCCCGGCCGCTCTGAATGTAGTAGACGCAATCGGCCGCATCGCCCTGTGAAAAGAAAGCCTGCCTGATCTTCAAGCGCACAATTCTGCGCCCCAGTCCGGCCTGCGCCAGAAAAGCAGCCACATCGAAGCGGGGGTTCTTCGATTCCATCATCTAAACAATCTCCTCTCTTCCGCGGTTTCGCGAAAAACATATCGCGGTGCACCGGAGTTATACCGTCCTCCCTTGGTTGGCCAGCAAATAAGTTTAATCGATCTGCACGCCTTCAAGCTATCAGATTTGACAATATTAAAGTAACTTATCTTTGCCATTTCGGCAATCGCGCGCAAGAATATAGATTTTTGCTGTGTTCCGGGTTTGCTTCCATGCGGGCGCCTGGCAACGCAACGCAAACTCGTTACAAACTGTTGCGGGAATGCGACAATGAGCATAGAAACCGGCGCGGTTGTCCAATCAAACCGGCGCGGGAGGGACTTTGGCCAAGCTGAAGGTTTTATCGACACACATCTTCTTGAAGCAACGCCTGCATCCAGGGCTGCTGGAGTTGGCCGTCCAATCGGGAGCGCAGGCGGTCGAGATTTTTGCCGCGCGTCCGCACTTCGACTACACCAGCCGCGAGCAGGTGGACGAGCTGGCTGGCTGGTTCCGCTCGAGTTCGATCAAGCCCTGGTCAATGCACTCCCCGCTTCGCTTCGGCTGCGAAATCGGCGGCTCCAGCGCGCCCTCGGTCAACCTGCTGCACCCGGAAAAGGCGCGCCGCATTGACGCCATGGACGAGATCAAGCGCGCTCTGGCGACCGCCGAGAAGATTCCCTTCCAAAACCTCGTCGTGCATCTGGGCGAGCGGGAAGACGCATGGTCGCCGCGCTCGGCCGAATACGCTTTCGTAGCGATTGAATACCTGAACGCCTTTGCCCATCCGCTGGGCGTGCGCCTGCTGCTGGAGAACCTGACCAGCGAGGCCACCGCACCCGAGCACCTGATGAAAATTCTGGAAACCGGCCACCTGGACTCGGTCGGCGTTTGCCTCGATCTCGGCCACGCCCATCTGACGGCTGGCATTCCTGCGGCCATCGCCACGCTTGGCGGCCGCATCGTCCAGATTCACGCGCACGATAACCACGGCGTCAAGGACGAGCATCTCTTCCCCGGCGATGGCGGTATCGACTGGCCAGCCACCGTCGCGGCTCTCAACGGCCTCGCCGCACCGCCCGCCGTCGTGCTGGAACTCAGCTCCCGGCTTACCGACGCGCCCGCCACGTGGCCCGACCGCATCCGCGCGGCCTTCGACCTGCTCGCCTGAGCCATGGAAATCCGCTGGGGAACCGGCATCAGCCTATCGATCTACATCAAGCGCGGGCCTCATTCCGGGCATGTGTTCCCAGAATGCGTTTCTAACCAGCAAAATGCGCGCGGGATTTGCATTCGCTCTTCCCGCGCGCATCGGTTAAAACTCCTCGTTACTGAAAGAGGAGGGGCGCGAACTGATAAAGATAGTCCCGCCAGTTATTCCACGCATGGAATCCTTCGCTGAGGTGAAACTCCGTGTTATACCCGTATTTCTTGAGCATATCGGCCGTTGGCCCGGAGTTTGGCAATGCTATATCCTGCTTGCCAACGGCAAACCAGAAGAGCTTGACGTTCTTCTTCTCCGGACTCCGCAGCGCGGCGAGATTCGCCTTTTCAAACTGTTCCGATCCGCCAAAGAAGCCGGAGCTGAATACGCCCACATAGGAGAAGAAGCCGGGATGCAAAACCGCCGCATTGAGCGTTTGCAGCCCGCCCATCGATAGCCCGGCAATGGCGCGGTGCTCTGAATTGGCAATCACACGATAGTGTTTCTCGACATAGGGAATGACATCGTTCATCAGATCGGCGGCAAAAGGATCGGAGCCGGAGGTCATGGCTTTCATGTCCATATGCGTGCTGGTGTGTCCCGCTGGCATAACCACAATCATGGGCTTGACCTTACCGCCGGCAATCAGGTTATCCAGAATGAAGTTAGCCCGGCCTACAGAAGTCCACGAGTCGTCGCAATCCCCCGCGCCGTGCAGCAGGTATAAAACCGGATACGATGATTTGCCGGTCTCATACCCAGGCGGCAGATAAATATGTATTCTGCGCGTCCGTTCGAGTGACGACGACTGGTAATACACGATTGACACAGCCCCGTGCGGCACATTGTTTACGTCGGCAAAGTTTCCGGGGATCAGGAACAGGCTCCGCACGGTAGACAGCGACTCGCTGGACGCGGCGTTCTTCGGGTCGGTTGCGCTTACGCCGTCAACCGTAAATGTGTATCGATAGGCTCCCGGCGGATACGGACCCACGGTCGTAGACCACACTCCGTCCTCGGCCTTGACAAGCGCGAAGCCGACCATCCCGGCAATGACCTGCTCCATTGTCGCTCCGGGGAGTGACTCAGGCCCCTCGGTGCTGACTTTCACTTCCTTCGCATCCGGAGCCCAGATACGAAAAGTCACTGTGCCGTCGGGATGAACTTCAGGCGAAACCAGATTGGTGTTGGGTGTGACCTTCGGCATAAACGAAGGGGGCTGAGGTTGTGTGGGTGCGGCTGACTGTGCGAATGCGCCCGCGGAAGAGAGCGCAAGCGGCAAACCGCATACGAGCAAAACATAAGTTGCTAATTGAGTACATCTCATGATCTGAACCCTTCAGGAATCGCGTTCGATTCCATGGCTACATAACCGTTCAAAGGGCCGTCTGATGCGGTCCTCGTTGTTCAGAGAGATAGTTTTGATCCTTAGCGAAGATTCTCTTTTTGGGTTGAGTCTGTCAGAATTCTGGCAGACGGTTGACGCAAACTGTATAGGGGACGTCCTTTAGTCGAAAAAAGTTTGATGGAACTGGAGGACTTCCGGCAACGACAGGTCGAAGCCCACAAACGCCACAGAAATGGGAAATTTGCAACCACCTACGGATTGGGCACGGTCTCCTCGGTTTCGACCGAGCGGGCGCTTTCGTGGCCATTCTGGGCTATGGCGCTGACGGCGTAGCGGTAGCTGTGGCCGGGCTGGACCTGCGGGTCGCGGAAGGCCGGAGGAACCAGCGGCGCGGCAGGCGAAATGCGCTGCCAAGCCGCGTTCCCTTCACGGCGATAAACGGCATAACCGGCCAGAGCGGCGTCCGGGACAGGCTGCCAGCTCAGGTCAATGGCGGTTTCGGCGGCGGTTTCGCCGGTGGTGGCCACGGCGGCAAGATTCGTGGGCACGCTGGGCGGAAAAATGTCCGAAGTATCGAGGCGCACCGGGGCGGAAAGCGGTCCGTCCAGCTCCAGAACCTGCCCGTCCACCGTGTCGCGAGCCACGCGCTGGGCGCGGTACTCGTAGCTTTGGCCAAAGCGGATCGTCTGATCGAGAGCGCGGTTGGAGCGGGCTTCAGCCAGCAGATTTTGCTCGACCGGCTCGGGCGGCGGCGTAAGCAGCCCTTCATGGCGTTTCGCGGGCGGTGGAGTCAGCAGCTTGCGATGCAGGCGGACGAACTGAGAGGCAGAGTCCTGGCTGGGCGTCCAGCGCAGAACCACGCCCTGATTGCGCTCAACGGCGGTGAGACCGTCCACCGGCGCTGGCGCCACGCCGGCCAGCACCTGCGCGGCGTTCGAGAGGCCCGCCGAGCGGCCATTGCGGTTCGTCAGTTCGACAAAATAGCGCAGCGGACGCGGTGGCCCCGCGGCCAGCGCGGCTGGCAGTGTCTCCGTGAATGAGCCCGCAGCGCCAGGAGCAAACGACCGTTCCCCGGCCGCGACACAGGCCCCCGCGCCCTCCCGGCGGCAGACGCGCGCCGTTCCATCGCCCTTCAGCAGCAGCTTGTCGGTGCTGCGTTTTGGCGTGGTCCAAGTGAGCGTGACCTGGTTGCCCGCGCGGCTGGCGCTCAAGTCCGAAACCAGTTCCGGCAGCTTGAGCGAGGGCGGCTGCGGCGCTCCCGGCGTGCCACAGCCGGACACCGCCAGCCCGGCGGCCAGCGCCAGCACAACCCAAGGCATCTTCTGCATCGTTCTCATTGCCTTTCAGTCTAAAGGAGTGGAGCGGCTGTAGCCACGCGGCAAAAGCGTAAAATCTAATTTTCATGCATGAACTTTCGCTGATAACGAGCGTGGTGGAGACGGTGACCGAGTCACTGGCGGCTTACCCCGGCGCGCGGGTGGAGAAGGTGCGGCTGCGCGTGGGGGCTCTGGCGGCGGTGGTTCCCGACGTGCTCGAGTTTTGTTACGGCATTGCGGCCGAGGGCACGCCGCTGGAGGGTTCGCAACTGGTGATCGACGTGGTGCCGGTGGTGGTGCATTGCGCCGCCTGTGACCGTGATGCGACGCTGGCGGGCATTCAGAGCTTTCGCTGCCCCACATGCGGCCAGCCGTGCGACGACCTGCGGCAGGGACGCGAGCTGGAGATTGATTCCATTGAAATTGAAGACACGGAAGAGGTGAAGCAATGACGGCCAGGATTGTGGAGCTGCGGCGGGGAATTCTGAAGAAGAACGACGAACTGGCGGCGGGATTGCGGGCGCGTTTTGAGGCGGCTGGCGTGCTGGTGCTGAACCTGGTTTCCAGCCCCGGCACGGGCAAGACGGCGCTGCTGGAGCAGACGCTGAAGGGGCTGAAGGCAAGCGGCAAGCGGGTGGCGGCGCTGGTGGGCGATCTCGAAACCGACAACGACGCGCGGCGTCTGGCTTCGAGTGGCGTGCCGGTTCGCCAGATCAACACGCATGGCGAGTGCCACCTGGAAGCCGAGGAGATTGGCCGGCACCTGGACGCATGGAAGGCAATTGCGCTCGGCCAGCTTGACTATCTGTTCATTGAGAATGTGGGCAACCTGGTTTGCCCGGCGAGCTACGACCTGGGCGAGGCGATTCGCGTAGTTCTTCTGAGCGTGACCGAGGGCGAGGACAAACCGCTGAAGTACCCGACGATGTTCAACTCCGCCGACGCGGCGGTCATTACCAAGATGGATCTAGCCGGGCCGTGCGACTTCGACCGCGAACTGGCGCTCAAGAACATCAACGAAATCCGGTCGGGAATGCGCGTTTTCGAGACTTCCGCCAAGACCGGCGCTGGCTTCGACGAGTGGCTGGCGTATCTGGCCGAGCTACGGGAGGACCGGGAAGGCGCGGCATGAGCAGGAAGACACTCGGCACGATTCCCGAGCGGATGGGCTAGGGAAGCTCAGAATCAGTCGATGTTTTGAAGGGTATGGGCTTCAGCCCGTACATAAAACCAGCAAAATCAATGCGGGCTTTAGCCCCCAAGGGAATGCTTGTATTTTCAGTAACTTAATCAGAGATTTCCTAGGTGAACTTCGGCGGCGTGCGCAAGGGAGTTTGCCTGGAATACGTGCCTGAGCTTTTGAAACCGCTACAGGGATGGGTATGATGGAAAATAAGTAATTCAATATATTGTATTTTGAATGTATGCCCGGATGGCGAAATTGGCAGACGCAGCGGACTTAAAATCCGCAGGCCGAAAGGTCATAGGGGTTCAAGTCCCCTTCCGGGCACCAACAAAACAAAGGATTTATGAGAAAATGGCCGCCTTGCAGAAGGTGGTTATTTTCGTTTGGTGGCTGTTCTGGTGGCTGTTGGTTCTCACCGTATGGCCTTCCGTCATTTTGGTGCCGGGGAGTGGCCGTTTTGGCCATTGCGTGCCAAAGGCGGGCCGGGAGCAATGTGATGGCGGGATTGGCGTTCATTCACTCTTTTGAACTTGAGACTTGGCTGCCATGATTGAAATGGCGGCTAATAATATGAGTGCTTCTTTCTGACCGAGATTAAGATTTGTTCCAGTGTGATTATCTTGGTTCAATCTATTGCAAATGGCGAATTGCTGAAACCAGATGACATCACTATGATGTCACTATGACATCGAGACTGAACCGTGAAAAGGGAAATGGCAGAAAGGGCCTGTCGCGTATCCCCGTTACGGTTCGTTTGCCTGAAGATGTTGTTAAGCGGATCGATGAAGAGATCGGTGAAAGAGATGTTCCGCTCTCCAGAAACAATTGGTTCCTCGAAGCTGTAATCGAAAAGCTTCGCCGGAACGGATCAGGAGAGCCACATGGCGCGCAGTGACCTTTTAGTCTCACTTGTGAAAGCTGGAACTTTAGGCGACGGCCGTAGCTTTCGATCTACGACTGAGGCCATTATTGCTGAAGAACGCGCGAAACAGCACGGCATTCTCGCTGATCGTCTCACACAGGCAATGCAGGCCAATGGAAATGGAAATACTATGCGGACGAATCTGCAAACGATAACCTTTGAGCAGCCTAATCGAGGAAGAGATTTCATATCTGAGATCGTGCCGCGCAGGCAACTTGATGATCTGATCCTTCCTCATCTTGCAAAGCAGAATGTTCTCGAACTTATAGAGGAACAACGGCGAGCGGACCTCTTGCGAGCTCACGGCATCGAACCAAGAAATCGAATCCTATTTGTTGGTCCGCCTGGAACGGGAAAGACCACACTTGCTGAGGCTATCGCAGAAGCAATTGCCGTTCCGCTGTTTGTGGTCCGATACGAAGCAATGATCGGAAGCTACCTCGGCGAAACAGCGTCACGTCTCAAGAGAATTATCGATTATGCCAAGACCACGCCTTGTGTTCTTTTCTTTGACGAATTTGACGCGATTGGAAAAGAAAGAGGTGACATTCACGAGACCGGCGAAATCAAGCGCGTTGTGACAACGCTGCTGATGCAAATCGATGATCTACCTAGCTATGCAATTGTTGCCGCTGCAACAAATCATCCAGAACTCTTAGATCGTGCAGCCTGGCGGCGTTTTCAAGTTCGCATTCAATTAAAGCTACCAACGCAAAGAGAGCTATCGAAGTACATCGGTGATTTTCTGGACCACTTCGATGCGTCGATTGGCGTTGCTCCAGCTACGTTGGCAAAATCTCTTGGGCATATCAGTTATGCCGATGCCGAACAGTTTTGCATGGATGTGAGGCGCAGACAGGTCTTGTCTGCAGGAGAAAAGCGGTTGAAAGACATAGTTGCTGAGCAACTGAAAATCTGGACGGCTGAATCACGGGCTCAACAACCAAGAACGGAGGGCAGCGAGAATGCCAGTTCGACCACTTCTTCCGCTTCCCGCCCCTAGGAAAGAACCCCCTCCCCCCGGTCACGGAGGGCCAATCCCCCTGCGTCTTCCGGCTAAAGCGCGTCAGCAGCAGCGCTTTGGTCCAGTCTTTGAACGGCTGAGGGAAGCGGTTACGGAAAGAGCTGATCACGCAGCATCCGCTCGCATCTTTAGTGACCCGAACAATCTGGCCCCCGAAAGAGTTCTCGTCTTTGAAACCGCTGGACCTGTTCAGAATTTTCTTAAAGCACTGGGCCATATTCCAGGCTTCGAGTTCATGGGCGACTATGAATCTGAATTCGACGCGGATGCAGATTTTGCGGTCATCGATCAGAGAAAGGGGCGAAAAGGCTCGGATCGAGCGGATGAGCCTGTTGGAAGCCGCTACTATTTGACGATGCCTAATCTTGGGGCATTGTCACAGTTGTTGAGCCTCTGGGACCGCTGGAGTCGAGGCGAAGCGATGGATGAAGGTTTGGCCCCGTTCGCAGACCTGTTTAAACGTCTTCATTCACTGCGTCCGTGGGGGCCAGAAGACCGAATATCGCAGGAATCGGTCGCAATATGGCACGAAGAAATTGCGCTTGATCCGGCGCGCCCAGTGAGGACGGAAATCGAACTCTGGTTTAAGGATGCAGAAATTGACAGACAGAGAGTTTCTCATGATATTCGGGCGCTGATTGTTGCTGCTGGTGGGCAAGTTTATCAGGAAGTTACTGTTCAAGAGATTGCCTATCATGGACTGCTTGCAGAGTTGCCTGCAAACGAAATGGAAGGCCTGGTCTCGCGGCAAGATGTTGCTCTCGTAATGGACGACGACGTCATGTTCTTGCGTCCGCAGAGCGTGTTGAAGGGACCGTTAGAACTGGAGGCTTACACATTCGAAGAGCAAGAAGATAGATTTGAGCTACCGGGTCTACAGTTGCCGATTGTAGCACTGCTGGATGGCGTCCCGGTTCAGTCGCATCTGCTCCTTTCCGACCGCCTTATAATCGATGATCCGGATGATCTACAGAGCCGAACACTCGTTGCTCATCGTCGGCATGGCACTTCGATGGCCTCGCTAATTTTGCATGGCGATCTCAATGAGGAGGAGGAGCCTCTTTCACGCCCGATATATGTACGGCCTGTCCTTTCCTCGTCTAATGGGGAGATAGAGCACTCCGACACAAATCGGCTATTGGTTGACATAATTCATTCGGCAGTAGTGCGAATGAAGGGGCAGGGAGAAGTCGAGGGAAGCGCTCCGAGCGTCTTCCTCGTAAATATCTCGCTCGGAGATACAAGAAGACCATTTTCTCGTTCCGTCAGTCCTTTAGCGAGGTTGCTGGATTTTCTGGCATACAAGTACGACCTCCTTTTCTTTGTGAGTGGGGGAAATGTCACAAAGCCGCTCACTGTGCCTGGATACGACACGTGGACTGAACTGGAGAACGCACCAGCAGATGAAAGGGAAAGAAACTTTATCTTGGCGTTGGATGCCGCTAAGCATGAAAGAACTATCCTCTCTCCAGCAGAAGCTCTGAACGTTATTACTGTTGGTGCACAACACCACGATAGCGTGGAAACTCGTCCTCAAACATTTAACGCAATTGATCCATTCCAATCAAACTCACTACCGAACTTGAGTTCCGGGCTTGGGCTTGGACATCGCCGAATGATCAAGCCTGAAGTTTACATGCCTGGAGGTCGCGAGTATGTTCGAATGCGAAGTTCTGGGGGCGGCGTTACGATTTCGTTCGGAGGGCCGCAAAGGCTTTTTGGACTGAGCGCCGCTGTACCAGATAGGTCGGATAGGGGACGATTGGACCAAATTGCGCTTACTGATGGAACTAGTTCTGCCACGGCTCTAGCCACACGTGCAGGGCATCTGATTTTCGATGAGCTTATGAATGTCGAAGAGGGATCGTTATTGGCAGATATTCCCTCCAGATTTTACGCTGTGGTGGTCAAGACTCTTCTGATTCATAGTGCGGAATGGAAAGAAAGCGCATCGCTAATCAAAGAGATTTGTGGTCCCAATGGGCAGTATCAACACGTCGCACGGACCGAAAATTCCTGCCGGTTTGTAGGATTTGGCGTCCCGGACATATTGAAAGTTCTGGATTGTTCTCCCAATCAAGCAACATTGGTTGGCTATGGCGAAATTAGAAAGGACAATTCGGTCATTTATCGGATTCCGCTTCCACCTAGCCTCGAACGGGTCACCATACCGAGAAGCCTTTCGATCACGGTCGGTTGGTTTTCTCCTGTGAGGCCAAAACATCAAGCATATCGTGGCATTCGGCTGGAGGCTGAGCCCGTAACAAAGTCAATGGAAGCCTTAGGTGTGAAACGTCGTACGGAGCAACCGGCGGATGGTTCGGTACGTAAGGGGAGTATTTTCCATGAGCATTATGATGGTTCATCAGCGGTCCCCTTTATTGATGACGGGCACTTGCAGTTAAGAGTTTGGTGTAGAGAGGACGCTGGTGCCATTGATGACGATATGGTCCACTTTGGCATAGCTATTACAATCGAAACAGACGCAGCATTGCCGATCTACCAAGAGATCGAGCAGAGAATCCGTATTCGGCCTCTGCCATGAAGGCTACAAGATTGCAATGGCTGATCTTGATTAAGAGCTTGCTAGTAAACTGAGTGCCAAATTGCCAATGCACTTTTCGAAACCAAATGCATCTCTGACGTTTGCCAATATACTTTGCTGTCTATGCTTGAGGTTTGGCAGTTCCAGCGATCCGTTCGACGACAGACAACTTGTGTGATGGCGAGAGGTGGCTGTATCGCGCCGACATGGTGATTGTCTTGTGTCCCGCAGCTTCCTGAATCTCCTTGATGGACGCCCCGGCCATTGCCAGCCAGGAGCAAAAGGTATGCCGGTTCGAGTGCCAAACGTAGCCCGTGATCTCGGCATCTTCAAGGCAGGGATGAAACCATGAGCGTGTGTCGTAGCTTTTGCCGTGACGAGGAAAGACAAAATCAGCGGGGCGCTGTCCAGGTATTTTGAGCGATTCAATGGCGGCCAGAGCATCGGAGTTCAGATGGACCGTTCGCGCCGATCCGTTCTTTGTCTTCGTCAGGTCGATGGTTCGGCGGTCAAGATGCACTTGTGACCATGTGCAGGTATATTGTTCGGTCAAGCGCATTCCAGTATGGATCGAGACAATGAACTCAGCCAAGTGCTCCGGGAACCGTTCGGTGATAACAGCAACAAGGCGGTTGAATTCCTCGCGACTGAGAAAGCGCAGACGGCCCGCTCCTTCTTTCCGCTGCCGAACCAGTCGGGCTGGATTGACGGTGACTTTCCCGTTACGCACACCTTCGCGATAGCAGAGAGAGATGAAGGCTTTGTAGCGATTCGTGGTGGCTGGCGTCTTGCAT
>Ga0224529_1000391_pt1 | contig 33173 bp, 14 predicted proteins | sample CBST50metaG_FD_179893 | JGI IMG/M metagenome (GOLD analysis project Ga0224529, IMG submission 179893) | Peat soil microbial communities from Stordalen Mire, Sweden - C.B.S.T50 | ecosystem: Environmental > Terrestrial > Soil > Wetlands > Peat | place: Sweden: Norrbotten County, Stordalen Mire...
GTCTTGAGTGTCGTGACATGACGGGTCGGATCCGACGGACGAGGTCGACCAAATGGAAATATGTACCACTCCGGCTGGATTGGCCCAAATTTGACTTCGAATTGGGCACGGTGCTGGACAATGGCTTGGTGCAACTCGTCGTTGAAGGGAATTGTCCGACCTTCCCCTGCCTCGGTCTTGGCTCGGCCGACCGTGAGAAAACGGTCCGTGAAGTTAATTTGCCCCCAGGTGAGTGTCTTGATCTCGCCATCTCTGAGACCTGCATTGCGGGCGAGCGTGTAAGCCATGTAGATGTGCGGACTTCGCGATTTTGCGACTTCGGCGCTGAGCTTGTTCGTCTCGGGAGCGTCAAAAGCTTTGCCGATTTGTATCCTCACCTTAAGCTTGAGCTGCTTCTCCTTGCGCAACTGGGCGCGAACGATCTCCCCCGGATCGCCGAGCATCTTCAACAGAAAACGGACCTCTTCATTGATCGATTTGGGAGCCGCGCCCTCGCGCAGGCGATCTTCCTGGTATTTCAGAACTGCGGAAGCATCCACATCCACGGTAAGTTTGTTCCCCAGCAGTCTGGATACATGTCCCAACGCGTATTTGGCAAAACGTGGCGCGCGGTTGCGCAGCCGATAGCCGACCAGGTATTCGTCGATGATTGCCTCGAGGGTCCGGATGCGTTGCTGACGGACGTCCGCGATGTTATGAAATCCGGCCTCGAGTTCGCGCCGTCGCTGCTTCTCCGCGTCCTTTGCCACTGTCTTTGAACTGGACTTTGAGGACTCCCGGATCAGGCGTCCGGCAAAATAGAACTTGTACCACCAAACTTCTCCTCGTTTAAAAACGGCCATCCTGTGCTCCTGTTCTCGCGTGAGGCGCAAGCCAAAATACGGCCAGCGCAAGTGGAGAGTGAAGCAGGAGGTGGATTCGCGCAAATTGGCGAAACAAGGTATCCAGAAACCGGAAGGTTGAGGTGGAATTTATACCGCTGCCAAGGATCAGGACTTTGAGCAGGATTGCTATCGAGAGTGCCACTGTTTTGAAACAGCGTGGGCACAAAAATGGGCACAATGGCCAATTTTAGGGGGATTTTCGACCCCTCTCAGTTGCTCTAAGTTGTTGATTTTATTTGGTGGACGCGGTAGGAATCGAACCTACAACCTGTCGGTTAAGAGCCGAATGCTCTGCCAGTTGAGCTACGCGTCCAGACCGTCTGGATAAACCGTGCAGTTGGGAAATTGCGCACGGTTTGAGCAGGTCGAAAACCCCTGCCTTATTCGAAAAATATATCACATTTGCGCGCGGTTTCCAAAGGCCGCGAAGATCTCTGCCAAGGCGGACGCGCTTCGAATGCGTTCCTGAACATCCTTTCCGGTTGCAATCTGACGATTTTGCATCCTATTCTGCGCAATTCTCAAGCTAATGGGGGAGGCATCAAACTCTGGCGCGCATGAGATCTGCACCCGAAGGGTCGCGCAGGAATAGCAAGTGCCCTGCGTTGTGAAGGCGATATCGCGAAGCGAGCATCATCGATGATCTCGACAGCATTCACTTGCGTTCACACTTGCGGCAAACATCTACCGAAGTCTAACGAGACCTGAAACTGTTGCACCGCAGCCGTAAATAACGCTCGGGACAACTACGTTTATCAGTACTCTACGCGCATCTCCATGTCCTAGATTCCAACGTCGAGCGTCGACGGCTGAAATGCCTTGACTGCGCCTCCCGAGTGGCTGCACTTGGAAGCATAACGCAGAGTGGCTTCCTCAAGAGGAAGCCACTCGAACACCCTTTACACGAGCATCATTACCCTGCGTTCCGACTAGTAACTGATTTCGAGCACGTTGATTGAGTAAGGCGCGAAGCTGTGTTCGAACTTTGGTCCAACGATCTGAATGCGATGCTCGACCGGCACAATGGCTTCGGGATTGGTGATGCTGTTGGTTGCGTTGGGCGATTTTCCGCTCAGCGTGATCAGCGTTGCGTCGCGATGAACATCGGCCGCGCCTTCAAGCGCGATGTTCAGCGGCGCCGCTTCCGATGATGCATTCACCAGCTTGACATACAGCTTGCGCTGCTTTTCGTCGCGCGTCACGGAGGTATAGACGCGCGGGCCGGCGTTGGCCAGCGTGGTGGCCACAACCTCAGTTCCCAAGTGGCTGCCGAACAACACCTGCGCCCAATAGCTGGGTGAGCCGTAGCTGCTGAGCGCGTCGTAGCCAATCAGGTCAGTCTCCCACTGCATGCCGCCTGGGTTCACGTTGACAAATAGCGGCGCGTAACTCGCCATGACCACGATGTCGCTGTTGCGCTCCATGCCGGTCATCCAGGCGGAGTCAGCCAGCGCTGCCTGCAAGTTGGGCGTGGGTTCGCCCTCGCGCGTCGCCCATTCGCCTACGAAAATCTTGGGGCCGTTGCGGTCGGTCTTGTCGTAGTGGCCGGCATCGGCGAACGACTCTTCGGCCGGCAGATAAAAGTGTTCGTCCAGCACATCCGGCTTGATGCTCTTGATGGGTGCGGTGGCAATCAATTGAAGGTTTGGATAGCGCTGCTTGATGGCCTTGTAATACTGCGCATAGCGGCCATCGTACGAACCGGAGCGGTCAAAGAAGTCCTCATTGCCGATCTCGACATAATGCAGCGGAAACGGGGCTGGATGCCCGTTCTTGACGCGCTCGGCACCCCACTTGGTGGAGGCGTCACCGCTGACGTACTCGATTTCGTCGAGCGCGTCCTGAATATAGGGCTCAAGCGCTGTGCCGGGTTCGACATGCTCCTGCATCATCGAGTAGCCGGCATACACCGCAAGCACCGGCTCAATCTTCAAGTCCTCGCACCACTGCATGAATTCCAGCAGTCCCATGCCGTCGGAAGAGCGGTAATGCCAGGGGCTGGGATGGGTCGGCCGGTCAACCAGGGGGCCGATGGTCTTCTTCCATTCGAAGCGCTCGGGAATGTGATCGCCTTCAAGATAGTTGCCGCCCGGCAGGCGGAGAAACTTCGGATGCATCGCCGCCATTTTCTCCATCAGGTCGATGCGGTTGCCGTTGACGCGATCATGATAGGTCGGTGGAAACAGCGAGACCAGGTCGAACCAGACCGTCGTGGGATGGGCAACGCTCAGGATCAGGTGATTGGCTGCTGAGACGCCCACCTGCCCGGTCTTGAGCGTAAATGTGTACTGCTTCCAGTCCGCGGTCAGTCCGCTGACGGTTGCGGTGGCGGCAACGTCGCCCGTCTGATCGTTCACCAGGCTCACCGTTACCGGGACGCTGGCGCTGTCGGTCTTGGCGTAAAACGATCCGGCGTACGAGGTCTGCGGCCGCACGGGGATGCCCCAGAAGCCATCGTTCTGCACGCCGGCAGGCGCAGCTTCCGTCGCCGAGGTCACGCTGACCTTGATGCTGCGCGGCAGGGCAGCGCTGGGCCCGGTTTTGTCATCGACGGAGACCTTGGCTACGGAGTTGCCGCGCGACACCAGCGTCCAGTGTGCGAGGGCCTGCCAGTCCTGTCCAATGGTCCGGTCGCGGACCAGTTCACCATACAGGCCGCCATCGTAGGAAAAGTTGATCTCCTCGGTCATCAGGCCATACAGCGTGGGACTGACCTTGGCGGTCGGGTGGTCGACCTGAATGGCAAGCGAAGGAGCCTGGGCAATCAGTCGTACGGGCAGCGCGAGCGCCGCAAGCAGGGCGAGGGCAAATAATCGTTTACACATGTCGGGGCAATATTATCGCAAGCAGTAGCGTCTGGCAAGAGAGATAACGTTTTCTCGCGAGGGCGGTTCGGCTTCCAAACCGCAGGAGTTGGTGGGCCCGGCACCCTTCGTCGCCTACCGCACCGGGGGCTTGCCATTTACCTCTTCGTCCCAAAGCAAGAGTCGGGCTGTGTGGAGGACGAGGCCCCGAGAATAGGTTGCAAAAGCAGCACATCGCATATGCTGGAAGCATGTTCCCTGATTGGAGGTACGGACCGCTCGCGGAGGGTCTTGCGTGCTACAGGAGCGCGCAATTCTTCCTGGCCCACGAGCATTGGGAGAGCGTCTGGCTGTGCCTGGAAGACCCCGAGAAAAGTTTCCTGCAGGCGTTGATCCAGGTGACGGCTGCCTTCCACCACCTGCAGGCTGGCCAATCCAGGGGCGCGGTCTCTCTGCTGCGAAAAGCGCTGCGACGGCTCGAACTCTCGCCTGCGCGCTTTGGAGGAATCGCCGTTGCGCCCCTCTGTGCAGAAATCTCCGCATGGCTGCGCGCGATGGAGAGCGGCGCGCTGTGCATGCCTGCAACTGTTCCGCAAATTCGCCTGACGGATCCTCCCAATTGACGCGTCGCGCGGTGGCGGCGTAATTTGTCCGCCTCTATCGGCAAAGTTCCCGCTTATCGCTGAACTCGATGCAGAACGACGGGAGTATTCGTCGGGAATCGCCGCAAATTGCCGATAGACGGATCCGATCCATCGGGCGGGGGACCGATCGCGGGACGCGGCCCGGCCGGCTCCTCGACGTGCGGCATCGGAAACCCGAAATCGGTCTTTCGTTCAAGTTCGATCCGGTCTTGCTTCAGCGCGCCCGAGTAGGTGCTGTTTCCCGCCTTGAACGAGACATTGCTGCCCGCCACCTTGCCTTCCACAATCGGGAGGGGCGCGTCGTTCCCGCCAAAAAAGCCACCGCCGCCGCCTTCTACAGTTCCGGTCAGTGCGCTTCCCTCCTGCCGCAGAGTAAACACCAGCGTGCCGTCGCCCACCAGCATCGCGACCAGACCGGACGCGGCCGGTGCCGCCGGCTCAGGTCTCCACAGGCCGGTGATGCCCGCGCCTGTCGGAACCTCGCGCTCCCAAACTGCAACTTGTGGGCGGAGCGCGACCGACTTAGCCGCAACCCGTACAGCGGCCGCCGCAAGCCCCGGAGACGTCGCCTCCACGGTGATACTCCCTCCGGTCTTGGTGGACTGGACAAGCGCCATGCAAAGCCCACAAAAGGCCCTTCGAGACGAGCCCTTATCGGACTCCTGGTTGGTTGGGTCGCCATTGCCCACGCCAATCAGCTTTCCCGCGCCCGATACCCGAAACGTTACCGAGTTATCTGTAATGGGTACGACTCGCCCTTGCGCGTCCTGAACCTCGACGGCAAGCATGGCCACATCTTCGCCGTCTGCCAGGATTTCCTGCCGGTCCGCTTTCAGCACCAACCTGGCCGCAGGGCCTGTGGTTTCGCGCTTTGCCGTCATCATCAACTCGCCGCCCTTGAAACCCCGCGCTTCAATCACGCCCGGCGCATACTTGACGTTCCACGCCAAGTGCGAATCCTTCTTCACGTCTTTTGCGCCCAGGCTCTGGCCGTTCAGGAATAACTCCACCTTGTCCAGGTTTGAATACACCCAGACCGCGATCTCCTTGCCTTCCATCCCCTGCCAATTCCAATGCGGAAAGACGTGCAATACCGGCTGGGACGTCCACCACGATTGGTAGTAATAGAAGCTGTCTTTGGGAAAACCGCAGGTGTCTATAATTCCGTACTGCGAACTGATGTTGGGCCAACCGTTGGGCGATGGCTCCCCACGATAGTCGAAGCCCGTCCACACAAAGCCACCGGAAAGCCACGGCCGCGCGTTGCAGAAGCTCCACCAGCCTTCCGCCGATGCGCGGCCAGTCGTGGTGTACGGATCGTATGAACCCACATAGCCCTTGTCCGGGTCGGTGATATACATGCCGCGCGTGCCCACGGCGCTTACGGTTTCCGTGCCGACGACGGGCTTTTCCGGATGGGATTTGTGGTAAGCTTCGGCGCCGGGATCCATATAGTTGTAGCCCATCACGTCGCACTCCACCAGGCCGCCGACTCCAATTGCACGGATGGGCGCAATCGACACCGGACGAGAGCCATCGAGCTCGGCTGCAACGGCTTTCATCGCCGTCAGAATATGCAGCCCCTTCTCCGTGTTTGCCTGCCCTTCCTCGTTCCCCATGGACCACATGAACACGCTCGGATGGTTGCGGTCGCGCCGCACAAGGTTGCCGAACTGGCTCAAGCCTTCGGGGTTGGAAGACATCATGCGCGTCTCGTCGAACACCAGCATTCCCAGCTCGTCACAGGCGTCGAGCAGCTCCGGTGTGGGCGGATTATGCGAGGTGCGATAGGAGTTACAGCCCATCTCCTGCAGCTTCCGAACGCGGTAGGACTGCGCGGCGTCAGGCAGTGCCGCGCCCACGCCCGCATGGTCCTGATGATTGCAGGTTCCTTTCAGCTTGACGGACTTGCCGTTGAGAAAGAACCCCTTCTCCGCGTCGAAGTGAATCGAGCGAATGCCAAACGGCGTCTCGTAGCGGTCGACAACCTCGCCGCCCGCCTGGACTTCTGTCACCAGCTTGTAGAGGTTTCTCTCTTCGAGGGACCAGAGAAGCGGCTGCCTCACCGCGACTTCCTGCTGATAGATTTGCTCTCCAGATTCAGGGATGGAGGCCAGACCTGACGCATCGCTCGCCACCTTCTTGCCGGATGAATCGAGAACAGTGGAGATGACTCGCGCGCTCTGCGCGACCTTGCCGCGATTCGTCACTTCCGTGCGAATGGTGAGGGCGGCTTCGCCTGCGCGAACCTGCGCCGTTACGAATGTTCCCCATTGGTTCACGTGAACCGGGTTGGTCTTCACCAGCCAGACATGCCGATAAATCCCAGCGCCCTCGTAAAACCAGCCGTCGCTTGAAGTGGCGTCCACGCGGACCAGCAGCACGTTGCGTCCGCCGGGGGTCGCGAAGTCGGTCACGTCGAAGCTGAATGGATCGTAGCCACCGCTATGCCTGCCAATGTAAAAGCCGTTGAAGACCACCATCGTCTCGCGGTAAGAGCCGTCGAACTCGAGGGTGATGCGCTTGCCTGCGTCGGTTGCCGGCAGGTCGAAAACGCGGCGATACCAGCCTACGCTCGTGGCCGGATAGTTCCGCCCCAGCGGATAGAATCCCTTGCTGGCCAGCGCGGGATCGTTTTCGAAAGGCAGCTCGATGGCCCAGTCGTGAGGCAGATCCACAGCCCGCCAATCGCTGTCGTCGAACGCGAGGGAGCCGGCGGGAAGGAAATTTCCCGTCTTCTGAAAGCTGCCAGATCGTCCGCTTCCGAAGGCAAAGTCCTTGGTTGGATCATTGGCATTTCCGAGATGGAAACGCCAGCCGAAATCGAGCAGCAGACGTTCGCGCCCTGCGCCGGTCTTTGATGCTTCATGTGGCTGGCTTGCGGGAAGTGAATGCGGAGCCTCTGCGGCCGCTTGCATGGCGGCGGTCACCGGGCCCATGCCGTTGGCTGCCAGCGCAACCGGCGCCAGCAGGCTGGTCTTCAACAAATCGCGACGTGAAAAGCTCGTCATTCGTGCCTCCCGTATCGAATCCTCCGGGCAGGTGCGCGCACATCCTTTGAATAGGGCCGGAGGGCTGATTCCGAATCAAAAGCCACGCCAGTATACGCCGCACGGGCGAACCCGCGACGTCCTCTCATCGGATTCGCATTGCGCCCGAAAAATCACGGCAAGAACGCCCGTCACAGGTGCAAATCGACCTCGTACTCGGGCAATGCCTCAATGAACTGCAACGAACCGGCTCCTCCGTCCGTTCCGGCACGTGGAGCCATGCCCGGCTCGAAGAAGATGGGCGCTTTGTCGTTCAAAGGCAGCACCTGCAATTTGAATGTGCGCGCCGACGAACCGGCGAGGAATCGCTTCAATCCAATCCGCCACTCGGCTCCGTTGAAGAAGTTATCTGTGAGCAGGTGATCGCCCGCCGACAAACGCGCCTCGTCGCCCTGATAGCGAATGGCCATCATCACATCGCTCAGCCCATCCAGCGCATTCGGCGGCACTGTCACATTCCACTCTGCCGCCTGGCCAAAGCTCGATTCGTCCGGAGTCATCACCACTGGAGACTGCCTCCATGGCAGCTTGGGGCCGAATACCGGCACAGGGGCCTTGCCAAATGGCCTTGTCTGATTCACGGCAAGCGTGACTTTGCGGTCCGGCACCTGCCAGACGAATCGCTGAAAGATCCCGTCCTGCTTCCCGCTCGCGGGCCTTGCACTCCCTTGGCTGGCGGTCAGCGCCGCGGCAGGGAACAGCGCCGCTGAGAAAGACGGCTTGCCAACCTGCCGCAGGATCAGCCGTTCCTCATCGCTATAAACCTGTGCTTCTGTGAGAACCAGTTGGTCGTGGCCGTCGAGATTCACGCGCCACAGATTCTTCGCATCCGCGGGGCTGAGCAACACTATGTGCGTCAGCCCGCTTTTGCCTTGAACGGTGATCGCTGTATTCAAACCGGAATGGACATCCTGCATACGGAGCAAACCGTTCTCTTCAGTGAGCATGCCGCTCTCGACGTGGATCGCTTGTTTGCCTTCCACCGGAAAAGCGAATTCAGCCGGAACGCCATTGACCTCTGCAAAGAAGACATAGTCATCGCTTCCCTGCCGAAACTTCAGCATCGGCTGCGCGGTTGCATAACTCAGCGCAACGCCATCGAGATCCAAGTTCACCGGCCAGTAGAAATAGCTATTTGCCGGAATCGTAATGGGCGCTGCCGGCACAAGCAGAGTCTTGCCGGCGACCTTGACTTCAAACTGTGTATTCGCCCAAGGCGGCATCTGCTCTTCGCGGATGTAATTGTTCACGAACAGGAAGCCGCTCTGGCCGTCCATGCGCACCGAAGCACGCAGGACGGTTGTATCCGCCGGCCCCGCGGGGTGCGGGATGGGCTCGATGGCGCGCGCCGGAGCCAACTGCGCACCGAAGTCATGGAGGAAATAGTGGTCCAGCTTCAACTCGCGCAGCGTCGCATTCATCTGGCCAAACTCGCCCAGAGGCGCCTGAAAGTCATAGCCCTTCAAGGGAACGTCGGTTGGATACCCTGTTCGCTGTGACTCCTGAAGCGTGGTTAGTTTTCCGTCCGGATTCTCGCCACCCTGGTACATGTAATAGCCCAGAAGGTTGGCTCCCGAACCAATCATCACCGCAATCGTGGCCGGAACATCACCCGGTGCCAGCAAGGGTCTGCGATGATACGTGTCTTGAATGCCGCCTCCCACTTCGGCCGTCAGGAAAGGCACTTCGGCGCGCAGTTCGGCATCGTGCTGACTGCTGCCCACTGAACTGGCGCCGATGGCTCCCATATTCGCCGCGACCCGGCTCGCAAAGCGATAGGAATAGATTTCGGCCGGAGGAAGAACTTCCGTGCTTGCATCCCAGGGCGCATCCGGATAGCCGCCATAGACGGGCAGAAACAAATCTTCAGGAACCACGGCGTTGTCCCAACCGGTGATGGTGTACAAGGGCACGTCGAGGCCGCTGCCGATGGCCAGGCTCTTGAGCGCGGCCAAATGATCGCGCCCCTGCCCCGGCCCATTCGCCGCATACTCGTTCTCAATCTGGATGCCGATCACGGGACCGCCGTCCTTCCACAACATCCCATGAAGCTGCTGGCCTATTTGCGCATAGAACTTCTGCACCTCGGCAAGATAGATCGGATCATTTCCCCGCACCGCGCTGTTCTTCAACACCCAGTCAGGGAAGCCGCCGTTGCGCGCCTCTCCATGCGCCCACGGGCCGATGCGCGGATAGAGCAGCATGCCATGCTTTTGGCAGAGCTCGGCAAATTTGCGCAGATCGCGCTGCCCATGCCAATCGAACTGGCCTTCAATTTCTTCGTGGTGAATCCAGATGACGTAGGTGGCGATGACCTCGACGCCGCTGGCCTTCATCTTGAGAATCTCTTCTTCCCAATAAGCCTCTAGATAGCGCGAATAGTGAAACTCGCCCATCACCGGAATCCATGGCTTGCCGTTGCGCATCAGGTACTGGCTATTCACCGTCAGCGTGCTCCCATCGGGCGCGTGATTCGTGCCCAATTGCGTGGGGACCGGCTTGGGGGCGACGCTGGGAGCCGTTGCGTCGAAGGTCAGACGATGGGCCGCGGATTGCGCATGCAGGCCGACGGATAATGCAGCGATCAGCGGCAAAAAAACAAGAGAGCGCATAACTGAAAAACACCTTTCATAACTTGTCTGCCTGGTTGACGCGCGGAGGGCTTCGCAACCAGGCGGGACAGAATGCCGGAAACAGCGACCAATGCTGCTTGCCTGGCCCAAATAGCATTGCTTCAGGGCTGGCGCTTTTCTTCGAATGCATGAACAACAGGCAGTGCATTCCCTTTGTCGTCGAAAAAGCTGCGGCCTTGCAATTCTGCTTCGGCGGCCGGCTCCCACCAGAACACTCCCTGACCAAGCCCATGCGGAATCGCGCGCACGGCTTCGTTCACGGCGCGCAGGAAGCTCTCTTGCCCCTCGGGACTCTCAGGAAAGTCGGACTTTTTGCCAATGAAATAACCCGGAGTCCAGTTATAAGCGGTCTCCACCACGATGATGGGGTGCTGATAGCGAAGCGCAAGATCGTGAAGGTTGCCGCGCAATTTGGCAACGTCACCGTGCCACTCGGCATAATAAGAAAGGCCGATCACGTCGAAGGGCACATGTTGGGCGATGAGGTTGTCGAAGAACCAGACGGCGGCGTCGTAGCTTCCGCTGCGCTCTATATGGATCATGATCCGCGGCTTAGGCTGCGTGCCTCGGCCGGCTTCCACACCTTGAATTCCAGCCTTGAGGAGATCGGCGAAGTTATCCCAGTTATCCGGCAGTTTCCCGTCCGGCCATAACATGCCGTTGGTGATTTCGTTGCCCACCTGCACCATCTCGGGCATGACGCCTTCACGGGCAAAGACGGCGATGGTGTCGCGCGTGTAGTTGAAGACCTGTGCAACCAGTTGCTTGTGCTTGAGCTTCTTCCATGCCTCGGGGGTCGGCTGCTTGGAGGGGTCGCCCCAACTATCTGAGTAGTGCAGATCGAGGAGGAGATGAAATCCCATGGCCTTGGCCCGCTTGGCCAAGGCAAGGGTGTAGTCCAGATCATTCGGCAGCTTGTCGGCGCTGGCCGCGGGATCGTGGAACAAACGCAGCCGCACCCAGTTATATTTGTGTTCGCGAAGGATGGCCAGCACGTCCTTGGGCTGACCATCCTCCTTGAAGACCATCCCGTCGCGCTCGCACTTCCCCAGGAACGAAACATCCGCGCCAATTGCATATCCCTGCGCCAGTACCGGGGTCGTAAGACATAAAGCCATGCAAAACATAGTGGCAAATGTGAGGTAGGAGCGCACGTCAGTTCCTCGATGAGGCGTTGCTCGGGCGGCGGAAAGAACTGGTAGTTCCTTCCGCTGCCCGGTTATCTTCCGGATAACTTCCGGACGTTAGTTCGTTAGAAGTAATACTTGGCAGCCAATTGAATTTGGCGATGGCCGGTCTTGTTTTGGGCCGTGCCGGCCGAGGTTGAGACGGTGGAACCGCCGGGTTCGTTGTAACCCAAATACATGTTGCTATCGTTGGCGATGAATTCGTTCCAGGGATGGTTGAAGAGGTTGAAGACCTCGCCGCGCACTTCCAGTCTGCGGCTTTCCCCCATCCCGAATGTCTTGAAGAGACCTAACGAGTCGTTGATGTAGGCCGGCCCGTGAATATAAGGCAGGCGGTAGGTTCCGTTCTCCATGTAAGACGGCGCGACAAAGCAAGCTGGATTGAAATACTGATTCTTCGCCAGCCCCTTGCGGGGATCGCAAGTCACCTTCGGCACGGCAACTTCATCGGGAGTCCCGTTGACAAAGGCGCCGCTCAGGGTGGAAGAACTATTTGTTTGGCCGTCGACAGTGTAGCTGAAGCTATTGTTGGTATAGATGCCAATGACGCTTCGATTCGCCGCGTACTCATTGCCTTTGTACGCGGTATTGTTGATCGGCCCGCCGACATTGGCCTGGAAGATGCCCGAAAGATGCCAGCCGTCGACAGCGGCGTTGACCAACTTGTGATTACCCAATCGTTTTCCGGCAGACGGCAGGGTCAGATAGTAGGAGAAGCTGAGAATCTGCGAGCGGTCAAAGGGAGTAGGCCCGTACCAACGCTTCATGTCGAAGGCGTCTTCGGCGTTGTAGGCCAAAGACTTGCCGAAGGTGTAACTGCCCCAGTAGTTCAGCCAGCCCTTCTGGCGAGTAACGGTTAACTGCAGGGCGTTATAGTTTGAGTCCAGATTGTGATAGAGAGTGGTGATCTCCGAATAGTTTGCATAGGGGCGAACCTGCTGGTCGTACCAGGTTCCATACCAGGGACCTGTCTCGCTGCCCTCGGGAACCGCATTCTGAATGCCGTAGCCAGTCAGGTAGTGGCTCGAGTTGCCCACATAGTTGGCTTCGATTTTGGCTGACCAGGGAATTGCGCGGGAGACGGCCAGATTCCACGAGTAAGTGACCGGCGCGTGATGATCAGTGGGATTGGCCGTACCCCAGATGGTGGGAAGCGCAGTAGAAAAGTCCAAAGTCGAAAGACTGGAGAGCGTATAGGGAACGGTGGAGGCCCACATCGTCGCTACCTTAAAGTTTGGCGGCGCCTGGATAGCCGAGGAGGCATTTCCACCGGGATCGATGTAATAGCTGGTGCCAAAGCCGCCGCGCACAACCGTCCTGCCGGTTCCGGAAAGGTCATAGGCAAAACCCACCGATGGAGCCCATTGGAATCCGAGCGCCTTTGAGCCCGAGTATGGAACCTTGGAATCCGTGGCGTGAGTCTTGATGCCGGTGTAGTCGGTGTAGGACGAACTCGCCACATAATCGGCCGGAATGAAGACGGCAATGCGTCCGCCGCGGTCAAACCATGAGCCGATGTGATTCACACGCAGGCCGTAGTTCAGCGTCAACCTCGAAGTTGCCTTCCAAGTGTCCTGAGCAAAGAAGTCGAAGCGCTTCTCTTCCAGGGAAGCCTCGATATTGGCGCTGCTTTGTGTGAATCCGGACGTATAGCCCATCAGCAGATCTGCCCAGTCGTTGCCGGTAACTCCGGTATAGCTGTCTGTGCTTATCGAGCCGTTGTCGGTGCCGCCGGTGTACTGGTTGTAGCGCCCCATCTGCCCAAAGAAGCCCACCTTGATCAGGTGCTTTCCGATGAGCTTGGTCAGGTTGTCGTTGGCGGTATAGCTGTTCTGCGCGTTCAGATGCACCGGGGCCTCACCGCCTGAAATGTACAACTGTTCGCTGCCGATCGCTCCCGAGCCTTCAAAGGCCACGTTGGGAATCAGATCGTTGCTTGAAGCGAAGAGGTTGGCATAGGGATAGTCGAGGCTGGTGCGGGAGACATTGTCCAGGTCGCCGAGCACTTCCTTGAGCGTGAAGCGCGTGTAGCCAATGGAGGCTTCGTTGGTAAGCGACGAACTCAATACGTTCGTGAAGTTCAAGTTGACCGAATTCGATGCGTCCTTGCCGGTCTGCGCAGCGGGATAGGGGACTTGGTTCCACTGGATATACGGCCCATAAGGCCAGGGCACGCTTTCGTTCTCATGGTTGAATCGGCCGAAGATATGAAAGTTATCGCTGGCCGCATAATCCATCCGCAGAATCTCCTGATTGCGCGGATCGGAGGTAGTGAAGTCGGTGATCAGATTGTTGCCGAGATGCGCGGCGGGATCGACATTGGCATGAGGGAAAGCGTTGAGCAGGATCTTGCCCGCCGGGTCGATCAGGCTCGGGAGAATCTGCCCTTGCCACGCGCTGCAGTTTGCCTCGTTTTTGTTGCAGGGGTTGGTGGAGACCGGCCAGTAACTCCAACTGTTTGCGGAGTTGGAGAGCGCACTCAGATAAGCGGAATCGGTAAAGTCGCCGTTGGCCATCCCCGTACCGGTGTAGCCGGGGTCACCGGCCTTGGCGGGCACCGCCGCTTTACGCACGCCCTGATCCACATGCTGCTGGGCAATCTCGGTAGCGGCAAAAAAGAACAGCTTTTGATGATCGCGGCTGACGCCGGGCAGAATTGCCGGGCCGCCGATGTTGAAGCCTGGATAGAAGAGGCTGGTCTGCGCCTTGGGCAGGCCGTTGGCCTTGTTTTGCCAGTCGTCGGAGTCCATGCTGTGGTGCCGGGCGCTCATGTAGGCTTCGCCGTGGAAGTCGCGACCGCCGGCCTTGGTCTCCGTGGTGACCACAATGGGGCCGTTCGCCTCGGAGGCAGAGTAGGCCGCCGACTCGACTTTCAGCTCGGAGATCATGTCCACATTCGGGGTGACAGAGGCGCCGCCTGCCGTGTTCAAGTCAGTGACCGAAGCGCCGTCGCTGACGATCGCCACCTGGTCAAAGCGGTTGCCGTTCACCGTGAAGCTGCTAGCGTTCTGTGTGAAACCAGCCTGATTGCCGTTGTAGGTTCCGTTGAAGTTGCCGGTGTTGCCCGAGCCCGGGATCAGTCCCAGCAATTCTATGGCGCTGCGGCCCTCAATGTTCATGCTGTGCAACTGCGTATCCGTAATCGTATAGCTGACTTCGCCCGTCGTGGATGGCGTCATCTCCTCAGCAGAAGCGGTTACCACCACCGAGGTGCTGGCGGCGGCCACGGTGAGGGCAATCCCCTTCAACTCGATCTGGTCGTTGATGTGAAGCACAACGCCCTTGCGCAGCAAGCTATTAAAGCCCGGCGCGGATACTAGAACGTCGTAAGTGTCCACCGGAACGCCAACCAACGAGAAAACTCCGCGCCCGTCGCTGATGGTGGAACGCGTGACTCCCGAAGCTTCGTTGGTAGCGACAATGCTCGCATTGGGAATGACGGCACCGGTCTTGTCTTCCACGGTCCCCGTCAGTGTGGCGGCATTGCTCTGCGCCCAGGCGGCGTTGGTAACCAACAGCAGCAGCACAAGGCTAATGCCTATTGCAATCGTGCGTATAGCGAACTTCATGTGTCTTCCCCTCATCTGGCACTCCAAACCGCAGTCGTTCCCGATCTGGCCTGCTGCGAGTCCACCCGTGGGCGCAAACTGGCGCGACCCGGGATGTGAACCGCGCAGGCTTCTTGTACCACCCCAACGAATCCTATTCCGCGCGACATACGATGCGAATCCGACGAAAGTCGGGTTTGGGGAAAACATTTTCAGAAAGGGTGGCGCACGGTACCAAAGTGCAGACTTGAGGCGCGCGATGCGCGGAAGACAACACTGCGCATTACCTGGCGGAATGGGTCCCGTTTCGCAATTCCAGCCCGCGCGGCGGCTTGCTTCAGAGGTGAATCAGGCCCCGCTGCAAAGCGGCCATCACGGCCTGCGTACGGTCGGCCGCGTTCAGGCGCATGAGGATCACGCTCATGTGGCACTTCACCGTCGCTTCCGTGATGCCCAGGGCTGTGGCTATTTCCTTGTTCGAATTGCCTTTTGCCACCAGCGCAAGCACTTGGCGCTCGCGCACGCTCAGGTTCGAGTCCGGAGTTCTGGCCGCCAGCGCCTCCGTCATGGGAGGGGGCAGATAGCGTCCTCCGGCATGAACCCGCCGCACCGCGTTGACCAGCATCTCCTGCGGCAGCCCCTTCAATAGATAGCCGCTCGCCCCCGCCTCCATGGCCTGATGAATGTCCTCATCGCCCTCGTAGGTCGTCAGCACGATAAAGCGCGCTTCCGGCGCCTTCAGGCGAATGCGACGGATGGTCTCGACGCCGCCGATCCCCGGCAGGCGCAGATCCATCAGGGTGATGTCCGGCTTGAGGGCGGCGAATTGCTCGATGGCCTCTTCGCCGCTGCCGGCCTGGCCGACGCACACCATCTCTTTGGACGACGAGATCAACGCAGCAATTCCCACCCGCATGATCGGGTGATCGTCCACGATGAAGATCTTGATGGGCGGCATTGGCCACGATTATAGATGGTTCCGAACACACCTGGCTGGCAGCAGGCGCACGCCGTCCTGCCGGGTTCAGAATCAGCTTCAGAATCAAAGGGACAGGTTGGCGCGAGGAATTGTGACTCGCAGCCGCGTTCCCTCATGCAGTTTGCTCGCGATCTCAACCTCTCCGCCGAACCGGTGTACGCGTTCGCGAAGTCCTTGCAGCCCGTAATGGCCTTCCGCGAGCGTCGCCGCCGGATCGAAGCCCTGGCCGTCGTCCGACAGAACCATTTGCAGAGACTTCGATGAAAAACTCAACTCGGCGCGAATCACCTGCGGATGTCCATGCAGGGCCGCATTGAACATGCCCTCGCGCGCCACCATCATGATTTCGTGAAGGGCCTGCTGGCCAAGAGGAAAGGGCTTTCCTTCGTTACGGCAGTCCACGCGCACGCCGTACTCCCGGCTCAACCGGTCGCCCATCAGCCGTACGCTGGTAGCCAGGTCGCTCGTCGCCTGCTCCCCTCCCCGCAAATTCCAAACCGCTTGCCGCGCCTCATCGATGGTCGAGCGAATCTGCGTGCTGGCGTATTCCATCAGGTGCTGGCGCGATTCGCTGTCGCTCACATCGCAACTCGCTGCGGCCTCCAGCATGGCCGACGCGCCGGCACAGCCCTGGATCAGCGTGTCGTGCATCTCGCGCGCCAGTCGCGTGCGCTCGGCCAGCACAGCCTGGAACCGTCCATGCACCTGCCTCATCCTCACCTGGTACGCCAATACCGACACCACGCCCGCGGCCAGAACGCAGAGGGCAATAAACCACGGCGTCCGGTAAAAATAGGGCTTCTTGATCAGCGCGATCGATGCCCGAACCGCATGGCTCGGATGATCGGTCTCCCAGCCCTCCACCATAAATGTGTAGTGACCCGCGGGAAGATTGGTATACGTAGCGAGCCGCTGTTGCGCGCCTGCGTACGTCCAGGCATTGTCATACCCATCGAGCCTGTAGCGGAAGCGCAGGCCCTCCTGCGAGCGCAGCAGCACCGGCTCATAGGCGATCTCCAGCCGGTTCGTGCCCGCGCCCAGATTCAGTGCCCCGGCCAGCGATGCCGAGCGGCCATCGATTGTGACCGCGTCGATCTTCAAGCTCGAAAAGAAGGAGCGTTCCAGTTCTTCCGGGCGGATGCTCCATAGTCCCTGGCTGGTAGGAAACCATGCCTCGCCACTGCTGGTCAGGGTGCCTGCAGGCTGTGTTCCCCCATAGAATTGGGCCGGCTTGCCGCCCTCATTTGCGCGAAAAATGTGCAAGGAAAGAGACTGCCGCGCGTCTGTGGCTTGAGCATCGAGTTCGGCGCGATTCAGCAGCATCACGCCGGAGGGTCCGCTGAACCAGAAATGCCCCTGCTTGTCTTCCAAAATGGAATAAATGCTGTCGCTGGCCAATCCGTTGGCCGTGGTGTAGTGGGACAGCCGGCCATCGCGATAGCGATACAGCCCATGCGCGCGTGTGCCGACCCAGATTCCGCCGTCAGTGTCCCCATGCAGCGCCCACACCTTTTCGTCGGCTAGCGCGGACGTCATCGCGTCGTGCGCGAACGCCCCGTTCCTGTATCGGCTGAGCCCGTGCTCGGTGCCGATCCAGATCGTTCCATCGCGATCCTCCAGCAGGGAGCGGATGCTGTTGTACGCCAGCCCGTTCTGCGTGGTGAAGCTGTGAATCCCCGCTCGATCGAGATGGCTCACGCCATTGTCGGTCCCGATCCACAGGCTTCCGTCTTTGGATTCCAAAAAAACGCGCACAAAGTTGTTGACCAGGCCTTGCTGCGCCATGATATGCGTGGTTCCATGGGCGGAGAGATGGTAGACGCCACCGCCATCGGTTCCGGCCCACAGCGAGCCATCCCGGCTGCGCAGCACATTGCGAACACGCACGTCGCCCAACGCCGGAAATCGGAAAGGCGTCGCCCGGCCTCCCTGCACATGCACCAGTTGGTTTGAAGCCGCCCAAAGCGAGCCGTCCGTATCCAGGGCAACCGTGCCGAAATCCGAGTCGGCGGCCTCCGAGAGCGGCAACACGCGCACCGGCGTGCGACTCAGGCGCATCATGCCGGCCTGGGTTCCCAGCCAGAGGTTGTGGTCGGAATCGGCAAAAATGGAAAGCACGGTATTGCTGATCAGGGGGGACGGCGCCTTCAGTCGGGTGACTTGATTGCCGCGAATCCTGAAGATTCCTGCACCGATGGAGCCGGCCCACAACTCACCGTTGGGCGCCTCGCGCAACGAGCGAATGGTGCCGGAGACCTCGGGCACCGGCTCGAAACGGTCCCGTCCCGGCAGCATCCGGTAAAGCCCGCCGACCGTCCCCACCCAGATCACCCCGTCCCTGGTTTGCAGAAAGGATTTCACCTTGTTTTTACTGTCATTGCCGGGCAATGAATACTCGCGCGACTGGCCGTCCTTCAACGAGTAAAGCCGCGAACCACCCACCCAGATGCGGCCCGTTTTGTCTTCCAATACGGCATGAACGTTGAAGACAGGCAGTCCCAGCGGCTTGTCGGCGCGCTCCAGACGGCCGTTTCGGGCCCAGAAAAGGCCGTCGTCCGTGGCCACCCACAGCTGGCCGTTATGGTCCTCCGCCAGCGCACGCACAAAGTCGGCCGTCTGGCCGTTTGCGGCCGGATACGGATGAAATGCGCCGTCCCGCCACTCGATCAAGCCGCTGCCGTCGGTGCCGATCCACAGTCGCCCATCGCGGGCGGCAAGCAGGCAAAAGACGCTGTTCTCCCCAAATGCGGGCGTATTCTCATGCGCAAACAGGTGAAAGCGCGCCCCGTCAAAACGCAAGAGCCCGCCGCTGGTTCCCACCCAAAGATAGCCGTCCGCGGTCTGGTCGAATGCCTGCACCGTTTCTTCCGGCAAGCCATCCTGCGACTGCCAGGACCGGAGCGTGTAATTCCACTCCGCGCTCAGGTTTGAGAGCGTCCCGGCACCCTGCGCCTGAACCGGTGAATTGCTCAGCATGAGCATTCCGATGAGCAATCGCAGCAGGCCGCTCAGCGCTATTGATCCGGCCCCCAAACAGAAGCACCGTGCCCCATCCATTTCGCGGGTTTTATCGCGAAATGGGTGGGAAAGCGCAACACTCTTGATGGGCCGGATCGATAGCCAGACCAACCATCGAATTGCCCACGGCCGAGAAGGCCGCGAAGCCGAATATCGGGCGCCGTTCAGAGCATTGCCTCCACGCGAAAAGTTGCTGACTGCCTATGTCCCTACCATTCTCGCTCACCGCGCCAAAAGATGACGCCCCCACTCGAAACTCTTCTCGCGACAGCGGCCATGCGCTTGCCCAAGGCCCCGAAGCGGTTCATTTACGCCCGGCGAGCCTTCGGTATAGGATGGCCTTCGCAGGATCGATGCCACCCGAGTTCGATACTCTGTATGTGCGTTCCAATGCCGGAGCAACTCGCCCCGCGTTGAGTGTTGGAGTCGATTGAAGGAGAGACCCATGCGTGTCGGCTTGTTCACGCGAGAATATCCCCCCGAGGTCTACGGCGGGGCTGGAGTCCACGTCGATTACCTCAGCCGCGAACTCGCAAAAGAGATCGAGGTCGAAGTGCATTGCTGGGGACAGCAGCATTCTGACCACGCGAATCTCCACGTGCGCGGCGCGGAGCCGTGGAGCGAAATCAGCCAGGGGACGGAAGGTAAATTCAAGGGAGCGCTCGAAGCCCTCAGTCTGAATCTGACCCAGATCAAGGCGCTCGAAGGCATCGACATCGTGCATACACACACATGGTATGTTTCGATGGCCGGCTATCTGGCCAAAAAGCTCTACGGCATACCCTTCGTTCTGACGACGCACTCGCTGGAGCCGTTACGCGCATGGAAAGCGGAGCAGCTCGGAAGCGGCTATGCCATGAGTTCCTGGATGGAAAGCACCGCCATCCTCGATGCCGACGCCATCGTCGCCGTATCGCAGGGCACCAAGGCGGACATTCTCCGCGCCTATCCGCAGGTTGACCCGAGTCGCATCCATGTCATCTACAACGGCATCGATCTTGCCGAGTATCAAAAGACCACCAACACCCAGGCGCTGGTTGACCATGGAGTGGACCCCGCGGTTCCCTATGTTCTGTTTGTCGGCCGGATCACTCGCCAGAAAGGTGTCACGCATCTGGTCGATGCCATCCGACATCTGCCGCAGGACACGCAGGTGGTGCTCTGCGCCGGAGCGCCGGATACTCCAGAAATTGCCGACGAACTGCGCCACAAGGTCGAGGTTGCACGGCAGCATCATCCGCGCATCGTGTGGATCGAAAAGATGCTCACCAAGCCGGAAGCGATTCAGCTGTACAGCAACGCCCGCGTCTTCTGCTGCCCCTCGATCTACGAGCCTTTCGGCATCATCAACCTTGAAGCCATGGCCTGTCGCGCCCCCGTGGTCGCCAGCGCCACGGGAGGCATCAAAGAGGTTGTCGTCGATGGAGAGACAGGCTATCTGGTGCCGTTCGATCAGGACCCGGTGACGAATTTCCCCACTGCCCCGGAGAAGTTCGCACGCGATCTGGCGGCGCGCATCAATGAATTGTTGAACGACCCGGAGAAATGCCGACGCTTCGGCGATGCGGGAAGACAGCGCGTGGAAAACATGTTCAGTTGGACAGCCATCGCCCACCAGACTATCCAGCTCTATGAGAACTTGATCGACCAGCGCAAAAACATACTTTGAAGGACAGGGAACCAAAATGGCAGTGACCAAAGACGATGGACGCAAGCGCGTCGTGATTGAAAGTGTTTCCCCGGAGATTGATGGCGGCCGCTTCCCCGCGAAACGTACCGTAGGCGATCAGGTTCGCGTCGAAGCTGACATCTTCACCGACGGACACGACGCCATCGCCGCCGCTTTGCTCGTTCACCGCAAAGGCTCGGCCGAGTGGACCGAGATTGCGATGCAGCCTCTGGTGAATGACCGTTGGACAGCCGCATTCCGCGTCAAAGACCTTGGTCTTTACGGCTTCAAGGTGCAGGGATGGGTCGATCATTTTGAGACTTGGCATCGAGACCTCCTGAAGCGTATCCAGGCCGAGACCGACACCCCGGTCGACTATCTGATTGGCGCGGACTTGATCGACGAGGCTGCGAAGCGGGCCGTTGCGCCGGATGCTGAATGGCTGCGACAGCGAGCCGAGTTACTGCGCTTCGGCAAGGACCCGATCAAGACACGCGCGCACGCGACGGACGCGCTGCTGCACAAGACGGCGCTGCGCTATCCTGACAAGCGGTTCGCCACCGAATCGGATCGCGAAGACCTCATCGTTGTCGACCCACCCCATGCGCGCTTCAGCGCCTGGTACGAATTCTTTCCACGCTCCACTGCTGCTGAGCCCGGCAAGCACGGGACCTTCGCCGATTGCGAAAAGCGCCTGCCCTACATCGCGGAGATGGGATTCAACGTCGTCTACCTTCCGCCCATTCATCCCATCGGCCGGATGTTCCGCAAGGGCCGCAACAACTCGACCGAGGCGCAACCGGACGAACCCGGCAGCCCCTGGGCCATTGGTTCCGCGGAAGGCGGGCATAAGTCGGTTCATTCCGAGCTTGGCACCGTCGAGGATTTCCGCAAGTTCGTGCAGAAAGCGAGAAGTCTCGACCTTCTCGTCGCCCTCGACATCGCTTTTCAAGTAGCCCCGGATCATCCCTACGTGCGCGAACATGAAGACTGGTTCCGCAAGCGCCCCGACGGCACCATTCAATACGCCGAGAACCCTCCCAAGAAGTACCAGGACATTTATCCCTTCGATTTTGAGAGCGAAGACTGGGCCGGCATGTGGGAGGAATTGAAGGATGTTTTCATCTACTGGATCGGCCAGGGTGTGACCATCTTTCGCGTCGATAACCCGCACACCAAGGCTTTTCCCTTCTGGGAATGGGTCATTGCGGAAATCAAGCGGGACCATGCCGAAGTCATCTTTCTGGCCGAGGCGTTCACGCGCCCCAAGATCATGTATCGGTTGGCCAAACTCGGCTTCAGCCAGTCCTATACGTATTTCCCCTGGCGCAATGGCAAGTACGAAATCGCCGCTTATCTCACCGAGTTGGCGCAGACGCCGGTGCGCGAATTTTTCCGGCCAAATCAATGGCCCAACACACCCGACATTCTCACCGAATTTCTTCAGATCGGCGGCCGGTCCGCATTCGCCATTCGCCTGCTGCTGGCGGCAACGCTGGGTTCAAACTATGGCATCTATGGGCCCGCGTTTGAACTCCTCGAGCATGAGCCCCTTCGCCGCGGCAGCGAGGAATATCTCAACTCTGAAAAATATGAAATCCGCACATGGGATCTTGACCGCGGCGATAGTCTTCGCGGTCTGATCGCTGCGGTCAATGCGATCCGCAACACCAATGAGGCCCTGCAAAGCGACTGGTCGCTCAAGTTCCACTCAACAGACAATGATCAGATTCTTTGCTACAGCAAGGAGTCAGAGGATCGATCGAACCTGATCGTGGTCATCGTCAACCTCGACCCACATTACACTCAGTCCGCGTTTGTCATTCTGCCGTTGGACGAGTTACAAATCCCACAAGACCGAGCCTACGAGGCTGAAGACCTGCTCACCGGAAATCGATTCCTGTGGCATGGGCCGCGCAATTACGTTGAATTGCGCCCGGACAATTTACCCGGCCACATCCTCAGGATTCGCCGCCAATTGAAAGCCGAAACGGATTTTGAATATTTTCTGTAATTTCAAAGCGCGGCCTGCAAAGGTCGCGCACGTCTAAGCGGGCCGGTTCCTGACGACAATCATCACGGTGTCCGGTGGAAGCATTGCGGTTCCATCTTTCAGCGGAGTTGCTTCTCTTGAACTCAGCACGACTTGCCCGTCGTCCGGCACCCGCAGCCGTCTCACAGCGTCGCCAAGATTACAGCTCACGGTCACAGCGCCGCGCTCCATCGACAGACATTTCTCCTGCTCGCTATAGAACACATGCGTCTGCCCCGGCTCACCATTGTTCAGCGATGGCGTGGTCCGCCGCAATCGGATCAGTTGGCGATACCAGTCCAGCATCTGCGCATGCTCTCCCTCGTTCACTTCATTCCACTTCAGCTTCGACCGCTCAAACGTCTTGAGGCTCGCCGGGTCCGGGATCGACTCCGGAGCCCACCCAAACGCCTCGAATTCTTTTCTTCGTCCCTCTGCAACAAGCCGGGCCATTTCCTTGTCGTCGTGGTTGGCAAAGTATTGGAACGGAGACGAAGCTGCCCACTCCTCGCCCTGAAACAGCATGGGAATGAACGGCCCCATCAGTACGAACGCGGCCGCAATCTTGGCGCGATCAAAGCCGACAATCTCACGCAGCCGGTCTCCCGTGGCGCGATTGCCGACTTGATCGTGATTCTGGATAAAGCCCAGGAACCTGTGGGCCGGCACATCCGCCGCCGACCGCCCGTGGATTCGATTTCGAAACTTCGAATAGATTCCGTCGTAGACAAAATTCTGCTCCAGGGCCTTGGACAACTGACTCATTTCGCCGAAGTCCTCGTAATATCCCTGGACCGGTTCGCGGCTCAATACGGCAAACAGCGCATGATGGAAGTCATCGCTCCATTGCGCATCCATGCCGAACCCGCCGGCCTCGCGCGGTGTAACGATTCGCGGATCGTTCAGATCGCTTTCCGCAATCAGCGTGAGTTGGCGCGCCGAGGATGCACTCAGCGCATCCACCTCAGTTGCGAGTTGCTCAAGGAAATGAATTGCCGAGCGGTCGACAAATCCATGCACCGCATCCAGTCGCAGTCCGTCGATGTGAAAGTCGCGCATCCACATCAGAGCGTTATCGCAGAAGAACCGGCGAACCTGGTGCGCCCATGCATCTTCAAGATTCACCGCCCAGCCCCATGGCGTGCGGTGCGAATCCATCAGGTAGGGACCGAACTTCCCCGTGTAATTTCCGACCGGGCCGAAGTGATTGTAGACCACGTCGAGCAGAACGGAGAGGCCTTTTTCGTGCGCAGCATTCACAAATCGTTTCAATGCGTCCGGGCCGCCATAGGGCTCGTGCACCGCAAACAGAGCCACGCCGTCATATCCCCAACCGCGATCGCCGGCGAACGACGCCACCGGCATCGGCTCCACATGCGTAATGCCGAGGCCCGCCAGATAATCCAGTTTGCCGATTGCCGCATCCAGCGTGCCTTCCGGCGTGAACGTTCCAATGTGCAGCTCGTAGATCACACTGCTTGCCAACGGAGGCGGTTGAAATTTCTGGTCGCTCCAGGTAAACGCGTTCTGGTCATATACGCGCGACATTCCATGCACGCCATGCGGCTGCGACAGCGACCGCGGGTCCGGATAGGCCGTCTTGTCCTCATCGATCAGATAGCCGTAGTTGGCGCCCGGCTCCGCTTCCTTCACATCCAGCCGCCACCAGCCCTGCTCGTCCGGCCCTTCCATTGCGTGCGCGGCGTTGTACAACTGCAAGGCCACTTTCTTCGGCAGCGGAGCCCACACTTCGAATCGATGCATAGTTACTCTGCTCCCAGCGTGAGCAACGCAACAGGGAAGCGCTCGAAAAGCGTCTGCACTCGCACGCGGCCTCCGGTCACCGTCTCGCGCGTAAGAATATTTTTCCACTGTCCCGGTGGCAGCTCCACCGTCGACGCCGACCAGTTGCCGCCCAGCTTCAGCGTCCACCGGGGCACAAAGACGGCCACGCGATCGCCGCGGCAATAGCCGACGAGGTGATCGCTCTTTGCCCCCTCTGCAATGATCGGCGTATACGCAGCCTCCCCACCAAACCACTCAGGATGCTCGCGTCGCAGATGGAGCGCGTTGTGCGCCACCCATAGCTTCGGCAGGCCGCTGTCCATTCTGCGCACAATCTCTTCCACGTCCATGCCGGCCTCAAGTTCGGCCAGCATTTGTCGGCGCAGATCGTAATCCACAGGCCTGCGATTGTCCGGATCGACCAAACTCAGATCCCATAACTCGCTGCCCTGATACGTGTCTGGCACGCCCGGCGCGGTGTACCTGATCAGGGTTTGTGCCAGGCTATTCATCCGTCCCGGCTCCAGCACGCGCCCCACAAAGCTCTCCAGCGCCGAGATAAACAGCCGCGACGCAAGAATCCGCTCAATGAAGGTCCGCAGCGCTTCTTCGAACTCCACGTTCTGCTGCGTCCAACTGGTCTGCTGCTTGGCCTCGCGCGAGGCCTTCTCCATATAGGGAATCAGACGGTCCGCGCTAATCGGCCAGGCTCCGACAAGCGTCTGGTAGAGAAAGAACTCCGTGTTGCGATCAGGATATTTGCCGGTTCGAAACGACGCATTCGCCCGCGACCAGCGATTCACCGTGCTCCGCCAGCGGCCGGGGTTTTCAGTGATCGCGGCCAGCCGCGCGCGCACATCGTCGGCGCGTTTTGTATCGTGCGTTGAAAGAGTGGTCATCGTCAGCGGATGCGTCGCCTGCATCTTGGCGCAATACTCGTGAAACTCTGCCACTGTCAGGCCATTGCGGCCCGGCGCGCCCCCCACTTCGTTCAATCCGACCATGCGGTTATAGCAGTAGAAGGCCGTATCTTCCACGCCCTTGGCCATCACCGGCGAGGTGAATTGCTGAAAGCGCAAAAGGAACTCGCTCTCGCGCCCGCCGCGTGAACGCAGCGCCAGCACGTCGCCCATAAAATCCAGCAGGCCTTCGCCCAGGTCAGGCCGCCGCGCCTTGGCCTGGGCCACGGCCTCGTCGATGCGGGCGCGATCTTCGTCCTCTATCTGATCGCGCTCGGGAACCACATAGCTGCGGTAGACCGAGAAGCAGCACGCCACTTCGCGCAATGCCCGCCGAATCTCCGCCCGGGTATAGTCGCGCCGGTCGCGATTGTTTTCGCATATCTCGACAAACAGACTGGTCAGCCGGTTCACATCGCTACCCAACGCCTCCTGCTGCACAGCTAGTTTCCTGTCGTGCGCCACGGTTTCAAAGTCGACCGGCTCATGGGTGAAGTCGCTGTAAATCGACGTCACTTCCTTCAGGCCTTCCCCGTACACCAACAGGTTGTTGCACACGTTCAGAAAGTCGTAGCCACTGGTGCCATCGATCGGCCAGCTCTCGCGCAGATACTCACCCGGCTCCAGAATCTTCTCGCCGATGATCCACGCATCCGGCGACCGTCCCCGCAACCGGTCGAAATATTGCTGAGGATCGCGCAAACCATCAGGATGATCCACGCGCACGCCATCGAGCACGCCGTTTTCCAGCCACTCCAGAATTCTGCGATGGGTGGCTTCGAACACATGCGCCCGCTCCATTCGCAGGCCAATCAGCGTGTTGACATCGAAGAACCGTCGGTACCCCAACTCCTGGTCGGCGGTGCGCCAGTAGGCCAGACGATACTGCTGCTGGTTGAGCACCAGGTCCAGCGCATCGTAGTCGCCGTTCAATTCGTTCACGGCGCTGTCAATCGCCGCGACGACCGCCGGCTCCTCTTCGCACAACCGACGCAGCAGCGCGTAGATCACGTTTTTGTCGCGATGGCGCGCCATGGCATCGTCGCGATCGGTCGACTCCGGCGACGGCAACCGCGAAAAGCTGTCGGCAATAAAGCTCAAGAGATCGTTCTTCGCATGATCCGCGGCCTTCGAAAACACAATCGACAAAGAGCGCGGAGCGACCGGGAGCACGTTGTCCATATACCGCACCTGGAAACACTCGCCCTCGTGCTCCACCTTGATCTCGCCCGCGCTCAAGACCCGCCCATACTGGTCCCCCAGCACCGGAATCAGGACCTTGTTCTGCAGCTTCACCTCGGCTGGATGCCAATCGATATCGAACCACGTTGCATACTGGCTCGATGGGCCATTCTCCAGCACATCCCACCAGTAGCGATTCTTGAGCCCCAACGCCATGTGGTTGGGCACAATATCCAGCACCTGGCCCAGTTCCAGTTCCTTCAGCCGCCGGCAGAACTGCCGATGCCCCTCTTCGCCGCCCAGTTCTTCGTTCAGCTTCTGGTGGTCGACCACGTCGTAGCCATGCATGCTGCCGGGCGCGGCTTGAAGATAGGGCGAGCAATAGACATGCGAGATGCCGAGCGCCTTCAGATAGCCGGCGGCCTTGGCAGCGTCCTCAAACGTGAAACCTGCGTGCAATTGCAGACGGTATGTAGACGTGGGGATTCGTCGCATAGATTTCCTGCGCGACTCCGAACATCGCTTTGCGCGCTTAATATCTAGGAGTCCGATATGTCTCCAAAGGTTGTCGGGGTCCTGGCAGAGGCAGGCGCAACGTCCGTTTCGTCAATGCGTTGGCCGCTTTTTCGGCGAGGCTCATTCCGTGGAAAGCCGATCACCGGCGCACTCGTTCCATTCTGGGGCTGGGGTGGCGACTTTGGGCTCCCTGGGCAGCCTTTTCTCCCGTTCAAGTAACCCCCACATCGCGTTCCTGCATCTTTAGTCTCTAGGGATCGTTGAATCGGCGGAACTGAATTCCCAGGCGCAGACGCCCATGCCCCACTCCGGGCCAAATCGCAAACGAACCGCGGAACAACCCGTCCAAAGCTCTCGGAGAGCCAAAGCGTGAAGAAGCTGGCAAGTGCTACCGATCCCCTCTGGTACAAGGATGCGATCATCTACGAACTCCATGTGCGCGCCTTTGCCGATTCCAACGGCGACGGCATTGGAGACTTCCCCGGCCTTCTTTCGCGCCTCGACTATCTCCAGGACCTGGGCGTCACCTGCATCTGGCTTCTCCCTTTCTTTCCCTCACCACTGCGCGACGACGGTTATGACATCTCCAATTACGTCGACGTCAACCCGTCGTACGGAACGCTGAACGACTTCAAGCAGTTTCTCGACGCCGCACACCAGCGCAACATGCAGGTGATGATTGAGCTGGTCATTAATCACACCAGCAATCAGCACCCATGGTTCAAGGCCGCGCGCCAGGCGCCCCCCGGTTCCCCGGCGCGCGAGATGTATGTCTGGTCCACGACCAACCAGCTCTTCGAAGCCGCCCGCATCATCTTCACCGACACGGAAAAGTCCAATTGGACCTGGGACGAGACGGCCAAAGCCTACTATTGGCACCGCTTTTTTTCGCACCAGCCCGACCTGAACTTCGACAACCCGCTGGTCATTGAAGAAGTGCTCAAGGCCATGCGCTTCTGGCTCGACATGGGCGTTGACGCACTGCGCATGGACGCCATTCCCTACCTGGTCGAACGCGAAGGAACTTCTTGCGAAAACCTGCCCGAAACGCACGCAGTCATCAAGGGCATTCGCGCCACCATCGACGCCGAATACGCCAATCGACTGATTCTGGCCGAAGCCAACCAGTGGCCGGCCGATGTGCGCCCTTACTTCGGCGACGGCGACGAGTGCCACATGGCCTTTCACTTTCCCCTGATGCCGCGCATTTATATGGCGCTTCGCCAGGAAGACCGTCTGCCCATCACCGACATCATGGCCCAGACGCCACCGATTCCCGACAATTGCCAGTGGGGCCTGTTCCTGCGCAACCACGACGAGCTCACGCTGGAGATGGTCACCAACGACGAGCGCGATTACATGTACTTCGCCTATTCGGCCGATCCGCGCATGAGAGTCAACGTCGGCATCCGCCGCCGGCTCGCCCCGCTGGTCGATAACAATCGCCGCCGCATTGAGCTGCTGAATTCGCTGCTGCTCAGCTTTCCCGGCACGCCAATCCTCTACTACGGCGATGAGCTCGGCATGGGCGACAACATCTACCTCGGCGACCGCAACGGCGTGCGCACCCCCATGCAGTGGAACTCCGACCGCAATGCCGGCTTCTCCCGCTGCGACCCCGCGCGGCTCTATTTTCCCGTGGTGATGGATCCCATCTACGGCTATCAGGTCATCAATGTGGAGGCGCAGCTCAGCGATCAGTCGAGCCTTCTGCACTGGACCCGCAACATGATCGCCTTGCGCAAGCTCTTCCAGGTCTTTGGCCGCGGCACGCTTCGTTTTCTGAACCCGGCGAACCGCAAGATCCTGGCCTACCTGCGTGATCTCGACCGCGGAGACGGCTCGCACGAAACCGTCCTCTGCGTGGCCAACCTCAGCCGCTTCGCCCAGCCCGTCTCGCTTGACCTCGCCGACTACGCCGGATTCGAGCCGGTCGAGATGCTCGGCTATGTTGCGTTCCCGCCTATCGACGAAACCGCTTACGCACTCACGCTCGCTCCCTATTCCTTCCTCTGGCTGGAGTTGCAGCCGGCCACCGTAAAGCCGGAACCGCTGCCCGAACCGCAATCTGCGACCGTGGAAGACGCTGTCGAAAGCGAAGCCGTCGCGCTCGATCTGCTATCCGGCGGCTGGTCCGGGCTGCTCTCTGGCACGGGTCTCGCCCTCATTGAAGCCGCCCTGCCTGCCTGGCTGCCGCGCCAGCGCTGGTTCGGTGCGAAAACCCGCAAAATCCAGTCGGCGCACGTGCTCGATTGGGTTGAGATTCCCGGCCCGGCCTCCGGCAGTGGTAGCTCGACCAACGCGGACCACGCTTCCGGCAGCGCCATCCCGCCAGCCCTCCTCTATGTTGAGATCGCCTACGCCGAAAGCGCTTCCGACACCTATCAGCTTCCGCTTGCCTTCAGCGCTGCCGCAGAGGCCGAAGAGCTCACAACCAACCGCCCCCAGAGCGTTCTCCTGAACCTCACAACGTCCTCCGGCCCCGCGATTCTGCACGACGCGACCACCCGCGAAGACTTCCGGCAGGGTCTGCTGGCACTCATTGAGCAAAACACGACTCTCGCCCTGTCAACCAACCGCACCGCGCCCATTGAGGTCGCCGCCCCGGGTGCGGTTTACACCAGCGAATTTCTTGGCAAGGATCAAGCTGTGGGCCTGATTTCGCAGGCTGACCAAGCGGCCCAGGCACCAGCCGGCACAGGTTCCGTCTCCCCTGACCAAGAAAAGGCCAAGGGCGCGTCCGCCCAGCCCGCTCCTGGAACCCAGGTCGCGCCTCTGCCCATCACCGCTCAACCCGGTGAAGCCGCCGCATCGCCGCGCTCGGATGCGGCGACCCGGCATTCGGCCAGCGCTCACCGGAGGCAGCGCGAATCTCCCTCTGCCGGCGACCCCGATCCCCGCACAGGCCGCCTCGATGGGCGCGCCTCCACGGAGTTCGCCGGCGCTCAACCCCCAAAGAATCTGCCTGCGCGCGTCGGCTCCGCGGAGCAATCGAACACTTCGATCCTCTACGGCGATCAATTGATTTTGAAGCTCTTCAGGCGTCTCCAGCCGGGCGAAAATCCTGATGTCGAAATCGGCCGGTTCCTCACGGAAATAGCCCACTTCCCGCGGATTGCGCCGTTCATGGGCGAGCTTGCCATCACTTCAGCCGGCGGAGAGAAGACCACTGTCGCCATGCTTCAAGGACTGGTCGCCAACCACGGCGATGGCTGGCAGTGGTTTCTCGATCAACTCTCGGAATTCTTCGCATCGGTGGCTTCGACACCAGCGCCCGAGGCGCAGCCTCCCAGCTTCCTCAGCAACCACGATCCCCTTCCCGCTGCTCTTGAACTCGCCCAGTCCTCGTTGGAAGCCGCCACCCTCCTCGGCCGCCGCACTGCGGAGATGCACCTCGCTCTCGCGACTCCCACCAACGATCCGGCATTCGCCGCCGAGGCCTTCACTTCGGAGGACCTTGCCCGCGACGCGGAACGCATCGAAGCCCAAATCGCCGCAGTCCTTGGGACACTCAGAGCAAAGCTCTCCACCCTCAAAGACCTCGTCGCCGACGATGCCGCCTTACTTCTCTCGCACCGCCTCGACCTGTTTGCCCGCGCCCGTGCGATCACGACCCTGAGCGCCGCCGGGCAGCGCATACGCATCCACGGCGACTACCACCTGGGACAGACCTTGAGAACCGGCGGGACCGGCCCTGAGGAAGAGCCGGGGGACTTCGTCCTCATCGATTTCGAAGGCGAACCGGCTCGTCTGCTGGCCGAGCGACGGCAGAAACAATCCCCCTTGAAAGACGTGGCCGGCATGATCCGCTCCCTCTCCTACGCCGCCCACTCCGGCCTCGATCAATTCCTGATCGCGCATCCCGAACTTTCGCCCGCTGACTCCGATCATCTGGCCGGCTGGGCTGTTTTCTGGCAGAATTCCGCCTCATCGCAGTTCCTCCGCGCCTATCGCGAGACCATCGCTGCCCATCCCGCCTTGCTGCCTTCAGCTCAGGAGTCTCAAGCGCTGCTCTCTGCCTACCTGCTTGAAAAAGCGCTCTACGAATTGCTCTACGAGCTCAACAATCGCCCCACCTGGCTTCGTATTCCACTGGCCGGCATCTTAAACCTATTGAGGCCCGTGAGTTCCTGAACCGATACAGGACTGACTCCCAGAGAAAGCAACCATGGCGACCGCTCATTCGATCTCCGATAGTCCACCGCCTCCCGCGCCTGCCGGCCCGGGCCTCCTCGTCCTGCTCGCCGCCATGCCGCCCGAGCAGTTGGAAAGCGTCCTTGCCAACCTGGCCTCGACGTTCCCGCCGGAAGCCTTGATCGTCGCCTCCCCGGACGGCATCGCGACTGCCTCGTATCCCAACCTCCGGATCGTCCCCATTCCCGCAGCCAACCCCGCGTGGACTCTCACCGCCGTTGACTTCGTGAACGCGTACCAACTCGCGGAGAAAAACCAGGCGCGCACCATCCTGATGCTGGGACCCGGAAGCGGCTCACTGCATCCCTCGGCCTTGCGCCGCCTTGCCGACGCCGCCAGCGACGGGTCCACCGACCTCGCGGTCCCCTGCTATGACATGCCGCCTCACGCCGGCCTGGTCAACTCTGCCATCCTCTATCCGCTCACTCGCGCGCTGTTTGCCAGCCGCGTCCGTTTCCCCCTGGCCATCGATCTCGGCCTCTCGCTTCGCATGGCCGAGCGCACCGCTGCCGCCGCCCAGCGCTTCACCGCGCTCAACCATGGCGATGCCCTGCTCTGGCCTGTCAACGAGGCTTCGATGGCCGGGTTCGCCATCCACGAAATCGATGTGGGCCCGCGCGCGCAACCCCAACCGGCGAGCGCCGACCTCAGCACGATCCTCCCCTTGGTCACGGGTTCTCTTTTCGCCGACATCGACGCCAAGGCCGCCTTCTGGCAGCGCTCCCGCCAGTTGCCTGCCGCGCGCAATCCCGCCCCGGTGGCGCCATGGCCTGATGGTGCAGCGGATATCGCTCCCATGCTCGATGCTTTTCGGCTGGGTTACACCAATCTTCAGGAAATCTGGTCTTTGGTCCTGCCGCCGAACACTCTACTGGGGCTCAAGCGCCTCTCCGTGGCCGAGGCCGCGGCTTTCCGGATGCCCGACAATCTTTGGGCGCGCATTGTCTTCGACTTTCTTCTCGCCTACCGGCTCCGCACCATCGCCCGCGGCCACCTTCTCGGCGCTCTGATTCCGCTGTATCTGGCTTGGGTTGCCAGCCACATCAACTTGACTTCCTCCGGCGTAGACCCCGAGCGCCACGTGGAGGCGGTGGCCGCCGCCTTCGAGGCCGACAAACCTTATCTCTTTGGGCGCTGGCGCTGGCCTGACAGGTTCAACCCATGACTAGGCGCAATCACACGCGACAGCTTGTTTCCTGGCTCGGCGTTGGCAGCGCCCTTCCAGTTGAGCAACAAAAGAGCGGACGTCCCCAATCCAACCCGCCAGCGGCGGTTTCCGGTGCGCAGCCCAAGCGTCGGTTCAAGGAGTGACTTCAATGCAAAATGCCCTTGCCACCATCCTCCAGTCGGACCCCATCCAGGCCATCCAGCCTGTCTATACTGACAACGCAACCATCTGGCACCACATGTCCGACGCGCTGCATCAGTCGCTCTATCGCGTCCTCTCGCTGCTTATCGCCATCTTGCCCGGCATCCTGGCCCTCGTGGTCGCCCTCAGTGTATTCACCTTGATCGGCATGGCTCTTTCAGCATTGCTGCGCCGCGGGCTGACCATCGCAAAGTTCGACGAACGCATGATTCGCGATCGCGGCGATGCCGATTGGGCGCCGTCCAGTTCTCCCACCGCGCTGGTTGCGCGCGCTGCGTTCTGGGGCTGCATCCTGCTCGGACTCATCATCGGCGTCTCCGCCTTCGACGCCTCCTACGCCACCGCGGCAACGCTTCCCATTTCGCTGCTCACTTACTTGACCCATGCGGTTGGCGCCGTTTTCATCCTGATCGCCGGAAACCTGATCGCGCGATTCCTTCAGCGCTCGGTCCTGATCGGGGCCGTCAACGCGCAGCTTCAATACGCGCGATTCCTCGCGCTCGGCGTCAAGTGGCTGGTACTGGTGCTCACCGCCGCCATGGTCCTCGACCATCTCCAGATCGGCGGCCATGTGGTTGAACTGGCGTTTGGCATCCTGTTCGGCGGAATCGTACTCACGCTCTCTCTCGCCGTCGGCCTCGGTTCCCGCGATCTGGTCAGCCGCTCACTGGAAAGCCGCGTGGACCGCGCTGGCGAACATGGCATCGCCCCCCCCACTTC
>Ga0224529_1000392_pt1 | contig 33145 bp, 23 predicted proteins | sample CBST50metaG_FD_179893 | JGI IMG/M metagenome (GOLD analysis project Ga0224529, IMG submission 179893) | Peat soil microbial communities from Stordalen Mire, Sweden - C.B.S.T50 | ecosystem: Environmental > Terrestrial > Soil > Wetlands > Peat | place: Sweden: Norrbotten County, Stordalen Mire...
TCCCCCAACTCTGATCATCACCTGCGAATATGACATTCTGCGTGATGAAGGGGAACTGTTTGCCGCCCGGCTGATCCGGGCTGGCGTTGCGGTCACTGCGGTCCGTTGGCTGGGATCGCTGCACGGCTTCCTCGTGACTGAGTCTTTGGCTGCTTCAGCTTCCGCTCAAACATGCATTGACGTGATCGCCGGCTACCTGAAAAGGGGATACGGAATCGCGCCCTGAGTCCTTCGGTACGCCGGAGTCAGCGATCTGCAGAACAGCCGCACGATTGTCGGATCACAAGATTTGCAGCAATCTCAATCTGCTGAGGTGAATTCACCTCGCCTGACATGTGATTCAGGAGGAGCTGTGTCGCTGTCCGGGCCAGCTCTTCGATTGACTGCCGGACTACGGTGATCGAGGGGCGAAGCGTGGCGGCCAGCGCAAAATCATCGAACCCGATCAGGCTTACGCGTTCCGGAACATTGATATTGTGATTCTGCATCACTTCGTAGGCGCGAATGGTCGATTGGTTATAGAGTCCGAAGATCGCGTCAATTTTCCCCGGCGTCGCCATGTGCTTCATGATTGCCGCTTCGGCAGACTGATAATCCGATGCCTCCATCTCCACCAATGGTTCCAATCCTGCCGCTGTGAGAGCGGCGGTGTAACCTTTCACGCGCTCACGAATGGTGTAGAGGTTGGGATCGCCGCCGAGACATAGAATGCGCTTGCGTCCATGATCGAGTAAATGGCGCACGGCATTGTGCGCGGCGGCGCAGTTAGCCGAAACCACGCTCGAGTAGGCTTGACCCGCCATGGGACGATCAAAGGCCACAACAGGGACGGAAAGACGGCGCAAATTCTGAATCAATGCCTTTGAGCCCGAACGCGGCGGCACCAGTAGCAGCCCATCGACACGATGGCGTTCGAATATCTGCAGATCGTTCAATTCCAACTGAGGCTTATCCTGCGACGTCAACAGAATAAGCACATAATCCTCGGCGCGGGCACACGTTTCCGCCACTCCGGCGAAATGCGCAAAAAAAGGATCCGTGATGGATGGGATGATGAGGCCTATGGTCCTCGATCGTTCGCTCTTCAGTGACCGGGCTGCCTCATTCGGCTGATATCCCAGATCCAGCATCACTCGCTGTATGCGAGCAAGCATTTTCGGAGCAACATAATGCCCGCCATTGATGACGCGAGACACAGTGGTGGTACCGACGCCGGCGGCTTTGGCCACGTCGTGGAGGGTGGGTCGGCTCTTCCTGGTGCTTATCATGTATTGAGGCGTCCTTCACTTTCAAGCGATGACCTTTGTTACGATTCCGTTCCTGCCTCGGATGCCTGTGGCGCCGCGGGAAACAGGATGCCCGCCATCAGCAATTAATATGGTTGTTCGGACCGGTAGCCGCAATTGGGCGGACCAACAATCTCCCGGTTCATCGGAGCCTATCTGCCGTGTCAGCACCGAACAGTAGCCGCACCCGGAGCGAGAGAGTAGAAGTTGCTCCGAGCGCCATGCACATGCAAAGCAACAGCGCATTCTGGAAGGCAATGCCAGTCTCAATGATTCCTCATCACTTTACACTGTCCTGGGCGTGGGTGGCAACGGTACCAGATGCCGATTTCAAGTGGAGAGCGGCCCGGTGTTTCCGTGTCTTGCTGATGCGGCTTGCCAGCACAGCCGCATCTTGAGCGACTTCCCGCAACGCATGAGAAACGGGTAATTTGGACTTCAGAAAGTTCGTCATCCGCGGGATGACTTGCACGCGGTGCTGCACGAAGAGCCGACGATATGATACAACTGGTATCGATTCCATAAACGGAAACCCGATGCAACCGAAGACGTGCCCGGCAAACAGGAACGTGCAACGGGAACGTCGATTATCGCGCTCACAGGAGTTCACTCAATGAAGCACTCGCAGGCTTATCCTTTCCTTGTTGCATCCCTGTGTCTTCTGTTCTTCGCGGCGAGTTCACTCGCGCAGCCTGGCGGCGGGACTCGGACGATCAGCCTGGATGGCAGTTGGGAATTCCACCAGAGCAGCGGAAGTAAAACTCCCGATGTGCCGTGGCTTCCGGCGCAGGTTCCAGGGGACGTTCACCTGGACCTGCTTAAGAACAAGCTGATACCGGATCCTTACTACCGTGATAATGAGTCGCGCTTGCAGTGGATTGAAAACGCCGACTGGGCCTATCGAAAGACCTTCGAAGCTACTCCGGATCTGCTCGCGAACCGCAGCATCGACCTGGTGTTCCTTGGTCTCGATACCGATGCGACGGTGTTTATCAATAATCGGTTGGCGCTAACCGCCAACAACATGTTTCGCCCTTGGCGCATGGACGCGAAGCCCTTCCTGCATTCAGGGTCCAATGAGATTCGTGTGGAGTTTCCTTCGCCCATCAAGCTGGCTGACAAACTCGCGGCGGAAGACAAGACACACGCCGACACGCACATACCCGAGAAATCGTACCTTCGCAAGGCGGCGTACGAATACGGATGGGATTGGGGACCGCGATTTGTGACCAGCGGAATCTGGCAGTCTGTCTATTTTGAGGTGTGGAACAAGGCGCGCATTTCCGCTGTGCAAATCGAGCAGCCCGATGTGCGGGCGGAGGTCGCCCACCTTTCTGCCAAAGTCAATATTGTCGCGGACGATGATATTGCTACAGATCTCAAGCTCACCTACGGTAAAGACGGAACGTCTGTGGAGATTCTTGAGGAGGTTCATCTCCATCCCGGGAATAATACTGTTGAGATTCCTGTGGAAATCGCGAAGCCTGCGTTGTGGTTTCCAGCAGGCTATGGTCTCCAGAACATGTACACGTTCAAGGCGACGCTCCAGGAATCGTCCCACAGGCTGGATGAGAAAACGGTTCGCACGGGCCTTCGCTCCGTTGTGCTCCTCCGCAAGCCAGACCAGTGGGGACGATCGTTCGAGTTTGTCGTCAATGGCATCCCGGTCTTTATCAAAGGGGCCGCCGTTATCCCCTTCGACAGTTTTCCCAATCGCGTGACGGAAGCGCGCTATCGGCAGGTTTTGCAATCCGCCAAAGACGCCAATATGAACATGGTGCGTCTGTGGGGCGGCGGTTACTACGAGTCCGACAAGTTTTATGACATATGCGATGAACTTGGCCTGATGGTGTGGAATGATTTCATGTTTGCCAGTAGCTGGTATCCGGGGTCGGAAGAGTGGAAGCAGAAGATCGAGGAGGAGTCGGAATACCAGGTCAACAGAATTCGCAATCATCCCAGCATCGCTCTGTGGTCCGGGAATAATGAAGTGGAATCGGTTCTCTATGCCTTCCTCGGCGGTCTGACGCCGGAAGCGAGGCTGCAGGTTTGGAAGAATTACCTGACGATCTTCAATGGCGTTCTTGCGCGCGTGGTTGAACGAGACGACTCTGAAGTTCCCTACTGGCCAAGTTCTCCCAGTGCCGACTATGAAGAAACGTCGGACAAGTTTCAAGCAGGCGACGCCCACGACTGGAGCATCTGGCATGGACGTGAGCCATTCACCAATTATCAAAAACACTTCTATCGATTTACTTCAGAGTACGGCTTTCAGTCTTTCCCTGAGCTACGTACCGTGGAGTCGTTCACGACTCCGGAAGACCGGGCCAACATATTTACTCCCGTCATGCTTGCCCACCAAAAGAACAATGAAGGCAACTCGATTATTCACGACTACCTGCTGCGCGACTATGCGGAGCCGAAGGACTTCGCGTCGTTTCTCTATGTGAGTCAAGTGCTGCAAGCGGAAGGCATCAAGGTTGGTGCCGAGCATATGCGCCGCAGCCGCCCTCGAATCATGGGCTCGCTCATCTGGCAATTGAACGACTGCTGGCCGGTCGCTTCGTGGTCGAGCATCGACTACTACGGCCGATGGAAGGCGCTTCAGTATTACGCGCGCCGCTTCTATAGTCCCATTCTGGTCTCGCCGCTGGTGGAAGATGGCAAGGTATCGGTCTATGTTGTTTCCGATCACACACAGGCAACGAACGGCACCTTGCGCGTACGCATGATGACCATGGAGGGAGGCACTGTAATGGAGCAGCATAAGCAGATCACTCTGCCGCCGCTCTCCAGTGATACTTATCTTGACGTGCCCTTCGAGTCGTTCATGAAAAGCAACACTGACCTTAGCAAGCTTGTTGTGCTGACGGATTTCACAGTAACCGGAGAGGTAGTGTCGAGCAATGTGAACTACCTCGCGCCAACCAAACAGGTTCATTTGCTGCCGGCGAATATCGGATCTGACCTGACTAAGGACGGGAATGTGTATCAGCTTAGGTTGAGTTCCAATGTCCTGGCCAGGGATGTATATGTCACCTTCGGGGAACTCGATGCACAGACTTCTGATAACTTCGTCGATCTGGTTCCGGGCGAACCGGCAACCATCAAGGTGAGTAGCACTGCCGGCCTCGAGGAGTTGAAACGAAACCTCAAGGTGACGTCTTTGGTGGATGCATTTGCGCCGGAGGCCTCCGCGCCCAAGGATCCCGCGTCAGCAAAACAGTGAGGCCCGAAGAACGACGATGCGGTCATGTCGATGCAGCCCACGATGAACTCGAAATGATGTCAAAAGTCGCACGGGCATCATGAACGGGCGCCCGAACGTCGATGTGGAGAGTTTCCGCTGCTGAAGCATTCCGGTCGTCACGAACTTGGAAAAAAGGAACAACATGGTTTACGAAATTGATCGGCGCAAGTTTGTATCGTTGACACTGGCCAGCGCAATGGCAACCCAGTTGCGGATCGCACACGCAGACACGAACTCGACCAGGACGGTGGATGCAGTGAATCCGCTGATCGGGGCCAGCACGAGCCTCGCGCTTGGCGAAGGCAAGACCTTCCCAGGGGCAACCACTCCCTTCGGCATGGTGCAGCTTAGTCCGGACACGATAACCGGAGGAGACAACGCGCCTGGATACTCCTACGAGCATACGACCATCGAGGGCTTCAGCTTCACACACATGAGTGGCGTTGGCTGGTTCGGCGACTTCGGTAATCTGCTCACCATGGCGACGACGGGGGATCTCAAGGTCGTGGCCGGGAGACCGGATCATCCCGGAGAAGGCTGGCGTTCGCGTTACAGCCACTCGAGCGAAGTGGCGCAGTGTGGATACTATGCTGTCACGCTCGATCGCTATGGAATTCGCGCGGAACTGACGGCCTCTCCTTACGCCGGTATTCTGCGCTTCACCTTTCCGAAGTCTGAAAGTGCGCGCATCCAAATCGATCTGGCCCGTCGAATTGGTGGAACTTCTACTCGTCAATTTGTGAAGTTCGTGGATGCGCATACCGTAGAAGGCTGGATGGAGTGCCCGTCTCGCGGCGGTGGCTGGGGAGATGGCGCGGGGCATGTGGGCTACACGATTTATTTTCGAACTGAGTTCTCGAAGCCGATCGTTCGCTCGGGAGTCTGGAGCATTGACGTCCCGAATGCGCTGCTCGAGCACGGCGAAGGTCTGCTCGTGGATCACTTGCAGAGCGACGCATTGTACGAGGCAGCCAAGAAGGCGCAGGTGTTGACGGACATCACCGAAAGAGAAGGCGACCATCTGGGCTTTTTTGTCGAGTACGCGACGGAGCCGAACGAGCAGATCCTGGTTAAATCAGGGATTTCCTTTGTCGATTTGGAGGGAGCGCGCCAGAACCTGCGCCACGACATTCCCCATTGGGACTTTGACTTGCCCAAGCGCCAGGCACGCGCACAATGGGCCGGAGAGTTTGACAAGGTTCAGATAGAAGGCGCAACAGAAAGCCAAAGAACGATCTTTGCGACGGCGCTGTATCACGCAATGATCGATCCTCGAAAAATCTCCGACATCGACGGCCGCTATCGCGCCGGTAACCAGACAATTCAGAAGGACAACAAGTCCACGCGCCGCACCATTTTCAGCGGCTGGGATGTGTTCCGCGCGGAACTTCCGTTGCTGACCATTCTGAATCCGACCATCGTCAATGACCAGATCGGCTCACTCGTGGATCTTGCTAAGGAAAGCGGCAAGGGCTATCTCGAGCGCTGGGAGATCATGAATGCCTACAGTGGGTGCATGGATGGCGATCCGGCTCTCTCTGTCATTCTGGACGCCTACAAGAAGGGCATCCGAAAATTCGATGTCGAACGAGCTTATTCGGCATGCAGACAATCGGCTGCAGGATCGGGCCAAGCCACAGGCCGCCCTGATAATGATTTCTATATGTCCAACGGCTTTGTTCCCGACCAGATTTCATGGACGCTGGATAACGCCTACTTCGATTGGTGCACAGGCCGCTTTGCTCAGATGCTGGGCAAGAAGCAGGATGCGGCTCTTTTTCTGGAACGCGCAGCGAATTACAAGAAGATCTATGATCCGACGGTGATGTCCATGAGAGCGCGCCATAAGGATGGCGGATGGATGGACTGGAAGGGTGAATTGGAATTCGGTCAGGGATGCACTGAAAGCAATCCGCTCCAGCAGTCCTGGTTTGTTCCACATGACATCTACGGGCTTATTTCCTTGATGGGCAAAGACCGGTTCGCGGCGAACCTGGAACGCCTGTTTGAACGCACGCCGGAGTCTTTTGGCTGGAACCCATATTACAATCACTCGAACGAGCCGGTCCATCATATCGCTTATCTGTTCGCATACGTGGGAAAGCCGTGGCTTACGCAAAAATGGGTGCGCCGAATTCTCAATCAGGCGTATAAGCCCCAAGTCAGCGGAATCTGTGGAAACGACGACGTGGGGCAGATGTCCGCGTGGTATGTGTTGAGCGCGATGGGCTTCTATCCTGTGTGCCCGGGAAGCAATGTCTATATACTGGGGTCTCCCCTCTTTAGCCGGACCACAATCCGGCTCGATCCAAAGTGGCATGCAGGGACCAATTTCACAATCGTCGCAAAAGACAATTCGCCCGAGAACATCTATGTGCGGTCGGCGCGGCTCAATGGCAAAGCGATTACCCGTGCCTGGATCACGCACGATGAAATTGTCTCCGGGGCGACGCTGGAGTTGACCATGGGCTCTGCTCCCAATGTCGAATGGGGTACCGATCCGGCGGATTTGCCTCCTGATACCATGAAGCCAAGCGACGCGATCTGAGAATGCACGGGGAGATCTGGAGACCCAGTCGGCCAGGACTCTGCGCGGGCTTTTGTCCGCAGGCGAAGTGACGTGGAAATGACAACAACCTTCGAAAGATCGACTCATGGAGCAGGAGAATCCAGAACGATGAAAGCTAAATTCGGCGTGATCGGCACCGCCCTCTTTGTTTTTCTTGCCGTCAATTCCACTTCCCTTTTTGCGCAGCCTGTCCCCCCGATGTGCCATATTTCCGAGACCGCACGAGGCGTGCAGGTGACCAGTGGAGAGGGCGTCATTGATCTGGAGATCCTCGGGCCGAATCTTCTTCGTGTCGACATCCGGCCTGGGGGAAAGACCAGCCCGCGCACTCTGGTGATGGATCCAAATCTGAAAGCTGCAAAGCTCGCCAAGGTTTCCGTTCGCCGCGACGGGGACTCGACCCAAATCGCGTCATCCGGAATCCAGGCGTCAGTTGCGTGCCGGTCGGCGATCACCCTGTCCGTGTCGGATGCGGCACAGCACAAGCTGGTGGAGCAGGTGGATCCCTTCAGCCAGGCAGCTGGGCACGAAGTGAATCTCATCCACGCTCCCAACGAGAATCTCTATGGCATGAGCGGCCTGAGCATGAACGAGAGCGGCGGTGCTCTAACCCGGAATAATGGCTCGGCGGTTTCGGCCGGAGCCCAGGGCGAAGCGGGCGCTCCCTGGTTTTTCACCACTCACTACGGTGTGCTGATCGACTCCGACGGCGGCGCATTCGCTTCCAGCGGAGAAGAGATTCGGTTTTCCGGCGACTCGCGCAACGACACCGAGTATTTCGTGATGACCGGCGCGCCCATGCAGCTGATTTCCGCCTTGTCCACCCTGACCGGCCGGCCTCCGATGCCGCCCAAATGGACGCTCGGTTTCCTGAATAGCCAATGGGGCTCAAACGAAGCGGAACTCAAACAGATTGCCTCGACCTACCGCGCAAAGCACATCCCTGTCGACGCCTTCATTATGGATTTCGACTGGAAGGCCTGGGGCGAGGACAATTACGGAGAATGGCGCTGGAATAGTACGGCGGCGGCGGGAGCCTTGAATCCGAACCAATTTCCCGATGGCGCCAGCGGCCTGTTTGGCAAAGAGATGGCAGCCCAGGGCTTTCACATGGCGGGCATTCTCAAGCCCCGCATTCTTCTTTACAAGCCGGGCAGCACAACCGAAATGCTTGAGGCCGCAGCGTACGCTCAGGCGCACGATCTGTGGGTTCCGAATCAAAAGGAATACACGGATTACGCTACGGGCCGGCCTGCGCGCGATCTCGATTTCTCCAAGCCAGAGGCTCGCTCGTGGTACTGGCAGCACCTGCAGCCCACCTTCGATACCGGCATGGTGGCGTGGTGGAACGACGAGGCCGACAATGCCAACAACTTCCAGTTCCTGAACATGGGCCGCACGCTCTATGAAGGGCAGCGCGGGCACTCCGACGTCCGCGTCTGGTCCATCAATCGCAACTACTATCTCGGTTCACAGCGTTATGGCTACGCCGAGTGGTCGGGAGACATTCAGACGGGCTTCGACAACATGGCACATCAGCGCATGCGCATGCTGGCCACGCTCGATACCGGCGAGCCGCATTGGAGCATGGATACAGGTGGATTCCACGGACACCCTACGCCCGAAAACTATGCACGCTGGATGGAGTTCGCCGCTTTCGTTCCCATCGATCGCGCGCACGGTGATATCGGCGAAAAACGGCAGCCATGGGTCTATGGTCCTGTCGCCGAAGCAGCCATCACCAAAGCTCTGCGCCTCCGCTACTCACTGTTGCCGTATATCTACTCCAATGAACGGACGACCACGGAAACGGGCATCGGTATTGTGCGCCCGCTCTTCTGGCTCTTCCCCGACGACCCGAAACTGACGAATGAGGGCTCATCCTGGATGTTCGGTGACGCCCTGCTGGTTTCCCCGGTTGTCACTCCAGGGGAGACCGAACACAGCGTTTACTTGCCCGTTGGCATCTGGTACGACTACTTCCACGGCACCAAGTTTGACGGAGCAAAGACCATCAGCTACGCGGTCAATCCAAATACGTGGGAAGATATTCCGCTCTTTGTCCGCGCGGGATCGATCCTTGCCTCGCAGCCGCCACAGGATTACACGAGCCAGCAGCCTGTCCCTGAAGTGACCCTGGACGTCTTCCCAACCGCCCAAGAAGCCAAGTTTGTCTACTACGACGACGACGGCAACACTTATGCGTACGAGCAAGGGAAGTATTACCGTCAGTCCGTTCAGGCATCAACGAGCGGACAGACCACCCGCCTCTCGTTGGGGAAACCTTCTGGCATTTTTCATTCCCCACTGCGTTCCTATCTCATTCACGTGCACGGAACCAGACCCGCGACGAGCGTTCTCCTGAATGGCAAAGCGCTTGCGGAGGTCCCGGCAAGCGAATTCGAGGCTGCCGCCGACCGCAATCTTTGGGTTGTCGGCGAGGATAAATTCGGTCCGGTAACCACGATCAGGATTCCTGCGCAGCAGGCATCAAGCATAGAACTTCGGCGATCCCAGAGCACGGCACGTCATGGCAATTGAATTCCCGGGGATGGGCAGGGGCGGGAGTGAGCGGCGTTGGCAATTCCAGGCAGGTGCTTTCCTGAAGGCAAAGGGGAACATGTTGCCCGCAAGTCGGTTGTCAATGAGAAATGCACGCGAACTCCTGCGCTCAGGCATGAACGATCTGGAGAAGGGCCGCCGTGTCAAGGCCGGAGTGATAGGGGCCTTTGCGCACTCTTGGTGACACTGCCCAACTAGCAGAAAGTGCGCTCAACTGGCACTGAATTTGCAAGGCTTGCTGCACTGCGTTCTTCCCGGCGCCTGCGCTGACGCTAGGGAACCTCGGATTAGACCCAGCCGAAGATCCTTGCTCCGCTTTGCGCCGCGGCCCAACCTTGTTATGCTGGCGGCACATGGAAATCGCAGCAATTCAAACGCATGGACTCACGCGGCGCTTTGGCGCGCTGACGGCTGTTGAGAATGTGACCTTGAGCGTGGCCCCGGGCCAGTTCTTTGGCTTTCTGGGGCCGAACGGGGCGGGCAAGTCGACCACCATCAAGATGCTGACCGGCCTGCTGGAGCCGACGGCCGGGACCGTCGAGATCCTGGGCCAGCCGTTTGCCGCCGGTGCGCTCGACCTGAAAAGGCAGATCGGCGTGGTGCCGGAAGGTATGGCGCTGCTGGGCCGTTTGACGGCGCCCGAATATCTGCGCTTCGTGGGCTGCATGTACGGGCTGGACCGCGAAACCGCCAATCGGCGCACCGTGGAACTGCTGGAGTTCATGCAGTTGGCCAATGAGAGCCGCAAGCTGGTGACCGACTTCTCGCACGGAATGCAGAAGAAGCTGGCGCTGGCGGCAGCGGTCATTCACGGACCCAAGGTCCTGTTTCTCGACGAGCCGTTCGAGGGCGTGGACGCCATTGCGGCAGGCATGTTGAAGGCCATGCTGCAGGGCATGATTAACCGCGGCGCAACGATTTTCCTGACCACGCACGTGCTGGAGATTGTGGAGCGGTTGTGCAGCCATGTGGCGATCATCTCCGCGGGCAGGCTGGTGGCCAATGGCTCGCTGGAGGAGTTGCGGGACGGGGTGGCGTCGACGCTGCCGGGCGCTGAAAGCAGCAAGAGGCTGACGCTTGAGGAGATTTTCCTGTCGATTGTGGGAGCGGGCGGCGGAGAGCCGGCGCAGGAGTTGTCATGGCTCGCATAGTCGCAGACGACGAGGCTGTGTTCAAGGCGACCGGCGGCGGTCCTTTGGGCGCGCTCGCCCGCGCGCAGTATGCAGCGCTGGCTGGACTTCGCTGGCGCCTTTGGATCAACGGCCTGCGTTCCAATCAGGGCGCTATCGAACTGGGCGCGCGCACGATTTCGTTTGTGTTTTACGCCCTCGTCGGGTTGGTTCTGGGCGCGGGAATGGGCGCGGGAGCCTATGCTCTGGCCTCCAATGGAATGTGGACGTTTCTGCCCATCCTGTTCTGGGTGCTGTTCGTGCTGTGGCAGGTGTTTCCGGTGATGCTGGCCTCGTTCCAGGAGCAGTTCGACCTGGCGGCCCTGCTGCGGTTTCCGGTGAGCTTCGCGACGTTCTTCCTGCTGTACGTGGTCTTCGGACTGGCAGACACATCGACGGTGCTGGGCGGGCTGTGCTGCCTGGGCCTCTGGACCGGAATTACGCTGGTGCGGCCCGAGCTGATTCTCTGGACGACGTTCGGCGTGGCTGGCTTTGCGGCTTTCAACATCCTGCTGGTGCGCGCCATCCTGGCGTGGATTGACCGCTGGCTGGCGCAGCGCAGGACGCGGGAGATCGTCGGCGCGATTTTCATGCTCTTGCTGCTGAGCCTGCAACTGCTGAATCCGGCGCTTCGGCAGAAGAGGCATCCGCAGGCGCAGAACCACGAGGAGCAGGCCGAAGGCTATGCCCGCATGGGAACTGAGCTGGCCCCGTGGCTGAAGACGGCCGACGCGGTGCAGAAGTGGCTGCCGCCAGGCCTCGCCGGGGTTGCCGTTGGGCAAGCGGCAGAAAGGCGTACGGTGCCAGCCTTGGGTGCACTGGGAGCGCTGGGGCTGTGGGTCCTGGGTGCGGGAGGTCTGCTGGCTGTGCGGCTCAGGGCCGCGTATCGCGGCGAGAACCTGGGCGAAGCACCAAGCCGCAAGAAGATCGCCAAAGATGCGGGCGTTTCAGCGCCAGTTCAGAGCGGGTTGACCCAGCAGGCGAATCTCGGCCGGCTTAGAGGTTCCGGCCCCATCGCGGCCATGATGGAAAAGGAACTGCGCACGGTGCTGCGCTCCCCGCCGCTGCTCTATGCGCTGGGGGTGCCGGTACTGATGGCTTTCATCTTTGGCGGATTGTTTCGCAACGGCTCCTCCGGGGCGGCTCTGCTTCCCATGGCGCTGCCGCTTTGTTTTGCCTATGTGCTTTTGGGATTCACGCAGATGATCTACAACAATCTCGGCGCGGAGGGAGCGGGGATTCAGTTGCTTTTTCTTTCCCCCACGCCGATCCGAACCGTTTTGCTGGCCAAGAATCTCTTCCATGCGATGCTGTTCGGGCTGGTCGCCCTGGTGGCGGGCCTGTTGATCAGCCTGCGAGTGGGATCGCCGGACAGCATGGTGGTGGCGGCCACCGTGTGCTGGGCGCTGTTTGCACTGCCCATCAACATGGCGGGCGGCAATGTGATTTCGCTGACCATGCCCTATCGCATCAATCTGGGACGGCTCACACGACAGCGCGGCTCTCAGGCGAACAACCTGCTCAGCTTGCTGGTTCAACTGGCAGCGCTAGCCATCAGCGCAGCGGTCTTCTGGGCGTGCCGCGCGGCCGGGCGGCTATGGCTCACGGTGCCGGTGTTTCTGATTCTGGCTTTGGGCGCCATCCTTGTCTGGCTGCGGATGCTTCGCAACGCAGACGCCATGGCCAACGCACGCCGCGACTCATTGATTGCCACCCTGATGAAGACCGAATAGAGACCGGAGCCGGGGAGGACGGCAGACAGGGACCTGTCCCCGCGCCGGCGCATACGCCTTCATGGCCGCAAGGGCCGCGTGATAGCCTGCTAGGCAATGCAGCCCACACCAGGTTGGCTGCTCCAATCTCAATCCCGGCCTCTCTGCACGAGCGCGCGCTGCGCCGATGGGGAGGCGGGTTGACCCTGTTTCCAAGAGGACATTCGATGAACTGTTTTCGTCTTGCACCCGTTCTGCTGCTGGCGGTTCCGATTTTGGCGGGGAACCCGGCTATCGCGCAGGCTCCCGACGCCTCGAAGCCAGCCCCACCCGCAGCCATCAAGAGTTTCGACCCGGCGGCCATCGACAAGACCGCCGATCCATGCACCGACTTTTATCAGTACTCTTGCGGCAACTGGGTCAAGAACAATCCTGTTCCGGCCGACCAGGTGCGTTGGGCTCGGTCGTTTTCGCTGCTCGGTGAGTGCAATCGCTACCTCCTTTGGGAGGAACTGAACGCTGCCGCCACCAGCCCCAAGAGCCCGCTCGAAAAGCAGTATGGCGACTATTTCGCCGCCTGCATGAACACCGGCCTCGTCGAGCAGAAGGGGCTCAAGCCCCTGGAGCCGGCGTTCCAGCGCATCGCAGCCTTGAAGGACGCCCATCAACTGGCCGCCGTTGCCAGCGAACTGGAGGCCGAGGGCAGCCCCATGACCCTGTTCGACTTCGGCGTGGAGCAGGACGAGAAGGACTCCTCCAAACAGATCGCAGCCGTCGGACAGGCCGGCCTCTCGCTGCCCGACCGCGACTACTACATCGTGGACAGCAAGCGTTTCCAGGACATCCGCAAGCAGTATGTCGAGCACCTGACGAAGATGTTCACCCTGGCCGGGGACACACCCGCGCAAGCCGCCAAGGAAGCCGCGTCGGTTCTGGAAATCGAAACCGCGCTGGCCAAGGCCTCCACCAGCCGCACCGACATGCGCCAGCCGGAAAACCGCTACCACATCTATACCCTGGCCGATTTCGAGAAGCTGACGCCCAACTTCGACTTCACGGTCTACTTCAAGGCCGTCAAGGTGCGTCCCTTCGATTCGCTCAATGTGGCCACACCGGACTTCTTCAAGGCCCTCAACGATCTGGTGGCGTCCGAACCAGTCGGCGCCTGGAAGTCGTATCTTCGCTGGCACACCCTGCACAGCTCCGCTTCCAACCTGCCCAAGGCCTTCTTCGACGAGAATTTCGCCTTCTTTGGCAAGACCCTGGCCGGCCAGAAGGAACCGACACCGCGCTGGAAGCAGTGCACCAGCATGACCGACCGCGCCCTGGGCGAGGCCGTGGGCCAGGACTGGGTGAAGCTCCACTTCCCACCTCAGGCCAAAACCAGCATGGACCAGCTTGTGGTCGCGCTTGAAAAGGCCTTGGGCGACGACATCAAGACCCTGCCGTGGATGAGCGACGCCACCAAGAAGGCCGCCGAGGAGAAACTGGCCCTGGTGCGCAACAAAATTGGTTACCCGGAAAAGTGGCGCGACTACTCCTCGCTGAAGGTGGAGCGCGGCGACCTGATCGGCAACCTGCACCGCAACTCAGTTTTTGCGCGTGAGTGGAATTTGAACCACCTTGGCAAGCCGGTGGACGAGAAGGAGTGGGGCATGACGCCTCCCACGGTCAATGCCTATTACGACCCCTCGTTCAACGACATCAACTTCCCGGCCGGCATTCTGCAGCCGCCCTTCTTTGACTTCACGGTCGATCCAGCCGTCAACTTTGGCGGCATTGGAGTGGTCATCGGCCACGAGATCACCCATGGATTCGACGACGAGGGCTCGAAGTACGACGGCAAGGGCAACCTGCGCGAGTGGCAGACCGAGGCGGATCGCAAGGCCTTCACCGAGCGCACCAAGTGCGTGGCGGATGAATACAGCGGCTTTGAGGCGGCTCCGGCCAAGGACGGCACACCGGCGCAGATGCTGAAAGGCGAACTGACCCTGGGCGAGAACACGGCCGACAACGGCGGCCTGCGCATCGCCTACATGGCCTTGCTGGACACCCTGGCGGCTCAAGGCAAGAGCATTAACGACAAAATCGACGGTTACACCGAGGCGCAGCGCTACTTCCTCGGCTTTGCCCAGGTCTGGTGCCAGAACCAGACCGATCAGTCGGCGCGCCAGTCGGCGCTCACCGACCCACACTCGCCCGGCCGCTGGCGCGTCAACGGCACAGTGCAGAACTTCGACGAATTCGGCAAGGCATTCGGTTGCACGAAGGGCCAGATCATGGTCCCGGCGAACTCCTGCCGCGTCTGGTAGTCCAACCGCAGGCCCGGAATTGGGGCAATTCATGCCGCAACTCCGGGTCTGCGCCTATCCGCCTACAAGCCGGCGCAGGGTAGACTTATTCGGACTGATCTTTTCTTTCGTTGACGTTTCCAGCCTTTCGGGCGTCCAAAACGCATCTGCGCCCGCAATCGGATCAATTGGCCCGAAAGGCGCCTGTTTCTTGAGCACCCCGGGGCGGGGACGGCCCTGGGAACTGTCCTGTTTTGCCCGGTCTGCATCTGAAACTAGGCACAACCTACCCTTGGCTTTTACAATGCAGCAGGGACCCGTCCCAACCCAGCTATGCTGTGGAACTAGCAAACTTGGCGGCGCACGCCTGACCAGGATGAAGGAATCGCATGAAGTTTAAGACATTCGGCAAGGCCCTTCTGATGAGCGCCCTCTCCGCTGGCGTTGTCCTCAGTGTTACGTCTTGCGTTCAGAGCTACACGATCGGCTATTTGTATGTGACAGGGACGGTAACAGCCAATCCCTCCGGTAACGGCACCATCACCGGTTTCAAGATCGACCACAATACAGGCAAGCTGAACGCCATCGCCGGGTTGCCTGTGTCTTCCGGCGGCGCCAACCCGATTCGGGCTCTGCTGCTGGGCGGTTCACGCTTTCTTTACGTGCTGAACCGCGGCATCAGCGACAACCCCGCGGGCAGTTCGATATGCACAACTCAATATCCCTGCAAGAACTCGAACATCACCCAGTTCGAAATCGGCGGCAACGGCATCCTCACACCGCAGGAGACATTTTATACCCAGGGTGTGAATCCGTTCCGCATCCTCAGCGACAGTTCGGGCAGCTTCATTTACGTGCTTGACCATGATTCTCCGGACCCGACCTCCACCAACAGTGTTCCAGTCGCGGCCCAGACTGTCGGCCCGAATGTGAATTGCGGTGCTGCCCTGACAGGAGCCACAACCTGCGGCGACATCACCGTCTTCCAGGTGAACGCAACCACCGGCCGGCTCTCCCTGGTGACCAACCAACAGGTAACCGTCGCCACCTGCGGGACAACTTCGACGACATGCCCGCTCACTTACTTCCCGGTGCCTGTCAATCCCATCGATTTCGTTTTCTCCGCCTCCACTTTCCTCACCCTGAGCGGTACTCCGACGACCGGCGATTCGGTGTTTCCTTACACCTATAGCAGCACTGGCCAGTTGACCACAAACCTGAATAGCTCCAATCCTCTGATCAGCGCCACGACCGCAAACGGGTTGGTGGACAACGCCACGGCCATCACCGTCGGCGGCGGACACATCTATGTCCTCGACAACGACCCGATCACGTACACCCCGACCGGGCAATCCTCATCGATCACCGCGCTCAGCCAGATTCTGCCTTATACCATCGGATCCGGAGGCGCTCTGCAAGCCGTGACCGGCGGTCCTGTGCCGGATGACCCGACGCTCGGCAACCCCACCGTCCTGCTGGTCGAAAGCAAAGGGACGTTCGTCTACGTGGCCAACACGGGATTCAACGATACCTCCTCGGGCTTGACCCAGGACGGCATCTCCGGTTACACGATCGACAAGAGCACCAGCCAACTCGGCTTCACGCCTGGTGAACCTTACGGTGTGGGATCCGGCCCCGTTTGCATCGTAGAAGACCCCTCCGGCCAGTTCATCTATGAGGGCAACTTCAACGATTCGACCGTCACCGGTCAGCAGATCAACCCGACCGCCGGCATCCTCACTCCGCTGTCGCAGGCCACCCGCGCGCCCTCCAGCTACACGGTCAACGGACCGGTCACCTGGTGCGTGGTGGATTCGCGTACCAGCTAGACCGCTGTTCGAAGCAATTCAAGCCTGGAGCGGCGGCCCGTCCCCGCTCCAGGCGAGTGATTCTTCCGCTGTCCTCAGGAACGAAGCCGAATGCCCGGCGCGCGGTTCTTTTTTCAAGCACCGGAGTTCGATTCCAAACTTGTTTTTACGGGTCAACGTAATATCAGCCCGCTGACGAAAGATGCGCATGAAGTTCAACAAATCGGGCCAGCTGCTGCTGGTCTCCACGGCCAGCCTCCTGCTGTCCGGACTTGTGACCGCCTGCGGTACGCTCACCGTGGATTTTGTTTTCGTGGCCAGTTCCAAGGCTGCGGGAACCAACAGCTACGGTGAGATCGACGTCTTTGAGGTCAACTCGGAGTCCGGCCATATGCGCCAGATTCCTACCTCGCCCTTTCCTTCGGGCGGACGTAATCCTGTTGCCGAAGCTGTCTCCTCCGACAAGACCAATCTGTACGTCGTCAATGAGGACGAGGACAACATTGTCCAGTTCGTCATTGGAAGCGACGGCAAGCTCTATCCGCAGAACACCGTGGATACGCCGGGGAGCTATCCCTTCGCCGTCGCTGTCAGCGGGCAGAATCTGTTCGTTGCAGACACCTACCAGCCGCTGTCTTCCTGTTCCACGGCTGAGCCGTGCTCGGGCTCGATTGCAGTCTTCCCGATCCTCACCGCAGCACAGGCCAAGGCCCTCACACCCTCAGCGGTCGCAAACACACTGGGATCGCCTGTGGCCAACGGAAGCCTGACCTACTGGCCGCTGAGTCTGCCCAGCAAGCCTACCGACGTGCTGGAGCCGACAGCCATCAGCGTGCTTCCTTCCGGCAACTTCCTTTACGTGGCCGCTTACGATACGACATCGAGCACCAACTACCTTTTCGGGTTCTCGATAGCCTCCGGCGGCGCGCTTGCTCCTCTTAACGGCGGCAATCCCCTCGCAGGCGGTGTTGTCGGCACATGTCTCTCCGCGTATCTCAACGCGCCTTATGTTGTGGGGACTTGCCCCTCGGCCATTGCCAGCGATTCGACCGGCGGTTACGTCTACGTCACCGACTCGGCATACGGCAAGGTTCATGCCTACTCGGTTGCATCCAGCGGGCTTTTGACCGAGTTGGGCGCATATGCGACCGGAAATCAACCATCCGCCATTGTCGCGGACTCCCAGTATCCGTACCTGTACGTCGCCAACTCGCAGGACGCTACTGTGACGGCCTACTCAATCTCGAGCGGGGCGCTCACCCCTCTGGGCACGACTGCCGGAGGCGGCACTTACACCACCGGCACGCAGCCGGTTGCCATCGGCATCGACCCCTCGACCAACCATTTTCTTTACACTGTCAACTACCTTGGTGGCAACGTCTCGGGCTTTGAGTTGAGCACCACCACTGGGACACTGATCAACGCTCAGAATTCTCCCTTCACGGCGAACGCACAACCGACGGCAATCGCCGCCATTCCGCACGGCAGCACGCAGAAGTAACGGCGGGAACGCCCCCGCTGCCGAGCACTGAAGCCAACTCCCCGTATCGGGCTCTCAAGATCGATACGGGGCAACTTAAACTGTTTTCTTTGGGCCAGCACCTGACACGCCCACGACGAAGGAAGCGCATGAAGTTCAGCAAATTGAGCCAGCTCTTTCTGGTCTCTTCGATCGGCCTTCTAGTGGCCACTCTCTTGACTGCCTGCCAGATCGTTACCATCGACTATGTTTTCGTAGCCAGTTCCGCCGGCTTGGGAACCTCGGGCGACGGACAGATCGACACCTACGCGGTGGACTCCGAGTCCGGCGCATTGCGCACCGGTGCAGCATCGGTGTCCTCGGGAGGCGTTAACCCGGTTTCCATGGCGGTAACCACCGACTATGCAAATCTCTACGTCGCCAACAAGACCGACAGCACGGTGGTGCATTTCACCATTGGCCTGAATGGTGTTCTGACCGCCAAGGACACGATGACCACGAGCCATTCGCCCGTGGCCCTGGCAGTCGACACGGCCGGCAAGTACCTCTATGTGGTCTCCGGGCCTACCCCTGCTGTAATCACGGCCTATCCGCTCTCCAGCGGCACCATCGGGGCCGCAACCTCTTCACCGACGCCCCTCAGCCTGGCGGGCTACGGGAGCGATATTCTTGCTCCCACCGGAGTTGCGGTTCTGGCCAACACCACCACCATCCCCGGCAACGGCATCTACGTCACGCTCTATGATCAATCAGCCTACAATCCAGGCTGCACGCCAACCCCGCCAGCGACAACCTGCATTACCAGCACTGCCAATCCGGGCTGGATCTTCGGCTTCACAGCCGGCTCAGGCGGTGCTCTGACCCCAATCAGTGGAAGTCCCTGGAAGGCGGGCATCAAGCCCAGCGCCGTTGCGGCTGATCCCACTGACCGCTTCGTCTATGTCACCGACTATGCCAACAACCAGTTGATCGGCTATACGATTCAGGATGGCAGCGTCCTGAGCTTCATGATCAATGGCCCCTTCAGCACCGCGAGTGAGCCTTCCGCCATCGTCGTCGACCCGCGCGGCAAATACATCTACGTTGCCAACGCGCTCAGTGACACGGTCTCGGCCTACGCGATCGATCTGCCCACCGGTACTCCGTCTGCCGCAGTGAACACCACCGGGAGCGCCACGAATTCCACCGACCCTGAGCCGGTAGCCATTGTCATCGATCCGTCCCTCGGCCGGTTCGTCTACACCGCCAACCTGCTTGGAAACTCGGTCTCCGGCTTCCAGTTGAACCCCAATGCGGGTACGCTGACAGCCACCCAATCCACGCCCTATCCCACAGCCGACCGGCCCGCCGCTTTGGTCGTGGTTCCCCACGGGAACCACGCAATCCAGACCGTCGCCCCGTAGCTCTGGGGACGATCGCAATCCGTCAACAACAGAAAGCCCAGCCTCTTTGGCTGGGCTTTCTGTTGCTGCGCCGTCCATTTGCTGTGGTCCGCGAGTTCCCGAACTGCGGACCAGCCACCGTGTACCGGTAGACTTTCTCCTGCAGCCCAAGGCCGCGCAGCATGGCGTATGCTGGCTTATTGATCCGGCGTTCAAGAGTGTTGGGCCTTCCCGCCCATCTCGCGACAAAACCCGCGAAATGGATGCGGTACGGTGCTTCGATTCGGCAGCCCGACCAATAGAATTCCGGCACTGGAAGAAGCGTCTGCAATGCGCTTTGCGGCAGCAAGCCGGGTAGGGAAGGAAGGCAATGGACAACATCTGGACTCGAAGAGAATTCCTCGTCAGCGCGGCGGGTTCCGCGGCGTCTCTAGCGCTTGCAGCAGAAGGTAGGCTGGCCTTCGGTGCGCGCCCATCCGCGCTGCAGGGCAGATTCCTGACTCACGTTTCGATCGTACGCGTGAACCAGATCGAGGTGACGCCCACCCGCTCGATCGGCGAGGACGAAGTTGCGGACAATCGCCCCGAGCGCATTCGCTCGCGGCGTGACGCCTTTGCGCGGGGCTGTCCGGGCGGAAGGATGACCTGGGCGATCAGTTGGCTGGCTCTGGTCGACACCCGCGAGGAATACAAAGAGGCGCGTCGCCTGTTGGTTTCTTATCGCGAACAGTACGGCGACGAAATCACGTTCATTCCCGGCGGCTATTTTGCGCCGATGTTCGACACCCGCGAACACAACCGGGCGACGATTCACAAGGCGCTTCAGTTGATCTCGGAGATGGTGGGCGGAGGGTATCGCCCGCAGTGCCTGGTGGCGGGTTTCATGGATGCGGAGAATCAGAGATTCCTGGCCGAAGACGAGGGCATTCACGTGTGCCAGGGCCAGATCTGGAGCCAGCACGGCATCGACAACGGGGATGGAGACGGCGGCATCTGCTATCCCTACTATCCCAGCCGGGAACACTATCTGAAGCCGGCCCAGGGAGCCGCGGACTTTATTGACAGCGTCTGCCTCGACGGCTGGACGTGCGATTTTCTCGCGGCCCGCCGCGAAGGCTTTCAGGGCGGCTTCAACAGCCGTCTCGGAGTCGGTCCCATCGAAGCGGTGGGCAACCTGGGGAAGGAAGCGGGGCGCCAGGAGATGATGGCGACCACCGCCACGCACTTTGACCAGGGCAAGGCTCTGAATGGCTTCGGCTGGGTGACGGGAATCTGGGAGGTGTCGATTGGCCACGATGAGGACCTGGCCTGGTGGCTGCAGGCCGTCAAGGAGAGATGGCCGGACACGCAGGTGATGACCGAAGGCGCATTCGGGCTGGAGTGGCGGAAGCATACGCCCAGCAATGCAGGGCTCAACTACCGGTTCGACGAAAAAGGAACCGGAGCGCCCGGCTCGGAGAAAGAGCTGGAGATCCGCTGGTTCATGAATCGGGAGTTTCGGCTCGCACTGCTGAACAACTGGACGACAGGCAGTGTTCCCACGGTCATCGACTTTACCCGTTACGATTTGCCGGCGCACGAGCCCCAGTCCCCGCAGCGGGAATGGAGCCTGATGAACGTGCTGAATCAGAAGGGCACACGCCCCCAGGACAAGCCAATCCCGCTGGGACAATTGCCTTCCGAAGACCAGCAGCGTATTTATGCGCGCTACCCGGAGTTGAAGAAGCTGACCTAGCGGAGTGCCTCTGAAGTTCTTTGCAAAACAGGCAAAGGAACAAAAGCAGATTCTTCGCTCACCACCCCCGAACTGAAAAGCGTTCGGGGCCCCGTTCACTCAGAAGGACAGTCTCTGTTTTGTTGTGAACTTCAGAGACGGGACACGAGCTACCGACCGCTCTCAGCGCAAGCGTTCAAGCCAGTTTGCGCTGGGAGCGGTTCAATGTAACTGCGAGGATCTCGTCTTCCAACCGAACGGCGCACACATCCGACAAGATGTTGGATGCCCAACGATACACGTTGTGTTCCTTCACCTGCTGGCGCATGCGCTCCATCCGCAGGCGCCGCTCGCTGCTGCTCATTTGCAGCCCGATTCGGATGGATTCGCTGACCTGCTCGACGTCGTAGGGATTGACGATGAGAGCATCTCTCAGTTCCTGGGCGGCGCCAGTGAAACGGCTTAGAATCAGCACACCGTCGCCGTCCTGGCGCGCGGCCACATATTCCTTGGCAACCAGGTTCATGCCGTCATGAAGCGAAGTGACCAGGCATAGATCCGCGGCCCGATAAAAGCGCGTTACTTCCTCATGGCTGCATTGGCGCTGAATCAGAATGATCGGCTTCCAGCGCGAGGACTGGAAGCGGCGGTTGATGCGCTCTACTGTCTCCTCAACCTGAACGCCCAAGGCCGCATAGCTGGGGATGCGCGTTCGGCTGGGAGAGGCAATTTGCACGAACACGATTTGCTCGACGTACCACGGGTGTTCCTCCAGCAGGTGCTCAATCGCCACCAGTCGCTCGACGATGCCCTTGGTATAGTCCATGCGGTCCACGCCCAGCAGGAGGCGCTTGCCCTCGATCCCCAACTCGCGACGCAACTGCCCGCTGGATGCACCCGCTCCGTTTGCGAAGACCAGCGTACCTTCCTCTTGATCATCTGTAGAATGCGCTTCCACTGGATGCGCTGCCTGTTCGTCGTCGGCGGGTGAAATCTGCTCGCCGCTCAGGGGCGTGACGGCGTCGGATTCGTGCTGGTCCCATGCCACGCTGATGGGATAGCGGCGCACCATCGAGAGGTGATGCTTGCGGCGAATGCTGAAATGGTCCCAGTCCGTTCTGGCCTCCAACACGCGGTCGACGGTCTCGAGGAAGTTGTTGCAATGGGATTGAAGATGGAAACCAATCACATCGGAGCCCAGCAGTCCGTCCAATAACTCCGCTTGCCACGGGCAAATGCCGAAGGCTTCAGCATTCGGCCATGGGATATGCCAGAAGATGACGATGCGGGCATCCGGCCGCGCATGCTTGATGATTCGTGGCAGCAGGGCCAGGTGATAATCCTGCACAAAGACTACGGGATGCTTGACGCCGCTCATCTCTTCAAGAAGCACGTCGGCAAACTTTTTGTTGACGCTTTGGTAGTGCTTCCAATCGCTGGCGCGAAAGGTGGGCCGAGTGTGCGCGATATGACAGAGAGGCCACAGGCCCTCGTTTGAAAAGCCCTCGTAGTAGCCTGCTTCCTCTTCAGGACTGAGCCACACGCGGCGCAAGGTGTAGCGCATCTCATCGGGGGGCACGCGCAGCCGGTCGTGCGCGTCCACAAAGGCAGCGTCATCGTTGCCGCTTCCATGGGCGATCCAGGTGCCATCGCAAGCCTGCAGAATCGGCTCAATCGCGGTGACCAATCCACTTGGCGGGACGAGGCATTCGGTCACGCCTCCGCGCCGTTCATGCATGTACGGCTCCCGGTTGGATACGACGAACAACTTGCCATTGCCGAGACGCTCGCGCACATGCACGGCCAGCCGGTCGGCCGTCCAAACGTGTTCGGCAGCGTCGCGCAGCCGGGCCTCCGTTTGAGCGGCGGCGCGGGCCTTGGTCAGGTTCTCGGCGAGTGATGTCACTTCCCGGGCCAACGGAAGCAAATAGCCGAACTCGCTAGCGCCCTCTTCGACGGCGGCCTGTCCATGCCGCAGCCGGCGCAGCCACTCCGCAGCGCGCGTGACCGGCTCCTGCAGGAACCAGCGCACCATTGCCAGAGTGACCAACACAACCAGAATCACCATGGCCGCGATGCGCAGAAAGCTTCTTCTCCAAACTTCCATCCCCTCGGTTCGAATGTATTCCGCGTCGGCCACCATCAGCAGTGCGCCGACCGTGCGCTCGCCATTGTGGAGGGGGATCGCATCTTCGTACCACAGCCTGCTTGCGGTTGTGCCGTTGATCGCCAGGCTGCTCCGGACCGCCGTGGCCTCTGCTGCCTGAACTTCACCCTGCGGCGCTCTGACAAAGACACTCGATTCCTTGCCGGTTGTCAGGGCCCGTCTCAGGACATCGGACTGAACGATCTTGACGGGGACCACATCGCCCGCGGAGGCAAGCAACATGCCTGCACTGTCGAAAACCGCCAGGGCGGGCTGATCGGGATGCTGACGTTGGCGCGCCACCAATTCCGCCAGGCCCTCCCGGGACCCGATCGAGAATTGCTGCTCAATCTGCGGCTGAAGACCTGCTCCGAACCACTGGGTCCGGCGGGCGAGGTCAACACGCAAGGTATGCTTGTGCGCCAGGACGTCAAAGTAAGTGGAAGCCAGCGATATGATCGTGATGCCGAGCAGCAGGGCGGCCACCAGGCGTATACGAAAAAAATGCATATTCCTCCTTCAAGGAGCGACTCGGAAGCCCTATCGCCCAGCAGCTTTCAGGGAATCTCGGGTCAGGGAAACCGGGCCGTGAAACGGTGGCTAATATATGCAGGCGGCGGCTGCGGTCGGTCAGCCGTTAGAACACGAGGATAAAACCGCGTGTTCCCGTATACCGCGTTGCTATCTAGGGGTTGGATGCAATCCGCCGGCGAGCGGATGCTCCCTGCGAGTGAGGGAGAGGATGTCTATTGTATGGTGGGCCTGCAGGGATTTGAACCCCGAACCAAGGGATTATGAGTCCCATTTTTAGGGTTTTGTACGGCTTCGCACAGCGAAGCATTTTGTCGCATAAGTGTTTTTATATCATCATATACGAGCGGAACGCAAAATGCACAGGAATGCACGGAGATGCCCCGAATTCCAGTCGTAACAGGCACCAAAACAGGCACCAGATTTTTGCCTTGCCGCGCAGATTTTTGTTCTCTTCCACAGAGAGCAGGCACCGGCCTGCATCGCGTTGCACTCGTCCTAACGCAGCAGAATAAACTTGTACCCGCACGGCAGAATGAACGTGCGGAGAACCACAACGGGCACCACGTAAAATGTGGGCATGGCCCGTCGCGACACTGAAGCGAAATCTCCTGAACGCTCCCCGAAGTCGAAGCCGTCCTGGACAGATGTCAAAGCCAAGCTCGCTGGCCTGGACCGGTTGGCATTAGCCGGCCTGATCCAGAACCTCTATGCCGCCAGCAAGGACAATCAGGTCTTTCTGCATGCCCGCTTCGGATTGGGTGATAACGTGCTCGCCCCGTACAAGGAAACGATTGAGCGATGGCTCTGGCCAGATGTCCTGCGCAACCAGAACTATTCCGTAGCCAAGGCTAAGCAGGCCATCTCCAGCTACCGCAAAGCTGTCGGGGGCCCCGAAGGACTCGCCGAGTTGATGGTCTTTTTCTGTGAGACTGCCGCCGGGTTCTGCAGTGCATTGGTATGGATGACGAAGCCTACTTCGATGCACTTGTCCGGATGTTTGAGCAGGCTGTCAAAGCCGTTGCGCCTTTGCCTGCCGGTGACCGTGACGCGATGAAGCAGCGCCTGGGTCGGGTGCGCGTCATCAGTGGCAACTTCGGTTACGGCATGGACAGCGACCTCAACTTCCTATTCGCCCAACTCGATGGGGAGTAGCCGTTCGTCATGGATGCTTCGCCGTCAGGGCGACTGGTACGGTGTAAATGGTCTCCGACTATAATTGCGGTCAAAACATCCTCTTGTTTCTTGTTGCCATGAAATCTCACACAGTTCCTCAAAAGCTCCTCGAACAGTTCGCATTCGAACATCCTGTCAAAAAGCTAAGGCTTTGGCGTTACCAGAAGAATAGAGAGCCGTACTGGGATGTGTCGCCAAAGATAGCTACCGTGGTTGATGGCCAGTTCTCTGACCCGCTTAATGGTGCCAGAGAAAAAGGCATTGAGACAAGACTCAACCAACAATTCGAAAATCCTGTACACAACTTCATTGAGCAGCTCAGCCTTCGGACTTTCGAGTTTGACGCAAATCATACCAGTGTACTGGCACCCTATTTCGCGCTCCTGTGGCATCGCTCAAAAGCCAGGAAGGCAGTCACAAGTCTGCATCGTGACCTCTCAGTTGAGACTTTCGAAACTCTGAAGGGAAGGAACGATCTACTCGAACAGATTGCGGCGCACTGGACCCTAGACAAGATTAAGCAGGGTAAAACCTTGGACCCGGCAGTCGAAGTCAGCGCTGTAATCAATACTTATTGATCGGTTCATCGAGAGATTCAAGAAAACAGGCCACGCCGAAACATCCTACGCCGACACGATGGAGCGCGTCATGGAAGACAAGGACTCAACTTTTGATGGAGCAAGATGGGGGATAGTCCATACCAAACCGGACAATCCATTCGTGATTGGAGATGCTCCGGTCGTGATCTGGCACCGTGACCAGCAAGGAGTCGCTCATTACGGCATAGGGTTTCGCGAACCAAACGTCGAAGTCCTTCTACCTATCTCTCCAACAGCATGCCTGCATGTGCTGCCGAATGTTCAAAGGACGCGGACCGTCATCACGCCGAAAACATCCGAGGTCAATGCAGCCGAAGCAGCATTCGCAGAAGCCTGTTACACGGATGTGTGCAGTAACCCACTCAACCAGCATCTCCAGCAATTCTTTGGTCGCGCAAAGATGGGAATCAACGCATTTTCACTCCGACACAAAGATTACGTCGCAGCATTCTGCAATCACTTAATTTCTCATGGAGTGCCGCCTAACATATGACGGCGGCTGCTCCCGGCCCTCGCTGTTGGGGATCTGGGAGAGAAGAAGGCATACCCTTCAGGATTGCTCCCCACAAAACAGGCATTCCGCCTTCACAACCGCTTCCCACCGCCCAGCAGCGGCGAGCGTCCAATGACCGCACGCGTCTTTGGCAGTTTGGCCGGTGCCGAAATCCCCTCGAAGTTGGTGCCCGCTGGCAGCTCGCCCAGAGCGTAGACCTTCGGGCTGCGCAATCCTTCCACGCCGTTCTTCCAAGCCAGCAACATGCGCTTGCCGGTTTCGCGGAAGGCGGGCAGGTCTTCCATTCTGGCTCGTACCTCCGGGACAACCTCGGCCATGGCGTCGCAGATCGACTCCAGCATTACCGACTGAGCTTTGGGCGCGATGCCGAAGGTCGTCGCAATGAAGCGCGAGAGCGTCTTGCCCGGTGCCCAGGTCTTTTTGCCTAGAAAGCTGATCCCTGGCGGATTGTGCTGATAGCCCGCATACACGCTGGTCGTCAGAAAGTCGTATGCTGGGGCCAGATGCGCGTCGGCGTGGCTAGTGAAGAGTAGCGCCAGATTTTTAGCGTGGCAGTCGGCATTGCGTAGCGCGTAGGTCAACAGCAGCATCGCCGCCAGTCGCTGGAAGGTCTCGTGCTGCCGAGGGCCGGGAACGTGGTCGCGCACGGCTTTGGCGATGCGCTCCCAGGTGGTCTCATACTTGGCCGCCGGACGCAGGCCCAGCAGCGAGCAGAAGTCCTCCATGCCCCAATAGCGGTTTCCCGCTTCGTCCAGATCGAAGCGATGAACCACAAGCAAATTGCCGTCCTCGGAGACCTCGGTCCGCGCGCTGGGCAGCACCCGCGCCGCCACCTGCATACATAAGTGCTCGTTCAGCGCCGCAAAGGGCAGCTTGCCGGTCGAGCCCTTCAAAATGTGCCTGCCTACCAGAACGGAGGCCTTCTTGTGCGGCTCAAAGTTGCTGGCCCGCTCCTCTGGCGGATTGAGAAACTTGGGCAGCACGCCGGAGACGCCGCTGGCCGCGTGCTCGCGCACGAGTTCCGCAAAGGCCTCCTCGGAGTTATCGCCCTGCAGCAGTTCCTTGACCTCAACCGCTTGGGCTACTTGCTCCAGATCGGCTCCGGCAGCGGCCACCTGGACGCGGCCCACCATGTTCCTGCCAATCACCGACAGAAGCGCCAGCGGATCAGCCCCTATGTGCGGCCCGAACTGCTCCTGCAAGACTTGAAGCAGGTAGCCCTCGGGCAGGTTCATCTGAAAGATGGGATGGAGTGGATCGTCCCAAACGTACGACTCGGTCCGCACCGGCATCGTCAGCGAAACCAGATCGCTTTCCGTGGCCTGCGGACCATAGGCCAGCACGCTTTTGAAGTCGCCCACCTGTTCGAGTACGGCAACCTCGCGGCCCTGTATGTAGACAGAAAGCTTCATGCGGCACCCCGTTCACGGCGCAGTTCATCGAGCGTACCCGATAGGCCGGACTCCACCACCGACAACTCCGCGCCCAACACGGCGAGCACCGCCAACAGCTTACGCGAGCCCATCTCTGCCAGCGCCCCCCGCTCGAAGCGCGAGAGCAGGTCCTTGGTGATGCCCGCCTGACTTGCCACAGCCGTCTGCGTCAGCCCACGTTTCTTGCGAAGATGGGCGACAGCCTGTCCGAGTTCCTTAAGGGTAGTCACAGTAAGAGCATACATCTATTTTAGATTGTTAAGACAAAAAATAGACTTATTCTTCTATTCCATTAATCTTGCTCCACTACCGAATTTGCCGTTTTGCATAGGACTGCAAGGAATTTCGCATCAGAATCGGGGAAAGAGTATCACCAAAATCCTGCGGACTTTCACGCGAAGATTCCGAAACCGGTTCAAAGAACGCCCGGAGTCCCTCGACCACGTCAGCCAGATTGCCCGGAGTTTGAGTGAGGCGAAACGCTTCGGGAACACCCGTCATTGCGAACACGGACTGCCCGATAGCACGGGCTGATGCCAGTTGTTAAACTGCTGTCGCCAGCTTTCGCGTTGAGCGTCGTGCGCTTGCCGTTGCACGGGTTCTCACACGGTGGCTTCGCCCATCTAAGGGCCGTACTGCGATGCTCGTCTGCAAATGCAGCCGGTCGGCATAGCGCAACAGTTTCTCGATGCTCACCTGGGAGATTCGCCCCTTGAGCAGGTTGCTCACCGACGGCTGGTACTCGTCCAGAATGTCCACAAGCTGCCCCTGTGTGTAGCCCTTGGCCCGCACATGCTCAAGGATGGCGGACAGAATCTCCGCCTTGATTTTCAACGCGCTGGCTTCCGACGCAGAGAAGCCCAAGGCGTCGAAGATGTTTCCCTTCACGATATGGGTCGGCCTATTTTTCGCTGCGCTTTTCATGTGCCCTCTGCTCCTGCAATCGCTGCTTAACTAGCTTGAGGCGCTGTCTCGCAACCTCAATGTCTCTCCGGTCGGTTTTGCGGCTTTCCTTCTCAAAGCAGTGCAACACGTAAATTGTGTTCCCCACCTTCGACATGTAGATCGCCCGGTACCACGCGCGCTCATCGGCCTCTTTCAATTCGTAGACGCCGGAACCGATGGAACTCATGCTGCGCGTTTGCGATGTTGGCTCCCTGCCGATTTGAAGCTGCCGCAGCGAGAATCCGAGCGCCCGCTTGACCTCATCGGGAAAGCTCGACAGCACCTCCAGCGAGTCCCCTTCAAAGTGGAGCTCGGCGGCCTCTGGTGATTCCTTGCGGAGTGCCATGGTTCTTGATGGTATCGCATCGGTCTTATTTATACAAGATTTGCTATGCGTTGCCGCCTCGATGGCAACCCTGGCGGTTCTGTTCCCTGGCGGTGTTCCCGAACTGCGCCGCACAATCGAGGCACCCTGCCGCAAGTAACTCGCGCCGTGCCAGAGTCACCGAAAGAAGTCATCATGAAAATTGGTGGCTGGCGCACACGCTGCATCTTTTGAGCGCTACGCGATGGCGCTCCCACTCATGGACGCATGAGCCCTCCGGTCGCCCCAACCGCAAGGTGTAAACTACCAGCACCTAAAACGGCTACCCAAATTGAGCCTGCTGAACAGAGGAGCAGGAAATCGGGCAGGTGAGGGAGGAATCCGTGCGAAGATTGTTGACATGTCTTTTAGGTCTGACGCTTTGCAACTGCCTAGTGCTGGCGCAGACGGTGATGACCAATGCCACCGTAATCAAAATGACCAAGGCTGGCCTCACCGAGAACGTCATAATTAGTTCCATTGATTCGCATCCGGGTAATTATTCCACTAATCCAGACGACCTCATTGCGCTCAAAAATGCACGGGTTGGTGACAAGGTAATTGCCGCAATTATTGCAAAGACTGCCGGAGCGTCATCGACGCCCAGTCTGCCTACCCAGGTTACAGCCAACAGTCCCGACGCGCCGAACTCTCACACTCCGAGCGACTCCGGGACCACGAGCGGCGTTGTGGAGGCAGAAATTGGCAACGGCGATTTGAAGCCAGCCCGCTTTGCCAAGCTATTTATCATACCTGCCCAGAATGCCGATCAAGCAAAAATCGGGATACTCAATCTTGCGAAGGTCTTGGAGGATGCACGGGCGGCTGCTCGACGGCAAGAGGGTCCGAGCGGACCAGAAGGGAGCATGGTGGAGATACAGTGCCTCACGGGCCTGATCAAAATCAGACTCTCGCTAATCACAGGCAGCATTAATGCAAGCGCAAGCCCTGAAACATCTCAAAACTTGGTGGAAATTGATGCGGACGAACTTGGGAAATTCCAACTTACGGGAATAAAATCCGATTCCTTCATTGTTGTTGCAGTGGGAAAGGTAGGAATGAACGGAGCAATTTGGGTCTCTGAAACGGAGACGGCCAGCCAACCAAAGGAGATCACACTCAGCCAACCTGTACTTTCCTGCTACGATGCCCAAGGCGTTCTCTAGCACGCTCCCCTTCCGGCACCTTTGCAATCCCTCACTCCCTTGGTGAGGCGCTATGCGCCACGAACGGAATCTAATTTCGAGTTTCAAGAGCGAGCTTATAGTGAATCCTAACGATGCTGCAATCTTCTTCAAAGATCCTCGGATTGGTCCATCTCCTCCAGACGACTTCGGTACCTTATATCTGCTCAGACGGGATATCAAGAGTTGCATGGATGCAAAGATTCTCTGGCCAGGTGCAATGTGTATCATGGCCGGTATCGATCTATTGGGAAAGTGTCTTGACGGGAATGACTCATTCGGCGGGACAGGCAAGCGCTTTTGTAATTTTGCTGTCAAGTATTTCCATTTGTCATCTTCGCAAGCGGAGCCCCTCTATCAGCTTCGCAACGCCCTGCTTCATTCTTTCGGACTGATCTCCAATGTGAAGTCAGAGCATTGCAGTTTTCAACTGCAAGCTGCTGGGTCTTCAATCCTGATCTCTCTGCTCGCTCCGAACTGCTTCAAGGTGGACCTGATCTGTCTCCATGACCAGTTTGAAACGGCGGTGAGCGAGTATCACCGCGACTTATTAGGCGACGCCAAGCTGCAGAAAAACTTCTCATCTATGTTTCCCATGTATGGAAAGACCGCGATTGCCTAGCGCGCCTAGCCTTTCAGGCAATGCAGGTTGATCGTGCAAACTGGTCGCGAAAGCAATCCTGCGGCGGCACCGCCGCAAGGACCTGCGCAGCGCCAGGTATCTGAAGGCGTAATAGGCCGTGCGTCCTATACCGCTGTACCCAAGCCGTCTCAGATTTTCTGCCGCCTACCGGACCACCGAAGACGGCGAGTATACGGGCGTGTACCTGAAAATCAATCGATGCGTTTATTCTGCTCCGGCAAATGCCCAAGTGAACCTACTTGTGTTGGAGGCAAAAATGAAGTGGCGAAATCTCATTACATGGATTTGCACGCTTGCTTGTGGAACTATGCTATTTGTCGCTGACAAGAATTCCGCGCCTCTGTCCAAGACCTACGACGTACCGATTGATCAGCGACCATTCCAGCGCTGCACTTCAATGCCACCTTATCGGAATCGGGCATTTCGAGATCAGAGTAATAGAAGAGGACAACGCGCTCATTCATTCCGAGCTATTCCCACCAATCTGTCATCTCTGACTGGTCCACCATCGCGAATCTCCCTACGCCGAGTTAGAAACGGTTGCCTGGTCAGGTGACTGCCCGCTCGCGTCTGCTTTTTCAGCCTCCAAGCGAAGGTCCGAGAGGCACTTCCCGTTTAACATCCAATAATCAGTACCCGCAACCGAGTCGCTGAGATTGTGTTCCTTCAATACAATTCCAGCCGACTGACTCAACGACATTTCATGGCCTCGGAAATTCACCATTCGGTCGTCTTTGACAACACACGTTTCCTTTGGATCGATATAGTGAACGAGTATCGTGCCCGGTTGAATGCCCACCATTGAGAAGTGAAAATTCGGCCTTCTTGCACCAGAACTTCGCGATTGCCGCTCCTCTTCCTCCTTTTTCCTCAGCTGATTCTGATAATCAGCAGCCTCCGGGAGAGGAATTATCTGTTGAATGTCAACAAGAACCCGGTCTGCAATCCTGTAGGGTTTTAAACGTACGCAACTGACATCTATACCCTTCTTGCTCAACCAGAGCGCAGTGCTCGTTAGCTCTTTGGAGAATTCGGCGGATACCAACACGATTCGAACATCTTGCGCAAATTCTTCTTTCCTTGGACTCTCCCATTTAAGGAAGTCGAGAATAGCCTGCCTCGCTTCCTCGGCACTTTTCTTCAGATAGCCAGAGTGCGCATTAACCGCGTCATCGAACGTCATGACGCTAATCATCGCGGCATAGCGTATCGCCTGGAGATCAGCATGCCCGCCATCTTCGGATCGTTTCAATTCCACGACGACGAGATTTGCGTCAGAATCGATGCAAAGCAGATCAATGCGTCGTTTGGCATCCGCCCAATCCCCATACTCCTCAGCGAGTACAAAGCAATCTGGCGTGATCGCGCCGACATTGCTGCGAAGGATTCTCTGTAGGTCACTACGCTCGAGGATTCCTTCTCCTTCAAACGTCGTTACCGGAACGGCCGTAATTGCCTCGTGCGTTATTTCGAAGATCGGCATGCGCCCCATTATAGCCACCGGCGCAAAGATGGGCCAAAGTCCGACGTGCTAACCTTGGCCTTGGCTCCGGCTTGGCCTCGGCTATCCATGGACAGTTATTCGTGTAGATGATCGGACAAAGTATCTAAGCGCGCTCGATCATGCCAGCATCGAAAGCGACGTGCGCCCCTTTGCAAACTTCATCGCAGGACAAGTGAAACGGCCACTTGCCAATATGAAAGCATAGGTGCCTTTGCCTTATATGACATTCCCCGGATAATTGAGATGTAAGCCGAGGCACTGAGGTCGGTGTCAAGGCTCTTGACCGCGAAGCGGCGCGCAAAGCGCGGCCTTGACACTGGCCGGGCCTCGGCTATGCTCTGCTTATCCGGGGAATGTCATCCTTATCTCTGGCGCTACAAGCCTATTCCGAGTTCCTGGGCAATTTCTACGATGGGAACAGACTGCGGCGCGATTTTCTGCATAACGGCCTCTGGTTCGATGGCTGGCGCGTGGGACACATCCCGACTGAGAGCCTTGCCGAGTTCGGAAGCGTTGTTGGTGAAAATCTGTGCATCGTGTGCGCCGCGCGAGATGGAAACATAGGCCATGCGGCTGTTGAGCAGGTCTTTCGCGCCCAGTTCCGTGTCTACATGGACCAGTACGCGGTCGGCAGTCTGGCCTTGGCTGGAATGACTGGTCACGGCATAGCCGTAATCAAGATGCGTCTGCCTGCTCGTGTCGAGTTCGACCGCGCGTCCACCGTCCATCCTGAGCCGCAATCGCTCATCGCCGTCTATGTTCTCTATGGTGCCCAGTTCGCGGTTTGCCACCTTGAGGCTGTTCGCGGGCGCGGTGAACTGGACGCGGTCGCCCTCGGAAAAGCCGCGCATCTCCTCGCGGAACACGGAAACGCCCTGCTGTC
>Ga0224529_1000393_pt1 | contig 33137 bp, 25 predicted proteins | sample CBST50metaG_FD_179893 | JGI IMG/M metagenome (GOLD analysis project Ga0224529, IMG submission 179893) | Peat soil microbial communities from Stordalen Mire, Sweden - C.B.S.T50 | ecosystem: Environmental > Terrestrial > Soil > Wetlands > Peat | place: Sweden: Norrbotten County, Stordalen Mire...
CAACCCCAATCTCCTATTGTGCGCCGAAGGAGGTTAATTCTCCGCAACCATCTGTGGTGAGGACAGACTCGGTAATCCGAATCCCGGCAGGAGTTGAGGCAGAGGGTCGAACTATCCCAGGTTCCAGAAGCGGAAGCTGGGGCGACCGGCCGATGAGCGAAGTTCATGGCAGCCTGCCTACCCCCTCTCGTCGTACTGTCATCACCGGTCCCCAAAAGCGAGGGACCGGTAGCACCCTCATTGGGTATGGGAAGAGTCGTCGGGATAGAGGCCACCCGCCATCCTACCCTTCGTTAGAAAAAAACGAAGGATGGGGTACCCAATCCATTGGGTATTTTCAAGGGTGGGCCACCTGCCTATCGATGCGCCTTGCCCGTTCGCGGCCCAGCGTGTTTGACTGGTTGCCGAAGGCGGACCGACCGAATGGCATACATCCTTGCACTGGACCAGGGAACGACCAGTTCCCGCGCGATTCTGTTTGACCATGCGGGCGCGATTGCCGCCGTGGCGCAGCATGAGTTTGCGCAGTGCTACCCCCAGGCGGGATGGGTGGAGCACGATCCGACCGAGATACTGACCAGCCAACTCGCCTGCGCGGTTGAAGCGCTGGGCCGGGCCGGCGCGCTGCCGAAAGACCTGGCGGCTATCGGCATCACCAACCAGCGCGAAACGGTGATTGTGTGGGAGCGGGCGACGGGCAAGCCGATCTATCCGGCCATTGTGTGGCAGGACCGCCGAACCGCCGCGCAGTGCCGCCTATTGGAGGAGAGCGGCGCCGGGGAGACGGTCTCAAACCGCACTGGCCTGGTGCTGGACCCCTACTTTTCCGCCACCAAGATTGGCTGGATTCTGGACAACGTGCCCGGCGCGCGGGCCCGAGCCGAGCGCGGCGAACTGGCCTTTGGCACGGTGGACAGTTGGTTGATCTGGAACCTGACCAGCGGAAACGGGCACGGAAGCAGGCACGTAACGGACGTGACCAACGCCTCGCGGACGCTGCTCTTCAACATCGTCAAGGGCGAGTGGGATGAGGAACTGCTGCGCATATTCAATATTCCCGCGAGCCTGCTGCCGGAGGTGGTGTGGTCCAGCGAGCGGGTGGGCGAGGTGACCACCACGCTGGGCCTGGGCGGCGCGGTCATTGCGGGCATCGCCGGCGACCAGCAGGCCGCGCTCTTTGGGCAACTGTGCTGGCAGGCGGGCGAGGCCAAGAACACCTACGGCACCGGCTGCTTTCTCTTGCAGAACATCGGCACGGAGTTTGTGCGCTCCAGGCACCGGCTCATCACCACGCTGGCGGCCAGCGCCCGGCATCGGCTGGAATACGCGCTGGAGGGCAGCATCTTTATCGGCGGAGCGGTGGTGCAGTGGCTACGCGACAACCTGAAGCTGATTGGCGCATCGGACGAAGTGGAGGCGCTGGCCGCAAGCGTGCCGGATGCCGGCGGGGTGGTGTTTGTGCCGGCGTTTGTGGGTCTGGGAGCACCGCACTGGGATGCGCACGCCGGCGGACTGCTGATCGGATTGCGCCGCGACACCTCGCCGGGACACATTGCGCGGGCGGCGCTTGAGAGCATCGCCTTCCAGGTGGCCGACGTGCTGGAGGCCGTCGAGAGCGAGACCACGCCGCTGGCGGCGCTGCGCGTGGACGGCGGCGCGGCGGTGAACAAGCTGATGATGCAGTTCCAGGCCGACGTGCTGGGCGTGCCGGTGGTGCGGCCGCGGGTGACGGAGACCACGGCGCTGGGCGCGGCCTACCTGGCCGGGCTGGCGACGGGCTTCTGGGCAAATCCTGAAGAGTTGCGCGCCAAACGGCAGGACGATGTGCGCTTTGAACCGAAGATGGATGCGGCTGAACGAGCGGAGCGGCGGGAGCGCTGGCGCCGCGCCGTTGAACGGGCCAAAGGCTGGAGCGAGTGAGGAGGCTTGGCTTGCGGCGTTGGCTGGCAAGTTTCGCGCTGGCAGCCCGGCATCGGTTGGTGTAAAAAGAGAGGACGAAGCGGCGGTATCCAGAGGAGGTTTTGATGGCGCCAGCAGTTTGCACGCATGTTGCGGAGCATCTGAAGAAGGTGAAGCCGCGGACAAACGGTTGCGAGGAGTGCCTGAAGAGTGGCGACAAATGGGTGCATCTGCGCATGTGCCTGGAGTGCGGGCATGTGGGCTGCTGCGACTCCTCGAATAACCGGCACGCGCGAGCGCATTTTCATGCGACCAAGCATCCGCTCATCCAATCCGCCGAGCGCGGAGAGGACTGGCGGTGGTGCTACATCGACGAAATGTACCTGTAGCGCTAGTACTACAGTTGTACTTGCTTCGGATCGCCCCGATCCGGGCCTAAAGGCCTCGATATTTGACCCATTTTTCAGGGGGCTGAAGCCCCCTGCTCCCTCCGGAATTTCGATCTACAACTGTAGCGCTAGGCTAACTTTACCTCGATCTTCTTGGCTTCCGGGTCGAGCTTTACGATCTTGAAACTGCGAATCTGGCCTTCGCTCAAAGGTTCAGGCTTGGCGGCGGCGGGCACATTGCCCTTCCAGCGGTCCTTGAGCATCGACGAAAGAGACGACAGATCCACCTTTGCCTCGGAGTTTGCTTCCGGCGCGGCGGTTGCCTTTGCGGCAGCGGCGCTTGCGCGGCAGACGGCGCGGATGCCGTCGCCCAGTTCCACCAGAACCAGGTTCCCGGACTGCTCGACCACGCGGCCTGAAACCGTGTCCCCCGCCTTGTGCTCAGCGATGTACTCGTCGATGTCGGTGGGGATGAGCTGCTTCATGCTCAGCTTGATTTGGCGCTTTTCCGGGTCGATGGCCAGGATTTGCGCCTTGACGATCTGGCCGGTGCGCAGCACGTCCTGCGGGTGATTGATGCGCTTCTCGGCACTGATTTCGCTTACGTGGACCAAGCCCTCGATGCCGGGCTCGATCTCAACAAAGGCCCCAAAGTTCATCAACTTGGTTACCGGGCCTTCAATCTGCGATCCGACGGGGAACTTCTGCTGCACCTCACCCCAGGGGTCGCTGAGCGTCTGCTTGAGGCCGAGCGAGATGCGGCGCTCTTCGGGCTTGATGCCGAGGATGACGGCGTCAACCTGGTCGCCCTGCTTGAGCAGGTCGCTGGGGTGGCGCACCTTCTTGCCCCAGGACATTTCAGAGATATGGATGAGGCCCTCGACGCCGGGCTCAATCTCGACAAACGCGCCGAAATCGGCCAGCCGCGTGACCGTTCCGGTGATGCGCTGGCCGGCCTGATAGCGCTCGGGAGCCGTTTCCCAGGGCTCCGCTTGAAGCTGCTTGAGGCCAAGGGAGATTTTCCTGGTTTCGGGATCGATTTTTAAAATGCGGACCTGGAGTTCCTGGCCCACCGTCAGCACGTCTTCGGGCTTGGCGACGCGGGCGTGAGAGATGTCGCTCACGTGGAGCAGGCCGTCGATGCCGCCGAGGTCGATGAACGCTCCGTAGGGCACAAGGCTACGCACCGTGCCCGTAACCGTGTCGCCTTCCTTCATGGCGTCGCGGCGGGCCTCGCTGAGCCCGCGGGCCTGCTCTTCGAGGACCACGCGGCGATCCACCACCACGTCTTCATCGGTGACGTCGAGCTTGGTGATGCGGCAGGTAATCTCGGCGCCGACCAGCTTTTCCAGTTCGGATGCGTCCCTGGTTCCACTGCGGCTGGCGGGCATAAAGGCGCGTACGCCGATATCCACCGAGAGTCCACCCTTGATGACTTCAGTGACCGTGCCCACCACGGCTAGTTTCTCGGCGAAGGCGGCTTCAAGGGCCGACCAGTCGCGAGGCTGCGCCACCTTGAAGCGGGAAAGCTCGTAGTAGTGCTCGGTATTGCGGCCGGTTACCGAGACCGGAAAGCTGTCGCCGGGCTTCACTGCTTCGGCGTTGTTCTCAAAGGCTGAGCGGGGCAGAACGCCCTCCGCCTTGTAGCCGATGTCGAGAAACACCTGGTCGGCGGAGACGGAAACGACCGTGCCCTCCAACTGCCTGGAGCCGGGCTCGGCCTTATGCGAGTGGCTGCGCTCGAAGGCTGAAAGCAGATCGGCAAAGGACTCGGTGGATTCTTCTATCGGGTCCACTTGGGGCTCGGAAGGAATTGCGGCGGCGGATTGGGATTCTGGAAGGCTCTCGTTGGTCATGGTCGTTTATTGTTCCATTCTCCCATGATTCAGCGGCTTGTGCTTTATTGAAGTGACGACACTGAAACCTGGATGAGACTGAAAGCCCGGCCGCTGCGCCCGCGGCTTGTAGACATTGTGAGGGCTGGAGAGAGAGAATTGCGCTCGCACAAGGAGAGCATTGTGAGACTACCTTCTATGACACGGCGGGATTTTGTGCGCCTGGGCGCGGGCGCGGTTGCGGTAGGAGCGGCGGTGAAATCCACGCTGCTGGAGCCCGCGGCGCTGGCGGCACAAACAGTGGCGGACGGACGCAAGATCCGCTTTGCGATTGTGGGAACCGGGATTCGCGGCAGCGACCTGCTAAGAGCGGCGCGGCAGGTGCCGACGGGGGTTTGCGTGGGCGCGGCGGACCTGTATGAGACACGGCATCAGGCAGCCAAGGAGGCCTGGGGCGCCGATATCCCCACCACGAGCGACTATCGCACTCTGCTTGACCGCAAGGATGTGGACGCGGTGTTTGTGGCCACCTCCGACCACCTGCACCGGCGCGTGACGCTGGACGCGGTTGCGGCGGGCAAGGACGTCTATTGCGAGAAGCCCATGTCGCACAACGTGGCCGACGGGTTCGCCATGGTGAAAGCGGTCCAGGCCGGCAAGCGCATCTTTCAGGCCGGCAGCCAGCGGGTCAGTTCGGTTCTCTACGCCAAGGCGCGGGATATCTACGCCTCGGGACGCCTGGGCGAGGTACACGAGATCGATGCGCAGTGGAACCGCAACTCGCCGGGCGGCGCGTGGACCTACCCGATTCCGGCCGACGCCAGCCCGCAAACCGTGGATTGGGCGCGCTTTATCCAGGATGCTCCGCCTCATGCGTTTGACCCGGTGCGCTTCTTCCGCTGGCGGCTCTTTGCCGACTACGGCTCGGGGCTGGGCGGGGATCTGTTCGTCCACCTGCTCTCGGGCATTCAGGTAATCGTCGGGATAAACACCGTGGCCAGCCGCGCCTACTCCAGCGGCGGGCTCTACCACTACAAGGACGGCCGCAACTTTCCAGACCAGCTTGAAACCATCTACGACTACCCCACGGCAAACGGGGGCATCCAGGTGCATCTGCACTGCAACCAGAACAACAACGACGGCGACGAGAGAATCACCCTCTACGGCTCGACCGGCACGCTGGTGGTGACCGGGAGCAAGGTGACCTTTACGCCGCAGGATGTGACGCCGCGATTTGAGAGCTATGGCTGGGGCGGAATGACGGCTGCGCAGCGCCGCCAGGGCGAAGAAGACTGGCGCGCGGCGCACCCCGCCGCGCCGCCGCCGCTGGGCGACGTGGAGAGCTTCTCCATGCCGCCGGGCTACAACGACACCGCCGCCCACATCGCCAACTTCTTCCGCGCCGTGGAGACGCGGGAGCACGTGGTCGAGGACGAAGTCTTCGGCAACAACGCGGCCATCGGCTGCCACCTGGCCAACTACTCCTACTTTCACCGCACCGTGGCGCAGTGGGACGCGGCAACGAAGACGATCAAGGGATAACCATCGCAGGCGGTCAGCTTCGGCTTCCGCACAGGAGAACAGCCAATTGACTTTCACTTCGCGCAGAACTTTTTTGAAGGCCACAAGCGCAGCCGCGGCAGCGGCTTCCATCGGCGCAGGCTCTCTGGCCGCTGAGCCGCTCCGTCTGCCCATCGGGCTGCAACTCTACAGCGTTCGCGAGTTGCTGCCCAAGGACTTTGACGGCACCCTGGGCAAGGTGCGCGCGGCGGGCTACACCGAAGTGGAGGCCGCTGGCTACTACGACCGCACGGCGGCACAGTTTCGCGCGGCCATGGACAAGGCCGGGCTGCGCTGCGTCAGCACTCACCATGCGCTGGGCTTGCTGCGGCAGCAACTCGACGAGTTGATCGAGTATGGCCACGCATTGGGCCTCGTGGCCATCGTTTGCCCCTCGCCGGTGCGCCGCGATCCCGCGGCCAGAGGGGCGCTCGACCTGGACGACTGGCGCTGGGTCGCGGGCGAACTCAACCGCATCGGCGAAAAAGTGAGGGCCGCCGGCATGACCTTCGGCTATCACAACCACGGCCCTGAGTTTGGCTCCGAGGCCGGCGTGATCTTCTTCGATGAGTTGCTGCGGCTTACCGATCCGAAGCTGGTGTTCTTTGAGCTGGATTGCGGCTGGGCGGCCTCGGCCGGACGCACCCCGGTGGACTACCTGAGCAAGACGCCCAAGCGTTTCCCGATGCTGCACGTGAAAGACATGGTGAAGGGAGCAAACGGCCAATACCACTCGACGGTGATGGGCCGCGGCGTGGTGGATTACCGCCCCATCCTGCGCGCCGCCACGGGGCTCAAGCACTACTTCATCGAGCAGGAGGAGTTCGACATCGATCCCATCGAGGCTATCCGGCTGGATGCAGACTACATGCGCAAGCTGGATGTGTAAGCGATACTTGCGGCTTTTCGAGTAGGCTTGGCACATGAGCGTATTCGACGAAAAACGGGCTGAGCTGGAGCAACACGAGTTCATGATGGGTGTGGAGCGGGGCAGGCTGGCGGTGGCGCTTGACCTGCTGACCGACTCGCTGATTCTGGTGGGCCAGCACGGAGTCTACTGCGCGTCCAGCCGCAACCCGGCCCAGCCTGCGCTCGACTTGCAAGCCGTCCTGGGCGGCATGGAGGGAGCCAAAGCTCTGATCCAGAGTGTGATGGAGGAGCTGCGGACACAACGCGAAGCCGGACCGGCTGGGAGCGTTTCGGCAGGCTGAAAGTCCCGGAGAAACCCAAAGTGCGGTATGCTGAATATGCGCGCCCGTAGCTCAGCTGGATAGAGCGAACGCCTCCGGAGCGTTAGGTCGGGAGTTCGAATCTCTCCGGGCGCACCATATCTCTCTTATTTCACGCCATTCCGCTCATTTCTCCATTTTTTCCGTATGCCGCAATCCGGCTTTCTTCAGGCGGCGCGGCAGATCGCTGTGAAACTGTGCGTAAAGTCTCTTGCCCTGGCGCAAGAGCCCTGCAAATGAACACGGCGCGGCATCGAGAGCATCCACGGCGGTTAGACTGAGAAGTGGCCAGCGCAGCAGGCAACGCGCGGCCCGGACAAGGCAAAAATGCACTTCAATTTTGGATTTACGACAGTCCAGGTTCTTTGGACTTTGACGTTTGCGGCGCAACTGGTTCTTTTGGTGGTCCTGATGGGCCGGGACCGGGCGCGGCATTTTCCGTGGTTTACCGCCAGCATCACGCTGGTCGCCTTGCGCCTCCTCACCAGCCGGCTGCTCTTCGGGCGGCTGCCGCAGCTCACGATGAGCGCAATTTTCATCGCGCTGGCCGATCTGGTGGCGATTGTGGGACTGCTGGTGCTGGTGGAGTTGGCGCGGAGCGCCTTTGGCGGCCTTCGGCGGCGCACCTTCATTGTGGGTACTGTGGCGCTGGCAGCCGTGGGCGCAACGGTGCTGGCCCTGTGGGGACCGTGGCCGGCATGGAAGACGCTCACCGCCGACTCCTACCTGGGGGTGCTGCGCCTGATGCAACTGGTGGCGCAAAAGGGCGAACTGCTGCTGGGCGTGCTCACGGTGCAACTAGGTCTGCTGATTGTGGTCTTTGGCCGCCGCTTCAAGGCCGGATGGCGCAGCCATACGCAGCAGATTGTGATCGGCCTGTCGACCGTTGCAATCGCCCAACTGGCCGTGCAGGGAATCTGGCAGATTATTGCCTTGACGGCGGTTCCCCACTCCCGCGAGGAGTACGAGCGCATTCTCGGCCTGCGCGACAAGTTGCTCAACGCCAACAATGTTGTGTACATTGCCGTGCTGGTGTGGTGGATCGCGTGCCTGTGGATTGACGAGCGGGGAGCCGCCGCGGCTGATGAGGCGCCCTCCGAAATTCCCGCTGAAACAGCGATGGAAGCAAGTGAAGCCGCCCTGGCGGACGAGCCGCCGCCGGCTGCCGAATAAGCTCCGGCTCGCTCTGCGGTGATATTTGCCGGGATCCCTACGGACAGGTCTTCGTCCGTGGGGTGATCAGGCGAAGGGTGGGAATCCTTGCATGGGCAAGCCTCTACAGGTGAATCCAACCGCAGCGGATCAGCGCCAGCGATCCCGCTGCGACAATGATCCACAGAGTAATTCCCTGCAAGAGCGGCCGAACTCCAACTTCGCGGAGAGTTTTCATCGAGAGCCCGGTTCCGATCAGGTAGAGCGTAACCGTCAAGCCGACGACGCCAAGATGCTTGAGTGTGGGATAAATCGGCAGAAAGATGTGAATGTAAGTGTTGGCCACAGCCGCGAGACAGAAGAAGAGAATGAACCACGGCCATTGGATGCGCGCCTTGCTCTTTTTTGCCATTGCGGTTCCGATCGAGAGCGGCACAATCCACAATGCGCGAGCCAGCTTGACGGTTGTGCCCACGGCCAGAGCCACCGCTCCGTATTTTGCTGTGGCGCCGACAACGGAACTAATGTCATGAATGGCGAGCGCCGCCCAGAGCCCAAACTGCGGCTGCGTCATGTGGAGCAATGTCCCGATCGGCGGGAACGCGAGCAAGGCAACCGAGTTCAGCACAAAGACAGTTCCGAGCGAGACGGCAATCTCTTCCTGGCTAGCATTGACAATGGGAGCGATTGCGGCAATGGCGCTGCCGCCGCAGATGGCCGTACCGGCGGAGATGAGATAGGAGATTCTTTGCTTCACCCTCAGGAGCTTCCCCAGCCCCCAGCCGAAGAGCAAGGCGATGCTGATGCTGCCCGCGGTATAGAGGAATCCGGAGCGGCCGGCTTGCAGAACCTGCTGCAAATCCATGCCAAATCCGAGGCCGACGACAGATGCCTGAAGAAGAAGCTTGGATAACTTCTTTGCCTCAAGATGAAAGGGATGAATGAAAGTGAATCCGTAGATGAGACCGCCGACCAGCGCCACCGGCGGCGAAACGAGACCGCTGGCTGCAAGGATCAACCCAATGAAGAAGATGTTTTTGGACACAGGCCAAGTGTCGCTTCATACCTGTGCCCGCGTCCAAGCAGAAGTACTCATGCCGCATTTGCGCATCTTATGAGGCCCGGTTGATCAGCTCCGTTTTGCCTTTGCCGATGCTCTTTGCGAACCGGCGCGCGCGATGAGAAACCTGCGGAATTCAAGGGCCAGGCCCAGCGGCTCAGGTCCGGAGGCGTATGCGGTGAGAAACTCGCGCTTGATCCGCAATCCTTTGACATCGACAATCTTGAAGCTGTGATCGAGCCTGAGATCCTTGGCAATCGCCCAACGCGAAACGAATCCGATCCCCAACCCCGCTTCCACGGCCGATTTGATGGCTTCCGTTGAGTCCAGTTCCATCACGATATGCAATGAACTCCGCTTGACTCCTAGCCGTTCAAGGGCAATTTCAATCACATGCCGCGTGCCCGATCCGCGTTCGCGCATGAGCAAGGGGATAGCGGCCAACTCGGAACAGGTTATCGAATTGCGCTCGGCCAATTCGTGCGCGGTGGATGCGATCAGGACCAGTTCATCTTCAAGAAACGGCTCGGTCTTCACGTCGCGGCTTCGCGCCGGCCCTTCGATGAAACCCAGCGCGATCTTCTGCTTCTCCACGGCGTCCACAATGTGCTCCGTGTTGCCGCTGATCAGGGTGAGGTGAACGCGCGGATGTTCGCGGCGAAACTCGCCCAGCAGGCGAGGCAACACATACTGCGCGATGGTTGTGGACGCGCCCAGGTCCAGTTGCCCGGCGTGCTCGCCGCTGAGGGCGGCAATGTTCTGTTCCGCTTGCGCCAGCAGCGCACTGGCCTGCTGCGAGTACCCGAGAAGAACCCTGCCGGCCTCAGTCAGCGTGATATGCGCGCCGCTGCGATCGAACAGTTGCACACCCAGATCTTCTTCAAGCGCCTTTATTTGCAGGCTCACCGCGGGTTGCGTGAGATACAACTCTTCCGCGGCCTTCCTGAAGCTGCGCTGTTCCGCAACTGCCCGGAAAACTACTACGCGAAAGTTTTCAAGACTCGCCATTCGCTTATTAGAACATTTTCGCTGTTACTTGGATGTGCCCCCGTCCTTGGCGCACTTTGCGAAGGGCGTGATGCAAACCAGCCGCCTGCCCCGGCTTGTCAGGATCGATGCAGGGCGTCAGATTTGCGGCGCGGAAGGCTCGGGGATGGCCAACTCGATCTCGATCTGCGGTGGCGTCAAAAGGGTGTTGTGAACCAGGCAGTGATGCACAGAGCGCATCAGTCCTTCGGTCTGCTCTTTCGAGAGGGGAACCGGGCACACAACATGAATCCGGAAGTTGCCAAGCCGGGCAGGCTGTTTCAGTTTGTCGGCGGTTACTGAAACCTCCACGCCGCTCTGGGCGAGATTGCGGGTCTTCAGGTACTGGACGGCGTAGAAAGCCGCGCAGGAGCCAAGCGACGCGAGCAACAACTCCGGAGGCGTCATGCCGGCGTCTTCGCCGCCATTCTCTGCCGGCTGGTCGCATAAGATCGTGTGCGAACGAGACTCAATGCTGAACTTGACGTGATCCAAATGCGAAACTTTCACTTCCATGGCAATCCTCACCTTGATTGGAACAAAGAGATGCGGCAAACGATTCATTCTAAAAACCGCAGTTGAACCGCCGATGAATTGGTCATCTTCTTCAAAGTGCAAGCGGTTGCAGTGATTGACGATTTCACCATTTTGGCGAGGTGCGGAGCAGTGCAAAAGCGCTGGCCGAGGAGAACCCGAACAAGTCCTTTCTGAACATCGGCATTCCCGCAGGGGCTGAAGCCCCCCTTTATTGGCAGTGTCTTGCGGCACCCTTCGGCTGCGCTCAGGGCAGGCTTTAAAGTCGTGCCCTGTTACAAGGCATAGACTTTCAGAGGTTCCCAAACCTACCGCATGACGCTTCCGAAGGCTCTCAACTGCCGTTTTTAGGTTGATTCTGTTGGGCCTATTGGGTTTGGACGGCTTTGAAAGCTTCATGTGCGGCGGCGATGGTGGCGGCAACCTCTTCTGCGCCGTGAGCCGTGCCGAGGAATGCAGCCTCAAACTGCGAGGGCGGCAGCCAGACGCCAGCGTTGAGCATGGCTTGGTGAAAGCGCCCGAAAGCGGCGGTATCGCTTTGGGCGGCCTGGGCGTAGTTGGTGACCGGGCCGGGAGTGAAGAACCATGTCCACATGGCGCCGACTCGGTTGAGGGTGAGCGATACGCCAGCCTGGGCGGCTTCGGCGGCCACGCCTTCGGTGACGGCTTTGGCTGTGGCTTCAAGGCGCGGATAAACTTCGGCGGCGTGGGCCTGGAGATAGGAAATGGTGGCGATGCCGGCAGCCATGGCCAGCGGATTGCCGCTGAGGGTTCCGGCCTGGTAGACGGGGCCGAGCGGGGCCAGCATATCCATAAAGATGCGCTTGCCTCCGAAGACACCCACGGGCAGACCTCCGCCGACGATCTTGCCCAATGTGACCAGATCGGCGTCGATGCCGTAGAGCGCGAGCGCACCACCCAGGGCCACGCGGAAGCCGGTCATGACTTCATCGACGATGAGCAACGCGCCTTCGCGCTGGGTGACGGCGCGCAGACCGGCCAAGTAGCCGGGAGCGGGCGGGATGCAGCCGGCGTTGCCGACGATTAGCTCCAGAATCACGGCGGCAATCGCACCGGGATGGGCGGCGAAGGCTGCTTCGACCGCGGCAAGGTCGTTGTAGGGGAGGGCCAGGGTGAGGTGAGCGACCTCTTCCGGGACGCCAGCCGAACCGGGAATTCCGAAGGTGGCGACGCCCGATCCGGCTTTGACCAGGAGGCCGTCGGCGTGGCCGTGGTAGCAGCCTTCGAACTTGACGATGATCTTGCGGCCAGTGGCGGCGCGGGACAGGCGGATGGCGCTCATGGTGGCCTCAGTGCCGGAACTGACGAAGCGCATCTTTTCGATGGCCGGGAAGCAGGCGACGACGCGCTCGGCCAGGTCGGCCTCGGCTGCCGTGGAAGCGCCAAAGCTGGCGGAGCGGCGCGCGGCGCGCTCGATGGCTTCCACCACCGGCGGAAAGGCGTGGCCCAGGATCATCGGACCCCAGGAGCCGAAGTAGTCGATATAGCGGTTGCCGTCGGCATCGGTGAGCCAGGCGCCCTGGGCCCGCTCCACAAACGGCGGCGCTCCGCCCACCGCGCGAAAGGCCCGCACCGGCGAGTTGACGCCGCCGGGGAAAAAGCGCTCGGCGCGCTGCTGGAGGGCCAGGGAATGAGTGCGATGGGAGGCTGCGGCTGGGGAACTCATGGTGGGTTCAGTATAGAGGGCGATTGCCAGCTACTGTTCCCGCTGTCGGGCATCGTGCCATCCCATCCTTGCGCCTGACCACCCCACGGACGAAGACCTATCCGTGGGGGCCCCGGCAAAGCGCAAGGATGGGGCACCCAATGCTAAGTGCTTTCGGGCCGGATCAATAGGCGCAAAAACAAAGACGCGCCGAGGGTGGGATAGAAACAGTGAAAATGCCCTAAACGCTGATTCCGGCCTTGTAGCGGGGCCAAAGCGGACGCTTTGAGCCTTGATTGATTACCGGCTCTCCGTCGCATTCCACTTCAATCACCGTTGCTGGCTGGTCGGGCGCCACCAGCGGCAGGCCAACCAGCCGCAGGGTGAACTCATCCTGTGTGAACTCGACTTTTTGGCCTGTCTTCAGCAGCCGCGCCGACAAAACCTTCGGCTTCACTCCGCCGATGGCGATCACCACCTCCGGCCGATAGAAGCTCAGCCACTCCGCCGCCGGAGTGTGCCCCGGCCAGTAATGCTGATGAATGTAGAGAGTGTTGCCGCGGCGGGTGTAGTTGGCGTTCGAGTTCCCGCCCATTTGCCCGCGTTCCGTGCCGTAGAACGCCTTGCCGTTTGTCTCAAGCCATTTGCCCACGGCTTCCAGCACGGTCACGGTCGCCGGCGGAATCGAGCCATCCGGTTCCGGCCCAATGTTCAGCAGATAATTGCCGCCGCCCTGCGCACAGGTTGCCAGATTTTCGACAATCGTCTTCGGCGTCTTCCAGCCATCGTCGCCGCGATTGAAGCCCCAGCTATCGTTGAGCGTCATGCAAGTCTCCCAGGCGCGTCCCACTTCCGATGCCTGGATGTACTGCTCGGGCGTCGAAAAGTCGCCCGGCAAACCGTTGCGGTTGTTCACGATGATCTCCGGCTGCAAGTCGAAGACCATCTGGTTCATGCGCTCCGACTCCCACTCCGTGGCGTTCAAAGGCCAGTCAACGTCATACCAGAGCACATCGATCTTTCCGTAGTTGGTCATCAACTCGCGGATCAGCCCATGCGTGTACTCGACGAAGCGCTTCCGCGCGGCCTCGTCGGTCTTGCAATTGGCTCCGTCAGGATGGTGCCAGTCCATCAGCGAGTAATAGAAGCCCACGCGCAGTCCCTCGGCGCGGGCCGCCTCGACGTATTCCCGCACCAGGTCGCGTTTCGGCCCCTGTTGCATCGCGTTGTAGTCGGTCAGCTTGCTGTCCCACTGGCAAAAGCCCTCGTGGTGTTTGGTGGTCATCACCATGTACTTTTGCCCGGCGCGCCGGGCCAGCCGGGCCCAGTCGCGGGCCGCATTCGGCTTGGGGTTGAAGTGCTTGGCCAGCAGCTCATACTGCGGAATCGGAACGCCCTCAACCTCTTTGGCCCACTCGTGCTGGCCGATGATGCTGTAGAGCCCCCAGTGGATGAACATGCCGAACTTGGCCTCATGCCACCACTTCATCCGATCTTCCCGCGTGGCCGCCTGCCGGCTGTCAGCGGGCGAACTCCCGGCCTGCGCCCCGGAACCCGAAGCTGCCGGCAGCCCCAGCCCTTCAGCCTTCCCCGCGGCCAGCGCCAATGCCCCCGCCGCTCCAAACTGCTTCAAAAACGACCGCCGTGTGCTCTCGCTCCAATCCATGGTTATCTCCCCTTCTTGTCGATTACGCCGTTTGGCAAACCGGAAACTTTGTGCGCTTGGAAATATAGCAGGATATCCGCCTGGCATGGTTAGGACTGTTTTCTCCGCTCAACCCACGCAGGGTTTATCATCGAAAATGGTGCGGGTTGTGATCGACTGCGCCTTCGTTTTGCAACCCAGGAGTTGCGCGTGCCCTGACAAGGGCCGCCGGGGCCGGGGTATCTCTCTGGAAAGACGGCTGGAAGACGAGCTACGGGGAATCGGGACCAACATGCGAGCAAAAACGGCGGTAGTGCTGGGCGCCCAATGGGGCGACGAGGGCAAGGGCAAGATCGTGGACGTGTTGAGCAAGCGGTTTTCTGCCGTGGCGCGTTATGCCGGCGGACATAATGCCGGCCACACGGTCATTCACGGCGGGCAGAAGTTCGTTTTGCAGCTTATCCCCTGCGGCGTGTTGCGGCCCGGTTGCAAGGGCGTGATCGGCAACGGCGTGGTGCTCGACCCCATCGCTTTCCTCAAGGAAGTAGCCAAGCTGCGGGCGCTGGGTGTGGCCGTGGACGATCAGCTTTTTGTCTCCAATCGCGCCCAGGTGATCCTGCCCTACCACCGCATGATCGAGCTGGCCGCCGAAAGCGCGCCGGGACGGAAGAAGATCGGCACCACCAGCCGCGGCATCGGCCCGGCCTACGAAGACAAGATGGCCCGCAGCGGTCTGCGCATCGTGGACCTGCTCAGGCCCGAGCTGCTGAAAACCCACATCGAGGCCGCCTGCGGAGAAAAGAACGCCATTGCCCACGCCCTCTTCGGCACCGACCCGCTGGATCCGGCCAAGATGTTTGACGAGTACGCGGCGGCAGCCGAGCAGGTGAGGCCATTTGTTGCCGACACCGGCCGCCTGCTGCACTCCATCCTGGCCAAGGGCGGCAGCGTGATGTTTGAGGGCGCGCAAGGGACCATGCTTGACATCGACCACGGAACCTATCCGTTTGTGACCTCTTCCTCGGCCACGGCGGGCGGCGCGGCCACCGGAACCGGCGTTGGACCGACGGCCATCGGCACGGTCATTTCCGTGACCAAGGCTTATGTAACGCGTGTGGGCGAGGGGCCGTTCCCCACTGAGATTCACGATGCCTCAGGCGACCATCTGCGGGCGCGCGGCATGGAGTACGGCGCGGTCACCGGCCGTCCTCGCCGCTGCGGATGGCTCGACATTCCGCTCTTGCGCTACTCGAACCAGGTAAACGGCGCCGAGTGGCTGGTGATTACCAAGCTGGACGTGCTCGACGAGCTGGCCGAGATTCCCATCTGCATCGGCTACGAGATCGACGGCAAGGTGAGCGACGCGATTCCGGCGGATGTGCAGGGCCTGGAGAAGATCAAGCCCGTCTACACGATGCTGAAGGGCTGGCGCGAGTCTACCGAGGGCATCACCGACTTCGATAAGCTGCCCCTGGCGGCGCGGGAGTACCTGCGTTTTCAGGAGCGGGAGAGCGGCGCACGGATCGGAATGGTCTCCACTGGGCCAGATCGCGACCAGACCATGGTGCTTCCGGAGTTTGCCGAGGCCCTCAACAGCATCCACACGTAAACTTGATGAACAGCCTGGGGCCTTTCGCGCTCAGGCACAGAGGAAGCCATTTTCATGATCAGCTTTGCCATCCGGATGAAGTTTGCCTCAGAAGATCGCGACGAAATTTCCGAAATCCTACGCCTCTTGGCCGTGGCCTCGCGCCAGGAGCCGGGTTGCGTCAGCTACATTCCCCATCGCGTCGAGGGCGACCCTGACACCGTGCTCATCTATGAGCAGTACCGGGACGCCGCAGCCATCGAGGCCCACGGCCAGTCAGCGCACTTCAAGCAGTTCGCCGTCGGAGGGCTCTACCAGAAAATGCGTGAGCGGAGCCGCGAAGACCTGGTTGCTCTCGTCTGAGGCTCCTTTCCGTCCAACCGGCGTCAGTTCCCATCCGGTGAGCGAACCGGTTTTCACCAGGGAAAAATCGCTTTTGAATCGCACAGTTTCAAAGGCGCATTGACCGGTGTACCGCTTGGGGACTACTATCCGATACGCTTATGACCGGTGCAGTCAACAACCCTTCCATGCCTGTAAGCCGCCGCACGGCGCTGGTGCGGTTTTTTGTCCCAATGCTCGCAACAGTGCTCGCCGCACTGGTGTTAGCGGCCTGTGCAACCCCTCTTTTTGCCGGAACGCCCAGGGCGCGAAAGCACGAAAACCGCCACGAGATCGATCAGCTCGAGGAGGCGTGGCGCGATGCTATCCTCAAGTCGAACACGGTCGCAATGGACGCCTTGCTCGCGGACGACTACATGGCCATCACCGCCTCCGGCGTCCTGCAAACCAAAGAGCAGGCTCTGGCCAACCTCCGCAGCGGACGGGTGCACATCACCGCCCTCGACATCTCTGACCGCAAGGTGCGCTTCTACGGGACAACGGCGCTGGTCACCTCAATTGCCGAGATGCAGGCCACCACCACCGAGGGAGATATCTCCGGCAGCTATCGCTACATTCGCGTCTACGTGCGCGACGATAAGGGCGATTGGAAGATTGTCAGCTTTGAGGCCAGCCGGATTCGCGAACCTGGAGAACACAGGTAGCCAAGGCTGTCGGAACGCGAGACAGAGCGACCGGGCAAAAGTAACTTCTTGTGCAATGACTCACATGCCGTGGAGAGCCGCTTTTGCGCCGTCTTCTCCCATTTGATTGCGGTGCGGGTTCTGAATCGTGCTATAATTTCGAATAGATTGTCCACTTTGGGTCTGTCTTTAGCAGCCCGAAGACGGAATTCAGCCGATGGCTGACGCGGACGCGCGGTCTTTGCACCGCCGCTTGAATTTATCCGCGGTGCAGACGGCTACCGAGTGGCAATTCCCCATAAGACGCCATCTTAGAGCATAGGCTACAGCGAGCATGGTTGTGCATCCACGACAGGTTTGCAGAATGCCAGGCGGAGGTCAATCCGGTGAAGGTTGCGCAGTTGGCAACGCTCAGATTTTTCTCACTGTTGTTTCTTCTACCGGGTTTGGCGGGCCTGCTCGTCTCCGCCACGATTTCAACCTACTATCTCAACACGCTGCCAAAATCGCCGGCGCCGGAAGAGATGCGCCTGACGCCGCGCAATATTCATGGCACCGTGGTTTACCAGACTCCGGATGAGAACCGGCGGCTCAACCTCAGGAGTATTCCTCCGTGGGGGTCTTCCTGTTGGGGCTTGGGGCGGGTTTGGTCTATTGGCAGAAATGGGGCTCAGTGCGGGCTTTCGAGGCCGACGGAGAACATTGGTTGAAGCCCGATTTGAAACGCACGTCCCGGCCTTGGATGCGCCGTCCTCTACAATAGACCGATGCCCGAACTGCCTGAGGTGGAAACCATCGCCCGGGGCGTCAACGAGCGGTTGCACGGCGACCGCATTGTTGAAGCCTGGTTCAGTTCTTACCCGGAGCCTTTCAAGACGCCGCCAGCCCGGCAGGCCGCGGACCTTGAGGGACGCGTTCTGCTGGCCGTGCATCGCACCGGAAAGCACATCGTGTGCGAGTTGGGGCCTGGCATCGGCAGCCCTGCTCAGGCTGCCCGCTTCAGCGGAGAGAACAGCAAACCAGAAGCTCAATGGATTGTGCATCTTGGCATGACCGGGCGTCTGCTCGTCACCACCCCCGATGGGCCTGTTGCCGCCCATACGCACGTCCGCCTGAGCCTGGCCAGCGGCCGCGAACTGCGCTTTGTTGATCCGCGCCGCTTCGGGCGGCTGGAGTTCCGCGACCTGCGCCGCAGCGCCGCCTTCACTGCGCCAGGCGCGGAACCGCTCACGATTGAACCGGAAGAGTTTGCAGCCCTCTTTCACGGCCGGCAACTGGCCATCAAGGCCGCACTGCTCAACCAGTCACTGCTGGCCGGCGTGGGCAACATCTACGCCGACGAGAGCCTGTTTCGAGCCGGAATCCGGCCCCGCAAGCGGTCGGGCCAACTCACCAAGGCCGAACTGGAGCGGCTTAGGCTCGCTCTGCGCGAGGTCTTGGAAGATGCCATCCGGCTGGGCGGCTCGTCCGTCTCGGATTATGTTGACGCCGACGGGGTGCGCGGCTTCTTCCAACTGGAACACTGCGTCTACCTGCGCACCGGCCAGCCCTGCCGCCGCTGCCAAACGCCGATCAGGCGCATTTTGCTGGCAGGACGGGGAACCCACTACTGTCCGCAGTGCCAACGATAGGGCCGCTTCTATGGTTTTGTGGATTTTGCCCCTGCTCAGCCTTCCATAATTCAGACAATATTAACAAAGCCTTCTGTTTAAGTAATTGAAATATAAAGATTTTGTAAACGGCCCCCCGATTGCTATTAGATAAGCGCCAGTGATGTACCGGCTGCTGGAAAGAAGTCCGGCTAGCCCAATGAAAAGCAGACACCCGGCAAGAGCAACCGCCAACGAAGCGGCCCTCAAAAGGGATGAACCGGTCGGGGAAGCCTGTAGAGGTTCGGTGGATATAACCACCGTCCACAGTATGCTTGGGAGGCCAGTGGCCAGCGCAGGATAGCGAAACGCCGCTCCAAACGGAGCGGCGTTTTGTGCGTCTGGCGCCATTGCGGCTGCTGACGGCCAATTCCATCCATCCCTCCCGAGTCCGGTTGCCGGCTTCCGCAAATGTGCTTTAGACTCAGGACACTAGGAGCCAAACTCATGTTGATTCGCGCACGCGCTCCCTTGAGGCTTGGCTTTGCCGGCGGCGGCACCGACGTTGCGCCATTCTGCGATCTTTTTGGCGGCGCGGTCTTGAACGCCACCATCGATCTCTACGCCTACTGCACAATCGAGCCCTCCCATGATGGCAAGATTCGTTTTATCGCCGCGGATGTCGGCGATACAGTCACCTACGAACTTGGCCCCGCACTGCCTTGCGATGGGCTTCTTGCGCTCCATAGCGGCGTATATAACCGCATCGTCGCGCAATACAACGGCGGAAAACCTCTCGCGGTGACCGTGACCACTTCCTGCGATGCGCCGCCGGGATCGGGGCTGGGCTCTTCCTCCACGCTGGTGGTGGCCATGGTGCAGGCATTTGGAGAAATGCTCAGCTTGCCGCTCGGCGAATATGACATTGCTTCACTGGCATACCAGATCGAGCGTTGCGACCTGGGGCTGCATGGGGGCCGTCAGGATCAGTATGCGGCGGCTTTTGGCGGCTTCAATTTCATGGAGTTCAGCGGCAGCGATCATGCGCTGGTCAATCCGCTGCGCGTGAAAGACTGGATTGTTTCGGAGTTGGAAAGCTCGCTGATTCTGTTTTACACGGGCAAATCGCGGGATTCCGCGGCGATCATTGCCGAGCAGTCTCACAACGTCGAAATCCACAATCAAAAAGCGATCGACGCCATGCACCGCACAAAAAGAGACGCCATCGGCATGAAAGAATGCCTCTTGCGCGGCGATATCCGGCAACTTGGAGTGGTTATGGAGTCGGCCTGGCAAACGAAGAAGGAGATGGCCGGCAGCATCACCAATGAACGCATCGAGAACTTTTACCACGCGGCAAAGGACGCGGGAGCATACTGCGGCAAGGTCTCCGGAGCCGGCGGCGGCGGATTCATGATGTTTTTGGTTGACGTTAAAAACAAACTTCGGGTTGTGGATGCGCTGACAGCTACGAAGGAGGGAACGGTAGTCAGGTGCCACTTTACGGGAAACGGCGTCGAGTCGTGGAGACTGCCGTGAGTAACTTCGCACGCGCCGGCGTCTGGGTTGCCCCAGGCACACAGCAGCGCCCTGAGCGCCATGCCGTTTCGGCAAAGGCGGTGCGCTAACTATGGAAGCTATTGTTCTGGCAGGCGGCTTGGGCACGCGGCTTGCCTCCGTGATCCAGGGAATGCCTAAAGTGATGGCGCCGGTGGGCAACCAGCCATTCCTTGCGCTGCTGCTGCGGCGGCTTCAACAAAAGGGCATGGAGCGAGTCATCTTGTCGGTGGGTTACCTGGCTGGCATGATTCGCGGGCATTTTGGCGATAACTTTGAAGGGCTGGAACTCGCTTATGCAATCGAAGATGAACCGCTGGGCACGGGCGGCGCAACGCTCAAGGCTCTGAGCCGGGCCGACAGCGAGTCTGTGTTTGTGCTAAACGGCGACACCTATGTAGACATCGATTACGCGGCCATGCTTTCCCGTAACATCGATGCTGGAGTTAAAGCCTCCATTGCGGTGGCTGAAGTGGACGATTGCACACGATTTGGCCGCATCGCCGTTGAAGAGAGTCGCGTGGTTGGCTTTGCCGAGAAAGGGAAATCGGGTCCGGGCAAGATCAGCGCGGGTGTTTATGTAATGAACCGCGACTTATTCGCGCCGTATAACATGCCCGCAGCTTTCTCCCTTGAGAGCGATTTCTTTGTGCCTTATATAAAAGCTCTGCGCCCGCTGGCGTTTGTAACATCGGGATACTTTATCGACATAGGAATTCCCGAAGACCTTGCACGGGCGCAAAGCGAGCTGCAATAACAGCCCTTGGGGAAAGTCCAGATCGCTGAAAAACATCCCTCGGGGGCTAAAGCCCTATCATTGCGGTCTCTTTACAGCACGGCTAAAGCCGTGCCCTTTCAAAGCCCGGCTTTCGTCACAGACTGATAAGCCGCAAACCGGATCAGCCCCTTGGCGGAACCACGCAAAAGAGAATGGCGAAGTAGTGGGCCACGCTGCCCGCCAGCACAAACAGATGCCAGGTGGCATGGAAGTAGCGCAGCCGGTCGAGGGCGAAGAACACGATGCCCAGCGTGTATGCCAATCCGCCCGCGCCCATCCACGCGATCCCCTGCCAGCCGATGGCATGGAAGAGCGGCAGGGCTACGATGACCACGAACCAACCCTGAAACAGGTAGACCAATGCCGACGCCACTTCAAACTTGCCCACGGCAAAGCTCTTGAAGATGACTCCGGCGATGGCCAGCGACCACTCGACGCCGAAGACCGACCAACCCACCGGCCCATGCAGCGAGATGAGCGTGAACGGTGTATAGGTGCCCGCGATCAGCAGGTAGATGGAGGAGTGGTCAAGCACGTGAAAGACATGCCGCGCCCGCGTCCGCACCAGCGAGTGGTAGAGCGTGGAGCAAAGGTAGACGAGCACCAGCGTGACGGAGAAGACGGTGCAACTCACCACAACCCATATCGTTCCCCGCGTTGACGCGGCGATCAGGTAGACAGCGCCCACAACGGCCAGAACGGCGCCGATTCCGTGCGTGATGGCGTTGGCGAGAATGTCTCCCAGCTTGTAATGGGTATCCATGGATCGATGATAACTCCGCATAGTTCACTGCGATTTTTCCGCGGCGGCCTCAGACTGAGTTTTGGGCCTGGTTCTGCCGCCGCAAGCTCCGCGCGAGGCGGCGGATTGCAATGCGGCCGTTGCCGACTGAGCGTGCGCGCTGCTACCTTGACTGGGGCTGGAAACTGAATTTCGCCGCGCAGTGGAATTCTCTCCGAACCAGCCGATCCGGGCCGTTCCGGCGGCAGCGCAAGGTGCGAAAGGGACTCACGACCGTGTCGATGACCGCCAACGGTTCCACCAATATGCCGGCATTGCCCGGCGACTCCGCGCAGCGCCGGTACAACCTGTTTCTCTTGCTGGTTGCCGGGCTGGGCGGTTTGCTCTACGGCATCGACGTGGGCATTATCGGCGGCGCGCTGCCCTACCTGGAAGCCACTTCAGGCCTGACCGCCGCGCAGCTTTCGGTGATTGTGGCCGCGGTTCTGCTGGGCAGCGTCTTCTCCACGCTCTTTGCCGGGCTGCTTGCCGACTGGATGGGCCGCAAGCCCCTGATGATTCTGAGCGGCATTGCGTTTGTGGCCAGCATCCCGGTGATTGCGCTCTCGCACGGCTATGCTCCGCTGTTCTTTGGCCGCCTTTTGCAGGGCATCAGCGGCGGGCTCATCGGCGTGGTGGTCCCGCTCTATCTGGCCGAGTGCCTGGCGGCCGCGAACCGGGGCAAGGGAACTGGGGTTTTCCAGTGGCTGCTCACGCTGGGCATAGTGGCCGCGGCCGTGGCGGGAATGTACTTCAGTTATCGCGTGCAGGCGGCGGCCGCCGGCGCAAATGCCGCAACCCTGTTCGCTTTCAAGGATCAGGCCTGGCGAAGCATCTTCTGGGTTTCACTCCCTCCCGGCGTGCTCTTCGTGCTGGGCAGTTTGCTGGTCACTGAGTCGCCGCGCTGGCTCTTCCGGCGCGGAGAAAAGCAGCACGCCCATGCGGCCCTGCTTCGCTCCCGCACCCCGCAACAGGCCCAAATCGAGTTCGAGGAGATGGAAGCGACGGCGCACGCCGCCACGGCAAAGCTCTCGGCCGGGCAAAAGATGCAAGACTCGCTCTTGCGCCGGAAATATGCCATCCCCTTCCTGCTGGCCTGCGTGATTCTCTTCTGCAATCAGGCAACCGGCATCAATTCCATCATTGGCTATAACACCGGCATTCTGCTGCAAAGCGGACTCTCTGACCTGCACGCGCACTGGGGCTACGTGATTTTCACGACCGTGAATTTCCTCATGACCATGGTGGGGATGGCGCTGGTCGATCGCAAAGGCCGCAAGTTCCTGCTGATTCTGGGCACCAGCGGAATCATTGTTTCGCTGATTGGCGTGGGCCTCCTGTTTCTGCAAACTGAAAAAGTTGGCGTCGACTCCCACAGCGCGGTTCAGGCGCTGGTTAGTCCCGCTCAGGAACTGACCCTGCGCTTCGATCCGCTTGCGGCGAGCCGGCTGCTGGCCGCAAGCGGCTATGCGGCGAGCCAGATCGAGAGCGATCGCGCCTCCCTGGCGATCATCTATTCCTACGGGGATTTCACGGCGACAACAACCTTTGCGCGCTCCGGCGACCCAGCCGCAGCGCCCATTCAAATTACGCGCGCAAGCTGCGTTCCCGCCAACAAGGTGGAGGCGTTTTTCAAGAATCCATTTGCCGATCTTGACCGGGCCCGCACCGCGCCGCTCAAGATAGAGAAAGCCCTGATCGGCCGCGTGCCCGACGCTGCTCACGGCTGGCGCGTGGCCATCGGCCTCTACGCATTCATGGCGTTCTTTGCGCTGGGCCCCGGCGTGTGCGTGTGGCTGGCACTGTCGGAGCTGATGCCCACACGCATTCGGTCCAACGGCATGAGCATTGCGCTGGTCGTCAATCAGTTGGTTTCAACCACGCTGGCGGGCATCTTTTTGCCCTTCGTCGGCAAGTATGGTTATTCCTCGATCTTCTTCCTCTTTGCCGGATTCACGGTGGTGTACTTCCTGGTGGCGGCATTCCTGCTGCCTGAGACCAAGGGCAAGACGCTGGAAGAAATCGAAGCCTATTTTGAAGGGCGCGAAGCGAGTTAGAGGAGCTCCGCGCGACTCCGGATTGTGTCAAGGCAGGGATTTAGCCCTTGAGGAAGCCGTCGGTCTGTCTCTGATTCCGGCGCAACTCGGAAGGTAGAGATTTCTTCGTCCTTCGCGGCCTTCGATGAGCAACTGGCGGATTTGAAGCAAAAAACGGCGTTTTTTCACTCAAAACAGGCTGAAAACAGCCCAAAAACGGGCAAAAACGGCCTTCGCTGTTTACCGATCAGTTAATGGGTGCAATTTTTAAACTGTTCATTTATATATGCTTACCGTAATATGCTGGCCGGAAATTGCATTAAAAAGGGTAGGGGGGGTGGGGGTCCGCATTCTTTCAGGCCGATGCGGGGATTTCACCCACATCTCTTCCCATCTGTCATTGTGCGCCAAGGGAGGTTAATTATCGGCAAGTGGGGTCGAAAGAGAGGCACTGCCGTTTTGCCTGCAAAACGGGTGTTTTTCGCGTGTTTTCTGGTTTGAATTCAGGGTTATTTTTCCGGGTTGGTCGCGACTGTGGAGTTGCGGCTGAGTTGACATTGACGGGGTGGGTTACCGGTGGCGTGCGATCCCACCCTATCGCAAAGAGCGCGAAAGGATGGGGCACCCGGCTTTGTTGGTGGGTCAAGGGTGGGCACCCGGCCTGAGGAAGCCTCCGGTCTGTCTCTGATTCGCCCGCAATTCGGAAGGTAGAGATTTCTTCGTCCTTCGCGGCCTTCGATGAGTGAACTGGCGATTTTGCGTCAAATGACTTCGGGGAGGAGTCATCCAATTCCGTTTATGGCACACTCAAGATCGCGTCCTCGAATTAAAGGGAGATCGACCCTGAGCGTTGTGCGAGAACCTACTAAAATATGTCTTCCTCGGTCCGGGGCCATCGGATATTCAATTTGACCGCAGAATGGAGATCATCTTTCACTCGTTTTTTCTCCTTTAGTACCTCCCCAGGCGTCATGTTAGCACTCACAGCTTTCGCCCCTTTTTTTGCAATCAGACGATCCTCACCGTTCGCGCGAAGGGCGGCAACGCATAGCCAGAAGTATGCTTCGGCAAAGCTCTTCCGAACACCTTGCCCTTTTGCGTAACATTCACCCAGCTTGATCTGCGCATATGGATTGCCGTTAGATGCTGCCTTGCGAAAACAAGAAGTCGCCTTCGCGTAGTTCTGCACCAACCCGCGTCCTTCAGCGTAAAACTCCCCTAGGTTCACCAACGCTTCATAGTTTTTGCGTTTCGCAGCCTTCCGAAACCAAACTGCGGCCTTCGCGTAGTCCCTTGGAACCCCTAGTCCCTTCTTATACAAAATGCCGAGTTGAAATTGTGCATCGTGTACCCAATGGTAATCATGTTCAGCAGCCTTGCTATACCACAAGGCCGCCTTTTTATAGCTTTTCCGAACTCCCCGGCCTCTTCTATACATAGAGGCAATGTTATGCTGAGCCTGTGCCTGACCTAGCTTTTCCGCCTCCAGATTCCAAAAAGCAGCTTGGGCGAAGTCCTGCATAACTCCAATACCCCTGTAGTAATAGCCGCCAAGCGTGAGTTGCGCATCAGAATTGCCCTGCTCCGCTGCCTTGCGATACCAGATTGCCGCCTGGACGCGATCCTCAGGGATACCTGAGTTCGGGTTAGTGTAGTAATCGGCAAGCATCATCTGTGCCTCAACACTACCTTGCTCCGCCTCTTTGCGAAATTTGGCCGCCGCTCCAGCGAGGTCACTTTGCGGCTCACCAAAGCAGGGGGAGTATTCGAAATTCTCGGTGATGTCCACGTCGATTGCGCGTCTGTCCGTCACTTCGAGAAAAGCTACTTGCCACTGATGCTCCGCATCTGGATAGTCGTCTGATCGGGCGTTCTCATAAAACTCTTGCTCTATTCCAACTTCCGCCTCCCTCCGCTCGGACTTTAGAAAAGGCTCAGCTACGGATTTGCAGACTCTCAGGCCTGAACCAACTGAAAGCCCACTCGCTGTAATTTCGTAGACATCCCCATAGCCGACAGACTCATCAGGAAGTGGGGCCACTAATAAGGCAGGGTCTTTGGGAGGAAACTCTGGATAGTCAGAGTTCCTCCATACTAAAGCGACATACTCGGCCGCCACAAGCGGGCGGAGTTCCACGCTGCTCAAAGAACTGGGAGATTCGTGAACTGCGCTAACTGCGCTAAGCCATGGCTCCGACAGCCGCAAAATCTCCTCATCTGAAGCGGTGGCCAGTTTCGCAGCACGCGTGGGAGAGTAGTAGCGGCGGGCTAGGCGTAGACACTCATGATCATTGGTAGCGAAGAACATATGAGCGCGCTTCCGCGCTACATCAACACCGCGAACGATTTTCGCATTCACCGATCTCCAATGCGCACGAAAGAGCTTAACAAGCTCCGCTTCCACCTCTCCGAGCTGCTTCTTCTTGGCGGTGGCACTGGTCCTTGATTTCAGCCGTGTAGACTGACTTCCACTTTGATTCGCTGCCATTCCGCTCCGTGAAACCGATACGATCTTCGACTTTTTGGCAATCATGGTCCCCCGGTCCTTCTGCTAACACTTGGAGTCGCCTAGCGAAATTAACCCTTCAGCCTGCCCGACTTCTTGGGACCGCCATCGGTCCGATCAGTACGGGCACGCATTCGGCTGATAGTCATCAGGGCCTCGTCTGCGCCGCGTGGCTTCTTCCCAAGTTCAATCGTAGAATACAACGCTTGACTGATTCCCATTGCTTTCGCTACGTCGCCCTGAGTAAGACGCTTATCGAGGCGCATCTCCCGAGCAAGTTGTGCTTTTGATGCCATGTCTAAACCTCCTGTTATAGTCTAGTACAAAATAGTGCAGGATAGTACAAAGTTGGAAACTATTTGAGGAGACTCCGCACATGCGGGTGCCCCAAGTGCCAACAACAGAATCAAGGTTCATCAGGCTCGGGTTCTCGGATCTGGGAGGATGCCGAATCTTGCCCATCAGGGCTGCTGGGAAAGCCACCTGACGCCAACAGCCCGATGCGCTCATCGAACTACTCTGTAGAGATGTTTCTGGCTGCGGGTGTTTGGCCGGCAGCCCGAAAACTGGTCCCTTTCCCGGAGCCTGCCTGTGGTGAAAGACCAGATCGCTTAAAAACATCCCGCAGGGGCTAAAGCCCGTCCTTTATTTCAGCGTCTTACGGCACGACTAAAGTCGTGCCCTTTCAAAGCTGTGCCCTTTCAAAGCTGTGCCCCTTTCAAAGTCGTGCCCTTTCAAAGCTGTGCCCTTTCAAAGCCACTCAACGCCTACTAGAAAAACTCCCTTGCTTGCGATGGCGCTCTACTTTTCGACGACAGCTTTGGAGAGATTCCTGGGCCGGTCCACGTCCACGCCGTGTTCCAGAGCCATGAAGTAGGCAAAGAGTTGCAGCGGAACCACCTCTGGGATGGGCAGCAGATACTCTGACGCGGGTTGCACATAGACGCAGTCGCTCACCAAGCCCGCGACTTCTGCGTCGGCTGTGTTGGCGATGGCAATCACCCTGGCCCCTTGCGCCTTCATGTCGCGCAGCAGTTGCAGCGTCTTTTCATAGCGCAGCACCGAAGCCTGCAACGCGCGGTCCACGGTGGCCACCACCACCAGCGGCACGCTGTCACTGAGCAGCGCATTGGGGCCATGCTTCAACTCGCCCGCCGGGTAGCCCTCGGCATGGACATAGGAGGCCTCCTTCATCTTGAGCGCGCCCTCCCGCGCAATGGCGTAGTGGATGCCCCGGCCCAGATAGAGAAATGTCGCAGCGGAAGTATATTTGCGCGCCAGACCGGCCATCCGCTCGCGCCAGCCGTCGAGCTGCTCTTCAATCCGGGCCGGCAGCGCGCGCAACTCCGCGATGTGCGCGCTGAGCGCCGTGGCACTTATCCTGCGCAGGCGCACGCCCTCATAGAGCGCCAGCAGATAGAGCACGGCCAACTGACAGGTGAAGCTCTTGGTGGCGGGAATGGCCTTTTCAACGCCCGCCGCCAGCGGCATGGAGACGCCGGCTTCCTGCGCCATGGTGGAGCCGACGGCGTTGGTGATTGCCAGGGTCTTTTGCCCGCGCCGCCGCGCCTCGTCCAGGGCCGCCAGCGTGTCAGAGGTTTCGCCAGACTGGGAAAGCACCAGCACGCTGGGATGGCGCGCGTCATCCGTGGCATGGCCGCCGCGGCAACTGTATTCGCTGGCATATTCAACGTCCACAGCCAGGCCGCAGAGATCCTCAAGCAATATCTCCGCATAGAGGCCGCTGTGGCGGCTGGAGCCGGATGCGGCGATCACAATCTCGCCCTCGGGATTGGGCCAACCGGCCAGCAGGCGGGCAACGTCCGGCTTCAGGCCGCCGTCCTCCAGATAAAGCGCCAGGGTGCGGCTGAGCGCCTCAGGCTGCTGGTAGATTTCGCGCAACATCTCATGAGCAAAACTCTGCATTATCCCCATTCCGGTCGGCATGGCCTCACAGGCAGAATCTTACTCCGCTGACCATCATGCTTTCGATACGATGGTCAGCGTATCCGGCCGCAGCGAGGGCGACGACGCAGTGATCCGTATCGGCCCACCTTTGGCTGTGGATTGCACGATGGCCAGGCAAAGCCCATTGAAGGCCATGCGCTGTTTCGCCTTGTAGTCCTCGTGGCTTCGCGGGTCCCCATTGTCCACGCCGATGAGCCGGCCCTCGCCCTGGATGTCGAACGCGACCAGGTTGTCGGCCACTGGAACCACGCGGCCCTGCTCGTCGTGAATCTCGACGGCGATGTGGATCACGTCGCGGCGATCCGCGATGAGGCCGGTGCGATCTGGGATGAGATGAATCGAGGCCGGTTCTCCGGTGGTGGAAATCTCCGTAGTGGTCACAATCTTTCCATCCTTCACGCCGACGGCCTTGAGCGTTCCCGGCTCGTAGGGCACGTCCCAGCTCAGATGCAGGTCCGAGGTGGTTCGCGGCACTCTGGCTCGCGCTGAAGTGTTTCCATACCGGCCTTCCATGCCGTAGCGCGGAAACATGTAGCCTTTTACGCCGATGGATTTGCCGTTCAGAAAAAGTTCGACGGTGTCGCAATTGGTGTAGCAGGTGACGGGGATGAACTGCCCCTCCTTGCCCTTCCAGTTCCAGTGAGGAAACAGGTGCAGCATGGGCTTGCCGGTCCATTGGCTCTGGTAGAAGTAGTAGCCATCCTTGGGGAAGCCGCAGGTATCTATGACTCCCGCAGACGATCCCTTCGCAGGCCAGGAAGTTTCGCCCAGATAGTCGATGCCTGTCCACATAAAGTCGCCAATCACGTAGTCATAGGTACTCACGAACTTCCAAAGCTGCTCCACGTCGAGGTTGCCGCCCGGTCGCCGCGACATCCGGGCGCCACTCTGCGCGGTCTGTGGGAAGAGGCCGCTGTAGTCGCCGCGAATGCTGCCGATCCCAGGACTTTCGGTCCCGATGACGCGCCGCTGCGGAAACGCTTCGCGGTCGATGCTGTAGTACTTTTCGGCGCGGTCGCGCCAGCGGTCCACGTAGTTATAGCCCACAATGTCAAGCGCGGCCAGGAACTCAGGCCGCGCATGCTCGGTGAGCGGCTCGGAGTAAACATGGTCGCAGCCCACCGTGACGGGCCGGGTCGGGTCTTCGCTGTGAAAGATGTTGTTGAGCCTGCGCAGTGTCTCCGCGCCCTCGGGGGCAAACTGATCGGGAACCTCGTTGCCCGCGCTCCACAGCACCACTGAGGGGTGGTTGCGGTCGCGATGGATAAAGTTTTTCAGGTCGCGCTCAAACCATTCGTCGAAATAGACGTGGTAGCCGAAGCTCTTCGACTTGGCGGACCTCCACTCATCGAAGGCCTCATTCATCACCAGGAAACCCATCCGGTCGCATAGGTCAAGGAACTCCGCCGCGTAGGGATTGTGGCTGGTGCGAATTGCATTGCATCCCATGTCGCGCAGAATCTCAAGCCGCCGCTCCCACATGCGCTCGGGCACGGCAGAGCCTACGCTGCCGGCTTCCTGGTGAAGGCATACGCCGTTGAGCTTGATGTGTTCCCCGTTGAGCAGGAATCCCTTGTTTGCGTCAAAGATAGCTTCCCGAATGCCGATGGGCGTGTCGTACACATCCACCGTGCGCCCGGCCTCACGCACCGTGGCGCGAACCGTATAAAGATACGGATGGGCCGGCGACCAGAGGCTGGGGTTGGCGAGATCGATGCGCTGAACAAACTCATAATCCGCGCCCGCCTCGATGGTCTGCGACGATTCACGGCTCTCGACGGCAACGCCGTCCTTGTCGAGAATTGCGGTGGTCAATACGCACTCGGAGTTGGTCTTGCGGCCGTTCGCGATCCGGGTCTTGATCTCGACGGCGGCCGACTGCGCTGAAACATGATCGCAGGTGACGAATGTGCCCCAGTAGCCCACGCGCAGCTTGTCAGTGGCGAGCAGCCAGGTGTGCCGGTAGATGCCTGAGCCCGAATACCAGCGGCAGTTTGCCTGGCGGGAGTTGTCCACCCGCACGGCGACCACATTTTCGCCGCCGAAATTCAGATGGGGCGTCAATTCATAGGCGAATGGAACGAACCCATAAGGACGCAGGCCGAGGTATTGGCCGTTGATCCATACCTCGCTGTTTTGATAAACGCCGTCGAACTCCAGCACAACAACTTTATCCCGATCCGTCTCGGGAAGGCGGAAGCTCTTCCGGTACCAGCCGATGCCCGTGGGCAGGTAACCGCCGGAGCCTTTGCTGGGTTCATCCTGGCCGAACGGTCCCTCGATGCTCCAGTCATGGGGCAAATCCACATTGCGCCAGCCCGCGTCAGAGAACCTGGGCAGTTGAGCGCCGGGCGCGTCGCCCTTTAGGAATTTCCATCCAAAATCGAAGCTGTCTCTGACTCTTGCGGTAGAGCCCTGCTGGGCAACCAAAGCCTGGGCGTGACCCAGATAGGGCGCCACTGAAGCCAGCATCGCGCCGCGTGCGGTCTGCGCCAGCAGGTCGCGTCTCGTAATCCATTGGCCTGAATCTTCATGCTTCAGCATCTAAGAAAATCCTCCTCTCGCTTTGGAGCGCCATAAGCGAGCTGTTCTTTCATCTTTTGCATGTTACATCTCAAAACGGCTTCCCGGTTTTGGCATTGTGGAGATTCCGCTTCCAGGCGAAATTTCCAGCCAAAAGCGTAAAATACAGCTCATGCCAGCTTATCGGTCTCGAACCTCGACACACGGACGGAATATGGCCGGGGCGCGCAGTCTTTGGCGTGCAACCGGGATGCAGGACGGCGACTTCGGCAAGCCCATCATCGCCGTCGCCAACTCCTTTACGCAGTTTGTTCCAGGCCATGTTCACCTCAAGGATCTGGGGCAGCTTGTCGCCGCTGAAATCGCCAAAGCCGGCGGAGTGGCGAAGGAATTCAACACCATTGCCATCGATGACGGAATTGCCATGGGCCACGACGGCATGTTGTATAGCTTGCCCTCGCGCGAGCTGATCGCCGATTCGGTCGAGTACATGGTGAATGCCCATTGCGCCGATGCGCTGGTCTGCATCTCCAACTGCGACAAGATCACGCCCGGCATGTTGATGGCCTGCTTGCGCCTCAACATCCCCACGGTCTTTGTCTCCGGCGGGCCCATGGAAGCCGGCAAGATGTGGCAGGGCGGCACGATCAAGGCTCTCGACCTGATCGATGCGATGATTGTCGCGGCCGATCCGAAGGTCAGCGATGCGGAGGTGGAAGAGTACGAGCGCTCCGCATGTCCCACGTGCGGCTCCTGTTCCGGCATGTTCACCGCCAACTCAATGAACTGCCTGATGGAGGCTTTGGGGCTGGCCCTGCCCGGCAACGGAACCGTGGTGGCCACGCACGCCGATCGCAAGGAACTCTTTTTGCAAGCCGGCAGAACCATTGTCGATTTGGCCAAGCGCTACTATGAGCAGGACGACGCTTCGGCCCTGCCCCGCGGCATTGCGACCTTTGATGCCTTTGAGAACGCCATGACGCTGGACATCGCCATGGGCGGCTCTACCAACACCGTGCTGCATCTGCTGGCCGCAGCGCAGGAGGGCGAGGTGCCCTTCACCATGGCCGACATCGATCGCCTGTCGCGCCGCGTTCCGCATCTGTGCAAAGTGGCTCCGTCCTCGCCCTTCGTTCATGTCGAGGACGTGCATCGCGCCGGTGGAATCTTCGCCATTCTCGGCGAGTTGGATCGCGGTGGACTGCTTCATCGCCAGGCGCACACCGTTCACGCGGCGACCCAGGGCGAAGCCATTGACAAGCTGGATGTGAAGCGCGCGGCGGCTGCGGCGGTGAACCAGTTCTATCGCGCGGCGCCAGGCGGCGTGCGCACGACTGAGCCTTTTAGCCAAAGCGTCCGCTACCCTGAGCTGGACCTGGACCGTGCAGGCGGAGTGATTCGCGATGTTGCGCACGCCTTCAGCGTGGATGGCGGCCTGGCTGTTCTCTTCGGCAATATCGCCGAGGACGGTTGCATCGTGAAGACGGCGGGCGTCGATGCGGCCCATCTGACGTTTGCGGGTCCGGCGCGCATCTTCGAGAGCCAGGACGATTCCGTACAGGCCATCCTCGGAGACAAGATTTTTCCCGGCGATGTGGTGCTGATCCGCTATGAAGGGCCAAAGGGCGGTCCGGGAATGCAGGAGATGCTCTATCCCACCAGCTATCTCAAATCAAAGGGGTTGGGAAAGGTCTGCGCTCTGATTACGGATGGACGCTTCTCCGGCGGATCCTCGGGGCTTTCAATTGGCCACATTTCTCCAGAGGCTGCCGACGGCGGCGCGCTGGCGCTGGTCGAGGAGGGCGACAGAATCGAGATCGACATTCCCAATCGCTCCATTCGCGCCGGCGTCTCTGCCGAGGTGCTTGGTCAGCGGCGCAAGGCCATGGAAGCAAAGGGCTCCGCCGCATTCAAGCCTCTGGCTCGCAGCCGCAAGGTCTCCAAAGCGCTCCAGGCTTATGCCGCAATGGCCACCAGCGCGGCCCGTGGCGCGGTGCGGGATGTAACGCTGATTCAGAAGTAAGAGCCGGGGCAATTCCCGCCAGGTCTCTGACCGCTTGATTTCGTTCGTTGAGGTTTGTGCTTTCCCACCCATTCGCCAGAAAAAAGCGAATGGATGGGGCACGGAAGTCTATAGCAGAGCCAAAATGCTCTATTTCCCCGCGCTTCGCAGCGGCGTGACTATCAGCTTGCCGTCGTTCGCGGTAACCCGCACACTCTGCCCCGGCCGCAGCGCCAGGTCAGCCAGCTTGCCGTCGTAGCGCAGCCTGGTCCGCGTTCCGGCCACGCTTGTCACCTTTGCTGAAACCAGCCGCCCGTCCTTCCAGTCCACATCCACGGCAAAACCGCCGCGCGCGCGCAGCCCGTGTATTGATCCCGTTCGCCACACCGAAGGCACCGCCGGCAGCAGATCGATGTAATAGCGGTCCTCGTTGGGACTGGCCGCATCCTCATAGCGATCGCTGCTCTGCACCAGCATCTCGTCAATGCCGGAGGTGCTGCCAAAGTTCCCGTCGATCTGGAACGGCGGGTGCGCGTCAAACATATTGCTATAGGTGCCTCCACCGTTGCTATAGTTTGTGCCGCCGGTGGCCACAAGCTGGAGTTGCGAACTGAGAATCTTGAATGCGTGGTCGCCATCGCGCAGATGCGCCCACAGGTTGATCTTCCAGGCGTTGCTCCACCCGGTGGACTGGTCGCCGCGCATCTCCAGCGACTTGCGCACGGCGTTTGCCAGTTCAGGCGTGTGCAGCGGCGAAATCTCCCATCCGGGAAACGCGCCATACAGATG
>Ga0224529_1000394_pt1 | contig 33074 bp, 19 predicted proteins | sample CBST50metaG_FD_179893 | JGI IMG/M metagenome (GOLD analysis project Ga0224529, IMG submission 179893) | Peat soil microbial communities from Stordalen Mire, Sweden - C.B.S.T50 | ecosystem: Environmental > Terrestrial > Soil > Wetlands > Peat | place: Sweden: Norrbotten County, Stordalen Mire...
GCCGGGTGCTGCTTGTGCTCCTGGAAAACGGCCTGCAGGGCGTCATAGCCGGATCTGCCCTCGGGTAGGATGAAGAGCCCCTCGCCGACGTTCGGGTTGGTGCCGCCGAAGGCCGCGCCAGTGTTTGGTGTGGCCCCATAGGCCGAAGCCGCGGCCCCGCCGAAAAGGTACGCGCCGCTGTCGAGACCGGCTGCGGCGAAATCGGAAATCCCTACGCCACCACCGTTTGGATACAGCTTCGGGCAGGATTGAATAGCAGCATCAATCGTGGCTGCGCCGCAGGTGGAGAGTATGCCCGCGATCGCGGTGGAGGCAGCAGCAGTGTTCAGCGTGCGCGCCGCACCGTCGTGGTTCACATCGATCGACATCGGAACCTTGATTACGGCGTTGTGTACGTAGTCAACGCTCAGCATGATGCCGTTCGTGAACTCATGCTGCACGCCGCCGTTGAACTGGATCGAGTACGGCGAGACATACGGCTTAGCGTAGATGTTGTCGGCATACAGGCCGTAGCCGGTTCCAATGAAGTTGGGGTTGGGGGCATTGACGTTCTGCACGACCTTCTGCCACGCCTGCCGGATGGCGTAAATCTCCGGCGCGGCGTTGAAGATGGATTTGGTCAGAATGGCTGAAACCGGCGTTCCGTCTGGAGCCTCCGTTACGGCTCCGAGACCGGGGAGATAGATGGAGGTCCCCGCATAATTCGCCACGCCCACGCCGAAGAACGGCACCTCGGACGAGGTGGGAATCTCCTCGGGGCGTGCGTTGCCGGTGTTGTTGAAAATGTCGTTCTCGTAGTAGATGCCGATGCCTCCGCGAAAGGCGGTCTTGCGCGAACCCGGGCTGTAAACAAAGCCAAGCTGCGGGCCGAAGTTGCCGTAGGGCTGGTGCACCTTTCCGCCCAGGCCCTGCTGGTACTGGTCGAAGAGATACGCGCTGCCGTTCGAGGTGCTGTTGCAGCCAGACCACTGAAGGGAGGGGTCGACCGACCCGCAGGTAGGCGACGGTAGATCCTGGTTGGCACGGTCGGTGTCAACGCCCCAGCGCACGCCGGCGGAAATGGTAAGATCCTGCGTAGCCTTCCAGGTATCGCCAATGTAGGCGGCCACGCGCCAGCTGAATTCCCCGCCGCCCTTCAGGCCGAAGGCGGGCTTCTCAGTGAATAGGCCGTTGCCGTTGCCCAGATAATAACTGGATGCGCTATAGCCCTTCAGCGGGTCGCCGGGGCAAGCAGGCAAAGTTGGGTCGTCGTTGCATAGCCCTGGCGTATTCTGATCCGGAGTCGAGGTGAATAGCTCCGTGAACAGGGACGCGCCGTAGAACTCGGCAAAGCCGCCGCCAAGAACGCGGTTGAGTTCGCCGCCGAACTTGATGGTGTGTGCGCCCTTGGTCCAGGAGACATCATACCGGGCCTGCTTGTCGGACTGGAACGTTCCCTGCGGAGCCAGATAGTTCTGGCCAGCGTTCAGAGATCCGTAGAGCGTGACCGGAAAGCCCAATATATTAGTTGGGTTATAGATGGAGCCGCCCAAGGCGCCGGTGCCATCGACCAACAGGTTATGGAATTTCTCGTAGCCCAGGCGGAAGGAGTGCGTGAGCCTGCCGGTGGTGAAGTCCGCGCCGCCCACCAGTCCCGGGACGTTGTCGCGGTTCAGGTAAACCGCATACGGAGTGGAGCCGAAGGTCGCATCGTCGGCGTTGACGCTATAAACGGCGCGGACGAAGAGGTTGATGTCGTGCGGGGCATGATAATCGATTCGCCCAAAGCTGAAGTTGTCCTTGAATGGAGCGGGCGTGTAGGGATATTGCGCCGCGAGCGCCGCAAAGGCTGGGTCATAGCCCGTAGCCGCGTCCGACTCCATCTGCTTGACGCGCTCGCCGCCGCCGTAAAAGAAGAGCTTGTCTTTGAGAATGCGGCCGCCCGCGTACCCACCGAACTGGCTGCGCTGGAATGGAGCCGACTCGCCCAGAACGTCGGCAAACCCGGCGGCCTGGTCCTGGAAGTTGTAGAACACATTTCCGTGGAAGGTGTTGGTTCCGGCCTTGGTGACTTCGAGCACTTGGCCCGTCGACGTGACTTCGCCGGAGACGTCCTGCGTGGAGCGGTTCAACTGCAACTCGCCGACCGCGCCCGACGGCACGTTGAAGATTGTGGTGCCCACCGTCTCGTCGGTGATGTCCTGACCGTCGAGGAGGATGCGCGTGGAGCGGCCGCCGATGCCGCCGACGGAGAGAGCCGAGTAGCCCGCCTTGGTCGGGTCGAATGTCATGCCCGACTGCAAGATCACGCCGGGCTGCAACTGGGCCGTGTCAAGAACGTTGTGGCCGTTGACTGGGAGCGTGTCAAGTTGCTCCTGGGAGACGATTCCGGCGACGCCAACCTGTTCGGTGTTGATCTGCAGGGCACCGGCGTCGACTTCCACTGTGATGCCCGCGCTGCCGATCTTCAGCTTCGCATTACCCGCGCTGACCGTGCCGACGGCCACGACCGTTTTCAACACCAGGCGCTCGAAGCCCGCCACTTCCACCGTAATGGTGTACTTGCCGGGAGGCAGTGGTCCGAGGCTGTAGAGGCCCGCGGCATCCGTCGTCAGCACCTTTGAAGAGCCCGTGTCGGGACTGGCGATCGTGACCTTGGCGCCCGCAATGACCGCGCCGGTCTGATCGGTCACCGTTCCTTGAATCGACCCGCCATTCTGTGAAATAGCCTGGCCACGTGCCGTTTGCTCAACCGCAAAGGGCAGAATTGCGGCCAATGCCAACGTGAGGCCGAGAGCAAACGATGTGCTGTGAGATCGGAAAAACCGCATCGAAAATTCCTCCAATAGTTCCGTGGCGCCGACGCCCCACTTAAGGAGCAATCTGGCTTCGGGTACTTCAGCGTCTCGGTGGGGGGGGAACCGATCCGCAGTTGAAAGACAAAAACGACGTAAAGACAGCAAGAGGGGAGTGTGGTGCAGGTCTATACCTGGATTGCAAGGGTAGTGTGCAAACCCGAGAAAGCCCGGTACGGTTTGGTGGTTTGAACGAGCATGACAACTGCCATTCTCACTAATTAGATGAAAATAATTGCTTGTTATTGAAAACAAACTCAGTTATCAGCTAGCACCCTACGGTAAAGAACTTAATGTGATATGAAAATACGGAGACAATAGGCGCCAAATCCTATAAATGGGAGTATTGTTCGCTTGCGGGTAGTTGCCTTCTGGGCGCGGGCGACCCAAGCGGCGTATTCTCCTGTCAATGAACCTAACTCTCGCGCATATTGGCGCACGCCCTGGATCCAAGGACGGATTCGCAGCGCTCACGGCTGTCTATCTGCAACGCTGCTCGCCGTTTGCGCACTGCGCGACCGAGGCCTTCCGCGCCGAGGAAGCCTTCCTCGACTGGCTTGACCGGCAGCAGGGACGTACACCCATACTGGCCGCGTTGCTTGATAGCCGCGGCCGTTCGATGACTTCCGAAACCTTTGCCGCCTGGTTGGGCGCGCGGCGCGATGAAGGAACGCAGCACATTGTGTTCGTCATTGGGCCGGCCAGCGGGTGGTCCGAGGGCGCGCGCAAGCGGGCCCAATTGCTGCTGTCGCTAGGCCCGATGACGATGGCCCACGCCCTGGCGCGGCTGGTGATGGCCGAGCAGCTCTACCGGGCATTTACAATTCTCACTGGCCATCCGTATCACGCCGGACACTGAAGTCAGGAGACAGTGAACAGGGGACTGTGGGCAGTCCGGCTGTTAATCGATGAGCGTCCTTTGTTGTAAGTCTTTTGCCGTTCGCTGCCTACTGTTCACTGTTCACCACCGTTAACTGTCCACTATCCCCTGTTCACTCTCTCTTATGACCGATTCGCGACGAGGACTGATCCTGATCAACACCGGCCCGGGCAAGGGCAAGACCACGGCTGCCATGGGCACGGCCCTGCGCGCAGTGGGCAATGGCATGAGGGTGCTGATGCTCCAGTTCCTCAAGGGCTCATGGCACTACGGTGAGCTGGATGCCGTGCAAGCCTTTGGCCCCAACTTCGTGCTCAAGCAGATGGGCCGCGGTTTTGTGAAGGTGGGCGGCGCGGAGACCGACCCCGAGGACGTGCGCTTGGTGCAGGCAGCCTGGGACGAGGCGCGCCAGGCCATCTACTCCGGCGAGTGGGATATGGTGGTGCTGGACGAGATCAACTACGCGATCGGCTATGGAATGCTGGATCCGGCAGTGGTGACCGAAGCCCTGCGCGGGCGGCCAGAGATGGTGCACGTCATCCTGACCGGGCGCAACGCTCATCCTTTGCTGGTGGAGTTGGCCGACACTGTGACCGAGATGCGCGAGGTGAAGCACGCTTATCAAAAAGGCATCCTGGCCCAGCGTGGCATCGAGTTCTGACGCTGCACCATGAGCAGGCGCCAGCAGGCCGGCGGCCCATTCTATATGGTGTGCCGGGCTGTTCACTGGGGGCCGGGAACTGTAATCTGTAATCTGACTTGAGAGAGAGCAAGAATGTCCTGGTTCAAGCGAGAAGACAGTGAGTACGAAGCGGGTTCCGGACCCAACGGCGCCGCAGATGCAGAGGGCCGAACGGTTGTTACCGAGGGCCTGTGGACCAAGTGCGTCGGCTGCCGCGCGGTCATCTGGAAGGCGGATCTCGAAGCTAACCTCAATGTTTGCCCCAAGTGCGGACACCACTTCAAGGTTGGCGCACGCCAACGCATCGACATGCTGCTCGATCCTGGCTACGAGCTGGTGGATGGAGGCCTGCGCTCCACTGACCCGTTGAACTTCACCGACGTGAAGCCCTACAAGGCGCGGCTGCGCAAGGCCCAGGAGACCACCGGGCTGCCCGACGCCATTCTCAACGCCGTGGGCCAGCTTGGACCGCATTCGGTAGTCGTCAGCGCCATGGAGTACGCGTTCATCGGCGGCTCGATGGGCGCCGTGGTGGGCGAAACCATTGCCCGCGCGGTGGACCGCGCCCGCCTGGGCCGCAAGCCGCTGATCGTGGTGGCCGCTTCCGGCGGAGCCCGCATGATGGAGGGCGTGGTGAGCCTGATGCAGATGGCCAAAATCTCCACAGCGCTGGGCCAGTTGGATGACGCGAAGGTGCCCTACATCTGCGTTCTCACCGATCCCACCACGGGCGGCGTCACCGCCAGTTTTGCCATGCTCGGCGACCTGAACATTGCCGAGCCCGGCGCCCTGATCGGCTTCGCCGGCCCCCGCGTCATTGAGCAGACCATCCGCCAAAAGCTGCCCGAGGGCTTCCAGCGCTCGGAGTTCCTGCTGGAAAAGGGCTTTCTGGACGCCGTAGTTGCCCGCCGCGACCTGAAGGCCTACCTGGTGCGCGCTCTTGATTTCATGCGCTCCTGATTTCGGAGAATCGTCACGTCAGCCTCCTGAGCTTTTTGCTGCTACTGAATTCGGTATGTATACATAAACTCATATATTTACGCCGCGACCTCTACAAGAAATAGCGCTTTGGGGGCCGTTTGGCTCATGACTATTAAGTATATTTATCCGCGCCAAAGAAGTATGTACTTTAAAATGAGTCACTTGCCAACCAATAGCGCTTTCCTGCCACGGGTTTGGCGAGTGAATTGCTGTATGACCAGAATGGTAGCTCTACTCGACCGCCACTCCCCCCGTGGTGGAGTCCGAGTATTTGCGTAACCTTGCCTTTCTGCATAACGCAATCGATAGTCCAAGACAAACTCAGCTTTTTCAACCCTTTGCAAGGAAGAGACGCATGATCCCCAAAAATAAGTATCTGCAGGCACTCACGCTCGGCGCAATCATGAGTGCAGGGCTGATAGCGGTCAACACTCTCGCTCCGCGGATAGCCATGGCGCAAACCAGCCAGGGTACTCTGACGGGTGTTGTTCGTGATAGCAGCGGCGCCGTGATTGTTGGCGCCACAGTATCCGCCAAGAATGTCGGAACCGGCGATATTCGCACGACGAAGACCAGTTCGCTCGGCGCCTATCGTCTGGATGCTGTGCCTCCCGGCCAGTATGTAATTCACGTTGAGGCGACCGGTTTTGAGCAATTCGAGGCAAAGAACGTCACCGTTCAGCCCTCGCTGCTGGTCTCGTATGACCTGGTGCTCAAACTCGGCCACGTCGAGCAGACCGTCTCTGTGACCGAGAGCGAAGTGTTGCTGGACAAGGAAAATGGCTCCCTTTCTTCCACTATCTCCGGCGAGGAGATGGCCAAGCTGCCGATTTTCACCCTCAACCCGGTTGAAGTGTTGACGACTGTTCCCGGCGTTCAGTTGGTGGCCAACTCCGGCTTTTCCAATGGCGACAATATCCAGGTGAGCGGCGCCCGTCCACGTGCCAATAACTTCATGATCGACGGCGAAGAAGTCAACGATGCCACCCTCGGCGGTCAGGCCGTACAGCCTGACATTCCGGACATGTATTCCGATATCGTCGTCTATACTCACAATCCGCCGGCCGAGTTTGGTCGCGCCTCGGGTGGCGTCGTCAACCTGATCACCAAGGGTGGCACCAACACCTTACATGGGTCCGGATGGGAGCTGTATTCAGGGTCGGGCTTGAACTCGGTTGACGCCCAGACTCGGCAACTTCCGAAGGATCGCGGCAACAAGGCGCGCTCTGACGAGCATCAATATGGCTTCACCGCAGGTGGTCCGATCATTCGGAACAAGCTCTTCGCCTTCGGCGCGGCACAATGGTCCCGTACCTACGGCATGGAGCAGGCTTCTGAGCTCGATTTGCCAAACGCCGCAGGTGTTGCCGTGCTCAAGAGCCTGGCAGCCGGCAGTGGCACCACAGCAACCAACGCCGCCTTGCTGCTCCAGTACCTGTCGAATGCTACCTACCTCGACAACTTCTCTGATTTCGGATCAGTTACGACTGTTGGCTTGGGTGCGGCCTGCCCGACTGGCAATGTCGCCTGTGCGGCCGGCCTTGGTATCGATTTGTATCGGCGCCCCAGCGTGGCGGAGCAGAGTCCGGATACACAGTGGACCTATCGCATCGACTACACGCCGACAGCCAAGGACACGTTCACGGCGAGGTATCTGCACGACCGCTCAAGCTTGACGCCAGATTTTTTCACCAACGGCGCTGCTTTGCCGGGCTTTGACACTTACCAGGGAGGACCTTCCGAACTCGGCCAGGGTACCTGGACACATATCTTCTCGCCACACTTTCTGAATGAGTTCCGGGTAGCCGAAACGCGACTCCATTTCTACTTCGCACCCACGGCCGAGACCTTGGCGAATCCAGCCTATGCGGATCCGAACTTGAATTTCACAGACCTTAGCTCCCTGGGCTTCGACCAGAACTTTCCCCAAGGACGCGGCCAGGATATGTACCAGTTCCAGGACACCATCACCTGGACACATGGCCGGCAGTCCCTTCGCATTGGCGCAGACATTGGCCGGCGTCTCGAGAAAGATCTCGTTTCACAGAACGCCAAGGGTGCCCTTAATTTCGCGGCCAAAGGATCGGGAGACTCGTCCGAAGGCAACTTCCTGCTCAACCAGCTTGGACCTTCCGGCTCGGCGACAAAGACGTACGGCCCAACGCGCATGGATCCCCACAGTTGGCGTTCGGGTATCTTCGCCCAGGATGACATCAAGATGTCTCCGGATTTGACGGTCAACCTCGGCGTCCGCTACGACTACTACACCAACCCCGAAAACGTGCTCGCCTACCCTGGCATCGATCCCAACGATCCCAATGCACCCGTCAACTCGGTCTTCAAGGTTGCGACGGACGCCAAGAACATTGCGCCGCGCATTGGCTTTGCCTACACGCCCCATGCAGACAACCGGTTGAGCGACGGCAAAACAGTGGTTCGCGGCGGCTTTGGCATCTTTTACGATTCCGACTTCACGAACATTGCCTTGAATGAGGCGCAAAACTCACCCAACGCCGTAGCGGGAACGCTCACAGCGACCAAGACCGCTGCCCCAAACGGTTTGCCCAATGCAACCAGCCTGATCGGATCGATTCCTGATGTGCTGAATGGACAATCGACGGTGTTGAGCGTGGTCAAGAATCTGACCTCGCCTTACACCGTTGAGTGGAATCTTGGCGTTGAACGCGAACTGCCCTGGCAAATCGGCCTGAGCGCCACTTATGTGGGGTCTCGCGGCGTCAAGCTCTATGCCAACCAGCAGTACAACTACTTCAGCATCGACACGGGCGAACGTCTTGACCCGACGCGCGGTGCAATCAACGCGCGCGGCAACTTCGGCGACTCCGACTACAACGGTATCGAGGTCGGCGTGAAGCGCAACTTCAGCCGCGGCCTCGCCATCACCGGAGCCTATGTCTACAGCAAGGCCCTGGATGACGTCTCCGAAGTGTTCACTGTCGACTCCAACACCACCTCCTATGGCTCTGACCTGACTCCCGGCGGCAAGGGTCATGACTGGGGCAACTCGACTTACGATCATCGCCAATACCTGGCGATCACCTATGTGTGGACGCCCATCGGCCTGCATTCGAACGCCAAGGGCATCGACACTTTGTTGAGCGCCGCCACACGGCATTGGACGGTTTCCGGAGCTTCGCGCTTCCAGACGGGCGCATACGCCACGGTTAATCTGACCGGTCTGGATGCAAACGGCGACGGAAACAATGCAAACGACCGTCCGGTGCTTTCCAACAAATCGGCAGCCTTCTCCTCCGTGGGCATTGATGGCGGTTATCTTTGCGGCGACCCAGCGTGCGACGTGAGTGCCACCCCGGGCGTCTACTACGATCTGGCTGCCAACAACGCAAGCGGCGCTCTGACCGTGGTCACCCCCTCGTCTGTTCATTGGCTCGTCGCCCCCTACGGTCCTACCAACTTCGCCAAGACGATTGGGCGAGACAGCTACCTAACCCCCGGCTCGCTCTTCAATGACATCGCTTTGGAAAAGGATGTGCCCACCAGCCTGCTTCACCTCGACCGTGGACAGTTCGTCCTCCGTGCCGAGGTCGAGAATCTGGCCAACCACAACAACGTGAATCTCCCGTGGGGAGGCATCTCCAACAACCTCAACCTTCTCAATGTCGGGTATTCCGAGTTTCTAAACTACGCTCAAGCTCGCGACAGCTCCGATGCGGCCGGCAATCGCAACATCCGGTTCTGGCTGAAGTACACCTTCTAACGCATCTTGATTTGGCATAGACGACGATGGCGCCCTTCGGGGCGCCATCGTTGTTTATGGCCCCTGGTGGCGTCGCTCTCTCTGCTGCACAGCGGGCGAATGCAATAGACTGTTGCCCTTGAAGCGATCGAAGGACAACACGATGCCAAACCACAGGTTCTCTTTCCGCGTGGCTTTGGGCCTGCTCTTTTCCTTTACGTCCGCCCTCCAGGCTCAGACCCTCAACTCCATCCCGGCCATTCCGTTTGACACCTCAGGCCCCGTTCTCCGCGCCCATGCGGAGGCGGAAAAGCCCTTCACCGTGGCAGGCGAGCGCGGCGTGGTGGTGGGCCAGCAGGACGGCACCTTTGAAGCGTGGCTTCTGCCCGTCAAGCTGCTTTCGCACCTGACCATCGAGGCCGAGATCGAGGGCTACACGGTGCCCATCGACGTGAACCGGCAGGCGGCGGAGATCGAGGTGCGGCCCGATCGCACCATCCTCACGTATACCCACATCGGCTTCACCGTGCGGCAAATCATGTTTTCGCCGGATGAGGGCGAGGCTGGGACGGGACCCGTGGTGCTGTTTGAGTTTGACTGCGTGCGGCCAACCGACTTCACTTTCCGCTTTACGCCCGAGTTACGCTGGATGTGGCCGCAGCGCGATGAGGGCGTCCCCAGTGCTGAATGGGTGACGGGCAAATCCGGCGCCGACCATTCAGAGTCGGACGGCTACTACGTTTTGCATGCGGATTATCCCGACTTGGCCGGAGCTGTCACCATCCCCGGCGCCAAGTCCGGCATTCTGGCGCCTTATCAGGAGCGGCCCCAGGTGCACCCGGTCGAGCTCAAGCTGCACATCGACCCGGCGCGCGACCATGGACGGCTGTTCCCGCTGCTGATGGCCGTGGGAACCACGCCCGCGACGGCAACGAACGCCGCACTCGGCGCGAGCCTGGCCGGGCTCAACGCGGGCATTGCCGCCGCCTATCAGGCGCATGCCGAGCGCTACAAGAAGCTGCTGGCCAACTCCGTGTCGATTGAGACCCCAGACAAGGCGCTCAACGAAGCCTTCCAGTGGGCCGTGGTATCGATTGAGCAGTTGCGTGCCAAGGCGCAGCCGACGGGCGAGACGGCGCTGGTGGCGGGCTATTATGCCTCGGGCGATTCAGCGCGGCCCGGTTTTGGTTGGTTCTTCGGCCGCGATGCGCTCTTTACGCTCTACGCCGTCAACGGCTACGGTGACTTCGCGCTCTCGAAGGCCGAGTTGGAATTCCTGATCCGCCGCCAGCGTGGAGATGGCAAGATCATGCACGAGTATTCGCAGACTGCCGCGGCGATTGACTGGCAAGCCTTTCCTTATATGTATGCCGCGGCCGACGCCACGCCGCTCTTCCTGCTTGCGGTCGAGGACTACGTGCGCTCAAGCGGCGACGCGGCTTTTCTGGCTGCGCACCGCGAGGCAATTGAAAAGGCGTGGACATTTGAAACCACGCACGACAGCGACGGCGACGGCATTTATGACAACGCGCAAGGCACCGGCTGGGTGGAGAGCTGGCCGGGCGCGATGCCGCACCAGGAAATATATTTGGCGCTGCTCGATCAGCAGGCGTCGGGCGCCATGGCGAAGATCGAGAATCTGCTCAAAGACAGCGAGAAAGCCGCTGCGGCACAGAAGCGCGCCGACACCCTGGCGAAGATCATCGAGGCCGAGTATTACGATGCATCGAAATCGTGCTACGCCTTTAGCCGCAATGCGGATGGCTCGCTGGACCGCTCCAGCACTGTGTATCCGGCGCTTGCGTGGTGGTCAGGCAAGTCGATTCTGGCGCATCCCGAGGGCTGCCTGAAGCAGTTTGCCGCGCACACGCTGCAAACTAACTGGGGCTTGCGCGACGTTTCGACGGACGAGAAATTCTATGACGGTATGAGCTATCACCAGGGCTCGGTGTGGCCACTGTTCACCGGTTGGGCGGCGCTGGCCGAGTACCGCGCCAACCAGCCGCTGGCCGGTTATCAAATGCTGATGGAGAACGCTAACCTGACCCGTGCGCAGGACCTGGGCGCCGTCACAGAACTGCTCTCCGGCGATGTTTTTGTGCCCTTCGGCCGCAGCACCAGCCACCAGTTGTGGTCCTCGGCCATGGTGATCACGCCGACGCTGCGCGGCCTTTTCGGCATCGACATCGACGCGCAGGCCAAAACCATCACCGTGAACCCGCATCTGCCTGCGGGGTGGGGCGAGGCCAGAGTGAAGAATCTATCCGTTGGTGGAGCTTTCCAAGACCTTGATTTTCGCCGTGATGGCAGAGTTCTGACCGCGCATCTCTACGAGGGAAAGAAAGAGGGCTGGAAGTTGCGTTCAGACGAACCCGGTACCGAGAACAGAGAGAGTTATCTTTCAAGCAACGGGTTGATGATCGCAATTCCTGTGCCGGACGTTCAGGTTCAGATGGATGCAGGCGGTTCCCCAATTCCAGGAGATCGCGGCAAGAGTTTTCGGGTTTTGTCAGAAGAGGATGGAGCGCGCCAAATAAAGCTGACGGTGGAGGGGTTGGCATCACAGGACAGAAAGAACAGTGATGGCTCGTTTAGTAGCGAAGTTTATCGCCTACGATTGATCCGAAACAAGCTCCTTGATATCAAAGTTATCCCTGAGTACGGCGTCGGCTCTAGCACGAAGGCTGATTCTGCATACGTGCGAACATGGGCGATCGATACCGCTCATCGCGACCCGCAGATTCCCATCGACATGCTTTTCCATTTTCCTCCCGGCGAAGGTTGGAAGACCATCACGGTCACGCTGGCCTGGTAGCTCATACTCCAAACGACGCGGCTCCTTTGGTGCAGCGCCTTTTGCTTTGGCAATTGACACAAACATCGCGTTTGCCTACCCTCAAGGCATGGATTTTCGCCTTGAATCCGCGCTCGCTGCGAAGGTGGAGCAGTGGTCTACCCAGACGGGCCGCCCCGTCGGGGATTTGCTCGAGGACGCCGTCGCTGGTTATTTCGATGAGTTGAGTGAGCTTCGCACGACACTCGACCGGCGCTACGACGAGATTGTGGGCGGGAAAGTTAAGCCGATGGGCGGCCGCGAGGCGTACCGTTTGCTCAAGGAGCGCGCCGCGGAACGCCGCAAATCGATCGCGTGACGGGGTACGTCCTTCACCCCGAAGTCTTCGACGACTTGGATCAGATTTACGAGTACATCGGCAGCTTCAATGCCAGCGCGGCAGATCGCGTGCTCGATGAACTCTTCGCGGCTTTCGATTCCCTGCCGCCTTTCCCGCATCAGGGGCACCATCGCCCCGAGTTCACTTCACACCCGCTTCGGTTCAAAGTGGTTTGAACTTATTTGATCGCTTATGCGCCAGAACTGGAGCCGCTCTGGATTGTGGCGGTCATTGACGGCCGCAGAAGCCCGCGGGTGATCGCGGCATTACTGCGCAGCCGGGATTCGGTTTAGTCTCTGTTAGCAGTCCGCAAACAGGAACGGCCCGGCATCTCTGCCGGGCCGTTTTTCTGATCGCTGTTCCCTAATCCCTGTTCCCTGCTTCTCAGATCCGCATCGGCATCAGCACGTACCGGTACTTGTACTCCGACTCCGGGTCCTCCGGGCGCATCTGACCGGCGGATTGCGAATCCTTGAACTCCAGCCGGACTTCTCCCTCATTCCCCAGAGCCTTGAGGAAGTCGAGGATGTAGACCGAGTTGAAGCCCACCTGGATGGGGTCACTGGCGTAGGGCGTATCGATGGTGTCTTCGCTCTCGCCGGATTCTGTGGAACTGGAGCTGATCTTCAGCTCGTTGCCCTCCAGCCGCAGCCGGATGGCGCCCGAGCGCTCGTCGGCGAACTGCGCGACGCGCTGGATGGCCGCTGACAGCTCGCTGGACCGCACCACGGCGAACTTGGTGTTGTCGCGGGGCATGACCGCCTCAAAGTTAGGGAACTGCCCTGAGAGCTTGCGCGTGCTCAGGGTGCGATGGCCCACGCGGAAGAACAACGTGTGCTCGTCGTCGGCGAACTCGATCTTCTCGGCTTCAGTGTTGGAAAGCAACTGCTGCAGTTCCTGGAGGGCCTTGCGCGGGATCAACACGCGCTTCTCGCCGCTGATGCCTTCGAGAACCTCATTGGGCTTTTCAACAAAGGACAGCCGATGGCCGTCGGTGGCGACCATGGCCAGCGACTCGGCCTTGATGATGAGCAATGCGCCATTCAGCGTGTAGCGCGACTCCTCATTGGAGATGGCGAAGATGGTGCGGGCAATGAGCGTCTTGAAGGCCACGGTGGAAATGCTGGTAGCCGCAATCGCAGGAAAATCGGGCACTTGCGGATAATTGGCGCGCGCCATGCCGACCATTTTGGTGTTCGAGCGGCCGGCGCGAATCTGCACCCAGTGGTTCTCGAGCAGCTTGATCGAAATGTCGCCGTCGGGCAGCAACTTAATGTAATCAAACAGCTTGCGCGCCGGAATGGTGCACGCGCCCGCCTTCTTGACTTTCACTTCCGTGCTGGTACGGATGGCCTGATCCAGGTCCGTGGCCGTGATATTCAGCCGGTCGCCTTCGACCTCGATGAGAAAGTTCGACAGGATCGGAATGGTGGTTTTGCGCTCCACCACGCTCTGCGTCGCAGTAAGCTCCTTCACCAGGTCCTGGCGGCTTACGGTAATCTCCATCGCTGCCCCCTGCGCGGCCGGCTTCTCCACTTCAGTTTCCACGATCGACATGTACCCACCCTCGCTTTTGACCAACTCAAGAAAACCCGTTTGATCCACAATCCGCGCTGGCCACACTTTACCATTTGCGCCCGGCGGAAGGCATTGTCGTTTCTTGTTCTTGATTGTATTCACCTCTGCGTTGCTTTGTGCGTGGAAAACAGGGGTGGTTGTCTGGATTCCCCGTACGCATCCTGTTTGCGGCGCAGCGGCGCGTGATGTTGGCTTGGTGCCGTGGCATGACGCTGGTATGCGACGGGTACTAGGAAAAGTGTGGAGAGAGATAGAAACAAACCCGTAGTACCCGTAGTTCACAGCGGAAAAGTGGAAATGTGGATGAAGTAGCAGGAATTAAAAGAGTTGGGGTGTGGCCCGGTTTTCCAAATCCGGGCTGTGCAAATGAGGAGTTTTGGAAATCAGGGCGGCTGTCGGGTTTAGCTGTCCCATGTTTCCCACGGCTCCCACAGAGGGCTTGGAAAACCCTGTGTAAAGCAGAGGTCTTGTGTTGAAAGATAGGGCGAATATGCGTGAAACGTGGGTTTTTCGAGACCCGAAGATGCACAAATGCGCTTTTTGGGCGTTGAAATGACTGGCGCCTCAACGCTTGGCAGCAGCGAGAAGAGCTAACGAGCAGCGTTGAAAAAAAGAATTCTGTCTCCCGCTTCCCGGATTTCCAACAGGCTTTCCCGATTTCTAGGAAATGGAGGTCCGAAAATTGCGGCCGCGATTCGGCCGGCGCTCTGATGCGGTTCTCGGTTGCGGCAAGCGGCGCGCAGAGGCAAAGTTTGCGTCGGGCGAGCAGTGGAGCGCGGGACGGGAGGTTTTAAACATGAACAGAGTCTATTAATGCCAGTAGTACCCGTAGTTCGCGATGGAAAAGTGGAAAAGTTGCTCAAGTTGCATCGATTGTTTGGTTTGCGTAGCGGACTAGTTTTCCAAATCCGGGCTGTGGAAATGAGGAGAGTAGGAAATGTGGGTGGAGACCTGTTTTGGTGGTCCCTGGTTTCCCACGACTCCCACAAGCAAGAAAAAAAGGCCTGTGGAAGGCGGGGGCTTTATGTGAAAAGCGCGTCCGGGGGCGCATGGGGCGAGGGGTTGGGAAGGACCTTTCATCCACAGAGGACGCGTCTTCCACAGGTTGCACATAGGGGGTGAAGACGGCTTGACTGGCGCCAGTTGCGGAGCGGAAGCGCGGCGGAATTCCTGGCTTCGTTGGCAGGCGGAGGAGGGTTCCCATTCCTGCACAGGAAGGCGAAAAGAACTGCTTTTCAGTCGGCGGTGGTGAGGCGAGGTCCCTAGACTTGGGCGAGGAGGCGAGAGATGGGCATTGACATCGGGCGGCTTGAGGACTCGCTGCTGCAGATGTCAGCTGAAGGAGCGCCTGGACGCGAATTCTGTGCGGCTATCTCAGAGCTTGCCAACACGGGGCGCTTTGCACAATTAGGGAGTGTGCTTCCCGCGATTGTGTACGACGAGTTGTGGGCGCGCTATCAGCGGGACCCTGCGGCCTTTGTGACGGAATGGCGCACCTTGGCGCAAGAGATGCGTCGAGGCTTTCTTCAGCACGCGCGGCAACGGCTGACAACGCTTACCCGCTTGCAGCCGGTTGGGAGGAAGGGGGCAACGCCCGCCTGGCAGGAGATTCAACGCGCCTTGGACGGGCAGCAGAAGGACTTGCTCCGCGCCGCGTTTGCCCTGGAGTTGATCGGGCTTGTTGAACCGGCCGTTCTGCGGGCGGCGCAGTTGCGCGAGTGCGTGGTGGCTGCTCCGAGCTCGGAGGAGGCCGATCGCTACCTGGACGAGGCGACGCGCTGCTACTTTTTTGGGCTGTTCACGGCCTGCGCGGTGATGTGCCGCTCGGTGCTGGAAGAGGCTGTGCGGCAAAAGCTGCCGGCGGCGCTGGAACGGCTGGTTCGCACTCGCTACAGAAATGCCGCAACGTTGGGCAACCTGCTGCATGAGGTGAACAACAACCTGCAAATGGCCGGATTCGACGCGGACTTCCCTCGTCTGGCCAACCTGGTGAACGATAGCGGCAAGAGAGCGGTGCACCAGGGGCTTCTGTCAGAGGACGAGGCGCGCGATTGTCTGCAAAACGCACGGGAGGCGCTCGAGTTGCTGCTGCGCGGTTGAGTGATGTCCCACGCGCGGCGAAACGCGCCTCTTATACTTGTCTTGAATGTCTTATGCAGCGGCAATCGATCAACTAAACGCCATGGTGCCGGAGCTCTATACGCGGACGGGCCAGCCCCGGCGCAAATTCTCGCTCGAGGAGATTCGCGTCCTGCTGGGCGCGTTGGGTGATCCGCATCGTCGTGTGCGCTCGGTTCTGATCGCAGGGACCAACGGCAAAGGCTCGACGGCGGCTACCTTGGCCTCAATCCTGACGGCTTCCGGGGTGCGGACCGGGCTCTATACTTCCCCGCATCTGGCGCGGGTGAACGAGCGTATTCGTCTGGACGGCGTGGAAATTGAGGACGATACTTTCGCCCGACTCTACTTCCGCGTGCACGACGCGGCGCAGCAACTGGTGTTGACGGGCGGCTTGCCGCAGCTTCCCAGCTTTTTTGAGGTTTTGACCGCGCAGGCGCTGCTCTATTTTGCAGAATCAGGCGTGGAACTGGCGGTGCTTGAGGTAGGGATGGGCGGCCGGCTGGACGCAACCAACATCGTCGATCCGCTGGTTTCGATCATTGCCGACATTTCGCTCGACCACACGGAATGGCTTGGGCCGACAATCGCTGCCATTACCAAGGAGAAGGCCGGCATTCTGCGCCGCGGCGGAACGATGATCACGCTGCCGCAACATCCGGAGGCGAACCGCGTTCTAGGCGAAGTTGCGATGGAGTTGGGTGTGCGCGCGATCAATGCGGCGAACTACATGCCGGACGCGGGCGCTACTGGCCCGTATTCGATCGATTTGCTCGGCGAGCGGGTCTCGGTGGACTCGCCGCTGACGGGCGGCCACCAGCAGCGCAACATAGCTCTGGCCATCGCCGCGGCAGTCGAACTGAAATCTGCGCACGGCCTTCCAATTACTCCCGCGTCGATGGCCGCGGGGATACGGCAGACGCGCTGGCCGGGCCGACTGGAGCGCATTCAGGCGCACGGCGCGCAGTGGATTCTGGATGTGGCGCATAACCCCGCAGGTGCCTGGGCTTTGCGCGGCGGACTGAGGGATTTGTTGGGCGAGGGTGCGCGGCGGACGCTGGTCTTTAGCTGCCTGCGCGACAAGCCGGTGATGGAGATGGCGCAGATTCTGTTTCCCTTGTTCGACCAGGTGATCTTCGCGCCCATTCACTCGTCGCGCGCAGCCCCGATGGAGGGCCTTGAGGCTGCGGCCAAGGCAGCCGGGGTCTCGGCATTGTCCGCCGAATCGGTAGCTCAAGCATTGCAATGGGCTGCGGAACGCGCTCAGGGCGGGGTGATCGTGGTTTCAGGGTCGGTCTACCTGGTGGGCGAAGCGCGGTCTCTGCTGTTGGCGGAGGAAGGCCAATGGTAACGCGGCGCCCCAATCCGCTGCCTCGTCTCTATCGCTGGCGCACGAACCTGGTTCAGACGCCGTTGTTTGGCGTGATTACAGTAGTCTGTGGCACCGTTTCGCTATTTGTTTCTCTCTTCGACAAGACGGGCAATGTGCAGCACCGGATTGCGCGGATCTGGGCGCGGGGCTGTGTTTGGGCCTCGGGTTCAAAGGTCACCGTGCGCGGGGCGGAGAATCTGCGCAAATACCCGGTGGTGGTCTTCGCGTCCAATCACACCTCTTACATGGATACGCCGGTCATTTTTGCCTCACTTCCGTTGCAATTTCGTATCCTGGCGAAGAAGGAATTATGGCCTATACCATTCATAGGATGGTACTTGAATAGATCTGGACAAATTCCGATCGATACCGTCAATCCGCGGGCCACGCTCTCCAGCCTGGGCGGAGGAGCCAAGGCACTGCGTTCGGGAATGCCCTTGTTTGTCTTCCCCGAAGGCGGCAGAACATCAGACGGCGAGCTGCGGCCATTTCTTTCCGGCGCCGCTTATCTGGCGATTCGCGCGCAAGTTCCATTGGTGCCCATTGCACTGGACGGCGTGTACGACCTGCTGCCGATCCATACCCACCATTTCTATCCCGGAGAGCTCACGCTCACGGTTGGTGAGCCGATTGATACCACCGGCATGACCATTCGCCAGACCGATGCCCTCACCGAGAGGCTACGGACAGCGATCACGGAGCTTCGACAGCCGTCGCAGCCGGGTTCGGAGAAGGTAGCTTCCCTGGCTTAAAGAGGATACGACTGGCCGGTTTGCAGGTAACCCGACGGACTTAACCGGCGTCAAATCAACTGCCCTATCGCGCTCGTTGCTGCGGGGCTTACACTGGTGCTGCCATGTGCGTCCACGTTGCTATCCCCGAGCCTACGAGTAGTGATTCCGCCTACAATCAGCGGTCCCTTCCACCTTATCTAGCCGCCCTGCGCTCGGCTGGAGCGTTGCCGGTCATTGTTCCGCTGCACGAGCGGCAGGACCGTGTGGCGCGGTTGCTGGCCAGCGTTCAGGGGATCCTGTTGCCTGGGAGCGGATTCGACGTCGACCCACAAAGATATGGAGAAGATCGGATTCCCGAGTGTGAGGCGACTGACTCCGGCCGTGCGGCCGTCGACGAATTGCTTCTACAGGACGCCTTCAACCTTCATAAGCCGATCCTGGCGATCTGCCACGGCGCGCAGACCTTGAATGTGTGGTTGAATGGATCGCTGGTGCAGGACCTGAAGACCACGGTTAACCACCGTCCCGGACGCGAAGTGGTGGAAGCACACCCGGTTCGGGTGGCGGCTGGCTCGCGGCTGGCTGCCCTGGTACCTCGTGATTATGCTGTGGAGCCGATGGTGAACTCCAGTCACCATCAGGCAATTCGGATTCCAGGCGACAATCTGCTGGTGAGCGCGATTTCTCCGGACGATGAGGTGGTGGAGGCGGTTGAACTGCGCTCAGAGGAGCATTTTGTCGTCGGGGTCCAATGGCACCCTGAGCGAACCTATACGCACAGCGCCTTCTCGCGAGCCATCTTCGCTGCGTTTGTGCAGGCCGCGTCCGTCTGGCAGCCGCGCCGCATTGAAGAGTCGGTTGTGCCGGCATGACGGAAGCTGTGGAATCCGCAGGCGCGCGTCTGAACGCACTTTTGACTGAACAGGGCGCGGAATGCCTCGATTCAGCCGTTGCAAATCGATTTGAAGAGTATTTTTCGCTTATTCTTCGCTGGAATGCACGCGTGAACCTGACGGCGATTCGCGATGAGGAGGGGATTCTCGCCCGCCATTTTGTTGAGTCCATTGCGTGCGCAAGAGCATTGCCAGCCGGAATCGCTACGCTGCTCGATTTCGGTTCCGGCGCCGGGTTCCCCGGTGTACCGATCGCGCTCTGCCGCCCGGAGATTGTTGTGACTCTGGCCGAGTCGCAAGGCAAGAAAGCTGCCTTCTTGAGCGAGGCCGTGCGGGTGCTCGGACTCGAGACAAAGGTCCATTCCGGCCGAGCCGAAGCGCTATCGGCGAGGTTTGATTGCGTCACCTTGCGGGCTGTGGACCACATGGAGTTGGCGGTGCGGGCCGCGGCCGGATTAGTCGCCTCTGGCGGCTGGCTGGTCCTGATGACCACGAGCGGAGATGTTGAGAAACTGCAGGCCGCAGCCGGGGACGGATTCTCGTGGGGCGAGACGGTTTCGCTCGCCGGCAGCGATGACCGATTGCTTGCGCTCGGGGCCCGTAACTTGGGAGTTGCCTCGGCCTAGCAGCTCGCCAGGATGTCCACTGCGGAGTTCATCTATCCTCAGCCGTGAAGGCGCGTACCCATTCGTGCCCTTGCAATTCAAAGGTGCTCTTTGCAAAGCCAACCGCGGGCGAGAGGTCCGTGACGTGGATTTGCATCGCTAAATGGTCGTCCTTCAACACATCGATGTGCCGAGCAACGCTGGTGTTGCCGAAGTTCTTAAAGTCGGATCGTCGTGTTTCCACGCCAGCGAAGAATGTCTTCACGAGAGCACCAGACGGATCGAACCAGAATCCGCGCGCATGCTCTGAATCGAGCTTGCCTTCTGGACTTTCGTATCCGCTGAGCACGCGCACCGTCTTCAGGCCGTTGACGGTATCAGACTTGATTCTCCAATCTGACTCGACGAAAGTATCCATCGCCGGGATTGGCTCGATCAGTTGCAAGACCAGCGCTAGCAATCGAGCTTCGTGTCCCACAGCCAGAAGATAGGTCTTGTCTCCATTCTTTGCACGCACATAGCGGCTCGACTGGAAGGTGACTTCCCGGCGCCATTGTGACGCGCTCACCCATGTATCTTCGTAATGGCCGGTTTCGATTGCACCGGAGCTGCCTTTTGTCTGGAAATCTGCACGGAGAATGTACGGTGCTCCGGCTCCGGCCGCGGGAAATCCAGCATGTCTGCCGCGTTCAAACCAGATGCGTGCACTTTCAAAGGACTCCGTGCCAGCCGGCCGAGTGGTCTTGAACGAGAGCGTCACTCGGGAGAAGACCTGAATGGGAACGCCATTTTCTGTGAAGGGCTTGAAGCGCATGGCGGCGATTTGGGTTCTGGCGGCATCGCTCACGCCGGGATTGTCGGACACGATTACCCCAATTTTCCGTATCCTGCCTGACCGGTCAACGGAAACATCTGTCGTGAGGACGCCTTCGAGCGGGCCATCGTTCAACGTGGGCCAGGTGAGAGGCTGTGTCGGGAGCAGGTTCTTGCGCAGCGCCGTTTCATCGAGCAAGACTGTTTGGAGCGTCTGCGAGTCGTCGCCGCTGGCGGTGGAATCTAAGAAACCCGCGGGAATCTGCCCCAAGTCCTCCAAAACCGTGAGTTTTGCCGTAACTTCTGGATCTCCGCCACCACTAACCGTCTGGGCCACTTTGCGCCCGTGGAAGTTTTTGTAGTCGCGGAACCATCCGCCCCAACCAAACCCACTTGCCGTAAAAGGCAGGCCTGTGTTGTCGGTGATGGAGATTCCCGCGCCTATTCCTTTGCTTACCTCGCCGTTGCTGCTGATCAGAGCCCAGCTCAAATATGTATTTCCGGCCAGATGCCGAACATCCGCGGTACGAACGAGCTCGAGCACGTCACTCGACAAAGGGATAGGGTGAATGAGCGCTTCCGATATTTCACGGAGCCATTCAGGGAAATAGTCTCCTTCGTTCTTCTGCCAGACCCGTCTGCCATCGACAATCTGAATTTGGTGAAAGTCCGGGCAGTTCACTTCGCGTCGCCATTGACTCGGCGATACCCACCATATTTCCACCCACCCAGTGCGTCCGGAATCCTTATCCCGGGCCGAGCTCGGGGAAAGTGTGGCTTTTAAATGGAAGGGGCTTGTCCCAGGCTGATCAAGCGTGCTGAGTTCCGCTGCTTTCTTGACTCGTTTTACCAGGTCTTCTGGGTGGGACCGAGCCGCCGACGTGAGAAGAAGGAAAGACAAGAGCGGTAAAGTCAGTAATTTGGCGGGCATGGCACCCACTGTAAACCAGAACCCATCGATTTGACGGTGATTGTTCTGTGGTTCGTGCCACCCGACGCATCATTTGTAATCAAGATCGGAGAGAACGGCATGGCGGTGCACAATAGCGGCAGTTGTTCCACGTGGAACATTCTGGTAAGTGGCGCCGCGCTTCGGATTGTTCCACGTGGAACAATCGAGGAATAGGGAACGGAATCGGCAAACGTCCCACGTGGAACATTTGCGCTCAAATCCAAACTCGGGCGAGTAGCGAGCCTGTTCCAATTCGGGCGAGCCATCAAAGCTCCTCCACAAACCCCGTAGATTCGCGTGAGTTTTCCACCGGAGAGCCTTGTTCGTGACTCCGAACGGTACGCCACCACTTCCGGCTCGAACCCCTTGCCCTGCAAGCGGTTGCTAGCCTTTTGCTTGCCTCTCCAAAAGGGCTTTTCCACAGTCTGGCGAAGTTCTCCACAGCGCAAGTGGGTATCTTCAGAATGGGCTTGCGTATACTCTTGAATCCCATGGGCAAGATTCTCGGCGTAGTAAACCAAAAGGGCGGAGTCGGCAAGACCACCACAGCTATCAACCTTGCTGCCTGCCTGGCACTCGATGGACTCAAAGTTCTCCTGGTGGACTGTGACCCGCAGGCCAACGCCTCTTCCGGCCTTGGTTTCCAGCGCGATGACAATCGCCACTCCATATATGACGTGCTCATGGGCGATTTCAGCGCCGAGCAGGTCATTCTCCCCACGGAAATCGATCTGCTGTCGCTGTTGCCCGGATCAAAGAACCTAACCGGAGCCAATATTGAGCTGGCCGCCTCCGAAGATCGCGCCCTCCGCCTCCGCCGCGCGCTCGAACCCGTGCAACCAAAATATGACCTGGTGATACTGGATTGCCCGCCGGCGCTTGACCTGCTCACTCTGAATGCGCTGGCCGCGGCCGCTACCCTGATCGTTCCCATGCAGGCCGAGTATTTTGCCCTGGAGGGCATCTCCGAGCTGGTCTCGACGCTTGAGCGGGTTCGCGCAGCATTTAATCCTTCACTGACCATCGAGGGCGTCCTGCTCACGATGTACGACGACCGCACAAATCTTGCCCAGCAAGTCACCGAGACGCTACGCGAGTATTTCAAAGAGCGTCTGTTCAAGACCGTGATTCCCCGTAATGTGCGGCTGGCGGAGGCGCCTAGTCACGGCAAGCCGGTGGCGCTCTACGATTCCCATTCACGCGGAAGCGAGGCTTACTTCGAGTTCGCAGCGGAGTTTATGGCGCGCAACCACATCAAGCCTCCTGCTCGCAGCAAGAACGCTGCTGCCAAGACGGGCCGCCCGCCGACCGAGATCCGGTTCTGGCCTTATTCCTGACTGCCGCACCGTCCGAGTCCTACGCTCCAGCTAGCTGTGCTGGCCGCGGTTCCCATTTATCACCAGAGTTTGAGAACGACCGGCAATCCATGCCGGAATAGAGGAATTTGATCAATGACTGCTGCTGCCATCGACAATAAACGCCGCGCCCTCGGCAAAGGCCTGGATTCCCTGCTGCCGCGTGTGCAAGCCGCGGCCACACCGTCGGCTCCCGAATCCGAGGGCGGCAAGCCGCGCGAGATTCCGCTCGACCAGATCGACCGCAATCCCTTCCAGACCCGCAACCAGATGAACGAGGAGCAGTTGGCGGAGTTGGCTGCGTCGATCGCGGCAAATGGAGTGGTGCAGCCCGTCCTGGTGCGCCCCCTGGCCAACGGCCGCTTCCAGTTGATCGCTGGAGAGCGGCGCTGGCGGGCTTCGGGATTGGCCAAGAAGGCGACCATTCCGGCCATCCTGCGCCAGGTGTCCGATGAGCAGGCGATGGAGATCACCATCGTCGAAAACCTGCAGCGCGCCGACCTGAATCCGATGGAACAGGCACGCGCGTTCGAGCGGCTCTCGCGCGAATTCCACATGACGCAGGAGCAAATGGCTGTGCGGACCGGCAAAGACCGTGCCACGGTGGGCAACTTCGTTCGTTTGCTGAAATTACCGGCCAGTGTTCAGGCCCGCGTCGAATCCGGGCAACTGAGCTTTGGCCACGCGCGCACATTACTAGCCCTCGAGCACGGCGAAGAAATGGAGAAGGCTGCTCAGCGTATCGCCGCGCTTTCGCTTTCTGTTCGCCAAACAGAGAATTACGTCCAAGGCTTGATCCATCCTGAAAAGGCCATCAAGAACGCGCCCAAGCCCGAAACGCCCATCGATCCGAACGTTCGCGAAGTGCAGGAGCGCCTGCAGCGCGCACTCGGTCTCAAAGTTCTGATCGAAGATCGCAAGGGCCGCGGCAAAGTGATCATTGAATACGCCAAACTTGAAGACTTCGACGCTCTGCTGGAGCAATTGGCTGGAGAGTGAAGCGGGCAATTCTGCACCGCCCAACCATGTCGTGGTTGAGGAGTAGTTTCGCATCGTCTGCGGTCTACCGGATATACTCGCCCTTCGGGGCGCAGTCGCGAACTCGAGCGGCGCGCTGAAGGAGAGTCCTCTTTTGCCCTTTTCCCGCCGTGGATTTTTGAAGTCGCTTTCAAGGACCGCACTGGTTTTGCCGTTGCAAGATGTTCTCAGGCTGGCACGGCCGGCATTTGGATTCGCGGGATGCGCGATCCAGGACGCTCAGCCGCAGAAACCGATGGGCAGCGCTCGCCAGGCGTATGAAGCGCCCGTGCGGCCGGCGCCCAAGGGATTGCCCTCGCCTGTGACCGGAACGCCGCTGGGCGTGCAGTTCGTCGATGTGGCCAAAGAGGCCGGGCTCAACGTGGAGATGATCTTCGGCGGTGAGCACCGCAACAAATACCTGCTTGAAACCACGGGCTGCGGCGCTGCTTTTTTTGACTACGACCAGGACGACTGGATCGACATTTTTCTCGTCAATGGCTGGCGGCTCGAGGGCTTTCCGAAGGGCAAAGAGCCGGTCTGTCACCTCTTCAAGAACAATCGCGACGGCACGTTTACCGACGTTACACTCAAATCCGGGCTAGCTCGCTCCGGATGGGGCCAGGCCTGTTGCGTGGGCGACTATAACAACGACGGCTGGAACGATCTCTTCGTCAGCTACTACGGTCAGAACGCACTGTTTCGCAACAACGGCAATGGGACGTTCACCGAAGTGACCACGGAAGCCGGCCTCCAGCAGGACCGCCTGCGCTGGAACTCCGGCTGCGCCTTTCTGGACTACGACAAGGACGGTCGGCTCGACCTGTTTGTAGGCAACTACATCGACTTCGATGTGAAAACCGCTCCGTTGCCCGAGGACGCCAACTGCACCTACAAAGGCATCCAGGTGGCTTGTGGACCGCCGGGCCTGGAGGGCGGAAAGAACCTGCTTTACCACAACAACGGCGACGGCACCTTCACCGACGTGAGCGAAAAGGCCGGCATGTGGGGCACGCTGGGCACGTATGCGCTTAGCTGCGGCGTGGCCGATCTCGATAACACCGGCTGGCCCAACATCTATGTGGCCAACGACTCCACCTCCGCCACTTATCTGGTGAACCAGAAGGATGGCACCTTCAAGGACGAGGCGATCGAGGCGGGCGTGGCCTACTCGCCGGACGGGAAGCCGCAGGCGGGCATGGGCGTTTCCATCGGCGACTACAACCGCGATGGCCTGTTGGACATTGTGAAGACCAACTTCGCCGGCGACACAGACTCGCTCTATATGAATCTGGGCGACGGCTCCTTCGACGATCGTACCTACCAGGCCGGCCTGGGGATCAACACCCGGCTGCTGGGCTGGGGCGTGAGCTTTATCGATATAGATAATGATGGCTGGCTCGACATACTGGTCGCCAACGGTCACGTCTATCCCGAGGTAGACGGGACCCAGGTGGACGCAGCCTATGCCGAGCGGAAGTATCTTTACCGCAACCTGCGCAACGGCCAATTTGAGGATGTGAGCCTGACTGGCGGCAGTGGCATTACGGCGGCCGTGAAGGCGCGCGGCTTTGCCATCGGCGATTACGACAACGACGGCAACATGGATGTAGTGGTGAACTGCGTGAACGCCGTGCCGCAATTGCTGCATTGCGAGTCGAAGCTGAGCCGCAGTTGGATCAAGATTCGCACCGTCGGCACAAAGTCGAACCGGACAGGCATCGGGGCGCGGATCAAGGTGGTTGCGCAAACGGGCACGCCGGTGCTGACGGCCAAGCCGGGAACGCCGCTCACGCAGATTGAAGAGGTTCGGTCCTGTAATGGATATTATTCCGCCAGTGACTTGCGCATTCACTTTGGGTTGGGTGAAGCAAAGAAAGTGGACTTGGTGGAGATTCACTGGCCTTCGGGTGCTGTGGACACGTTGACGGATCTCGTCGTGAACCGGCTCTATGTTGTCCAGGAGGGCGGCAAGATCCTCAAGATCGATGCCTTTGCCGCTCAGAACAAAAGGGCGTGACGCCGTCTGCCGCTTTCGGGGACCAGGACCATCAACAGGCCGACCGGCCCATTCTGCTGCAGCTACGTGAATGCTATACACAATGAGCGTTTGGCTCCGGGTAACAGTTTCTAGGCGACGGGGCGGAAAGGCCCAACTCCAGTGCTCTTTTCCACGCTGTTTTTGCACGGGAAAGTGACGTTCGCCTGCGAGGGTCCATGCCTCGGCCCCGCACGATCCGTGCTATATAAATCAACCATTTGATTGACTCCGAGACCATCCAGGCGGAGTACGCGGCCGTTCGGTGGGGTGAGAAGTCCGACCGGATACAGGAGCCAGAGGACCCGCCTGCCGCAGTACAAATGTATTGTCATTTAAAGCACAAATTGATCCAAGAGTGCCCGCCATTTTTTTCGATCATACGGGTATCAATACGTGTTCTGGACAGGTTTTCTGGCCCCCGCGACCGCAGAGGATAAATGCAAGAAGTTTTCCACTAACTCTTTATTCACAGTATTTACGGGACGGGCTGTCCAGAGATTGGGGCGCGCCGCCTGGCGTTTGCTGAAAATGTAAATGTTTCCATGGATTGATATGTCGTTTGTCTTTTGAGCTCGACGATTATTTTCACTTTTAGCGTTGACAGTCGTCTCATTGCTTGGATATTGTGTCGTGTGCTCCGGAGTGTGCTCTTTTGTGCTCCCCTATCCTTTTTTGGGGACAGCCACACCGGATTTGGCAATCCTGCCACTGCGGCAGGGGAGCGTTTCATGCCCATGGCGGGATCCAACCCACCGGGCAGATCGAAATACCGTCCGTTCAAACAATGATCAAAGGTATTTTTTCAGGAGACCGCATGAACAAGAATCTACGCACAGCACTTGTGCTGGTGCTTTTTGCCTGCGCAAGCATGCTGCTCATCTCACCGGCCAGTGCCCAATCGGTTTACGGATCGATCTTCGGCACGGTGTCGGATTCGACCGGGGCGGCCGTATCGGGCGCCACGGTTACAGTCAAGGACGAGGCCAAGGGAACCGTTGTTACCGTAACGTCCAACGCTTCGGGCGATTACAGCGTTCCCCACCTTATCCCGGATGTCTATGACCTCAAGGTCACAGCCAAGGGATTCAAGTCATTTGAGACCAAGGGCGTTCAGGTGGAAGCCGACGCCGCGCCGCGCATCGATCCCACTCTTCAAGTGGGCGGCGGCAGTGAAACCGTCGAAGTCAATGCCGAGTCGCAGCCGGAACTGAAAACCGACCGAGCCGACGTTGCCACAGTGTTCGACCAGCAGCAGGTTTCATCGCTCCCTGTTGGCGACCAGAACTTCACCAACCTGCAACTCCTGCTACCCGGTGCCCAGATGCTGGGCTGGTCCCACGCGGCCGATGAAAACCCACAAGGCTCCAAGCAGATTCAGGTGGACGGCCAGGCCTTCGGCGGAACCGCCTTCGAACTGGATGGCACCGACAACCAGGATCCGATTCTGGGTATTATCGTGATCAATCCCGCCATGGACGCGGTGACTGAAACCAAGATCACCACCCAGAACTACGACGCCGAGCTGGGCAAGGCGGTTTCTGCGGTGGTAACTGCTCAGACCAAGTCGGGCACAAATAGCTTCCACGGGAGTGCGTACGACTTCCGCACCGGCAACGCCAACATTGCGCGCGATCCTTTCAGTCAGGCTCCGGGCACCGTTCCTGCAGGCTTGAAGAACCGCTTCGGTGGATCAATCGGCGGACCGGTTCTCAAAAACAGGGCCTTCTTCTTCTTCAACTATGAGGCTCAGCGCCAGAAGGTGGGTACCTCCGCCGATGACACCCTGCCCACCAATCTGCTCACCACGACGGCCCTTGGCAAAGACACAACCAGCACGGCGCAAGTAGCCGCCGGATACACCGGCGCCGACTTCAGCGAATATTTGACCGCGCTCCCCGCATCGGGCGTTCTCTACAACAACACTGGAGTCGCTACGCCAAGCGGCGGTTGCGGATCCACAGGTGCGCCCGGCCAGCCATTCCCTTGCAACGTTATTCCCACCTCGATGCTTTCAACTCCGGCGCTCAACCTGTTTTCGGATCTGTTGCCCTACACCACGGGGATAGGCCTCGGAGGCGCAGGCGGCGTAGACGGGTTGGACACCAACTACAACGCATCGGGCACGGGTCTCTTCAACAGTAACCAATGGACCGTTCGTGGCGATGAAACGCTCAACGAGAAGATGCACATCTTCGGTCGCTTCTCGCGCTTCTGGGATACTTTGTCGGGCGGCGTCATGTTCGGCGCGGCTGGCGGTCCCGGCTTCGGCATCAACAACTACGGTGGCAATTCAACCGGGGCCAACGACAGCGCGGCAGCCGGCATGGACATCGCCATCAGCCCCAAGCTGCTTACCGACTTCCGTCTGGGCTATTACCGCTACAACGTGATCGACGTCAAATTCGATCAAAACACGAATTTTGCCTCGGATACGCTCAAAATTCCCGGGATCAACCTGGGGGCGGCCGGGAGCATTACGTCTGGTGCGCCGTCGATTGAAATCCGCTACGTGCCGGGCGGCCAGAACAACGCGCCGTCAGGAGGAACGGGCGCTTGGGTCTTCGGCTCTGGCCTGGGCGTAAGCCGCTGTAACTGCCCGCTGACTGAACGCGAGGATCAGTTCCAGCTTGTCAATAACTGGACCAAGGTTATGGGCAATCACACTCTCAAGGTTGGGGCCGATCTTAGATATGGCAGAAACCTCCGCGTGCCGTCGGACGACGATCGCGCCGGCATTCTGCGCTTCGGGCCTGGGCCGACGTCCGGACCGGCTGCAGCAGGTGGTCTGGGAGTGGCATCGTTCCTGTTGGGCGATGTCTCGGATCTGCAGATCGGGTCTCCGTATGGATTTGCACGATATGTCTCGGTTTCCACCAACGCCAAGGAATTCGAGAAGCGCACTTTCTTCTACGGACAAGACACCTGGCGTGTCACTCACAATCTGACCCTGAATCTAGGTCTCCGCTATGAGCTCTATTTCCCCGAAACCGTCAATGCTGCAGGCAACGGCGCATTGATGAACCTGGATGATGGATATCTCCACGTTGCGGGTGTCGGTGGCATTGGCTCAAACATGGGCTGGGGCATTAGCAAGAAAAAGATGTTCGACCCGCGCATCGGTCTCACCTACCAGGTTGACCCCAAGACAGTCGTTCGCGCCGGTTACGGGCGCAGCTTCGATACAGGCGTTTTCGGGTCGATCTTCGGACATACGGTGACTCAGAACCTTCCTGTATTGGCCGCTCAGGAGGTCTCCCCGGCATCAACCACTGGATCAGCTTTCTCGCTGGCAGACGGTCCTCCGACCTATACCTTCCCAGCGACTCCCTCGAACGGCTTGCTGCCTAACCCGGGCTATAGCGTTACCAGCAAGGTCCGGCCGAACCCGCTGGCCTTCCCAACCATCGATGCCTGGAACCTGTCCATCGAGCGCGCGTTGACGCCAACCCTGGCCTTGACCATCGCCTACGTAGGCAACAAAGGCACGCACACCCTCGGCGATGGAGACGGCAATAACACCAACCCCAACGAAGCAGCCATCAACCTTCCCGCCCAGTACAGCGTGACCGGGCAGACTCTGCACTACGACCCAAATGGTCCAGGTACCCCGGGTCAGAATGGTCTTGTGGCGGGCTATAGCGGCGGCGTCAGTAACAGCAACTACCTGTCCCGTTATTACGGCGGGTCTCTGCCGGCCTGCAAGGATGCCAACTATATTTCGATCAGTCAACTCCAGTCGCCTCTGTACGACAACGATCCGAACCTAGCGGCCGGCATGTGCGGCTGGACACAAGGTATTCAATATGACGGCGATAACCAGAACACCGAATTCGATGCTCTGCAAGTGACTCTGGCGCAGACGTTCGCCAAGGGACTCGCGTACACAGCCAACTACCAGTGGGCCAGCGCCTTTGACGAACAGACCGGGTATTACACCTGGGACCACAACATCACCCATGGCCGCGACAGCAACGTCCGTGACCAGCAATTGACCATGTATGGCAGCTACGATTTCCCGTTCGGCAAAGGCAAGCAGTTTGCTCCCGGCGTCAACCATCTGACCGACCTGCTCATCGGAGGCTACCAGTTGAGTGGCACCATGAGCTGGGCGGGCGGTTTACCGTTCAGTCTCAGTTATAACGAGGCATCCTCCAACGTTCCAGGTGACGCGCCCAACTGGCCAAACGCCGTCGCGGGAGCCCACATGGCGACTAACCTCACCGGATTCACGCAAAGCGTAACCTCCACCGGTGCGCTCGCCGGTGTCGGTACGCGGAAGTTCTACCAGGCACAAACAAACAACCTAACTGCCGCGCCTGGTTCAAAGGACTACTTCAGCACCGGTGTCTTCCAGAATCCAGGCCTGGATAACATTGGCAACACGGGATTGAACACCTATCGGGGGCCGAAATTCTTCAGCACGGATCTGGCCATCACCAAGGCGTTCACCGTGTGGGAGAGCGTCGCGGTCAAGTTCCGCATGGATGCCTTCGATGCCTTCAACCACATCAACCCTGGCAACCCGGGCGGCAGCATCGAGTCGGATGGAACGATTACCAGTGAGGCGAACGGCTGCTTCCCCAATGGCGGTTGCGGACCACGCCAACTGGAATTCTCTCTCCGCGTTCAGTTCTAACTCGCGAAGGAGCCGCAACAATCACTCGAGGGGAGCTTCGGCTCCCCTCTTTCTTGGGCCAAACAACCCGATTCAGGAACTAAACTGCAAGACAGGTCTCCAAAGATGCAGCGCACGTTTCTTTCCGCATTTCTGATTGCATCGCTCGCCGTTGGCGCATGCGGCGGTCAAGCCTCGCAAAATGTTTCGCCATTCGGCGGCGATACGGCGGCGCCCGTCACATTTCAATCGGCGCAAGACCTGGCCGCCCGAGGCCGTTTGGACAAGGCTATGGAGCAACTTGATCAACTGGCTGCGCAAACTCCAGAGCCGGCCGGCGTGGAGCGCCTGCGCGGCATCATCTTCTACCAAAAGGAACAGCTTCCGGAGGCCATTGAAGCTTTCACCAAGGCGGCGGAGCAGGACCCAGGCGACCGCGAGTCGATCGAGCTGCACGGCGTGAGCCTCTTCCGCCTGGGCCGTTCGCCCGAAGCTCTTCCCTTTCTTGAAAAGGCTCACGCCGCCGTGGAACAGGCGAACATCGATCCTCAATATGTGTTGGGACTTTGTTACGCCGACGTGCAGCGCTACGACGACGCTCGCCACGCTTTTGCCGCGCAGTACGGATTTGGGCCGGATTCACCGGAGGCATATTTGCTGGCCGCCCGGATGTTTTTGCGGCGCGAATTCGTCAATGAGTCGTTGATCGAGGCGCGCCAGGCGCTCAAGCTGAATCCCGTGCTGCCGCTCGCCCATCAGCTTCTGGGCGAAGCGGCGCTGGCCAAGGGCGACATCCCCGCAGCAATCCAAGAACTTGAGGCCGAGCGCAAAATCAACCCGCTCAGCGGCGCGCTTTATGACAGGCTCGGCGATGCGTACCTGCGCAACGAGCAATACAGCGATGCACAGCAAGCTCTGAATCGCGCTGTGCTTCTTGAGCCGGGTTCCACCGCACCCTACATCCTGCTGGGGCAGACGTTCCTCAAGCTCAAGCAGCCTATTCAGGCTCTTCACTATCTGGACCGAGCGGCGAAGATGGATCCGTCCAACTATATAACTCACAATCTGCTCGGGCAGGCGTACAAGGCCACCGGCCAGACGGCTGAGGCCAATCGCGAATTCAAAATGGGCGTGGATCTGCAACACAGTCAAAAGCCCGCGGCTCAGGGAAAATAAGGTATGCGCGTCCTTCGGAGGGTTGCTTTTTCTCTGCTGCTCGGTTGTCTGGGGATGCCGCCGCTTCTCGTCTGTGCCCAGACGTCGAAGCCCAAGGAGCCGGAAGCGCTGAAGCGCGCGGACGCAGCGTTTCGCGCCGGATACGCGGCTCAGCAGACGGGAAACCTGGAGTTGGCGCGGGTGAAGTTTGCTGACGCTGCCCGGCTGGCCCCGCAAATTCCCGAGGCCCACGAGGCTTTGGGTGCGGTCCTGGTGCAGGTGGGCAAGCCGCGCGAGGCGATCCCGGAGCTGGAAACCGCACTCAAGCTCAAGCCAGCCGATGCGGGCATTGAAACCAATCTCGCTCTGGCCTATGGCAAAGCCGGCGAGCCGCAGAAGGCTGTTCCTCTATTCGCCGCTGTTTACGCGGCGTCGCTGCAACCCGGTCAGCAACCTCTGGATGCTTCAGTTTGCGAGGCCTACGCGTGGGCGCTTGCCGCCGTTGGGAAAAAGGCCGAGGCTATTGAGTTGTTTCAGTCGGCAGTGGAGCGCGGCGGCGGCCGGGCTGATCTGTTCGACGCTCTCGGCTCGCTTCATGCCCAGTTGAGTGACTGGAGCGCCGCGCAGCTTCAGTTCGAGCGCGCACTCCAAGCTGACAGCTCCTATGCCCCGGCGCGCATTCATCTGGGCGTTCTGTTCCGGCAGCAGGCAAACGTGCCTGCGGCACTCACATCCATGGAGGAGGCCATCAAGCTGGAGCCGGCCAATGCCCCGGCGCAGCTTGAATATGGGCGCACTTTGGAGGCCGCAGGCCAGGATGCAGCCGCCGAGGCGCGTCTTGAAGAAGCCGCCCGGCTCAATCCCAAACTCCCCGACGTCGACATTGAGTTGGCCATGGTGTTGCAGCGCCTGGGACGCCAGCAGGAATCGATTCCGTGGTTTCAGAAGAGCGTTGAGCGCGATCCACACAACGCCAGCGCCCTGACCAACCTCGGCTTGGCGCTGACCCTCACCGGCAAGGCCAAGGAAGCTCTGAACTCTTTCCGTAGGGCGCTGGTTGAGACACCGAGGGATGCGGTTGTGTATAAGGACCTCGGCGTGGCGCACATCCAGCTCTCGGCGTTCGACGAGGCCATTGGCGACTTCAAGGCAGCGCTGGCGCTGGACCCTGACGACCCGCAGCTTCACTATGATCTGGGTCTGGCTTACAAGTTCAAAGACCGGCTCGACGAAGCGGTGGCCGAGCTGACCCAGGCCGGCCAAATGGACCCCACGCTGCAGGATCCGCCATACACTCTGGGCATTCTCTATATGCAGATCGGCAAACTGGACGAGGCGGCCGCCGAACTGAAAAAGGCGGTCACCCTGCGCCCGGAGAATGGCGACGCGTGGGCTATCCTGGGCAGTACGCTCAAGCAGAACTCGCGACTCGATGAGGCGCGGGATGCGCTGGAACACGCAATTCCACTGCTGCCGGGCCAGCCTGGTCCGCGGGTGACGCTGGCCGGCGTGTTGGCTGAGCAGGCGGGCGCAGCAAGCGCAGCAGCCGACGCCGCGC